>Ga0123335_1001328_pt1 | contig 40492 bp, 31 predicted proteins | sample BiotimSIPDNA_2_FD_89707 | JGI IMG/M metagenome (GOLD analysis project Ga0123335, IMG submission 89707) | Anaerobic biogas reactor microbial communites from Washington, USA - Biogas_R2 time_0 SIP DNA | ecosystem: Engineered > Bioreactor > Anaerobic > Unclassified | place: Washington, USA...
CGGGGCGTGAATGCGTATTGCCCACTGGAGGGCGCTACTTGCAGGACGCTCCCGCTCCTGCGGACGGCATGATTTGCTTGCACTTGTGAAAAATTGAAGCCTTATTAAGCAGACACTACGTACGGCAAGCTAAAGCTGAACTACATGCTCCTGCAAGCGAGGTACATAACAGAAGACTGCCTCATGACTAAATCCGCCGGCAACAGCGCCGACTCACCACGCTCGCATCCCCTGCCCCGCCAAATTCTGAAGCCAAAAAGGCTCGCCGACATCGCATGGGTGGGGGTGGGTGGGGCTTGCGATGAAGGCGAGCCAAACGGATGTTGGAACATGCGGCAATACGGCGGCTGCCCCCTACGGACAGCCGCCAGCCGGTCAACCTGCTCGGTTACTTGCCGCTGATGGCACCATGGCCGCGGAACGTGCGCGTGGGGGCGAACTCGCCCAAACGGTGCCCGACCATGTTCTCCGTGATGAACACGTTGACGAACACCTTGCCATTATGGACGGCCAAGGTGTGACCGACAAAGTCAGGCATGATCATGGAACGGCGCGACCAGGTCTTGACGATCTTCTTCTCGCGCCGATTGTTCATCGCCTCGACTTTTTTCATGAGGTGACCGTCAACAAACGGTCCCTTTTTAATGGAGCGTGATGACATTATTTCTTCCTCCGGGTGATGATGAAGCGATCAGACGCTTTTTTGGGTTTGCGGGTGCGCTGGCCCTTGGCGAGCTGGCCCCACGGAGACTGCGGATGGCCGCCGCCGCTGGTACGGCCTTCGCCGCCGCCCATCGGATGGTCAACCGGATTCATGACCACGCCGCGGACATGCGGACGCCTGCCCAAGTAGCGCTTCTTGCCGGCCTTGCCCAGGTTGACGCCGGAATGCTCCAAATTGCCGATCTGGCCGATGGTGGCACGGCAAGTAGCATGAAGCTGGCGGATTTCACCGCTTGGAAGCTTGATCTGGACATAGTCGCCTTCCTTGGCGCGAACCGTGGCCTGCTGGCCAGCCGCACGGGCAAGCACTGCGCCGCGACCGGGATGCATCTCGATGCAGTGGACGCTCAGCCCGTCTGGGATGTCCTTCAGCATCATGGCGTGGCCGACCTTGAACTCGGCTTCCGAACCACTGCGCACCGTATCGCCTTGCTTAAGGCCGACCGGTGCCAGGATGTAGCGCTTCTCGCCGTCAGCATATTCCAGCAAAGCGATGCGCGCCGAACGGTTGGGGTCGTACTCGATATGCATCACCTGGGCGGCCACGTCATCCTTGTCACGACGAAAATCAATGATGCGATAGCGACGCTTCGCGCCGCCGCCGCGGAAACGGGTCGTAATCCGACCCATGTTGTTGCGACCGCCGGTTGATTTCAACCCCTCGGTAAGCGACTTCTCTGGCGTCGAGCGAGTCAATTCGCTGAAATCGCTGACGGACATCTGCCTCCGTCCTGGCGAGGTTGGTTTATATTTCTTAATGCCCATGATATGTTACCTCATGCCTCAGCTGATAAAGGGAATTCAAAGCAGATCGATGCTGCCTTCGGAGAGCGTCACCATCGCCTTTTTCCAGTCGGCGCGCTTGCCGGCCCGGGAACTGCGCATCCGCTTCACCTTGCCGCGGTAGTTCATCACATTGACGCCCGAGACTTTGACGCCTTCGAAAATGGCTTCCACGGCCTTGCGGATTTCGATCTTGTTGGCGTCTGGGTTGACGCGCAGGGCATACCGTTTCTGCTTGCCGGCAAGCATCGTCGCCTTCTCGGTAATCAGGACGGTGTAAACGATATTGTACGGGTTGAACATAGCTGGTTTCCTCCTTACGCCAAGCGCTGGCCGAGGGTTTCCATCGCGGCCTTGGTGATGACGACTTTCTTGAACAGCAGCATCCAGTAGGTGTTGACGGAGGCGGCCTTGATCACCATCGCATCAGGCAGGTTGCGCGCTGCCAAGTCGATGTTCTCGCTATAGTCGTCAACGACGATCATGCAGTTCTGGCCAGCGCCGACCGCGTCCAAAAACGCTATCATCAGCTTGGTTTTCGGTTCCGCGATGTCGATGGATTCGACTAAGATCACATCGCCTTCATCAAGGCGGGCGGTGAAAGCGCGCCTAAGGGCGAGTTTTTCGACCTTGTGGTTCATTTTCTTGGCGTAGGAGCGGGGCTGCGGTCCGAACACGACGCCGCCGCCGCGCCACAATGGACTCTGGGCAGTGCCGACGCGGGCCCGGCCTGTGCCTTTCTGGCGCCACGGCTTGGCGCGGCTGCCAGCGACCAGGGTGCGGTTCTTGGTAGCGGCGGTGCCGGAGCGCATCCGGGCGCGGAAGGCGACCACCGAATCCTTGACGGCCTGCTCGCCCCGGTCGCGCTCAAGCCAAGCGTCCTGAATATCGTAGCTGGCGCCGGAATCGGCGCCGCTGCTGGTTTTAATGGGTATTGTCGTTGACATGATTATCTCTGCTCCCCCGGGTTATTTTTTCACCGCGCTGCGCACCATGACCAGGCCGCCGGTTGGGCCGGGAATGGCGCCCTTGACCAGCAGGAGGTTCTGTTCCGCGCGGACTTGCATGACTTGCAGGCTCTGGACGGTGCGGTTGACGTTGCCCATCTGTCCAGGCATTTTGCGTCTCTTCTCCACTTTGCCAGGGGCGGAGCACATGCCGATAGAGCCGGTACGGCGCTCCCAGGCGCCGCCGTGGCTGCCGCGGCCGCCGCCGAAATTCCAGCGGCGGACCACGCCGGCGAAACCGCGACCCTTGGTGCGGCCGGTGACGTCGACAAATTCATTGGCAGCGAACAGGTCTGCGCCGAGTTTGTCGCCGACTTTGTATTCCGGGTCAGCGTCAAGGCGGACTTCGCGGATAATGGCAGGCGGCGTGGCTTGCAAGCCAGCAGGGGCGAGATTGCCGAGAACGGCCTTGGACACGTTCTTGGCCTTGCGTACGCCAAAGCCCAGCTGGACAGCGCAATAGCCGTCTTTGGCCTGCGTCTTGAGAGCGATGACCGGGCAGGGACCGACTTCAATCGCGGTCACCGGCACCATCACGCCCGTTTCGGTGTAAATATGGGTCATGCCCAATTTTTTGCCAATAAGACCTTTTTTCATGAGTCGTCTCCCGGTCAGATCTTGATGATGATGTCAACGCCGGCCGGAAGATTGAGCTTACGCAGCTCTTCGACGGTGTTGGTGTTGGGATTGATGATGTCGAGCACGCGCTTATGGGTGCGGATTTCGAATTGCTCCATGGACTTTTTGTCGACATGGGGCGACCGATTGACGGTGAAGCGTTCGATGCGGGTCGGCAGGGGGATCGGGCCGGCGATTCTGGCGCCGGTTCGTTTGACCGTATTGACGATCTCCGAGGTGGACTGATCCAGAATCGTGTGTTCGAAGGCCTGCAACCGGATGCGGATGGTCTGACTGTTAGCCATGTTCGGGTCAACCTAAGTCTGTTGTTGGTGCTTGCTTGACGTGGTCCTGTGGGGCTGGCTCATAAACCGCCGGTTCGGCGACAAAGTCAGCCCGGCCGCTGCTGAGCGTTCGGATTGCGGTTGCGTATCCGAGCAGCTCGGCGAGGGGGACCAGGGCGGTGATTCGAGCCGCACCAAGGGCCAACGAGTCAACCTCGGTGATCCGCGCTCGCCGAGCCGAGAGGTCGGCGATGACTGAGCCAAGGTGATCTTGGGGCGTGCTCACTTCAAGGCGCATAACCGGTTCCATTTTGACCCTCCTGGCCTTGGCTATGGCATCGGCCAGGGCCAGGCGGGTGGCGGTGAGGAACGCCAATGCCGCCGCTTCGCCTGCATCATGCTTGGCGGCGACGATTCGGATACGCATATCGGTCAGCGGGAAGCCTTCTGCTTCCGCGTTGATGAAATCCCGGATTCCGGCGGCGATTGCTTCGCGCTGGTCTTCGGGCCAGTCGGCGCTGTCAGGAGGAAAAAGAATTTCCAGGCCAGCGCCGTTATGCAAAGGCGTGACGTCGAGTTCGATGTCAGCCGTGATGATGTGTTCCTGGTTGGTCAGTTGCTTGGTGAAATGATAGGTGACTGCGGCCGGTGCGGCGATGGTGTCACGGTATTCGACTTTGCCGTTTCCGGCCCTGGTATCCATGCCAAAGTCAGTTTTGATGCGGTCTCGGACGACGTCAAGGTGTAGTTCGCCCATGCCGGCGAGGGTCCATTGTCCTGGCAGCGGCCCGGACTTGGCTTTCAGGGTGGGGTCTTCCCGGCAGAACCTCTGCAAGGCGGCGTCGAAGCTGGCTGCGGGAATGCCTGCGACCGGTTCGATGACCATGCTGACGACCGGTTCAGGGAAGGTCATATCTGCGGTGATGGCCGGATGAGGGCCGGTGGCAAGGGTGTCTCCTGTCCTGAGTGTTGTTCCGACGCCGCTGACGGCCACGATATCGCCGGCGCCAGCGCCGTTGATCGGTTCAAACATCTCGGCATAAACGCGATAAAGCTGGGTTGGGGTGAAGTTCTCCTGGCGATGGACATTCCAGACTTGACGGTCGAGCGTCAGCGTTCCAGTGTATATTCTTAAATATGCTATCGGCCCTTCCGGGCCGCCTTGGTCGACGACTTTGAAAACGGTTGCATTGAGTTCTTCGGCGGTGCTGCCCTGAGTCTGGTGGCGGTCAGCCGGAGAGGGCAGATAGTCGCGCACGGCGTCAAGCAGCTGGGGCACGCCGACATTGCGCAAGGCACTGCCGAACAGCACTGGAACTAGGTTGCGGCGGATGACCGCCCGCCGCAGGGCTGCCCGTAAGGTTTCCGGGGACGGGATCGTATTCTCCAAATAGGCGTTGAGTATGACATCGTCGCTTTCGGCCAGGCATTCAACCAGGTGGCTATGGGCGGCCGAGGCGTCGGGATTGGCGTTGAAATCAAGTTTTTGGGCGGCTGGCTGGCCGTCGGCGTTGAGTACATCTCCAGTCAGCAGGTCAACCAGGCCGATGCTGCCGTCGTCCCGTTCAAGCGGGAATTGCAGGGGGACGGCGTTGACCAGCAGTTTTTCCTTGAGTTGGCGCACAGCCCGGCGATGGTCGGCACCGGGCCGGTCGAGTTTATTGATGAAGGCGATGGTCGGGATGGCATGTCGGCGGGCTTGGCGCCAGACGGTCTCGGACTGGGCCTGAACCCCGCGCAAGGCGCAGAACACGGCGATGGCCCCGTCCATCACGGACAATGTCCGCTCGACTTCCGCCGTGAAGTCGATATGGCCCGGGGTGTCGATGACGTTGATTTGGGTCTGGCTCCAGGTGCAGGTGACAGCGGCACTGATGATGCTGATTCCTCGCTGTCGCTCCTGCGGCAAGGAATCGGTCACCGTGTTGCCGTCCCGCACATCTCCCATATAGCGAATGGTTCCGGTGTTATGGAGAATGCGTTCGGTCAGCGTTGTTTTGCCGGCGTCGACATGGGCGATGATGCCGACATTGCGAATGGCGTCAGCAGGCGTCATCGGACACCGCGCGTTGGATGGTGGATGGTTGCAGGAAACGCCGTGTTTCCCTGGCCGGCCTCAAGAGGAAAGCCAGGAAACGGCGGAAAGGCTTACCAGCGGTAGTGGGCGAACGCCTTGTTGGCGTTGGCCATCTTGTGGGTATCGTCCTTCTTCTTGACGGCGTTGCCGGTGTTGTCAAAGGCGTCAAGAAGTTCGCTGGCCAGGGCCTGGGCCATAGCCGTGCCGCGACGGGCGCGGGCGTAGCCGACGATCCAGCGCAGGGCGACGGCCGACTGCCGCTCAGCCGGAACTTCGAGAGGAACCTGGTAGGTCGCGCCGCCGACACGACGGCTCTTGACTTCCAGGCGCGGCTTCACATTTTCCAACGCCTGCTGGAAGACTTCCAGCGGGTCGGCGTCTTTCTTCTTCGCCTTGATGATGTCCATGGCGTCATAGACGATGCCCTGGGCCACGGTCTTCTTGCCGCGTTCCATCACCGTGTTGATCAGGCGGGCGATGATCTCGCTGTTGAAGCGGATGTCCGGAGTGACCGGACGCTTGTCTGATTTACGTCTTCTCATTATTGGTCATTCCCCGGAAAAGGTTATTTCTTGCCTGCGCCCTTGGCTGCGGCGCCGGGCTTTGGCCGCTTGGCGCCATACTTCGAACGGCCTTGGCGGCGCTTGTCAATGCCGAGAGTGTCCAAGGCGCCGCGCACAATGTGATAGCGGACGCCGGGGAGGTCGCGGACGCGGCCGCCCCGCACCAGCACCACGCTGTGTTCCTGCAAGTTATGGCCTTCGCCGCCGATGTAGGCGGTCACTTCCTGGCCATTCGTCAAACGAACCCTGGCGATTTTCCGCATCGCGGAATTCGGCTTTTTCGGGGTGCGGGTCATGACCTGGAGGCAGACCCCGCGACGCTGCGGGCACCCGGCGATGGCGCGGACGCGCACTTTCCGAGGCTTGTCTTGGCGCCCGTTTCTTACCAATTGATTGATTGTCGGCATCGTACTTCCTGTATAGTAACCGTAAACTAAAAAAAATTGAACTAATAATGTACCCTCTTGGCCAAAATTGTCAATGCCATCGCCCACAAATATCCGAGAAAAAGCTCCCGCCTCTATGGGCGGGAGCGTCTTGTCGGCTGGCTGAAAACAGTGGGCTGCGGTCAGCCGTCAAGGAATTTGCGCAGTCCGGCGATGTCTTTCTGTTCTTTTGATTCCTGAGCCACTGCATCCGGCTCGGCGGTTTCGCGGCTGTCGTCTTCGGCTGGGCGCAATTCCAGCTTGACTCTCTGGACGGTGTGATAGCCGGTGCCGGCAGGGATGAGATGTCCCATGATGACGTTTTCCTTGAATCCGACCAAGTTGTCGACCTTGCCCATGGTGGCGGCTTCGGTCAGGATGCGGGTGGTGTCCTGGAACGACGCCGCCGAGATGAAGCTGTCGGTGGCCAGGGCGGCCTTGGTGATCCCTTGCAGCATCTGCTGGGATTCCGCAGCCTTGCCGCCCATGCTGATGACGCGCTGGTTTTCTTCTTCGTACTTGCGCTTGTCAACCAGCTCGCCGTACAGGAAGGGCGTGTTGCCCGGGTTGGTGATGCGCACTCGACGCATCATCTGGCGGACGATGATCTCGATGTGCTTGTCATTGATTTCGACGCCCTGGGCCCGGTACACCTGCTGAACCTCGTTGACCAGGTACTCTTGCAGTTCCTGCGGCCCGCACACTTCCAGCATTTCGTGCAGGACAGCGGCGCCGTCGGTCAGCGGAACGCCCTTCTTGACGTATTCGCCGTTGTAGACGACAATCGTCTTGCCGGCTGGAATCACATGCTCGATGACCATGCCGCTCTCGGTGTCGTGTACCTTGATATTGCGGCGCCCCTTGACCGGCTTGTCGAACTCGACGACGCCGTCAATGCGGGCGATTTCAGCGGCTTCCTTAGGACGGCGCGCTTCAAACAGCTCAGCTACCCGCGGCAGACCGCCGGTGATGTCCTTTGTCCTGATGTTCTGGCGCGGCGTCTTGGCCAGGACTTGGCCCTTCTTGACCTTCTCGCCCTCAGTGACGACGATGTGGGCGCCTTTGGGCAGCGCATAGAAATCAAGCACGGCCGCGTCATCGCCAGCCTGGGCTTTCTTGCTGTCATCGACGATCACCAGCTGCGGGTGGACGTCGTCGCTGTGTTCCATGACGACCGTCTCTTCGTGGCTGCTGACCGGGTCGACTTCGCGCTTCATGGTGATGCCTTCGGTCAAGTCGCGGAACTCAACCCTGCCGGAATGGCGGGTGATGACCGGCACGTTGAACGCATCCCATTCCACAAAGCGTTCGCCAGGCTCAATCACGCTGCCCTCGGCCTTCTGCAAGGTCGCGCCTGGCACCAGCTCGTAGCTTTCCAGCTCAACGCCGTCTTCTCCTTCGATGACGACGCGGCCGTTGCTGTTCAGAACGATGTACTTGCCACCCTCGGTCAAGACCGGCTCCGCCTCTTGGAGGCGCAGGATGCCGCCCTTGACCGCATTGTAGTAGGCTTCGCTGGACGAGGCAAAGGCCGTGCCGCCAAGGTGGAAAGTACGCATGGTCAGCTGGGTGCCGGGTTCGCCGATCGACTGGGCGGCGATGATGCCGAGCGGATCGCCCTCTTTCGGCATTTCCCCGGTGGCCAGGTTGCGGCCATAGCACTTGCAGCAGACGCCGCGCTTGCTTTCGCAGGTGAGGACAGAACGGATGCGCACCTGGTTGATGCCAAGCTGCGCTATGCGCTTGGCGACGGGCGCGGTGATTTCCTCGTTGATGCCGACCAGCTGCTTGCGGGAGATCGGATCGCGCACGCCGTCGGCGCTGAACCGGCCAATGATGCGATCCTCAAGCGGAAGACGGGCTTCGTTGCCCTGGCGGATCGGCCTGGCCCAGATGCCGTTGACCGTGCCGCAATCGTCCTCGACGCAGATGACGTCATGGGCGACGTCAACTAGACGGCGGGTCATGTAGCCGGAGTCGGCAGTCTTCAGGGCCGTGTCAGCCAAGCCCTTGCGCGCGCCGTGCGAACTGAGGAAGTATTCAAGGACAGAGAGACCTTCCCGGAAATTGGCGATGATAGGCCGTTCGATGATCTCGCCGGAGGGCTTGGCCATCAGGCCGCGCATGCCGGCCAGCTGGCGAACCTGGTCCTTGCTGCCGCGGGCGCCGGAATCAAGCATGGCGTAGACAGGGTTGATCTCATCGCGGCCTTCATTCTCTTCCAGGACATGGAACAGGTAGTTGGTCAATTCCTTGTTGACGTTGGTCCAGATGTCAATGCAGCGGTTGTAGCGCTCCTGCTTGGTGATGACGCCGTCGTCATACTGCCGCTTGATGTTGTTGACTTCCTTCTGAGCCGCCTCGATCAAGGCTTTCTTCTCCTTGGGCACGACCAAGTCCGTCACTCCGATGGAGAAGCCGGCCCAGGTGGCGTATTCGTAGCCAAGGTCTTTCAGAAGGTCCAGAACCTGGATGAGACCGACGCGGCCGACGCTCTCATAGCAGTCCTTGATCATGGCGCCGAGCTCCTTCTTGCCAACGCTGCCGTTGTAGAAGCCCATCTGCTCCGGCCAAATCTCATTGAAGATGCAGCGGCCGATGGTGGTGACGATGAAGCGGTCGTCCTTGGCTAAGGCGCCCCACGCCGTGTCCTTCCCGTAGAAAGGATTGCGCAGGTTGAAAAAGTCATGCATGGTGATGCTCTTGGCGTCAAAAGCGCGCAAAGCCTCGTGATAGTCGTTGAACCACAGCTGCTCGGACGGTGCCTGCGCCTTGAATTTCGCCTTCAGCCTCTTGTTTTCATAGCAAAGGAAATAGACGCCGAGGGTGATGTCCTGGCTGGGGGTGGTGATCGGCTTGCCGCTGGCCGGCGAAAAGATGTTGTTGGGCGCCAGCATGATCAGCTTTGCTTCCAGTTGCGCTTCGTTGGACAGCGGCACGTGCACGGCCATCTGGTCGCCGTCAAAGTCGGCGTTAAAGGCGGTGCAGACCAGGGGATGGAGGCGAATGGCCTGGCCCTCGATCAGAACCGGATCAAAAGCCTGGATGCTGAGGCGATGCAGGGTCGGGGCGCGGTTGAGGAGAATGGGATGTCCCTTGATGACCTCGTCGAGGATGTCCCAGACTTCCTTCCGGCGCTGTTCAATCCACTTCTTGGCGTTGCGCACCGTATGGACATGGCCGCGTTCCTTCAGGCGCCGCATGATAAAGGGTTCGAACAAGGTCAGCGCCATTTCCTTGGGCAGGCCGCACTGGTTGAGGCGCAGTTCCGGGCCGACGACGATGACCGAACGGCCGGAATAGTCGACGCGCTTGCCGAGAAGATTCTGGCGGAAACGGCCCTGCTTGCCTTTCAACATGTCAGTCAGCGACTTCAGGTTGCGGTTGCCGGTGCCGGTCACGGGCCGCCCGTGCCGGCCATTGTCCAGCAATGCGTCAACAGCTTCTTGCAGCATGCGCTTTTCATTGCGGATGATGACTTCCGGCGTTTTCAGCTGCAAGAGGTGGCGCAGGCGGTTGTTGCGGTTGATGACGCGACGGTAGAGGTCATTCAGGTCGGAGGTCGCAAAGCGGCCGCCGTCCAAGGGAACCAGCGGCCGCAGCTCCGGGGGAATGACCGGCAGCACGTGCAGAATCATCCAGCACGGGTTCATGTCGTTGTCCAGGAAGCCCTCGACGAGACGCGCCCGCTTGGCCGTCTTCTTGCGCTGGGATTTGCTGACGCCGCGGGCCTTGCTGCCATCAGTCTCCTGGTTGTCGTTGAGCACGTCGGTCAGCTTCTTCTTCAAAGCTGGAAGATCCAGCTGCGCCAGCAGCTGTTCAATGGCCTCGGCGCCCATGCCGACCTTGAAGGCGTCGCCGTATTCCTCACGTTTCTCGCGGTACTCTTCGTCCGTCAGCAGCTGCTTTTCCTGCAAGGGCGTATTGCCCTTGTCAATGACGATCCATTCCTCGTAGTAGAGGACTTTCTCCAAGGTGCGGGGCGCCATGTCAAGGAGCATGCCGATGCGGCTGGGCAGGCATTTGTAGAACCAGACGTGGGAGACCGGCACGGCCAGCTCCAAGTGCCCCATGCGCTCGCGCCGCACGCGGGCGTAGGTGACTTCGACGCCGCAGCGGTCGCAGACAACTCCCTTGTGCTTCTGGCGCTTGTACTTGCCGCAGTTGCACTCCCAGTCCTTCATCGGACCAAAAATCCGCTCGCAGAACAGGCCGCCTTTTTCCGGCTTGAACGAGCGATAGTTGATCGTCTCAGGATTCTTGACCTCGCCGTGGCTCCAGGCGCGCATCCGCTCAGGCGAAGCGACGCCGATGCTGACGCTGCTAGTATGATCCATCGCGGCGATGCCACTGATGTTTTTCATTGTGCTATCCAAGGAAGTGACCCTCCATTTGTTTGCGTTCCACCGGCTTGTCCCACCATCGCCGCTGGCTAGGCCAGCGGCACTCTTCGTCAAGCGAGAATGCTGCGGGCTTGATTGACGCGGACGTCAAGGCACAGGCTGCGCATCTCATTCATAAGGACGTTGAAAGACTCGGGCGTCCCGGCGACCAGGGAGTTGTCGCCGCGCATGATGGACTCGTAGATTTTGGTGCGCCCGGTGACGTCGTCGCTCTTGACTGTCAGCATTTCTTGCAGCGTATAAGCGGCACCGTAGGCTTCCAGTGCCCAGACCTCCATTTCCCCGAACCGCTGGCCGCCATGCTGGGCCTTGCCGCCCAGGGGTTGCTGGGTGACAAGGGAGTACGGGCCAACGGCGCGGGCGTGGATTTTGTTGGCCACGAGGTGGTCGAGCTTGAGCATGTAAATCTGGCCGACCATGATCCGTTGGGTGAACGCTTCGCCGGTGCGACCGTCGAACAGCCGCGTCTTGCCGTCGACGCCGATGAAGCAGTCGTCCCGGTTGCGCCCCTCGTCGTCAACCACGTATTCTGTTTCGCAGCCGCCTTTCGGATCGGCTTTCATCACCTTCCAGCCCTGCTCCTGAACCTTGACACGCCGAGCCTCTGCCAGCAGCTCGACGATCTTGTCTTCCTTGATGCCGTCAAACACAGGCGAGGCAATCGTCTTGCCAAGAACCTTGGCCGCCCAGCCGACATGGGTCTCAAAGACTTGGCCGACGTTCATCCGCGACGGCACCCCCAGGGGGTTGAGGACGATGTCGACCGGCGTGCCGTCCGCCATGAATGGCATATCGGCGACCGGGACGATCTTGGCTACGATGCCCTTGTTGCCATGACGGCCGGCCATCTTGTCGCCGACGGACAGGCGGTGCTTGCTGGCGATGTAGACCTTGACCGACTTGATCTGGCCGGCTTCCTGGCCTTCGTTCTGGTCTATCAGCTGGATTTCCTCAATCCGGCACTGGTCATTGTCACGCAGCTTTGAGCGATAGCCCTTGATGATCTCGTCAATGCGGGTCTTTTCCTCGCAATCTCGCATGATGTAGGAATCATAGTTGGCCGCCAGTCGGGCCAGCATGCTCCTAGTTATCTTGCGGTCAGAGGCGATCAGCTCTTCCGGCTCGTCCGCCACCAGGCGGGTGATGGCGCAGGAAAGCTTCTTGCCCAGGAATTCCTCGCTGAGGACTTTCACCATTTCGTCCAGGATGCTGTTCTGTGCGCTGCGGTAGCGGTTTTCCGCCTCTTTGATTCGCGCCTTGACCTCCTGCTTGCTGAGCCGGCTCTTGTTCGGGTCGGCACGACGCTCGATGCGGACATCCATGACGATGCCCGAGCAGCCCCCAGAGACTTTCAGCGAGGTGTCCTTGACGTCAGCGGCCTTTTCGCCGAAGATCGCCTTCAGCAGGCGTTCTTCCGGCGCCAGGTCAGACTCGCTTTTCGGGGTGATCTTTCCGACTAGAATATCGCCGGGGTTGACTTCCGCCCCGATGCGCACGACGCCTTCGGTGTCAAGGTTGCGCAGGGCTTCTTCGCCGACGTTCGGGATGTCGCGGGTGATTTCCTCCGGACCCAGCTTGGTCTCGCGGGCGATCACATCTTCCAGGCTGACATGGACGCTGGTGTAGACGTCTTCGCTGACGAGGCGTTCACTGATGATGATGGCGTCTTCAAAGTTGTAGCCGTGCCAGGACATGAAGGCCACGGTCACATTGCGCCCCAGCGCCAGCTCGCCGCCGTCGGTGGAGGCCCCATCGGCGATCGTCTGGCCCTTGCGCACCTTGTCGCCACGCTTGACGATCGGGTGCTGGTTGATCAAGGTCGAGGCGTTCGAACGCAGGAATTTATATAGGTTGTAGACTTTGCCGGTGTTCGGGCGTTCCGGGAGTTTGCCATCCGGGGTGACGATGATCCGCTCGGCGTTGGCCGAGGCCACGATGCCGTCTTCGTCAGCCAAGACGATGGCTCTGGAATCGCGGGCAACTTCATGCTCCAGGCCAGTTCCGACCAGAGGGCGCTCCGCCTTCAGCAACGGCACTGCTTGGCGTTGCATGTTCGACCCCATGAGGGCGCGGTTGGCGTCATCGTGTTCAAGAAACGGAATCAAGCCCGCCGCTGCGCTGATCAGCTGCTTAGGAGAAATGTCCATGTACTGGACGTCCTCGGCCATGAATTCGCCAGAATCGCCATGCAGGCGCGAAAGCACGTACTTCTTGCTGAAGGTGCTCTTCTCATTGAGTTCGGCGTTCGCCTGGGCGATGATGAAGTCCTCTTCCTGGTCAGCGGTCAGATATTCGACCTCATTGGTGACGCAGCGGTTCTGAACCCGCCGATAGGGCGTCTTGATGAAGCCGAACTCGTCGATGCGGCCATACAGCGCGAGCGAGGAAATCAAGCCGATGTTAGGGCCTTCCGGCGTCTCAATCGGGCAAATCCGACCATAGTGGCTGGGATGGACGTCGCGGACGTCGAAGCCGGCTCGTTCGCGGGTCAGGCCGCCGGGCCCGAGGGCGCTCAGGCGGCGCTTGTTGGTCAGCTCGGCAAGGCAGTTGGTCTGATCCATGAACTGGCTGAGCTGGTTGCGGCCGAAGAAGTCACGGATGACGCTGGCCAGCATCTTGTTGCTGACCAGCTTGGAGATGCTGACGTCATCGGGATTGATGTCCGAGCTGTTGAGGCGTTCGCGCACGAAGTTGGCGGTGCGGGCCAGGCCGATGCGGCACTGGTTCTGCAAGAGTTCGCCGACCGTGCGGACGCGGCGCCGGCCAAGATGGTCGATGTCATCGACTTGGCCATCACCCTTGCGCAGGCGCATCAGGTACGCTGTCGCCGCCGCCACGTCCGTCTTCGTCAGGATGCGCACGTCGGACTTCACATTGATGCCCAGACGCTGATTCATCTTGAAGCGTCCGACCAGGCCGAGGTCATAGCGGCGCTGGTCTTCGAACAGGCGAGTGAACAGGCTCTTGGCATGGGCGGCATTGAGGGGTTCGGCAGGCCGCATCCGCTTGTAAATTTCCTTTTGGGCGTCTTCCGCCGTGCGGGTGGCGTCCTTCTGCAAGCAGTATACGAAATAGTCGCCGATGTGGCTGGTGTCAACGACGGTGACCTTCTTGACGCCGCTTTCCTTCAGCACCTCAATCGCCTTTTCGCTCAGGGTGTCGAGAGCCTCGACCAGGACGGTCGCAGGCTCGCCCTCAGGCGGGTTCGGGTGCATGATGGCCTCAGCAACGAACAAATGCGAGAGGTCAATGCCCTCTGGCAGCTTGGACAAGGTGACTTCCTGTACGTAGCGGCGATAGACCATGAGTTCGTCAACGCCGTTCTCGGCCAGGCTCTTCAGCAGAGCTGGGGTGACCGGGCTGTCGGCAGCAGCCAGCAGGGCCGGAACGCCCTTAGCGTCGGCCGGGCCGAACACGTCCGCCGTCAGATGCAGGCTGGCCAGTTCCTCTTTGCGCTCGCGGCGCAGCTTCTCCACCGACTCGGTGCGATAGTCGCGGTAGACGGCGTCAAGGATATCCAGGTTGCCGTCAAACCCGAATGCGCGCAGGAACGTGCAAATCAGGAATTTGCGGCGGCGGCGCTTCCGGTCAAGGTAGATATGCATCAAGTCATTGATGTCGAAATGGACTTCCAACCAGGAGCCGTGGTCGGCGATAATCTTGTAGGAAAACAAAATCTTGCCGCTCGGATGCCGGGTGGATTCAAAACAGACGCCGGGCGACCGATGCAGCTGGCTGACGATGACGCGCTCGGCCCCGTTGATGACAAAGGAGCCGCGATCTGTCATCATGGGCATGTCGCCCATATATATTCGCTCTTCCCTAACATCCTTGTTGTTGGGGCTGCGCAGACGAAAAACGACATTCAGACCCACCTGGTACGTGCCGCCGTCCTTCAGGCAATCCACCAAGGGAGTCTTAGGTTCACTTAATTCATAGCGGACAAACTCCAGCCCGCTGCGGCCATCGCTGCCATCGCGGTCGGGAAAGGTCTCCACAAAAGCCTCTTGCATGCCCTGGTGCTTCCGCTTCTCCGGAGCCTCCTTGTGCTGCAAAAAATCATCGTACGATTTGGTTTGTATCTCAATCAGATCCGGTGTGTCGATGAGATCCTTCAGACGGCCGTAATTTTCGCGTTGTGTCATGCTTGTTTCCGCCCCAGATCGTTGGTTTTTGACCAGGCCGCCTCTCGCCGACAACGGCGAAAGCGGCCTGAAGCATAAAAATTCATCTGATGGAAGTCGAAAAAATGCCGATGCGGTCAGTCGTGATGAGTGCGCCGCTGCGGTGGTGCCCGCCGCAATCATGCGCTCTCCTTGGGCTAAGACAAGCTCCAAAACACGACTGCGCCGACCCGCGCCAAGACAAATTCATCGACGCGACATCGCCGCCCTCCTGAAATTCGCCCCCGCCGGCCTGCTGAACAGGCCAGCGGCGGGGACGAAAACACGGCGGCGGCGATGCCATGTCCGGCGGCAGCTCAGCGCCGCCGGCATTTGCTTCAATTATTTCACTTCGACCTTGGCGCCGACTTCTTCGAGCTTGGCCTTGAGCTGAGCAGCCTCTTCCTTGCTCACGCCGGTCTTCAGCGGCTTGGGCGCCTCGGTCACCAGGTCTTTGGCTTCCTTCAGGCCCAGGCCCGTGATGGTGCGGACTTCCTTGATGACCTTGATCTTCTCAGCCCCGGCGTCGACCAGGATGACATCGAATTCCGTCTTTTCTTCCTCGGCCGCAGCCGGGGCGGCGGCGGCGCCGGCCGCAGCGACCGCCACTGGAGCGGCGGCGCTGACGCCGAGGCGCTCTTCCAGGGCCTTGACGAGCTTGGAAACTTCCAAGACAGTCAGATTCTCGATATACGAGATGAATTCTTCCATCTTGGCATCAACAGTGATCGTGGTTTCGTCTGACATGGTTCAATTACCTCCGTTTGTTACGCAACCTGCCCTTTTTTCGTGCAGTAATCATTCAACACATAGACAATGCTCGCCACCTTGGCGTTGAGAACCCGGACCAGCTGGCCGGCGGGCGCCTGGAGAAGGCCAAGCACCTGCGCCAGCAGGACTTCCCGCGAGGGCAGGTCGGCCAGCGCGTAGGTATCAGCTTCGGACAACAGGGCGCCTTCCACCACCGACAGCTTGACTTTGACTTCCTCGCGCCCCTTGGCGAATTCGCGAACCGCCTTGGCCAGGGCCACTGGATCGCCGGCGCCGCTGATGAGGGCGGTGTCGCCCGCAAGGGGGGTGTTCGCCAAGGCGTCCATGCCCAGCTGTTTCGCCGCGATACGCAGCAGCGTATTCGGGACGACCCGGCAGGCAGCGTTAATCGACGGCTCGGAAAGCTTGGCGCGGAAAGCATTGAACACGTTAGCTTTCAAGCCTTTATAGGTAATCAGAATGACCGGCCGATTGTCAATCAGGCCCATCACTTCCTGTACCATTTGCTTTTTTTCTGATCTCATGATTATGCCTTTGCCGCCGCTTTGGGGTCCAGGCGGATGCCAGGACTCATGGTTGAACTCAATGTCCAAGCCTGCATATAGATGCCTTTCGCACCAGGAGGCCTGACGCGGAGAATGGTGGCCAGCACGGCCTGGGCATTCTCGATCAGGGCTTCCGGCTCGAACGACAACTTGCCAATCGGCACATGGACACAGCCGGCGCGGTCGCAGCGGTACTCAATGCGTCCCCCCTTGCCGTCTTGGACAGCGCTGGCCACGTCTTCGGTCACGGTGCCGGTCTTGGGATTGGGCATCAGCCCGCGAGGTCCCAGGATGCGGCCCAAAGTCCGAACCTCTTTCATTGCGGAAGGCGTGGCAATCAGAATGTCGAATTCGAACCAGCCATCCCTAATGCGTTGGATGAGCTCTTCATAGCCCACCTCGTCTGCTCCGGCCTCCTTGGCCCTGAGCGCGAATTCACCCTCGGCTATGACCACTACGCGGTTCACCTTGCCAGTGCCCCTGGGGAGCACCATGGCGCCGCGAATGTTCTGGTCTGATTGCCGAGGGTCGATGCCGAGACGAAATGCCAGTTCAACCGTCTCGTCAAATTTAGCGGTCGGCATGCTTTTGAGCTTCTTGACGCCTTCCTCAAGGGAATAATACGTCTGCCGTTCAAAAGCCTGCAAACGGGAGCGGTAAAGTTTACTCCTCATCGGTCACCTCCACTCCCATGCTCCGCGCGGTCCCGGCGATAATCTTCACCGCTGCCTCCAGGTCTTTTGCGTTCAAGTCAGCCTTCTTCGTCTCCGCAATCGCTTCAAGATCCTTGCGAGTGATCTTGCCGACTTTTTCCCGGCCAGGGGTTTTCGCCCCGGACGCGAGGTTGGCCGCCTTCTTAATCAGGACAGCGGCTGGCGGTGACTTGGTGATGAAGGTGAAGGAACGATCCTGGTAGACCGTGATGACGACCGGGATGATCAATCCCGCGTTCGCCTGGGTCGCCGCGTTGAACTGCTTGCAGAATTCCATGATGTTGACGCCGGCCTGCCCCAAGCTCGGCCCGACTGGGGGAGCGGGGTTGGCGGCGCCGGCAGGAATTTGCAGCCGCACTTCAGCCACGACTTTCTTTGCCATACGTCCTCTTTTCACCACGGCGGTGGTCGGAACCGGCAGGAATTCTCCCACTGACCGTGTACTTATGGATGTCTTCAAACACGATTCCTGGTGGTCGTCGCCAGAAATCGGCCTGCCTTGAAAAAATCAACGGAACCCGCAGGGCGGCGGTTCGCACTGGGAAGCGAGGCGGCGTTCCGGGAACTTCAGTTCGCGTTGCTGTCAGAAGCCTGTTCGACCTGCCAGAATTCGGCTTCCACAATCGTGGAACGGCCAAACATGCTGACGGACGCCTTCAGGCGGGAATGGTCAACATCGACGCTCTCGACGACGCCTTCGCAGTTTTCAAAAGGCCCGTTGCGGAAGATGATGAGATCGCCGGGGTTGAACAAGACCTTGGGCAGCGGCTTTTCCCCTTGCCCGTCGATCTGAGCCCGAATCTCCTCAATTTCGTCAGCCGGAATCGGCACTGGAGCGTCGCCGCCGATAAAGCCGATGACGCCGGGCGTCTGGTTGATGAAATGCCAGTTGTCAGGAATCATGGCGCCGGCCTCATCAAACAGCTGCATCTGGATGAAGATATAACCGGGATACAGCTTTTGGTCGCGGCGCGTCTTGACCCCACCCTGGCGATGTTCCTCCACAGTTTGCTTGGGCAGGAGGATGTCCTGGATGCCATGATCAACGCCCTGCGCCAAGTCAATGCTCCGGCGATGCTCAATGCTTTTCAGAACCCGGTTTTCCTGTCCAGACATGATTTGCAGAACATACCAGGTGCCGTCGTTTTGGGTTGTATTATCTGTTTCGGTCATGTTGAATGCAACTCCCGGCGTCCGCCGCCTCCATTCGGCTGGCGCCGCCTTCATTCGTTCAGCGCGTTGCAGCGGCGTTTCTTCCGCCCCCTGCTCCGCGCCTGCCGCTTACAGCCCCATGGTGATATAGCGTATAACGGCTTCGCAGATAAAATCGACGACAACGACAAAGACACTGAGGATGATCAGGGAGGAAACGACGACGAGGGTCGATTCATACAATTCCTGGCGCGACGGCCAGGAACATTTCTTCAATTCAGAGACTGTTTCATTGTACAGTCGCTGGATTGCGACGACAGGGTTTTCCATAGTATGCCCTTCCGGGAAGGCGTATTCGGAGATCAGTTTCTGGCGTTCCTTGATTGCCGCTTACGGCTTAGGCCGGGTCGGCCTTTCGGATTCCAGATAAAGTTTGGCAGGTGAGACAGGGATCGAACCTGCGACCTGCGGTTTTGGAGACCGCTGCTCTACCAATTGAGCTACTCACCTGCGCGGATGCCATAATGTCCGTTCATCCTTAGGCGACGTGACGTCAGCCGCCTCCTGCCGTCAACGGGTCTCGCGATGCACGGTGTGCTTTCTCTCAAACGGGCAGAATTTCTTCAATTCCAAGCGCCCTGGGGTATTGCGCTTGTTCTTGTCCGTAGTGTAATTACGGCGCTTGCATTCTGTGCAAGCCAGGATGATGATGTCACGCATGATGCTTACCTCGCATCCACCTTCCGGCCGGTGTCGACGGCCTCAGCCGCCAGACCACGACCGGAAAGGATGACTCTTGCTCGTTATTCTTATTCGACGATGTCCGACACACGGCCGGCGCCGACGGTGCGGCCACCTTCGCGGATAGCGAAGCGGAGGCCTTTTTCCATAGCGATCGGGACGATCAGCTCGACGTTCATGCTGATATTGTCGCCAGGCATGACCATCTGCACGCCCTCGGGCAGGTTGCACACGCCGGTCACGTCAGTCGTACGGAAGTAGAACTGCGGGCGATAGCCGTTCATGAACGGGGTGTGACGGCCGCCTTCCTCCTTGCTCAGGACGTAGACTTCAGCCTTGAACTTGGTGTGCGGGGTGATGCTGTTGGGCTTGGCCAGAACCTGGCCGCGCTCGACGTCTTCCTTCTTGATGCCGCGGAGCAGGCAGCCGACGTTGTCACCAGCCTGGCCCTGATCCAGCAGCTTGCGGAACATCTCGACGCCGGTCACCGTCGTCTTAACCGTGTCGCGGATGCCGATGATCGAGACTTCCTCGCCGACTTTTATGATACCGCGCTCAACGCGGCCGGTCACAACGGTGCCGCGGCCTTCGATTGAGAACACGTCTTCAATCGGCATCAGGAACGGCTGATCCAGGGGGCGGACGGGCTCGGGAATGTAGCTGTCAACCGCATCCATCAGATCGCGGACGCACTTGCACTCGTCGCAATTGGGGTCGCCGGTCGCCTGGAGTGCTTCGCCAGCCTTCAGGGCTGAGCCGCGGATGATCGGAATATCGTCGCCAGGGAATTCGTAGGTGCTGAGCAGTTCGCGGACTTCCATTTCAACCAGCTCGAGCAGCTCCTCGTCATCAACAGCGTCGCACTTGTTGATGAAAACGACAATGGCGGGCACGCCGACCTGGCGGGCGAGCAGGATGTGCTCGCGGGTCTGCGCCATCGGGCCGTCGGTGGCGGCGATGACCAGGATGGCGCCGTCCATCTGCGCTGCGCCAGTGATCATGTTCTTGACATAGTCAGCGTGGCCGGGGCAGTCGACGTGGGCATAGTGGCGCTTCTCGGTCTGGTATTCAACGTGCGAGGTGTTGATGGTGATGCCGCGCTCGCGCTCTTCCGGAGCATTGTCAATTTCGGCATAGCTGCGGACATCGCCGCCGAACCGTTTGGCCTGGGTCATGGTGATCGCTGCGGTCAAAGTGGTTTTGCCGTGGTCGACGTGACCGATGGTGCCGATGTTGACGTGTGGTTTGTCGCGCTTGAATTGTTCTTTGGCCATTTTCCTGAATCCTTCTTTTCTCTTGGGAACCTCAGCTGCTTTCAGCTCTGAGCGCTTGGCTCCAAGCTCCAAGCTCCGGTTTTTTTATTATGCACGCAAAAAAACAAACTGTAAACTATTGTTAGTTAAGGGACGCCGCTACGCTAGGCAGCAAGCGAAAATGGAGCCCACGATCGGAATTGAACCGATGACCTCATCCTTACCAAGGATGCGCTCTACCAACTGAGCTACGTGGGCAAAAGCCAAAATTCGCCAATTTTGTGAGAGCTATAAAATACTGCTCCAAATCAAGATTGTCAAGACGGCTTCTGGTTTTTTTCTGGGCTTGCCAGCGTTTTTTTCAAACCCAGGCGGCAGCATTGCGACCCGTGCCCAAGTCTGCCGCCTGGCTGCGGAAAAGGCACGGCCCCTTTCGCAGCCCAAAAAACATCAGGAATTCGCCATGTCAGCATCAGCCGCTGGGGCAGCCGCGTCAGCCGCAGGGGCGTCAGCTGCTGGAGCCGCCGCAGGGGCGTCAGCTGCTGGAGCCGCCGCAGGGGCGTCAGCTTCTGGAGCCGCCGCAGGGGCGTCAGCTTCTGGAGCCGCCGCAGGGGCGTCAGCCGCGGGAGTGGCGGGTGCCGCGTCGGCGGCTGGGACGGGCGCTGCGATCTCGTCGTCGTCGACCTCGTCTGTTTCTGCTTCTGCTTCTGCTGGCTTGCTGTCTTCCTGCTGGGCTTTCAGGAGAGCGTCATCAAGCATGCCGCCAATGGTCCCCAGGCCGCCATGGTCTGGTCGCGGCGAGGCGGCGACTGGGGGCGTATCCTCGGCGGCTTGGGCGGCGGTGTCATCGACATCCTTCAGGCTGAGTCCAATGCGGCGCTCATCCGTGTTGATGTTCTTCACCTTGGCCTTGACAACATCCCCGATCTGGACGACGTCCTTGACCCGGTTGACATGCTCGTTGGACAATTCGGAGATGTGGATCAGGCCGTCGATGCCGCCGTCAAGCTCGATGAAAGCACCAAAGGAGGCCAGCTTAGTGACCTTGCCCTCGACTACTTGCCCAACTTGGTATTTATCCTGAATCGCCTGCCACGGATCGTCGGTGAGCTTCTTCATGCTCAGGGAGATGCGCTGGCTCTCGGCGTCGACTTCCAGGATGACGGCTTCGACTTCCATGCCCTTCTGGAGGATCTCGCTCGGGTGACTGATTTTGCGGATCCAGGACATGTCAGAGACATGGATCATGCCGTCGATGTCATCCTGGATTTGGACAAAGGCGCCATAGCCAGTCATGTTGCGGACCTTGCCCTTGATGCGCGTACCCTTGGGGAAGCGCTCCTTGATGACTTCCCACGGGTTCGGCTGAGTCTGGCGCAGGCCCAATGAAATCTTGCGGTCGGTCTTGTTGACGTCAAGAACCATGGCCTCGACCTCGTCGCCAATAGTGAGAATGTCGCTGGCGCGGTTGACTTTCTTGGTCCAGGACATTTCCGAAACGTGGATGAGACCTTCGATGCCTTCCTCAAGCTCAACAAAGGCGCCGTAGGGCATGACGTTGACCACGCGACCCTTGATGCGAGTATCCTTGGGATATTTGACGTCAACCGTGTCCCACGGATTGCCTTCCTTCTGCTTCAGGCCCAGGGACACCCGCTGCCGCTCGCGGTCGACGTCGAGAATCATCACCTCGATCTCGTCGCCCTGCTTCACGACTTCGCTCGGATGCGACACCCGACCCCAGCTCATGTCAGTGATGTGCAACAGGCCATCCATGCCGTTCAAATCAACAAAAGCACCAAAATCCGTGATGTTCTTGACAATGCCGCGACGAATCTGCTTGGGCTGCAACTCCTCAAGCAGCTTGGCGCGCTGCCTAGTACGCTCCTGCTCCAAAAGATCACGACGAGACAGCACGATGTTGCGACGCTCAGCGTTGATCTTCAAAATCTTGAACTGCTCCTGCCGACCGACAAAGTCATCCAGGTTGCGGACAGGAGCCAAGTCAACCTGCGAACCCGGCAAAAAGGCCTCCACGCCGACGTCAACGATCAAACCGCCTTTGACCCGGCTACGGATGACGCCCTCAATCAGGCCGCCTTCCTCATTTTCGCTGACGATCCGATCCCACGCCTTCTGCAATTCCGCCTTCTGGACGCTGATGACCGGGGTGTTCTCCTCGTCTTCAATCTGCTCCAGAAAAACATCCATGACATCGCCAATCTCAATCGTCTCCCAATTCTTGATATCCTGGCGGTCGATGAACCCCTCGGCCTTGTAGCCGATGTCCAGAAGAACGCCCTTGTCGGTTTTGGTGACGACCTTTCCGCTGACGATGCTGCCCTCGGAATAATTGCTGGTCTCCTGCTGCGCACTCAGGAGTTCCTCCATGGAAGGCATGTTGTCCAGGTTGACCTTGGAGTTGTTCTTGCTCATAATGTACTGATGATGGTTTGTTGATTGGTTGCGGTTGACTTCTCTTGAATCCTCGCTCGTGACCACGCGGCCAAAGCGATTTTATGAAATTTCAACGGAACCAATAAATTTACTATCTTTTCCGAAAAATGCAAATCAAAAATGACTTTTTTGCCGCTTCCGAATTTTGCGGCCATGAGCATGGATCAACTCGGCGGCACGCCTGGGAACTAGCTTCAAAATACGCTGCGGTCAAGCTGCTTTTGCAGTCAGTAGACAATGGTTTCGACGCCATACGGCGGCAAGGATACCTTTCGGGCCAGTCCTGGCGCCTTGAGTTCAACGTCAATCGCGTGATCCTCGGGATTGACCAGAACCAGGACCTGGCGGCCGTCAGCGGCACGGCGCTGCCAGTATTCACACGGCGCTGCCGGAACCGCCGACTCCGGCAGCTTTTCAATCCGGCCGGTCAAGAACGGCATCAGCTCGTGCAGTTCGCGCGTTGTCGCCTTGACCTCCTCCCACTGGATCGGCGAGTCGCGACGGAAATCATAGCGGTCCTTCGGCAGCCAATAGAAGATGATGCCCTGCACGTCAGCGGTCAGGGCCAAATGGGTCATGCACCTGATCTTGCCGGCCTTGGGTTCAAAGTCCTCGGGCTTCATGTTCATTTCCTTCACCTTGCGATTCAACCAGTCAAATGCCTGGATGACGGCCCAGACCGGCTGCTCCGGCGACGCCAGCTGCCGCGAGGCTAACATGTCCTTCTTAACAGTAATCAACGGCGAACGCCCGACTGGATATGAATCAAACCAGTAGATTTCCGACTGGCGATTTCCGTAATATCGAAGAAGGGGGTTGTTGACGCCGCATTCGCACATCAGCAACGTCCGCGGCACTCCCGGAACCGCACGACGCACCGCGTTGCTAATCACAGTGAAGCTGAACTTGTCAATCCAGCCGGTCGGCTCATCCGCCAAGTACCAGGTGAGCAGTCCGGGTTCATCATACAATTCCCCGCAACGAAACGCGATTTCCCGCCAATTGCCCTGCTTCATCAGCTGACGGTTCAGCCCCAGGAAGGTCATAACGCCATTTTCAGCGCAGGCACGCAGATAGCGCCGCGCCTCATCAACGCCCCAGGTCCGATCCTCAAAATGATACGTGTGAGTAAGATTAAAACCGGCTTCGCGGATACCCGCGAATTCCCAGATGTCATCAGAGGGATCGCGATACGTGCCAATCGGGAAAAAAGGCTTGCCATTGACCAGCAGCATCAGGTCGTCACGGAAACTGAACGTATTGGCCGGCTCCTTGTTGACATAATAGTCGACATATTCCTGGCCGTCCACAACGAGCTTCACGGGCCAATGACCAGCCGGCAACGGCGATGCAGCCCGGAACCGAACCGCATCCGCCGTCCGCGCCAGCACAGCTGCGGGCAAATCGCCAAAGCTGAGCCGCAACTCCCGATCGACAGCCAACGGCGGATAGAAGGATAGCGTCAGCTCAGCCTGGGCAGCATAACGGCCATTGGGAAAAGACGCCGTGACCCGCCGCCGAAAGCCTGGCGCCGGCTCAGCCAAGGCAAAACTCGCCTGCGCATGCAGATACTCGCCCCGAGAGTCACACCACATCCCCAATGCATACCAGGCGCCGCCAGCCAGGGCGTGCTCCGGCGTCAGACGCGGCCCCGTCCCTAAAAATTCATACGTCGCTTCAGGCGGAAAAGCCGGGTCTTGGCTGAGCAAAACGCGGAGGCGACGGTGGCGTCTCTGCTGCCCTTCCAGCCAGGGATGCAGCGGCAGCGCAAAGGACGGCGGATTCGCGCCCGCATCAACAGTGAGAACCGCAGGTTCAGCGTCCAAAGACGCCATTTCAAAATCCCGGTACAAAGCGCTGCCTATCCCATCAATGCCAATCCAAACCTGGATATAGGCGACCTCCTTGGGAATCGGGCGCGTAGCCTTGATTTCAATCTTAGTCCACTCGCTGTCGCCCAACGGACCGCTGGGGAACTCGCCGCCGTTGATCCAATCCTTTTTCGCATCCAAAAAGCCAAAATACATGGTCGAACCGCGATCCACCGGCTTGCCTTGCTTGACGTCAAGGGACTTGACCATCACACTGCCGCGATACGATTCACCTGGCTTGACCGGGACATCCAGTTTAATGAACTGACGCCCCTCCGAAGTCACTTTCAAGCCGTCAGCCTCGCTGTCTATGCCTTTCCCAGGAACCTGCCAACCTGCCTCGCGCAACGCTCCCAAACCGCCGGTGAAAGACTCCCTGAGCTGACGCTGCCCCCAAAGACTCCCCGCCATCATCAACATCACCACCGCTACCGCTGACCAACGCATCGTAACCTCTTTTGTCTACGCTCCAAATTATAGTCAACCGCCTACGAACGTCAAGGATCGTCAACCACCTAGCTTACATTAACGTTCATTAACGCACATTATTGTCCACTGGCGTCACAATCCACAATTTTCGCGCTTTTGCGTTTTTGCCGCTGCTCTGCAGGTTTCCCCGTACAACACACCCTAAAAAAAGCTGCGTCATCAGCGTAATCTGCGGATAGAACAACAGCTCGCCCCTCGCCCCTAACGAATTATGAATTATGAATTATGAATTATGAATTATGAATTATGAATGCGCATTCAGCATTCAGCACTCAGCACTCAGCACTCAGCATTCAGCATTCAGCATTCAGCATTCTTGCGACAAGACGCCCTAATTTCGGCTATCAGCGCTGGCAGCAGGTCTTTTTCCGGCAGCGAGGTGATTTTTTCGCCGTGCTTGAACAGTATTCCCCTGCCCTTGCCGCCGGCGATGCCGACATCTGCATCCTTGGCTTCGCCGGGTCCATTGACCTCGCAGCCCATGACAGCGATCTTGCGCAAGCCTATTTCAAGTCCCTGTGCCTGCAAGTCGGCGATAGCTTTCTCTACTGCTTCAACCATCTGGAACAGGCCGATGCCGGTTCTCCCGCAGGTGGGGCAGGAGATGATCTCGGGCGCTGCCTGGCGCAGGCCAGCGGCTTCCAGGATTCGCCGGCCCGCGATAATCTCCTCTTCCGGCGGAGCGGTCAGGCTGACCCGGATGGTTTCGCCGATGCCGTCCAGCAGCAAAGCGCCGATGCCCATAGCGGATTTAATCAGGCCGCAAGACACTGGCCCGGCCTCGGTCACACCCAGGTGCAGGGGCAGGTCGGAACGGGCGGCGAACTCACGGCAGGCGGCGACCGTCACCCCCACGTCGGACGATTTCAGGCTGACCTTCAGAGCCCGGCAGCCTTCTTCCTCAAACCAACAGGCGTACTCCAGAGCACTTTCAACCAAAGCGGCAGGCCCGTGCCCCAGGCGCTCCCGCACTGCCGGCGCCAGGCTGCCGCCGTTGACGCCGATCCGGACAGCGCAGCCAGAAGAAGAAGCAGCCCGCGCAACCTGGCGGACTTTGTCCTCGTCCTTCATGTTGCCTGGATTGATGCGGATGCAAGCCGCGCCAGCAGTCACCGCAGCCAGGGCCAACCGATGATCAAAATGAATGTCCGCCACCACCGGCAAAGGACTCTCAGCGCAAATCCTGGCAAAGCCATCGATCTCGGCTGACGACGGCAACGCCACCCGGACAATGTCGCAGCCGAGGCGCGCCAGCCGCCCGATTTGAGCCAGGGCAGCGGGCGCATCACCTGTCGGCGTATTCGTCATCGACTGTATCGACACCGGCGCACCGCCGCCGACGGCGACCCGCCCTACCATGATTTGACGCGTCTTGCGCATGCTCTTCTCCGATGCCGTGAAAACACAAGCAGACCTCATGCCTCTGATCGCGGCCCAAGACCCAGCCAGCGCCTGTCAGCTGCACACTATATCTAAAACACCGGCTGCGGCTCAGCCGGCTTAGGCACAGCAGCCAACGCCAAATGACCGCAAGGGCTGAAGGGCTATTCAGAAGGCTCTTTCAAGTCGGGAAAGAAAAAGGCCAATCGCTCCCGCTGGCTTGGCATGGTGTCCAAGGCAGCCCGCACATACTCCTGCGCCTTTGCCTCGTCATTGTACCAGTCGCACAAAAGCGCCAAACGAAGATACTCGTCGAAAATCTCCTCGCGGTCGCGGACAGGCAATTTTTTCCCGGAAGCCATCTCTGCTCGTTTTTCAGCATAAAAGGCGAAGATATCCCAAATTTGCGCTTGCGAGAATGCATGGATAGGTAACAGTTCCGAGCCGTTGCTCGCCTCTCCGCGCCGACGCAGGATAAAGCCCTTTTCCGAGGCGTACGGGATGACCCCTCGAATCCGGCTTCCGTCCCGCATCTCAATCTGGGCTTCATCGCCGCGGTCATAGCCAACAAAGCGCATCATTTTCAGCAGATAGTCCATGCTGCCGCCAAGAATCCTCAGCCGTTCCTTTTCACGTTCACGCAAATCTTCCGGAATCTGGGCCAAATACTGCCGGTTGGCCTCCGGTTCTGCCATGAAATCCAAATCCGGAGGCCGGGGGCGGGACGCCAGGCACGCCGGCGGCAGCGTCACGCGCAACGCTTGCTCCACCGGCGCTGGGACGTCTGGCGCCTGACTCGGCTCGCGATGCCAGAGCATGCCGCCGATGGCCTGCCAGTCAACCCGACCATCAGCATTCAAGATGCCGCGGCCCTGCTTGACGCTCAAGGCATACAAACCGCCCAGGAGAGCCAGGAAAATGACGCCAATCACAATCAAAATATTGAGAACCATGCCAAGGCGGCTGGTCGTCCGCGCCGGCCGTGCGCCCTTCATCGACGCCAGTCCGCCCTCGGGCATCTTAAAAGTCACATTCCTGCGAAGGCCGCCGTCACCTTGAAAAGCGCCCAAAATGTCGCTGAACTGGCGTGGCCGATCCGCTGCGGACGGCGCCAACATCTGCGCCAGAATGTCAGATACCTTCACCGGCAACGCCGGATTGTACTCCTTGGCCGGAAACAAAGGAACAGCCCCGGAACGCCAGGCGGCAATGTCATCGCCGCCGGGAAAATGACCAGTGGCCTGGCGATACAGGCACACCCCAAGGCTATAAATGTCCCCGGCGCGACTAGGCGGCGCACCAGCAATGACTTCCGGACTGGCATAAGGGTCGTCAGACATGCACCGCCCAAGCACGGCAGACACCCCAAAATCAGTCACCAGCAACTGCCCATCGCCATTGATGAGAAGATTCTCCGGCCGAATGCCGCCATGCGCAAGGCCTTGGGCATCCGCAGCCTCCAAAGCCGCAAGAGCCTGCCGCGCAATGTTGCGGATGACCTCCGGGCTGCCGCCTAAATCGCGCCACGCCACCGAACTCATGTATTTAGTGACCGCATAGGCGGTGTTGCCAACCGTCCCGCAAGAATAAACCGCTGCCACGCCGACATGGTTGACAGCAGCCATCCGACGCGCAGCAGCCAGAAAATCATCCAGCTGGGACTGCTGAAAACACCCGTCCGCCGTCAACACCTTGACACAGGCTTCGCGGTCAAGCGTCGGATCCAGCGCCCGGTACACAGTCTTCCCAGGCTCTTCGTGCAGAATATCCTCCAACAAAATGCCCTCATGCCATTTCGGGACTTTGAAGGGGACTTGGCAATGCGGACAAGGATGCTCGCTGAACGACTCCAGCTCGGTCACATCAAGCTTCCGGCCGCAAGCCGGGCACATTATCTTCAAAATGGATTTAGCGCCTGATTCAGTCATGGCAGGTTCAGTTTCCTCCCGATAATCATCCGCATGTCGCATGGCGCCCGCATCTTCGCAGCCCAAGCGCATAGCGAAACGGCCATGACATAAACACCACGAAATTTACTACACTTTGGGTTTTTTGCTTGCCAACGCCTTGATTTTTTCCATTTCTAAACTAAAGTATAATGGAAATAAAATTTTGCGTCTCCATCGTCTAGTGGTCAGGACATCGGGTTTTCATCCCGGCAACAGGGGTTCGACTCCCCTTGGAGATGCCATTTTCCCAGCCGCTGCGGTCATTGACCGCAGCGGCTTTTTGTTGCGCATGCGCCAGGCTGGCCAACGCCGCTGAAAAACAAAAAGCGCATCAACCGGCCGGCTAGGGGGGTGATGCGCTCAGGTAGATGGACGCGGCGCTGTCTTAGGCGCAGGTTGCGTTCAGTTGTCAGCGCGCCTTCCTGGCGGCCTCGACGACCTTGGCGAACGCCGCGCTGTCATTGACCGCCATCTCGGCCAGCTGTTTCCGATCCAGCTCAATGCCGGCCTTGCGCATGCCGTCAATCAGCCAGCTGTACTTGAAATCAAGGGCGCGGCAGGCGGCGTTGATGCGAACCGTCCACAACGCACGGTACTGCTGCTTCTTCTGCTTGCGGCCAATGTAGGCGTTCGCCATGGCGCGATCAACAGCGCCATACGCCATCCGGATCAGCTTGCTGCGATTGCCGCGGAAACCGCGCGCCATCTTCAAGACCTTCTTGCGGCGCTTGCGGGATGAAACTGCACTAGTTGTTCTTGACATTTTCTCTTATCTCCAAGACTTCCCGGCCCTGGCGCTTCGCCCCGGGCCGATTCACGCTTCTGACTCTGTCTGCTTCCTGATTCGACGCCTACATCACAGACCGTACGGCAGAGAAGCCTTCAAACGGCTGATCTCAGTCGACTTCACAGCAGCGTCCTGACCCAGGCGGCGCTTGCGCTTGGAACTCTTCTTCGTCAAAATATGGCGGCCGTTGGCGCGATAGTGACGGAACTTGCCGGTACCCGTCTGCTTAAAGCGCTTCGCAGCGGCCTTTCTGGTCTTCATCTTAGGCATTGTAGTCTTGTCCTTTGGTCTGATCCTGTTTATGGTTTACCCGGTCACCGCACCCTGCGGGCCAGGTCGATCACACATCGTCTCCAGGCTCGGCTATCCGACGAACCCGGCTGGTCGCATCCCGCCAATGCAAACGATGACAACAAAAACACTCCGCAGCCTGAGATTCCCCCAGGCCGGGAGCTTCCGGTCAACGCCACAAGGCCGCGCCAGGTTATTTCTGGGGTTTCGGGGCGAGAATCAGCTGGTAGTTCCTGCCAAGCTGCCTCGGAGAAGAATCAATGATGGCAGCGTCGCCAACGCCTTTGAGCAAACGCTCGACAACCTGCTGGCCAATCTCGGGATGAGCCATCTCACGACCACGATACACCAAAAGAACCTTTACTTTATCGCCCTTTGCCAAAAATTCAATCACGTGGCGCGTTTTTGTGTTGAGATCGTTGTCGTCGATATTAGGATGCAGCTTGACTTCCTTGACTTTCTGCTGAACCTGCTTGCGCTTGGCTTCGCGCTGGCGCTTGCTCTCCTCGTACTGGTACTTGCCATAGTCCATGATGCGGCAGACCGGCGGCTCGACCTTGCCTGCTATCTCGACCAAGTCCAGACCAGCGGTGCGGGCGCGCTCCAGTGCCTCCTCAAATGAGACTAAACCAAGCTGCTCGTTTGTGTCCGAGAGCAACCGTACGGTGCGCCCCCGGAAAAAACGGTCACCAAATTTAAGCTGACGTGCGATGGGAGGATCCTCCTATATTCTTGTTAATACCTAAAACAGCCGCCGCCGAACATCAGACAACAGCCGAAAGACCACACTCGAAACAAAACGACAAAAGTCCCCAAATCGACCGGGGAAGGCGACAATCCAACGCCACAATCAAAGACACCTTCCGCTAATCATCTCTCACTTTAACTCGCAAATCACGTTTGGCAAGCGCAAGATATTTTTTTTGACCAACGACGAACCGCGAAAAAACAAAGCCGCGGTTCCGACCGGTGCCCCTGCCGGTCGGAACCGCGACCCATTTGTCAGCTGCGCGCGGCGATTTCGTCCTGCACGCGAGCCAGGAAGTCATCAAACGGCATTGCTCCTTCTTCGCCCTGCGCCCGGCTGCGAACCGCGACCTCGCCGCTGGCAGCCTCCCGCTCGCCGACGATCAGGAGATACGGCAAGCGCTGATTGCGGCCGCGGCGAATCTTGGCGCCAATCGGATCAGCCTCGCTGTCCACCGTGACCCGAACCGGAACAGCCTTCAGGCGAGCCGCCAGCTCCTCGGCATAGTCCATGAACTTCTCGCTGATCGGAAGAATCCGCACCTGCTCCGGCGCCAGCCAAAGCGGAAAAGCGCCAGCGTAGTGCTCGACTAAAATCCCGAAAAAACGCTCCAGGGATCCCAGCAGCGCCCGATGCACCATGTACGGGCGATGCTTCTGGCCGTCCTGGCCAATGTAGGTCATGTCAAAACGCTCGGGCAGATTGAAGTCGAACTGGATCGTCGTCGTCTGCCATTCGCGGCCCAGGGCGTCCTTGATCTTCAAGTCGATCTTGGGCCCGTAGAAAGCGCCGCCGCCTTCGTCTACTTCGCAATCAATGCCTTCAGCGCGAACGGCCTTTTCCAACGACACCAGGGCCTGGGACCACATCCGGTCGTCGCCAACCGCCTTCTCTGGACGGGTGGCGAGATAAGCCTTGATCTCCTTGAAGCCAAAGCATTTCCAGATATATAGGCTAAACCGGAGCACCTCCTGGATTTCAGACTCAATCTGTTCTGGCGTGCAGATGATATGGGCGTCATCCTGGGTGAAGCCGCGGACGCGCAGGAGTCCATGCAGCACACCGGCCTTCTCATAGCGGTACACCGTGCCTAGCTCGGCCCAGCGCAGCGGCAGCTCACGGTAGGAGCGCGGACGATCCTTGTAGATTTCAATGTGGAACGGGCAGTTCATCGGCTTGACGTAGTAGGGGTCATCGTCAATTTCCATGGACGAATACATGCCTTCGCGGTAGAAATCAAGATGGCCGCTGGTCTCCCAGAGCAAAGCCCGGCCGACATGGGGAGTGTAGAGCAGCTCGTAGCCGTGCGCGTAATGGGCGTCCTTCCAGAAGGTCTCAATCACATGCCGAACCCGCGCCCCATTGGGATGCCAGCAGACCAGCCCAGGGCCGATCTCCTCGTGCGTGCTGAACAACTCCATCTCTGTCCCGATGCGACGATGGTCGCGCTTCTTGGCCTCCTCAATGCGGTCAAGATACGCCTGCAAATCCTCCTTGGTCGCAAAAGCCGTGCCATAAATGCGCTGCAACATCGGATTCTTCTCGCTGCCGCGGAAATACGACCCTGCGATGGACAGGAGTTTGACCGCCCCGATCTGGCCGCTGTGCTCAACGTGCGGGCCGCGGCACAGATCGAGAAAATCGCCGACCTGGTACAGACTGACGACTTCGCCTTCCGGAATGTCGTCCAACCGGGACAGCTTGAACGTCTGCCCTAGGTCAGCGAATTTCTTATGGGCTTCCTCGCGGGACACCTCCATGCGCTCAAAAGGCAGCTTGCGCCCCAGCATCTTGCGCATTTCCTTCTCGATCTCCTTCAAATCCTCAGGCGTCAGGCGGTGCGACATGTCAAAGTCGTAGTAGAAGCCTTCCTCCGTGGACGGCCCAATGTCAAACTTGGCATCGGGAAACAATTTCTGCACTGCTGCGGCCATGATGTGCGCCGCACTGTGGCGCATCGCATGCAAACACTCTTCTGACATGAGTTCCTTCTCCTAAAATATGCGAATAAATATATCAATAATTAAGGATGTGAACAAAAATTAAGGATGTGAACAAAGATAAGCAGCGACTGTGGGGCTGGCGCCGTTCCTGGCGGCCAAGACGTTCAGGCCGAGCGACCAAAAGGCCAATGCGTCGAAACGCCAAGCTGATAGCGGCAAAGCCGATGGACGCGGGGGACGGGAAGCCATCATTCCAGGACGCCCTTAGTCGAGGGGACAGCGCCTGGCCGGTCGCTCACGGCGACGGCCTGGGCCAGGGCCCGGCCAAAAGCCTTGAAAATGGCCTCCAGGCCGTGGTGGGACTCTTCTGCCGCGAGCAGGTCAACGTGCACGGTCAAGCCGCCCGTGTTGACTAAAGCCTGGAAGAATTCCCGGAACAGCCGGCAGGAGATGCCGCCGGCCAAGGTCTCGGGAAAAGCGGCTCGCCACGACAGATGGGGCCGGCCGGAGAGGTCAAGGACGACTCGCGCCAGGGCCTCATCCATCGGAATGAGGGCATTGCCAAAGCGAGTTATCCCGCGCTTGTCACCCAGTGCGTTCTTCAACGCCTGGCCAAGCGCGAGTCCCACGTCCTCCATAGTGTGATGAGCGTCAATCTCCAAGTCGCCGTGCGCGGTCAACGTCAGCCCAAAGCCGCCGTGACACGCACAGGCGTTCAGCATGTGATCGAAAAACGGCAGTCCGGTCTCAACGCACACGTCGCGAACCCCATCCAGGTCCAGCGCCACGGCAATCTCGGTTTCCTTGGTCTTGCGCTCTATAGTTGCAGAACGGCTCATATCCTCATCCTTGCTGCGGCCAAAACGGCCTTCAGCGACCCCGGCAGGGCCGCAAGCACTTCCTGACAATCTGAATTAACAAGTAGATAATATACAGCCCAGACGCGATTTGCAAAGCAATCTGACCGGTTGCTGCTTGATATTCGGGCAAAGACGCCTATTGTGTTTTCACTTTTCCACCGTCCATCTCGGCATCCTCACTTTTCTTCTCCTGCCATGACGTCACTATCCACTATGCCTCGCTGGCTGGCGGGCCGGCGGTTCATCCACGTCCTCGCCGCCATCGCCCTCGCTGCTTTGCTGATCCGCCTCGCCGTCTGCTGGGAGCTGCGGCACACGCCGTCTGTCCGCACGCCTGCTGTCGCCACCGACATGGCGACGTACCAGCGCTTAGGCCGCGAGATTGCCGCTGGCGACTGGCCTGATCATTTTGACTACCAGCCCTTCTACTATAGTCTTTTTCTGCCGTTGTTCTACCGTGTTTTCGATGACGGTGCCTGGGCGACTATGTTTGCCCAGGCTTTGCTTGGCGCTGGCGCAGTCTGGCTGACTGGCCTGGCTGCTGCTCGCCTGTACGGGCGCCGAGCCGGCATCGCTGCTGCCGCCCTGCTAGCTCTGAGCCGCTTCCATGTCTTCTACACTCCCTTCCTGCTCCTGGAAGTGCTCAGCAGCTTTTGGATGAGCCTGCTGCTCTTGGCTGCCCTGCAATCCTGGTGCCGCAACCGCTGGCCAGACTGGCTGCTCACCGCTGCCATCGCGGCGGCCGCAGCCTTGACCCGGGGCAATGCCCTGCTGATGCTCCCGGGAATCCTGGCGCTGGCCGCCTGGCGCAATCGCCGCAAGCCCTGGCGGGCCGTCGCCATTGCCGCTGCCACCGTCGCTATTTTCTATGCGCCGCAAATGCCGTTCGCCTGGAAGAACCGCCAGTACACGGGACGCTGGTGCGGCGCTTCCACAGCTGGCGACAAAGTCCTGGCTTTGGGCAATACCCCAGAAGCGCCGCCCGGCGGCTTGGAATACCCGCTTACTTATCACGACTGGTGTACGCAGGCCGAAAGACGCCCGGAGGACGGGCGCGTCAGCGTCCCGACCCAGATTCTCCGCTGGTTCAAGCGCGAGCCGCTCCAGGTGATAGAACTGAAATTCCGCGCCTTTCTGCTGTTCTGGCACCGCCAGGAGATTGCCAACAACATCAATATCAGCCTTGACGGCCGTGCCAGCCGCCTGCTGTCCTGGCCCGTGCTGCTTCCTTTTGCTGTCATCGGCACGCTGGCTGTCATCGGAATGCTCACTGCGACCAGGGCCTCGCCGCCGCGGCTGCTGCTGACGTACATGATTCTCGCCTACTGCCTCGGCACCGTGATGTTCTACATACTGGCGCGCTTCCGCATTGGCGCGCTGCCGTTGCTGTGCGTAGTCGCTGGCGCTGGCATCGACCATTTTCTGCAGCTGCCGACCGTCTTGCGGCGACTGGCTCCGGACGCCCGGCGCCAGTCTATTCTCGGCCACGGCCTGGCCGTCGTCGTCGCCATTTTCTTAGTCAATGCCGCCTTTTCCACATATCAGGACTCCGTCGAAGCGGCTTTCATGCGCCGTTTCCGCCCGGCTGGCGTCGCCGTCGTCACTGCTGACACGGTCAGGGTCTATGACCACGGCCCGCTCAGCATCGGCGGCATGGCGATTTACGAAGTGCCGGCGGCGGGCATCCGCATTGAAAAACGCCTGCTCCTGCCCGTGTCATCGCTATCCGCCCTTGGCGCAGATGAACAACGCCAGCTCTTGCCAACGGCGACCGTCCGCCTGCCGATGCAAGCGTCGCGGGGCGCTGTCTGGTCTGGCAGTTTGGAGCACCAGGGGCAGTCGTATTCCTTTGGTCCTGAAACTATCCGCACTGACCGGTTCATCACCTGGCTGGAAGCAACGATTCCAGAGCTGCATGCAGACCAGGACGGCGGCGTCACCGTAACCGCGACCCTAATTCCACGCCACGGGAGCATCGGCTTTGGCGCTGACCGGCTCCGCGACTACTGCCGTACCAGCTATCAGGAGCTGGCCACCGGAAAAATCCTCCCCATCAACGCTGAAGCAGGCATCGAAATCGATTTCAAGCCGTGAACCGACGGCGCTGCTGACGCAACCGCCGTTTGGCGTTATATTACTCTGAATGTTGCCGTCTCCCAAGTTGATCCCGCCCCCCCCGCCCCCGTTCACTTTCACTGCATGAGGATTGCCATGAGCGACTACGCCCCGGTGAAAACCGCCTTGATCGGACTCGGCCCGCGCGCCGAAACCCTGCTGGCCTCCATCTTCAATATCCCGGAAGAAATGGAAGTCGTCGCTGTCTGCGACTTAGTCGACGCCAAAATCGAAAAAATCCTCAGCCTGTTTGACAAGCGCGGCCGTAAGCGGCCAACCGCGTTTCACGACTATCGCGAGATGCTGAAGATGCCGTCGATTGATGTCGTCTTAGTCGCCACTTCCTGGAATTCGCACCTGGGGATTGCGTGCAACGTCATGCGGGCCGGCAAATACGTCGCCATCGAAGTCGGCGGCGCGTCATCAATCGATGAATTGTGGCAGCTGGTGCACGCTTCCGAGTCCACCGGCGTCTCCTGCATGATGCTGGAGAACTGCTGCTACGGCCGCAATGAACTGATGGTCCTCAACATGGTTCGCCAGGGACTGTTCGGCGAATTAATCCATTGTGCCTGCGGCTATGAGCACGACTTGCTCCGCATGGCCAAGGAATACACCGAGGGCATCGAACGAGCCATCCACAACCGCTACCGCAATTGCGACCTCTATCCGACTCACCAGCTGGGGCCGACCGCCAAAATCCTGCGCATCAACCGCGGCAACCGCTTCCTGTCCCTGACCTCGACCGCCTCCAAGGCCCGCGGCCTGACTAACAAGGCGGAGGAACTGGGCATAAAGGATGAAAACGGCAATCGCCTGGTCTTTAACATGGGCGACGTAATCACCACCGTCATCAAATGCGCTGGCGGCGAAACCATCACCGCCACCCACGGCGTCACCCTGCCCCGCCCCTATTCCCGCGACAGCCGCGTGCAGGGAACCAAAGGCATCTGGATGGAAGACACCAACGGCATCTACATCGAAGGCATCAGCCCTTCCATCACAAAAATCGACATCGCTGGCAACCCCTATACTGTCCACCAATGGACGCCGGTCGAAGACTTCTACGAAAAATACGACCATCCACTCTGGAAACGCTACAAGAAGAACGAAAACGAAGCGCATGGCGGCATGGACTCGCTGATGCTGCGCGCCCTGGCAGAAGCAGTCCGCACCCACACGGCGCCGCCGATTGACGTGTACGACTGCGCAGCCTGGATGAGCCTGACCTGCCTGTCTGAAGAGTCCATCGCCCTCGGCAGCATGCCAGTCTCCTTCCCAGACTTCACCAACGGCAAATGGATCAACCGCGGCAAAGAACGCCCCTCGCGCTGGTCACTAAACGAAGTCTTCGACATCTAAAGTCGAAACCCGCACCGCTGCGGCCACGACTGACATTTTCACAACCCCTTGGCACGTCCCCCTCATCCACGAAAGGCTTCACCATGTCCAGAACAGCATCGTTCCACGTCGCCCTGGCAGCCTGGCTTTGCGCCGGCCTGCTATCCTTCGCCCTGGCCCAGGAAAAGCCGCTTCCCGTCAACCTGCTCGCCAATCCGACCTTTGCCGCTGACGGCGACCAGCTGCCCAAGGGCTGGAGTCGAAACGACGTCGGCACCGGCAAGCGCATCACCGCGCCAGAAGGCGTCAAGGCTGAATACGCCCTTGAATTGACCAACGATAACGACAAAATCGCCTATTTCATCCAGCATAGCTTGAAATTGCAGCCAAATCACGACTACGTGCTGAAGACGAAATTCCGCGGCGACCCCAAGACTATCTTCCAAGTCTACATGGAATGCAGCGATCCCTGGAGGACATTCACCGGCCCCTCCGTAACCTGCACAGGCGAGTGGCAGGACATGGAACTGCAGGCCAATTTCGCCGAACTCAACAGGCTGCCGTATGCAGTTTTCCGCATCAAGGGCGCTGGCCGCGTCTGCTTCACTGAGCCAATCCTGTACCTCGACTTGTCCCGCTTCCGCAACGGCGACTTTGAACTCGGCAATGCGCGCTGGGACATTGAGCACGGCGCCATCGTCGACACTGAGGGCGCTCATGGCAAAGTGCTGGAGCTGACCAACCTCGTCGGCCCTGCCAAGGCCACCCAAACCGGCATCACCGTCAAAGCCAATCAACTCTATCGGCTGACCTATGACGTCAGCGGCGGGGTTGACAAGGCCTACACCGATTCCCAAGGTGCGACCTGGTTCCGGATCACCCCCCAGCTCCAAGGCCAGCCCGTCGGCGATACTGGCAGCTGGCTTGATTCCTTCTCCTCTTGGCAGACTAAGCGCCTGACCTTCAGCCTGCCGCAGGAAAGCACCATCGACATCGTCTGCGAATTGAAGAATCCCGGCACTGTCCGTTTCGACAACATCACCTTAGAAGAATGCACATCGGAAATCCCGCCCCTGGAAATCTGCCTTGACCTGCCCTTCGCCTTTGGCAATGCCGCCTTCCCGGAACACAAAGCCATCACAACGCTCTCTGGCATCCTGGTTTCCGATCTGCCGATCAGCGCCTACCGCGTCGATCTGGCCGGTCAAAGCACGGAAGTGAAAAGCAGCGGCCGCATCACCACGTTTGCGCTGCCCCGCCCGCTCCCCGTCGGCAAATACCCGCTGACAGCGGTCGGTCGCGACGCCAATGGCAAAGAACTCGCGACCGCCTCCCTCGACTTCCAGGTCTATCCGCCATCGCCGCACCGCCAGATCACCTTCCGGGAGGATCGCGTCATGCTCATTGACGGCAAGCCTTTCTTCCCCCTCGGCTTCTGGGGCGTCAGCGGCGACTTGCCCCTGGAGGAAAAGCTGAAGCGCATGGTCGCCGCCGGCTTCAACGTCGGCAAATGCGGCGCCAACCAGGTCAACGCCTTTGCCGACGCTGGCGTCATGGCCGTCCCGACCGTGCCCAGCAAGCTTCCTGACTTCAAAGACCAACAGCAGAAAGAACTCTGGCGGAGCCATTTCATCAAGAAGCACGAGTCGGTGATGGCGCATCCTGCCGTCATCAGCTATTTCAACATCGACGAGCCGGCCTGGGGCGGCAGACCTGGCAGCCGATCCAGGAAGCCTACCGCTTCATCCGAGAACTCGACCCCTACCGACCCATCTTCCTCAACGAAGCCCCACGCGGCAAGATAGAGGACCTCCGCCCCTACGCCCTTGCCAGCGACGCCTATGGCGTGGACATCTATCCCATCCCCAGCCCGAATTCACATTCCGACCTGAAGGACAAGATGATGACCAGCGTCGGCAAGTACACGGACATCTGCAAGGAAGTGACCTGGGATCGCAAGCCGATCTGGATGACCTTGCAGGGATTCGCCTGGCGGCAATGGAACAAGCCCCCGAACAACCAGAACTTAGTCTATCCCAATCACGCTGAAAACCGCTTCATGGCCTACAACGCCATCGTCCACGGCGCCACCGGGCTGTTCTACTGGGGCTTCAACTGGGGCCTGGAAAACTGGGACTTCATCACTGAATTAGGCCGCACCATCCGCGAACTGAACGACATGTCGACAGTCCTGACCTCGCCGACTGTCATTCCGCCAGCCATCACTGCCGACAATGCGGCCATCGCCATCCTCCACAAGACCTGCGACGGCAAAAACTTCTACATCGTCCAGAATGAAAGCGGCGACCCGGTGACCGCGACCTTCCGCGGCGCGATGGCGACGACCTGGCAGGTGCTGACGGAAAATCGCTCCCTGACCGCCGCCAACGGCGTATTCAGCGACGCCTTTGCCCCGTATGACACCCACGTCTACACTGACGCCGCCGCCCTGCCGCCGCCGCTGCCCCAGCCAGAATGCCAAGGCGCCGCAGTCCAACGCTTCCAATCCACCAACGACCACCGGGAAGCCTTCTGGGTCTGGTACCCTGACCGCAACAAGGTGCCCGGCCATCAGACGCGCTTTATCCGCGACTTCGAGGTGCCGGCCGGCGCAGAAGTCGAACTGCACGGCACTGCCGACGACCTGTTCCGGGCTTATTTGAATGGCAAGCTGGTTCTTGAGCACAACCGCTTCAGCGGCCATGGCACCATCTCTGTCCGCAACGTGACCACCTTCATTCGCCCAGGCCGGAACCGCCTGGCCTACCACGCCGCTGACGCTGGCCAGCCGCCAGCCGCCGCCCTCTTCGCGCTCCGTATCACCGACAAACAAAGCAACGTGACCAGGATCGTCTCTGACGCTGACACCATCTGCACGGAAACAGCCCCAGACAACTGGCTGAACAACGACTTCACCCCAGGCCCCGAATGGAAGCCCGCCCAAGTCCTCGGCAAATACGGCTGCGAACCCTGGGGAGCTAACGCCGAGCCGGAAGCCGCAGCCATTGAATTGATCGGCCAATTCGACTTCCCTAAATAAGTCATGCGTCAGTCATTAATACTCGGAGTTCCGGCGAGCTACGGAGTTCGGCACCCAGGATAAGACACTTTAGTGAACATTAATGGACACCAGTAGACGATGGACTGTGGACAGAAGTGGACATTAGTGGAGCGTGGACGTGGACGGAAATGGACCTTAGTGGACTGTGGCGCGAAGACATGCGTCCTCCACAGGCCTTCAGTCGGCAAAATTGTATCATGCTTACAGTCATGCCCTTGGCGCCGTAGGCGCTTAACCATGCTTAACCCCAGGCTTTAGCCTGGGGGGAGGCATATCCCAAAACTGGTGCCCAGTAGGGGCACTACCGGGACGTCTACCAGCACAATCACTGCGCCAAATCTCTCTTTCTATCACAAGATTCCGCACATTACCATAAAATAAGGTTATATTAATATTTTTGCGTAAATTTTCTTTCTGTCTTGCTGACGGCTTGCTGCATGCACGATTTTTCCACCTTCATAGCGCTTTCCTGTCCGGTTCGCCACTATGCCTGGGGCGAGCGTCGGCATGGCAGCGTTGTTCCCTTAATTGCGGAACTGACCGGGGAAGCCACGGATGACGCCACGCCTTGGGCGGAGCTGTGGCTCGGCGCACATCCGTCTGCCAGCGCTTTGGCCAAAACCCCGGCTGGCGACATCCCCTTGCACGACCTGGCGAGTGCCTTCCCAAACGAAGTCCTCGGCACTGGCCGCCAATCAACCGAACTGCCATTTCTGCTCAAAATTCTCTGCTGCGAGAAGTCCCTTTCCCTGCAAAGCCACCCGGACCGCTGCCACGCCGCCCGCCTGCACGCGGCCTATCCGGAGCGTTATCCAGACCCGAATCCCAAGCCGGAAATCATCATCGCCATCTCCCCGTTCCGCGCCATGATCGGCTTCCGTCCACCCCTGGCCGCTATTGCCGATATCTGTCGGCGAACAGCCCTGGCGCCCTGGCGCGACCAATGGCAAACCTCGCCCTCTCTCCGACAACTCTGCGA
>Ga0123335_1001335_pt1 | contig 40344 bp, 29 predicted proteins | sample BiotimSIPDNA_2_FD_89707 | JGI IMG/M metagenome (GOLD analysis project Ga0123335, IMG submission 89707) | Anaerobic biogas reactor microbial communites from Washington, USA - Biogas_R2 time_0 SIP DNA | ecosystem: Engineered > Bioreactor > Anaerobic > Unclassified | place: Washington, USA...
AACGGTAAGGATGCCTTCATGCCGGCCCGCGGGCTCATCGGTGGGATGAAACGTCAGCCACACTTGCCGCGTCAGGCCGCATGGCACTGTGATACGGTAGGCATCTCCTTCACGTGTCGCTTCCGGCAAAGCCGCCGCCACAGGACGCAGGTTATAGGTATCTGTCCAGGCCACTTCATGAACAGTCACGCAGGGCGGGTTCAGTCCGCCGGGCAGTCCTTCTATTCGTAGTTGGAACACAGCATCTTCTTCGCCCGCATTGCTGATTTGAAAAGCACCCGCGCGGTACTCGCCCGACATCATGCGCATTTCAACTGAGGCATCGGCGTCTTGCGGCGGCATGCCGATGTAGGGGATGAAATCCCAGGCGCTGGTGGATTGCCACACCGTATAGGCAGGCAGTCCGGAAGCACGCCAGATCCGCGCCTGCTGCCCCAGGATGCGCGCATGAAGCGGGTTCAAGGGCAGCACTGCCCGGAAATCCGCGGGCGGTTCCAGGTCCGCTGTTTCGACTTCCGCGGCCAAAGCATCCAACGCGGCCGTGATTTCCTGGCATGTCGTTTCCGGAACGGATTCCGTTAACAGCTCGCGAATATCCCGAAGGTCGTTTCTCATGCGTTTCGCGATGGAATCACGCACGCGAAGGGATGTCAGATAGGCCTTGATATCGGTGATTGCGGCCCCGGCAAGAGGTGTTTCCAGCCAGGCCGCATCCCCCGCATAGACCTCGATTTCATCCACGAATGTAAACGGGGACGACTCCACCACCAGCGCCACATACCTTCCGTGTGTCTGCAGCGCATCTGTCCAGAAACGGTGGATTCCATATCCCTCCCGGGGTGGGAAGTCCTGTTCCCTATCCAGAACGGTCAGGTCGCCTAGAGCGTGAAAAACACGGTCATCATCGGCCAGCAACACACGAATGGCTCGGGGCCATTCCACACCAGCAGCACCCGCGGCGGTGTTGAACGACAGGCCCCGTATCGGCTTCACTTCCCCAAGGTCGACGGTGATGATCACGGGCGACGCGTGCGACCAGCCCACCGTGCTGGTCTGTGTCCAGAAATAGCCCTCCGTGTAAATGCCGTCGGTCAACTGCTTGACATCCTCCGGATCTGTGCAATGGGAATATTCCGGGGCGGGTTCCAAGGTATAGGGCTTGCCCAGGGCGATGTTTTCAAGGGCGGATAGAGGGAAAACACAAATGAGTGTTACCAAAAAAACATGATAACAAGTCTTTTTATTTATATTAATAATTTGTATTAGACTGTTTCCTGCAGTAGCACAAGGCAATATGTGTCAAAAAAAATTAGCAGAAATATATTTGATATTATATATTTAATATAATAAATATAATAATATGAATTATAATAAATATTATTACAAGAATCAATAATGCATTTCGATTAGATTGGGGCGTAACGTCACTTCTTATACATTTGTTCTCTTGTTTTGTAGATTTAGAATATAAATAAATATGATAATTTCTTCTTAATACTCTTTTTATTTCATCATCTGGAATTAGAGTTCCGCAGTAAGAGCATTTACCTATCCAATAATCCCGTTCCTTCGGAGTATTTCTACAAACTGAACATAATTGACGTACAAAAGTTGTTGTCATTGAATGTCTCTTTTTGTAATAATAATTACACAAATATAAATTATTGCGATTATTTGTATTTATAAGTTATCATAATATTAATAATGTTGGTTTCGAAGTGTGCTGAGCAAGGTACTGCTAATTTTGCCATCAACAAAAATGCCTTTGTCATTTTGAAAACTCTTAATTGCTTCAGATGTTTTTGTTCCTAACAGTCCATCTATTGGACCTGGATTATAGCCAAGTTCATGAAGAAGTGTTTGTATTTCTTTTATCATTAGTGACGTGGCACTTTCAGTCTTTCGACCATGTGTATTCGCTTCTACAATAGCACTTGTCTCAATGTTGATTCTCTGTCCTTCAACTATTTGGTGGGCATATTCCAAATCATTATTATTGTATAAGAATTTAGCACAACGTGCATTGTAATCATTCACAAGATCATTAAAAAAATCAACATTAAAATTTGTAATATAATCTCGCATTGCGTCCAATCTAATATCTTCACGAATACACCAACAGATTTGTGGTATAGATAGGACATAATTTGTCCCTGTGGGCGGCTTGACATATTGGACGCTTGAATTCGTGTCCATACTGTTTGATGTTGTTTGGCCTAAAGTGTTTTGCGGACTTGAAATGTTCTTATTTGTTACGGAAGGATCATAATAATAATTTGTACTTGCTGGTTTTGATGAAGGCGAGATATTTCCCGGATATCTTGAACTACCAGTATTTGTCGAAGACAAATAGCGTTCCTTATTTTTGTTAGCAAAAGATATAATTGCAAAAAAGACAATAGATAACATGACAATAAGAATTATTACAGGTTTAAGCAAGACAAATAGTTCATTTTGTGCCTTTTGTTCATTAACACTTTCGTTAATTCGTGGAGATAACCCTGTTTCGGGATGACCAAAAGCTTGCTGTAAAGTGCCAATAAATTTTGGTTGTCCTGTCAATCGCAAATAAACTGATATAGTGTCAAAAAACTTCTGCTTAACAGTTTGTGGACTTAATAAACCGACATATTCACCAAAATTGTGGTGTTTATCGTTAAAAAACATCCCAAAGAAAATTGGCCCCATATTTTCTTCAGATAGTGGTTGCTGTAAATTCCGTATACCTGCCATTTTATCAAAAGAATTCTTGTCACTTTGTTCTAAAGTGATGACCATTATAGGACGTTTGCTTGGACCATGTGGATTCCTGTCATATCGATAAAATACTGATATAGCATAGTGATAGATCATTAAATCTTTGAATCTTGATCTTTCACCGGCCATTTCAATAGCGAGATCGCTAATAGTTTTTGGTCTTTTTTGAAATGTCAGGAAAAAATCGCCCCATACCCATGTTTCCCCAGGATCGATACTTGACCACGGAGCGGGTAATGTTGGCCAGTCTTTAAGGCTAAGCAATGGATAAACATCGTTTTTTATATCTTCTGCCTGTGCCGTGTTAATCGTTGTTGCTTCTAAATCCTTAGAGTCATCATCAAGGTTAGACGTTAATCCTTTAAGTCCCGAAAAACCTCGACTTTTTTCATTCCCACTCATATTATTCAGTCCTTTAAAAGACTACTTATACGATCGTTGCTGCTTTTCATTCTCCCATTGCAACGACCGTAAATGCCTGCTATATTTAACATATCACTTATATTATCGTCAACGCTTTTTAAAAACAAACGAAAACCCGCTTCAAGAACATGAATATTGTCCTCATCCCCATAAGAGAAAGATTCTGACACGCTATTGTCATCAATTTTATTAACGCAGAAAACACCAGGACCGCTCCATACCATAATTTCATTCCAAGGGCAAAACACTCTTTCACTGCTGAATAGTCTGCGGCGGGGTAATTCAACTCCGGTATCCATGAGTATCATTTTCCCAAAGTGATATTTTTTTCCTGCTCGCAAGCCTTCAAGGTATTGCGTTAACAGTCGTACTCCAATAGCCCGCCAAAGTCTTTCTGTGATGTTACTATAAATATTCTTATCTTTTAACTCGATTTGTGAATGGCTGGTATTTGTTCCAAAAAATATCTTATAAGTTGTTCCGGTGGGGATGCCATTTACTGAATGTCGCGTTCCCCCCCAGCGTAATTTTGTTATAGAATCAAGTTTCCATAAACGCCCCCTATAATCAATTCCATCAGGAGAAATCTTGAACAGTTGTCCAAAAAATGCACCAATTGTAACCTGATAGGTAATTGACCTTCGCCATTTTTCTTCCTCTAGTTCCTTGCGTAATCGTTGCTTTGAAATGTCCTCAAGAGTGGATGAATCTTCGTTTATGCGTTCGGCGACTTCATCAACTTCGGCAAAAACCTCGCTGAGTGTATCGGTAATTTTTTTTGATAGATCAAGTTCGTCATGTTCATTAAAAAGATATATTGCAAAATCCCGCAATAGGTTTGCTACTTCATGGCTTTCATCATGTCGTAGTCCGCGACTTTTACAACTGATTTGTATCGGCTGAGCGATTGTGTCCCAGTTTTTTGCCATCCTGATGAGACAGTCAATGTCAATATTCAAAAGTTGAGATGACTTTTCTATTTTTACTTTGCTTTTTATTTCTTCTATGAGAGTTTCAATATTTTTTGTCTCCTTCTCAAAAAAAGGCTGAACTTCGACTTCATAGGCATCGACGAGATCATGTATAAGAATAGGACCATGAATATTCCCATTATCCGTCGCTGATTGAACAGAAAGTGTGACTGCTTTAACAAGGTCTCTCGATAGCAAGCAATCCAACGTTGACTTGATAGCCTGTCTAAAATGAGCGCGCCGGGTTTGTATTTCTGATTCAACAAGTGATAAATCGGTTATTTCCGGGAAGCCGGCTGCAATGCGTTCCTCATTAATCACTATGCAAAGTTCATTCGGGTTGATTTCATCAAAAACACAGGCAAGTTCGTTTATCCATTTGGCAATAACCTCTGGGGTGTGTTCGGAAAGGCGGGATAATCCGGTACTGATCAAGTTAGCCATCGCCATGGGTACGGGAAGTTCGATATCGAGTAAGTCAAAGTTTTCTTTTTTCAGAGCCGCAATGATTTCATTTGCACTTGCCAGTCCAATCCCCGGTAGCCAGGCTACTTCAGCGATTAGCCGCTTTCTCGGATTAGTGAGATCGGAGCGCGCCTGCGTACAGTTGTCTGCATCCATTACCAGGCTGCGTTCCTCGGCGAGTTCCATAATCCGCTTTCGGTTATCCCTTGGTGTCGCCCCCAGGATAAAAAAAGGATTTTGTGAAAGATCCATATCTTCTTCCCCTAGGTATCTGAACGAAATCCGATAGGTCTGCTTTTGCGTTCATTGCTTTGAGGCAGCCCTTTTACGGCCTTGTCAAGACACTCCTGATCGATACATGTTTTTCCGGATTTTGCGGCGAGCCGTGCCGCTTCTCGGATGACAAAAGAGGAGTCTGACAATGCTTTTCCCGACAATACATCCAGTGCTGCATCCAAATTCAGATCGTCAGCATGAGGTACATCTTCCAAGAGATTTTTCAACAGCGCTTCCACCTCCGCCTTGGACGGCATGCCCACTTCGATAACATGATCAAAGCGTCCCCTTCTAAGGATGGCAGGATCAATTAAGTCAATCATATTGGTCATGGCGATAACAAGCACCTTGCTCTTGATGGCCTCCGGAATTCTTCGCAGGAATTCTGCAACTTCCTCGACATGGTGCGTGCTGGAGGTTCCACTGGAGCGGCGATCTGATAGGAAAGACTCCATTTCATCAATAACCACAACGGAGGGCGCCGCATCAATAGCCATGTCAAATACCTCGGATATTTTCTTGCTTGTTGCATGGATATAGGGGCTGCCGACGCTATTAGAGTCGATAGGGAAATACGGCCAATCAATAAACTCGATAAGCCGTTCCACGGCATAAGTTTTTCCGCAACCAGGAGGACCGTGCAATACCATAGCCGCCGGGAATTCAATACCCAAAGCCTGGTATTTTTCCGCGTTAAAAATAATGTCAATTATGTGTTCATTAAAGAACATTTCTAGTTGAGGCCTTCCGGGCAGCAAAAGGACTCTTGGTTTATTATCTTTGCCTGAAGGTGTTGATTTTTCTTTTGAATGAATGGTGCCCCTATTTTCTGTCTTCCTGTTATCCTGATTCAGGGGAATTGGCTTTTGTTTTACGAGCGTACCTGAATTATCTGATGCGTGAAAACCTGCAGCCGAAATGACTTCCCGTAAATCTGTTGAAGACATCCATCCGGCAAGGGCGCTCAAGCGTCGGAACGAATCTGTAGAAATAATTACTCCGCCGCTTATCCATGTTCCCAAAACGATATCATCCGTGACAGCAGATGTCAGGGTCCAAGTGGGAAGAAGACGGGAATACTGTTCAACATAAATCGCATCGTGGAATGACGCATCTCCCGACAGACCTCGGGAATTTCTTAGCGCATAGGCGAAAGCAAGAGCATCATCTTTATTCCCCGGTGCGTTGCCGTCTTCCACTGGCTCAAGGACATATACTTTGCGGCTGGAAAAAAAAGAAAAAGAGCCGGAACCAAACTTAATGAATGTAAACAAAGAGGCATCCAGAAAATCGGCATCAATCCATTTCTTTACCAATTCCTGACGGGCAACGACAACGTTTTCCGAGCCATCAGTGCCATAGATTTGCCAATCCTTTCCGGCGAAGAGCAATGAGTGTATTGCCAATCCTTCTTTATTAAGACAAAATTCTTTGGGAAGCCATGAACTATTTTCCATGAATCACCCCATGATAATGTTTGCAGCGTCGAACATATCATTGTCGCCGCCTTCAATTTTAATCATGAATAGCTCTGCGACAATTGGCCGTAGTTTTTCCATATTATCTGCCCGCAAATATTCCGTTCCGGTTTCTATAAGTTCAGCGAAATGCTGTTTATCCATGAACAAGTGTGGAGATTTACTGAAAGATTTGAAACGCTCTACCACAAACCAATCCTGACGCCAAAGTATGGAAAAGTTTTTTCTTTTTAAATCGATAAGGTGATTTTCAAAACCTGGGTCATTTCTATCTATGGTTCTTTGTGTTGTCCGCACCAAATTCATGAATGAGGTTGTTTCCGATGGACGCGCAAGTTCTTTCAGGTATTCTTCAAAAAATGAAATAACCGAGTCGAGTTCCAGTTGCCGTATTTCTTTCAGGTGTTCCTTTCGTACTTGGGCAAGCATTTTTTTTGCTTCAAGAACCTTTTCCATGGCTTCTTGGGCTTTTTCTGAATCTTCCATGTTCGGGTCAAGCGATGCTGCCTTCTCCAGTTTTTTGCTTGCCAGTGCCAGTTTCGGATCCTCGATAATCTCGCAGATGTCGTCTATGCGCTCCTGGGTACGCTCGCTATCTTCTATAATCAGCATGGCGGATGAACTATAATCCAATTGCCCTTCCTGGCGTGAATAGAAATTCCTTCCGGAATGAAACGTGCCGCCAATACAAGGCACTGAGACCTCAATAACCACGTTTCCTGAATCCAAAATTTCATATTCACACTCAAGATCCCCACCGGCAGGAATTACTCCCGAATCGAAATCCGTTCCTGAAATCTTCAGGACGCCTATGGGCCGATTGTCGGTGACAGGCTCTTCAATTTCGCCCTCCCAAAGTTTAAAGTTGAGAGAATTTGAAGAACCGGCTTTAAGGGATTCACCAGCCTTGAACACTTTCCTGCCTTTTTGGGGCAGGTGGTCGCCACTTCTGATCAGGTAGGTTAGTACAGCGGTTCCACCCAGTTTATCCAGTACTTCAATGCCGATGGAATGTGATGCGGGGATGGCATCCACCGTGGCAGCGGTTCTTGTTATCGTTATCACATCTTCCTTGAGAGAAACCGGTCCGCCTACGGCATCAAACACAAATACTTTGAACCTGTTCTCCCCGAACTTCGCTAGCGTTACTTCAAAGGCGGCATCGTGTTTAAGCGGCATTCGTCCGGAAGTCCAACCGGTATCCATACTGTCGATCTGAAACTCAGTACCAGCGTCAGCATGACCCTTTAATTGTACGGCGATTTTCGCTTTTGTATCCGGGGTGCGCGCAATAAAGTTGAATGTGAGAGCCATTCTACTATCGGATGAAATCTGACCGCGTATGCTCTTTCTGGAACGGTTGTGAGTATTCCAGTCGATCGATTCCGCGAAAAGGCTAGCGCCTTCCGCCACAGCAGTCATTGGATTTACTTCCGTACTTCCTGGTATGCCTAATTCAAAGGAGACCCTGTCTCTCAAGGGTTTATAGTTACTGGGTCCACCTATAAATACAATACGTTCCAAATCTTGGGGAGACAGGCTGACTTTATTTAAAGTTTCTCGTGCGGCCATGATAGACTCATCAATTCTTTCGGATATCAGGTCATCCAGTGTTTTTCGGGACAACGGAATATCGAGATATATCTCGTTGTCATCAAGGTCACGAACTTTAATTTCCGATTCCGCAAGGCAGATAACGGATTCCTCGCGTGCAGACAACTCAATTTTAGCTTTTTCCGCCGCCCACCCGGATAATCGAATAAGGGAAGTATAGTTCGGATTAACAGAGAAATCTTGTGGAAGGCTAAAGCTTTGCAGGAGCCATGGACGTACTATGTTATCAACCAGGTACCGATCGAAATCCCGGCCTCCACAAACAGCAATACCCCCATGCGCAAGCAAATTAACCCGTCCACCCAGGCTTTCAGCAATGGCAATATCGAGTGTCCCGCCCCCCATATCATAAACGAGGAATATTCCATCTGTTTTCCTCGTGCGCATGACGCTCATAACGGCTGCCACGGGTTCCTGCATGAGTGCCACCTTGCCTATCCCAGCCAGTTCTGCCGCCTGCATGGTGGCATCTTTCTGCATTTGGTTAAATGCGGCGGGAACCGTGATTACGGTTCCAGTATCAGGATCATTTCTTATTTCTTCTGGAAGATATCCAAAGAGCACTTTCAATATTTCGGCCGAACACTCCTCTGGTGTCTTGGTCATATTCATTGCTTTGAAATGTATAGGCGTGCTTGTGCCCATGACCCGTTTAAAAAGCGTTGCGGCGTTATCAGGACTATAAGGGGCTAGATCGTAGGCACGTTTCCCGATATATTTATTGCCCCTGCGATCAATATAGATGGCGGAAGGGGTAACGTCGTTCTGTTCCGGACTTTTCCAAATGCGTATATCCATTCCATCGTAGGAACAGATGGAACTGTTCGTTGTTCCAAGGTCAATTCCGACAAAAGTATTCATTGTTCCAACTTCCTCAACATCACCGTACCCGTCTTGACCACACCGTTATCGCCCACGATAATAGGTTCCAACATTTGATCGACCATCAATAAATCTTCAACTTCAAATTCTTCAATATTAAGCGGTGTTACTGCCATGCCCTGCTCATACGAATGTCCTTCGACATTTACGATATGAAGTCCTGCATCGGAGAGGGAATCTTCTATCCTCTTGATGAACCAACGATATTGACTATGGCAACGAGCCTGTTCATTTGTTTCTGTTCTGATGAGTAACCGCTCGATTACTCGTGCGAAACGCCAGGATTCCGTTGCCATTTTAATCAATGCCTGCATCAAAATATCTGGCCCCGGTGCGGATTCATGATTATCCGACATGATACCCCCTTAATTATTGAGGAACGATCAAAAATGGATTTACCGGCATATGCATATTCATCGCACCAACTCCCAGTAGTCCTTCGGCTACTTACACCAAAGATAAAAATAATATGAGCGAATAAGTCTGCAATTTAAACACATTCCATCTCAAACTTTCAATGCTTAAAATAGCATTCCTTCCCTAAAAAGTTTATTTCCGTGTATTCCACGTGTTGTATCAATCATGGTGACTAACAGACGGCCTTTGCCCCCGTAAAAAGTTTTTCGTACAATATATTACCCTTGCGGATTTTGAGGCACAGTTCACATCTACCCGGGCTACTTCAGTTGCTCAATGTAAACGCTGAAATTTTTCGAAACCGATCTGTGTAATAACACACTTTTTTTGCTTTTCTATAATCGTGGACACCTTGGTTCCAGAAGGCAAGACAGCCCATTATGGCACCCGGCCGAGAATGGCTAAACAGCACAGATAGTAACGGGTTGAAATAGGCAAAGCATTGAATTTAAAGTCACTTTTAATCTCAACAGACTCGTTAGTACAAAATTCCCAATGAAATGACGGGTAGTTTCCCGAACCGTCAAACGATTTTTTCGGCGGCGGGGTCCCACCTGACCTGGCGCTTCTGATGATAGGACTCCACACTCATCAGGAGCGTGACGACCTCGATAAAGGCTTCGTCTATGTTACATTTCGGTCGTTCGCCGGTGCGCGTGCACCGGAGGAAGTCTTCCATGTGGGTGGGCCAGGCCGGTCCATCCGCCGGGTCGTAGGTATACGTTGGTTTCACTTCCTTGCCCATGTGCGGGAAAGCGGGAGAATCCCCGTAGACGTAGAAACGGTTCGCGTCCTGTCCGATGCCGTTAAAGAAGATGCGCCCCGTTTTACCGATATACTCCGGCGCCTGTTCCCGCGCGGAATTCATGCAGCCCTCGAAGGTTAGCGAGCAATTCTTTTTCTCAAAGACATAACTGGCCATCCAGGTGTCCGGCGTTTCCCGGTCATCATCATAATAGGCGTTGAAACCTGCGCACATGCAGGAATCCGGAATGCCCCAGCCGAGCACGGTCTGCACATGGTCCATTTCATGGGAAAGGAGATCGCCTGCCTGACCGGTACCGTAGGGCCAGTAACATCGCCAATGCCAGAAATGCCGTTCATTGAAGTCGATATGCGGCACGGGGCCGAGCCAGGCCTCCCAATCGAGATCTTTGATCACCTGCGCCGGATCGGGCCGGTCATAGATGTTATAGTAGCCGTACCACCGCCACGGGGCGCGCTCTTTTGTGCCGTTGAAGTAACGCCCCACATGAATGAGCGTCAGCGGCCCGATGTCGCCGTTGTTAATACGCCTGCCCGCTTCGGCGGTGGAGGCGTGCTGCCGCCCCTGGTGCCCCAGCTGGAACACGATATTACTCTTATTAACGGCATCCCGCATGCGTTTTGCCGCTTCCACGGACATGGTCAGGCCTTTTTCGCAATAAATGGCCTTGCCCGCGTCCACGGCGTCCAGCACCATTTTTTCATGCCAGTGGTCCGGTGTCGCGATCACCACCGCTTCTATATCAGGGTCGGCCAGCAACTCCCGATAATCGCTGTAGCCTTTCGCGCCGGGATTGTTAGCCGCCTCGAGACCCCGCTCCAAGTGAGGCCGATACACATCGCAAACGGCGACGACTTTGGCGCTTTTTATGGATCCGTTATATTTGATCAGGTCCCAGCCCCGGGTGCCCGCGCCGATATGACCCACCCGCACGGGATCGGCGGTGGGTTCGGCGCCGCTCAAAATCGTCGGGACGCCTAGTACGGCGGCACTTGCGGCCAGCATGGTTCTGCGGGACATACGTGTTGATCCGTCCATCGGAATTCCTCCTTGAAAGGTTGAGTGTTAACCTGTATGTTGTATTATGGATTCTACCCCATTGGGGCGGCTGTCAACAAAGTTAGCTGCGGGCATGGAACTGACGGATACCCATCGTTATTCATCGGCAGGGGAGGATGACACTGTTGTGAACCTTCGTGCTCCTTTGCCTCTGTTACTCGGGTACGGAATAACTGGTGGATCTTCCCGGTCCCGTGGAAAATAAAAAGCGCCCCCGACCTGGGCGACATTGTTTGTCACCGTTGGTCGGGGGCGCCAATGAAGGGGAGGAATCAATTATGGGGCAACCCAGACATTCCGGTATTCAACCACCTGGGGCGAAAGGCGTGTGCGGGTTTCATAGTATCCGCCGCCGGTCTTCTGTCCGGTGCGGGCATCGTAAATCTCAGGAATCCATTCCTGGTACTGCTCATAACGTTCGGGCTGGACAACGACTGCCTGGCGCGCCCAATAGCCGGCCGGGGCTGCCACGACGGCGGGAGGAGGCGCAGCGTAGGTATACCGGGGTGCTGTTGCCGCATGGGCCATGACACCTACCAGGCCTACCACGGCATTCGCTATACCGACGTCCCGATAGGCATCGGCCAAGTCATCATGGTGGCGATAATAGTTTCCGCCCCAGCCAGAACCGCCATAGCCGCCAAAACCACCGAAACCTGAATAACTGCGGCCGCTGCGGAAGAGGTCACTGCCACCCCATTTACTTCCATGTGAGCCCGACCGGAAGGGGCTGCCGCTTATTCCACGGGACAAGCCTGACAAGCCGCTTGTGCGGCCGCGGCTTCGGGACAGCCCTGAAAGGTTCAGGCCGCTGCGTCCGCCGCGAGACAGACCACTGCCGATGCGCGGTGTTCTGATACCGCCTTTGCTGATACCCCGGAACGGACTGCCCGCATAGGCAACCGTCGGCAGAAAAACCATTGCGGCAATCAACGCGACTGCCATGAGAGCCATGCTTTGCTTTTTCATCTTTCTGTTCTCCTGGTACATTTGCGGCCTGGGTCTACATGCACGGTTCCCGTGGTATCCATGGCCTTGGTGAAACTACTTGTCTTGTGAAGGTGGCCTGTTGCCCCAGTAGTGTTCCTTCACCTTTTAACTTTCGGATTCAACTTTTTCTCTACGCCTATAACAGACGAGGGGCGGTTTGATTTATTCATTCGCCAAAGGCGCGGATTCTATAATTTTCCTGTCTAGTAATATAGAAGGCATCGGGTTTTAGGCATTGATCCTGTGCGCTATTGAATTCCTAAAAAGAATGGAACATAATGTTTTTCCTGTATACGGTGATCGGAGTGTTGCGTTGAAACGGAAGGGAATACCATGTTGCGTAGAGATTTTTTCAAAACCACTATTGCGGCGGGAGCGAGCAGCGCGGCACTTTCCCGAGGACCTGCTTCCGCGGCTGAACTGTCTTCAAATCAGTCGTTGGCGCGAACGGACGTGTCTGTTTTGAAGGGGTACACCGCTGAGGATCATCGTCGGCGACTTAATAGTATCGGCTTGTGTGAACGCTCTATCCGGAGCTGCCTGCGCAGGCACCTGGTTACGGAGTATCTTCCCGCCCATGCCACCTACAATCTCGGGGAATATCCCTCGCAGCTACGGTGGGAACCCAATGCGTATGATGAAGAAGAACTGGACCGTTTAAAGGATCACGGGATTCAAATTATCCAGGTCTTTGACGACTGGAATGATTCCCTGCGCCTTTTTGGTGGGGACAAATACAGTCCGGTCAACCCGGAGGGTTTTCGCCGTTTTATAGACATGGTGCACCGCCGGGGCATGAAGATTCTGCCATATATCTCCACTGGATTCCTGCAGCGCACCGACCCGGATTTTCGGACCGAATGGTCTCGGGAAGACGACTTTCTCGTGTTGGGGTATTGGAACATGGCCCGTTGTTCCCCAGCGAGCGCGGGGTGGCGCGCCTACATGCTTCCCAAGGTGATGCGGGTGCTGGATGAATACGGCGCGGACGGTATTTATAATGACGGGGGCTATCTCGCCAACAAGCACCACGGCCGGAAAGCCCCCACGGCGGATGAAGTGGAGGCCTTTGAGGAGGCCGATGATTATGACGGCGCGTTCACCGATTTACTGGGACTTCTATACGGTGAAGTGAAACACCGGGGCGGTATCTTTAAACTCCATGTCAACGGCGCGGAACAGCCCATGACACGGGGCCTGCAGGTGTGTGATTATCTCTGGGTGGGTGAAGGCGTCGGCAGCCTGGACGCGATGCGTGAGACGGTCAAGAACTATCCGCCCTATGTCGTGCCGTGTCCGGATTTTACCTTCGCCCAATACACCGGTCCTAACGAGCCCTATCTGCAAGGCATTCCCTATATGCAGTTTCCCCTGCTTCAGGCGGGACGTCCGTTCACGGGTGAACGCGCCATGGTTCCCGGCGTCGCTTACAACCCGGATCCCAATGACTTCTGGATGCGCATCTGCCGGGACGCTTGGAAACACTACCAGGAACACCCCGAAGGGCCGTATTCCTACGGGGCCTGGGACGCCATCCCCGGAAGGGCTGATATCCGGCCAACACATCTTCACTGGCTCAAACACTACCTGCCGCTGGTGGAAGAAGGAACCTGCGTTTATCTGGAAATAAGCGACGGTGATGTGTTTATGGATTCTCTACCGCCGGGGGTGGTCGCTTCCGTCTTTGCCAATCGCGAAGTCTACCTGGTGCTTGCCAATTATGGGAATACCCCCGCAACGGTGACAACAAGGTCAAGGTATGTCTCTTTGTCGGCCCGGGAGGACGTGCCCCGTGAGACGTGGACACTGAAACCCCGGTCGTTGGAGATTTTGTGCCTTAGTGAAAGTGTCGCTTAAGGCGATTCGATTTCGGGTTTCAAAACAGATGCCGTTCCCGGCTAACATTTGCCTCGGGGCCGACCAGGCATCTTGGAGGAGAAGTCCATGAATACACCATACCGTCTGTCGGCCGTAATGGTTTTGTTGCTGTATGCCCTGACAGTTCTTCACGGAATGCCCGTGGGTGCGGCGGCCGTTCAGAAACATTATTACGCTTATGACGCCGTTGAAGATGCCCATGGTGTCATCGCACCGTGGTACCAGGGCCTGAACGGCCAGTGGGATTTCCGTGTGCGCGTGGCCGCCGAAACGTTGAAACGGTACCCCTGGACCGACACCACGAAAGCCCCCGCGGCCGTGCCCGAATATGTCTTCAACGGTCATTGGAACATATCGTCGGAAGGGGTAATCTCCATACCTGAATTGCGGGATTGGGACAATGGTGATCTCGGCCAGCGGGCGGCCTATGTGTTGACGGGCTGGGTGGACTATTACCGCTACACGGGTGACCCTGCCGCTATCGCTCATCTTTCCCTGATGGCCGACGCGCTGTTGAACTATTGCCTGACACCGGACGATCATCCCTCGCCCCGGTTCCTGGTCAGCGTGCCGCTCAAAGGCAAGCCCTATGGAATTTGCGATCCCCGCGGTCATATCCAGTTGGACATTGTGGCGGAAGTGGGTATCGGCCTTGTACGCGCGTACAAACTCGTCGGAAACGAAGCGTGGCTCGACATGGCAAAACACTGGGCGGATTTGCTGGCCGAAAAGCGGGACAGAACGCCGGGAATGCCGCCGTGGGGACGCTATGCCAACCCGGAGGATATTTCCTGGAACGACAAGATGACCGGCGGCATAGCATTTCTTTTGGAGTTCTTCGATAAATTAATCCAAACGGGATATACTGGACAGGGCGGGGAATTAGTCGCGGCACGCAATGCGGGGCGCCAGTGGCTTCGGGATGTGCTTTTGCCCGAATGGACCAGGGACGAGACCTGGGGCCGGAATTACTGGGATTGGGAAGACCCCGTGCAGGCGGAAAACGTAACGGAATTCGTTGTCCGCTATCTAATCGAGCACCAGGATATCTTTCCGAATTGGAAAAATGATGCCCGCAACATCCTGTCACTCTTTCTGAACCGGACCAGCGTCTGTCCCGGTTCGGCGGGAGATGTGTACAGCGGCGCGTGGGCGTATCCTGAGTCCTCGAGTTGTTGTGGACGTTCCCTATGGTATGGTCCGCTCGAACTCGCCCCGGTCTGGGCACAGTACGGCGTTCAAGCAGTAAGTCCGTGGGCATTGGAGATTGCCCGCCGCATGGCCATTCTTTCCACCTATGACGGCCATGACAACGGCGTGGTGGAGGATAATATCGACGGTGGTCCGATCGTCGCCGGCGGATGGTTCAAAATCGCGCACCCCATGGCGCTAAAGCATGTGTTGAATGCCATGGCATGGATGCCGGAAATCTGCGGTCCGAGCCGGGAAAACCACATTCTCCGTTGCGGTTCTGTCGTGAATCATGTTGAATACGGTAAGGGCTGTATCGAGTATGAAACCTTTGATACCGTTTCAGGCGGCGAGGATGTCCTGCGGCTCGCCTTTGATCCTGTGTCCGTTGTCGAAGATGGGAACCCCCTCTCAAGGTGCGATGTTCTTGATGGGAATGGCTATACCGTTAAATCCCTTGACAACGGTGATTTTATTGTTACCGTCCGCCATGAAGGCCAAACGCGGATAAGGGTTGAAGGTAATGACTGCCAGCAGGATGTGGACGGCGGCAGTTTGGAATACTCAGGAGACTGGCACGTTGTCGACAAGATGCATGTCACTTCTTCCGCCGATGCGGCGGCTTCTTGTAAATTCGTGGGTTCGCAGGTACGCGTTATCGGGCGGGCCTCTTCCGTGGGTGGGCTTGCGGCTGTTTACCTGGATGGTGTCAAACAGCCCGCCCCGATCGACTGCTGGATTCCGGGTACACCGAGGGATCGGCAGGTGCTTTTTTACAGGACAGGCCTGGAGGAAGGGGAGCACGAACTGCGGTTGGTGGCCCAAGGCCGGGGTAATCCCGCGGCGGCAGGCGCCGAAATCTATATTGACAGGATCCTTTTTTCCGACGAGACAGGAAAGTCCGGATTCGGGGAAGGAGGCGGTCCTGTTGAAATACAGCGCATGATCTTCGGGTATTCAAAGCGGGAGGACTATAGGGATGCCGCCGGCAATGCCTGGCGACCGGCGACGGAATTCGTGGCGCGGAGCAGTGCCAGCACGGATGTGGTTGCCCAGACATGGTGGAGCGCGCCGCGGCGTCTGTTTATCGGCAACACGGACAGCCCGGAACTCTATCGTTACGGTGTGCACGCCGGGGAATTCTGGACCAATGTCTCGGTGGCACCGGGAAGGTATTATGTCGGGCTGAAATTCGCAGAAACCCGAAATGACGCTCCGGCGCAACGTGCAGTAACGGTTCTGATCAATGGTGTTGAAGTGGCAACGGATGTGGACATCGCCGCGACCGCCGGCGGACTCAACAGAGCTGTCGATCTGGTCTTCAATACAATTCAGCCGCAAAACGGCATCATCGAAGTGCGACTCAGAAACAAACACCAGGGTGAAGCGATCCTGCAGGCCTTGGAAGTCGGGCCCGGTGACGGCGGCGCGGGGGCAAACCCTGTCTGTATACAGGAGCAACAGGCGGTTAACCCGGACGGTAATCTCCTGAAGAACCCGGGATTTGAAGAAGGCGTGACCGGCATGGCGGCTTCCTGCGGGGTGCGCGGCGGCGGTCTGGGATGGAATTATCTTGTCGCCGGGCCCGCGCAGTGTTACATCTGGGGGGAATCAGGCTACGACATCCACCCGGAATGGAGCCTTCCTGTTTATCATTCCGGAAAGGAGGCGTTGCGCACCCACACGGAAGGCAGGGGGCATACCGTGGTGTACCAAGAGGTGCAGGTAGAACCCGGTGTTTCTTATACGGCATCTGTCTGGATTCAGCCGGTGGACTTAAAGGGCGAAGGTTTCGGAAAAGCGGCTTGCGATTCCGCCGGACTTTGGGTCCAGGAACTGGACGAGAAAAGCGGTATCGTCATGGATCATCCCAAACGGGAAGTGACAGTGCCCGGGGAGTACGGGGAAGCCGCCTTTACATTCGTGACCAATGGGGCGACAAGGAAGTTACGCTTTCTTCTGGACACAGTTATCAACTGTAAATATGACCAGGGCCATGTTACCTACGATGATTGCATGCTGAAGAAAGCGCCCTGAAACAGGATTCGTGGATCGAACTCATCGGGATTCTGAAGAACCACTGTGATAAACCACCAGACGACATACGATTTCCACAAGGACGCGATTCAAAAGGCGTGATGCCTGTGACACCGTTCCGATCGTCGTATACGAATTGGCCCAGCAGTACAAACACCTGATTCAGGAATGCGTATCTTGTGACTTGATTTCCGCCGCATCGACAAGCCTAAGCACATGGTTTCGGATGTCCGGCGGCCAGGACGCTATGATGTTTTCAAGACCTTCCCGCTCGTCCGCATACAACGCACGGCAGGCTTCTTCAAAGTCTGGAAGGTTGCCCGCCATGGTCCACATGAATTTACCGGCCGCTTCTTTTGCCTGGCGTGCCCGTTCCGTGCCCGTGTCCCGCTTGCGTGCTTCGTCCACAAGCCTCCGCAATGCTGCGGACGCTCCGACCGGTTGTTTCCCCAGCCATTCCCAATGACGCGGCAACAGGGAAACCTCGCGGCTGACAACCCCCAGGTTGGGCCGGCCCGGCCCCGCCTTTTTTTCCGGTGACGGGACAGAAGCGGCGAAATGGGGATGGGTGGCAAGCTTCGCCAGGACCTCTTCCTGAGTGCCCTGTAAGTTGAAATCTATCTGTATGCCCGTACGATCTTCAAAGACAAGTAGTGGTTCCTCCTGTCCCGTATCCGTGTGGGATTTTACGGCAATAAGGACCTCTTTAACTTCACCGGAGGCAATACAAGTTTCACCCGCGAAGGCAGTATATGTGTTTTGTTTGGGCATTATTTGACACCTTGTAGTTAATAATGTGGTTCGCGAACTGCATTCAACGAGATAATTATACCCGGGTAATATTTATAAATCAAATTTTACCCGGGTATAATTGATGCAGTATAAATTTCAGTTTCAGGTACGGAATTGCGCCTATTAAAGTTGTGCTTTGTTAACCAACTCAGCGCATTCCGGGTAATCCCAGGGGATTTCAGGATAATTTTGCCACATCTTGACGTCCTGGGTAAGCAGTCCGTACATATCGGGACGGCGCTGGTGCATGGTGCGCAGGTGTTTGCGCCGCCAGCGGAGTTTGGATAGGTTCACAATAGCGGAGACAAAGGCATCGCCCGGTTCTTTCAATCGCGGATAGAGGCGCATTTCCTCCGGCGGATCCGTATAGACACCAAGCGGCTCGATACATCCCCATCCGGCGAAACCGGAGTTCCGTCCCGCCGTGATTACACCACCGACCACGCAGCCGTAACATTCCGACGCGGTAAGGCAGTAGGAGTCTTCAATCATCCCTTGCCGTCCATTAATCCAGAGTATGATCTCCGCGCCCATATAGGATGTGCATCCCCAGGCTTCCGGGAAGTAGCCGTCGTAACACTGGAGAATGCCGATGGGGGCGAAATCCAGGTGGAATACGTTGAACTGGCTGCCGAGCACCCCCCTGGCCTCGGCATCCTCGCCCGGCAGGGGAGGCCAGAAATGGGGGGCGGGACCAGAAGCGGGATGACTTTTCAGGTACCGCCCAATCAAGTCGCCGGTGCGGTTCACGACCCAGGCGCTGGTGGACCACTGTTCTTTGCCATGGCGCTCGATGCAGCCCGTGACAGCGTTGATATGGTGCTGTTTTGCGAGTTCAAAGAAACGTTTTGCCACCGTATCCTCGGCGCTGATGTTATTGCCCAGCACGTATTCCGGGAAGACCACAATGTCAGACCCGAGACTTGCCGCCTTTTCAAAAAAGGCGGGCATGCGTTCAATGACGGGGGGAAGATCCGGGGCATTGTTCATCTGAACCAGCGTGACGCGCACTTCAATTTCCTTTGTGTTAGTGCCAGGGTTTTCTCTTGTGGTTTCGGCTGCGGCTAGAACAATGCTTTCCCTTGAAGGCTTTGGGGAAACGCATCCTGCCAGTGGCACGGAAAGTCCAAGGCCAGCCGTGCCGATAAAGGTCCTTCTATCTATTTCATGGTTGCCGCTCATGGTAGTTCTCCTCGCGTTAAGATTCATAAATCATACTCAGCTTGCAGTGTTCCACGCAATAACAAGTTGCGACACGGTCAATGTCCTGCTATCATGTCCAATGTCGATCTTTTGTGTCCCGAAACTGGATGTAAATTACTCTCTCGTGTCTGAATACCCACTGGCTGCGCTGTTCCTCGTCAATCCCGCAGCGGACGGTTCGTGCCCACTTCAGGCCGAGAACACGAAAGGGGAAGGGATGTTTTTGCTGGATTTTTTCAAGACAGGCCCGGACAAGCCGATTTTATCGGATGAAAACGAAATCAGGCGGCTATATGAACGGAAACGGCGGACGGTTTTCTTCGGCCTTGTTTTCGGCTACAGTTTCTTTTACGTTTGCCGGCTTACCCTGTCAGTGGCCAAGAAATCCATTGTGGACGAGGGTGTACTTGATCCTGAGCAGCTGGGGAAAATTGGTTTCGCTTTTTTCATTGCCTATGCTTTTGGCAAACTGATCAACGGCTTTCTGGCCGATCGCAGTCATATCGGAAGGTTCATGTCCACCGGCCTGCTGGTTTCCGCTGTTTTGCTGGTGCTTTTCGGCTTTACCAACGCTTTTCTTGTATTTGTGCTGCTTTGGGGCGTCAGCGGCTGGTTTCAGGCCATGGGCTCGGCGCCCAGTGGCGCCTCCATTTCTCAATGGTTCAGCAATAAGGAGCGCGGTACCCGTTACAGCATCTGGAGTTCCGCTCACCCCATAGGCGAAGGTATCAGCATGGTGGTGACCGCGACTATCATCTCCTACCTGAGTTGGCGTTGGGGCTTCTGGATTGCCGGCACCGTTTCCATCCTGGTCGCGCTGGTCCTCTATAAGTTGCTGGCGGATCGGCCGCGTGCCTACGGGCTGCCGACGATCGCCGACTATAAGAATGATCACACCGTGGAGTCCGCGAAGGAAGACCAGGACGTCAACAAGGCCCAGTTCGAAGTGATCAAAAATCCCTATGTCTGGATTCTCGGCCTGTCCTGCACCACAGTGTACATCGCCCGCTACGGCATCAGCAGCTGGGGGCCCATGTTCCTTCAGGAGGCCAAGGACTACACGCTCATCACGGCGGGATTGGTTCTCGGCTGGTCGAAGATATTTGAACTGTCCGGCGCCATATCGTCCGGGTTCGTGTCCGACTATTTCTTCCATGCCCGCCGCAATGTGGTGACGCTGCTTTACGGACTGATCATGATTTCGGGATTGTTGCTGCTGTATACCAGTCCTTCGACGCGGCTTGCGGATTTGGATTTGTCGGCGAAAGCCGTTTTTAAGGAAGGTCCCGTGGAGGATTCCCTGCGCCAATTGTTTCAGGACAAACAGATCATCCTGCCCGCACAAAGCACGGTGGAAGTTTACAAGCAAGGTGAGGAGAAGACCACCGTCTGGCTTGTCAAGAATGATCGCCGCTACCTGTTCTGGACGGGATACGCTGTCGAGGAAACGCCGGACGCCTTGAAAGTGACCGCAAAGGTTCGCTTTGCCCATCTCGTCGGTATTGCACTCTTCGGCTTCGGTCTGGGCGGCACACTCGTGTTCGTCGGCGGGCTCATCGCGATAGACATCTGTTCCAAGCGCGCCAGCGGTGCGGCCATGGGACTGGTCGGCATGTTCAGTTACCTGGGTGCTGCCGTGCAGGACTGGATCAGCGGCATCCTCATCAAGGCGGGTGAAATTACGGTGGACGGTCATGCCATTCATGACTTTGACAACGCTTTCCTCTTCTGGATTGGTGCTGCCGTGGCGTCCATGGTTTTCGCGTGCCTGCTCTGGAATGTGAAGGCCAAGGATTGAAAGTACAACGGGTGGTTACCAAAGGACTGAAACGACATAAAGGACTCATAAGGACAGAGAGATGCAGAAAAAGTTTTGCAAAGACAACCCGCGCACATGGACGTCCTTTATGTCTTTTGTGTCTCTTGTGTCCTTTAAAGAATAACCCAAGCCCCAGGATATAACACCATGCCCCACTATGACTTACTGATACTCGGCGCCGTTTCCAAAGATATTATCATCACACCGGAGGATACGGAATACTCCGTCGGTGGCGCAGTGGTGTATTCCTCCGTTGCGCTGCAGCACCTTGGCGCGAACATTCTGGCGGTGACAAAACTGCATCCTGACGACCGCCAAGCCCTGGAAGTATTTGAGGGCCACGGTGTACCCCACCTCTACCGGGAATCTCCAAGCACGACCTCCATCCGAAACACCTACCACACCACCGACCGGGACCGGCGCACCTGTGAAGCCCTGGGCATGGCGACTCCGTTTACGCTGGACGATGTGCCCGAGGACGTTACGGCGGAGGTCTATTATCTTGGTGGCCTGATGAAGGGAGAGTTCCCCGAGGCTTTCGTGCTTGCCATGACCGAACGGGGCAAGGTGGCTATTGACGCCCAGGGATTCATGCGCGTCAACGAGAACGGCCCCATGGTGTTTCGCGATTGGGACAACAAGAAGGAAGTTATCGCGGCGGTCCATTATCTTAAGACCGATGCGGCTGAAGCGGAAACCCTAACCGGGGAACAGGACCGCGCGAAGGCTATCCGGATATTGGCTTCCTGGGGCGCGAAAGAGGTCATGTTGACCCATCACACGGAGGTGATGGTGTGCGTGGACGGTGAGATATACGCCGCCCCTTTTACAGCGCGCAACCTGTCCGGGCGTACGGGCCGTGGTGATACCTGCTTCGCTTCCTACTGCTATTGGCGCCTCAATCATACGCCGGAAGAAGCTTGCCGCTTCGCGGCGGCGGTCACCTCGCGCAAGATGGAACGCCCGGGGCCATTCAAGGGAAACATAAATGACATATCGGCTCAAGGGTCTTGTTGAATTCTTTGAAACCCATGCGAAGCGGTATATTGACAAAAGGGCGATGATGACAAGAATTTATCGAAATGACATCTCATGTCGGCAGAAATGGAACAGGTAAAAAAATAAATGTAATCAAGCATTTATTGTCAGGAAAACAATGAGCGAACAGAATATCCGGATGACAGCGACAAAAAGTCCTCCGTCTACCGTACAAATCAAAGCATGGATAGGTAAAAATGCCTACGCCTATTGGGAACGGGTTGTCAGGCTTATCGAGCATAACTATCCCGACGTTTTTATCCCGGAATGGCTTTTCGGCGGGAACAAGCATGGTTGGTCCCTACGATATAAAAAGGGGAAGTCTTTTTGCACACTAATTCCGGAGAAGAATCGTTTTGAGATTCTGATTGTTTTTGGCACGGAGGAACGCGCAAAATTTGAAGGCATACGACATCAGTTGTCACCTCAAATTGCCAAATGTTTCGATGAAGCCAAGACATATAATGATGGCAAGTGGCTGTTGCTTACTGTTGACAAAGATGAAACCATCAATGATATTGAAAATCTTCTGGCGTTAAAACGAAATCCCAAACAAAAGGTATAACCATGTCTCTGAGGCGCTTGTATCGCACAGGCCTCATAACATGCGTGAGATATGATAGGTTGAGTTCATTTAAGAGATATAACTGTGAAAGACACCTCGTTGCAAAATAGTCTCGCAGGGTTATAATCTGCGTCAGGGAGAGATAATCGTGCCCGTAGTTGATCATGCCATGTATGGCCGCATGCTGGACAAGGCCCTGTCCGAAGGGTATGCCTATCCGGCGATCAATGTTCTGGAACTGACCAGCCTGAATGCCGCCGTTGAGGGATTTATGCAGGCGAAGAGCGACGGCATCATCCAGATTTCCGTGGCGGCGGGAATGCATGCCTCCGGTCCGGCGAAAGATCCGGTGATGGGCGCCATCACGCTTGCAGAGCACGCACGACGCCTGGCGGAAAAGGCCGATGTCTACGTGGCCATCCATTCCGACCATTGTCCGACAGGCAAGGTGGAGTCTTTTCTAAAACCGCTTATCGCCGAAACAGCACGGCGCCGTGCCGCGGGCTTGCCCAATCTTTTCCATAGCCACATGTACGATGGCAGTGATTTGACGATGAGAGAAAACCTGCGCGTCGCGGAAGAACTGCTTGTCTTGTGTCGGGATAACGATATTATTCTGGAAGTAGAGGCCGGGGTGGTGGGTGGCGAAGAGGAAGGCATTTTGGGCGCTCCTAACGCCAAACTCTATACCACGCCCGAAGACATGCTGCTGGTGTATGAGACCCTGAGCCGGGTGGAAGGTGGGCGATTCATGCTCGCGGCCACCTTTGGCAATGTGCACGGCGTCTACAAGCCCGGCCAGGTGAAACTGATGCCGCGCATATTACAGGAAGGCCAGGAGGCGGTGATGGCACGATATGGCAAGGAAGCGCGGATGTGGCTGGTGTTTCACGGCGGTTCCGGCACGAGCATCGAAGAGATACATGCAACCCTGAATTATGGCGTGGTCAAGATGAATGTCCACACTGACACGCAGTACGCGCTGACCCGCGCTGTGGCGGACCATTTCTATACCCGCTATGCCGGCGTGTTGAAAGTAGACGGCGAGGTGGGGGTTAAACAGGATTATCTGGCCAGCACTTGGCTCGACAAGGGCCGGACGGGTATGGCGGCGCGGGTGGTGCAGGCGTGCGAAGAACTGAAGTCGGCAGGGAAGGGTATAGGGTATAGGGTATAGAAGGCCCTGCTTCCTGACCCCTGTTCCCTTTTCAAGCATAGGAGTTAACCCTTGAAACAATACACTACCGAAAATCTATTGATAAAACCGGCGCCTCATCCGGAAGACCCCGGACTGTTGATTTCCATTACCCCTGAGAGCGCGGGGTGGGAGTATATCTCTTTTCAGGCGCGCAGGCTGGGTGATGGAGCATCCTGGCACTTTGAAACTGGCGAGAATGAACTGGCACTCGTCAATATCAGCGGGCGGTATACGGTCAAATCCGATAAAGGGACCTGGACCGGGATCGGCGGGCGTCGCTCGCCTTTTGAGGAAGCCGCCCATGCCTTGTATCTGCCGCGCCACACCGCGTTTACCGTAACGGCTGAAGAAGCCGGAGAATTCGCGGTTACCTGGTGTCCCACGGATGAAGACCATGAACCCTGGCTGATTACCCCGGAGAAAGTGCCCGTTGGACTGCGCGGCGGCGACAATGTCACCAGGCAGATCAACGATCTTTTGCCCCCGGGATCTCCGGTGCACCGGCTGGTCCTGGTGGAAGTCTATACTCCGGGTGGCAACTGGAGCAGCTATCCGCCCCACAAACACGATGTTCATATGAAAGATGACGCCGGCAATCTCGTGGAAGCGGATCTTGAAGAGGTATATTATTACCGGATTAATCCTCCCGAAGGGTACGCGTTTCAGCGGGTTTATACCGATAATAGCTGCCCCCTGCATCGAGCCGGGTTCCCCATAGACGCTGTGGTCATGGCCGAGGACGGGTGCGCGGTGCTGGTGCCGGAAGGCTATCATCCCGTGGTCAGCGCGCCGGGCTATACCACCTACTACCTCAATGTGCTGGCCGGCAGTGCGCAGGTTCTGGCCAACCAGGATGATCCCCACTACAGTTGGGTAAAAGAGAACTATCGCAGCACGGATGACCGATTACCATTATATTGAGGACTTTTCTCGCGCGCAGAAGGCCTGACAAAAAGAGCGAAATAAAAACGGCTGAAATTTTACGGTGCTTCCGATCGATTATAATGGTCACGAATAGCGACTATTTTTCCCGGTGCCGTAGCGCAGTGCATGGTTTTGTCGCCCAGTCTGGCGGCAGGGCGGCCGTCAATAAGCACATTCGGGTCGCCTTCTTCAATGGTGAAGGTGTTGGGACCGCAGCAACAGCAATGAACCCCCGTATCTCCTTTACGGGCGGCCGGAAGTCCGCCTAACAGAACGTTTGGACTTCCGCTTACTATAACGCCATTGATGTCGGCGTGCGGACAGGCCGGGCAACCGTGACCGTGAGGTTGGCCGGTGACCTTGTCGCCTATCGCGGCATATTTGAAGGAGCCGTTAGTTGCGAAAAAACTGACCACAGATACGGTAATACTTTGCTGATGAATCTTGCCATCCACCTCTGCCGCTATCGTTATAGTGTGCGTTCCGGGAGTGCTAAAGGAAGGGCAGCTCAGGGCGCCTACCGGCGGGTCAAATTCGCCTGTGCCGCTCCACTTAACATGGGCTGACAAATCCTGTTCATTGCTTTGTCCAGGGTTGGCTATGCACTTTGCCCCGAAAACCCAGCCTTTGGGAAATATGGAGGGACTCTTACCTGCGGGATATGTAAACTCCAGAAGTACATACGAGGCCGCTTGTGTCCGGTCCCGGGCGCCCATGCCCCGGGATACCCGCTCGGCGAATTCAGGATCGTTGACTGGCGCAAGCCATTGTGTGAAACCCCGTCCACCACTTGTGGAACCCATATCAATTTGTTTGGATTCACCCTCGTTTGAATATACCGTCCCGGGCAGCACCACGCAACTAAAAAGAATCAGCGAAAAGGCGGTGATTTTCTTCATTACCGGACTCCTTTGGATTTGGATCGTAACCCATGCATTTCCCAGGTAAAATAATCTACCGCAGAAACTATTATAAACCAGAAACTTGGATATCGAGGGAAAATTTTTCACGATTCGACGAATACGTTACAATACCAAACTGTACGACATCTTTTGATGCGCCGTAAGGACCCTGCTACACTTTCGTTGGTGTTGTATATCTCTTTGTTTTCCCCTTTAATAATACGCTGATATCCGCAAAACAACGTGGAAGAGAGTAATGAAACAAGAAAACAATTTTGACTCAGTACACATGGGCCGTTCCTCTATCGACTTGTACAGCGATGACGTGGGCGCACCTTTTGTGGAGATTACCAAGTTTGCGGCCTATGTGGGCGGGTCGCCGCTGAATATCAGCGTGGGGGGGAAGCGCCTTGGCTTGAACACCGTGGCGCTGACCGCGTTGGGCGTGGATCCGGTGGGCGATTTTATCCTGCATTTTCTGGAACAGGAAGGGGTGGAAACGGCTTACATTCCCCGCAAACCCGGCCGCCGGACCAGCGCCGTCGTGCTGGGCATCGAGCCGCCCGATAAATTCCCGCTGGTGTATTATCGGGACAACTGCGCAGACATCGAATTGACCATTGATGATGTGCTGGCATCGCCGGTGACCCGTTGCAAGGTATTTCAATTCGCCGGCACGAACCTGTCCAAGGAGCCCAGCCGCAGCGCCACCTTCTTTGCTGCGGAACAGGCGCGAGCGGCGGGGGCGGAGGTCGTTTTCGATGTTGATTTCAGGCCCGACCAATGGCATGACCCGCGCGCTTTCGGCGTGATGGCCCGGGCGATTCTGCCCCTGGTGGACATTGTGCTGGCCACGGACGATGAAATCAACGCGGCCATGCTGCGCGACCCCGCCCAGATTACGCTGACCCATTCGCAGGTATCGGACACCAAAGTGGCGGGCGACGTGGACGGGGGCATTGCGTTGATGCTGGCGCGTGGCCCGAAAGCGCTGGTACAGAAACGGGGCATCCACGGTGCGAGAACCCACTTGAAACGGGAAGACGGCAACATCGAGCAGATAGATTCGCCGGGATACCCGGTGGAGGTCTACAACATCCTCGGCGCAGGCGACGCTTTTGCTGCGGGCTTTATTTGCGGATATCTGCGAGGAATGGGCTGGCGCAAGGCAGGACGCCTTGGCGCGGCCTGTGGCGCCATCGTTGTGACCAAGCACGGCTGCGCAAATTTTATGCCTACTTGGGACGAAGTAATGGAATTTGTGGACGCCCGGGGAGGATTGTAAGCGGGGTGGACTTTAAGGTGATGCGCGCGGTTCGATTGTCTTACGTTCTTAGGGTATATTTTCCCCAAGGTGCCGAGCCAGTCGGGTTATTAACGCACAATTGAAATAAATGCCCGCTTCGCGCATACCCATAGCCGCTTCATAAAAAGAGGAGATCAAATTCTGTGCTTTTGCCTTGACAAGCACTCCGAGTGTGCCTGTGACATGAAGTCCGAAATACTCTGCCACACGCCGTCCGATGCGTTCGTCCATAATGACCAGGTCAGCGGTATGCTTCAACGCAAGCGCAATGGTTTGCTTCTCACCGCGGTCAAGTTCAAACTGTATGGGAAGCATCAGTGCTCTTTCGTCGGAAACCACCGTTACCCACGAAAGCCGTTTTAAATCAGGCACAATGATCGGCCCACCCTCCGTGCACTCAGCATGTACAGACTCTGCAACATGAACCCTGCCAAACAATTGCGGCAACAGGTTCAGTTGCTGAATACATGACAACGCGATAAACGGCGTGGTATTCGAGAATACTTTCAAAGCAGTGAAGTCTCTCGGTTGAAATCATCCTCGTTGTCCTCAAGGAGGCTTGCATTCCCCTCTCGCATAGCTTTCAGAAGAAAGTGGGCCCGAGGCATACCCAACCAGCGTGCCGCCATGCCCGATGAAAGCTTGCCTTCACGAAAGAGGCTCAGCGCCGCTGCCTCGGCAACCAGCGAGGAAAATTGCTCGGCATCAAGATGCAGCCCCAGTAATATTTCTTGAGGGCACTGGATTTGTATAGATTTGTTCATTGGCATTCGTTCCGATTTGGAATCATTTCGCGGATATCAGTATAGCAGGACTAACGAAAAATCTAAAACTCAACGGTCCCACTCAACGGTCGTACTGACTATTCCTTAAGCCGAACAGCGCTTACTCGAATACTTTCTCAAATCTATCATTCTCAAATCTATCAGTGGGATGGACCTGACCCGTTCTGCTATCCTGTTGGGGCGTCTACTATCCTGAGCGCGGGCGGTGTCATTGTCGAGACGAATCTTTGTGCACGGACTTCCCGCCCACCTGAGAAGAGGCTGTGGGATTTGTGGACGTCCGGGGGGCTGTAGAAAATTACGCTTGCGAACGGAAGTATGACTCAAGGGTGAGAACGCTGGTTTATCGTTATTCATCGAAACCAGATAAGAACGATGAACGTCCTATAAAAGGCAGTAAACCTGATAACACAAGTGCAATGAGGAGTAACCGGCCATGAATAAAGATTGTGCCGTACTCTTTCCGGCTGTTGTTGTGACGCTAGCTATTTTGACAGGATGCGAGACTGTATCAAAGAACATGGTCTTATACGAGGAAGGCAGGGACGCGAGGGCCGCGTTGAAAGGTTTGTTGCCGACGGGCGCTTTACCTTCTACAGCCCGTAATGTTCATGCATATATGGAACATTGGCCTGTCGGCAGTTTGCTTATTGGGTGTTTTGATGCGCGGACCGAAGAACTCGAGGAGATTTTGGATGAATCACCCCATTTCCCTATGAGAAGACAGTTTTTTGAATCAGGTAAAGCAAGGGACTGGTTATTAAAGGAACGCCCCTTCCTGACGGAGAAATGCCCTTGGTGGAAGCCGGAAGAAGCAGTCTGTTTCGGTATGGTAAGCGTGGTGAAACACTCTTTTGACCGTTTTGACGGTGAATCTAAACCGCGGAAGTTTTATACCGTAACGAATTATTATGCGGGATTAAGGGAGGTAAGTTCAGGCCGTAGCCTTATGTATATTATGGTGGTCTGGAACGAGCCTGAACAGGAATGATCGGCAGACTGGAACAGCCATCTGCCGTGTATATTTTTCCAGTTTTATTTCGATATAATGGCGTATAAGGGCTTCGCCCACAATCCAATAACACAGGTTCAGGAAACGCATCTGGAGGATGGATCATGCGATTGACGATGGCGCAGGCAGTGATAGGGTTTCTGAAGCAACAGTATGTCGAACGGGACGGCGAGGAGCAACAGTTTTTTGCCGGTTGTTTCGGTATCTTCGGTCACGGATGCGTAGCCGGTATCGGCCAGGCGCTGCAGCAGAACCCGGACTTCCGCTATTATCAGATTCGCAATGAGCAAGCTATGGTGCATGCGGCGGCGGGGTACGCGAAGATGAAGAACCGCATGCAGACCTTCGCGTGCGTTTCGTCGATCGGTCCAGGGGCTACGAATATGGTGACCGGTGCGGCGGGCGCGACCATCAACCATCTGCCGGTGCTGCTGATGCCGGGGGACATCTTTGCGCGGCGCAATGTGGCCCCCGTGCTGCAGCAGTTGGAATCTGGCCAGAGCCAGGACATTTCCGTTAATGACTGTTTCAAGCCGGTCAGCCGTTACTGGGACCGCATCAACCGGCCGGACCAGATTCTTTGTGCACTGCCGGAAGCAATGCGTGTTCTGACCAGTCCCGCAGATACGGGCGCGGTGACCCTGGCGCTGCCGCAGGACGTGCAGGCCGAGGCCTTTGACTATCCCGAGGAATTTTTCCGTAAGCGGGTCTGGCACATTCCTCGCGTCCGCGCGGACAAGGCTGCCTTACAGCGGGCGGCGGCATGGATTAAGGCTGCGAAACGTCCCCTGATTGTGGCGGGCGGCGGTGTCATATACAGCGGCGCCTGCGACACGCTCAAGGCCTTTGTGGACCAGACAGGCATCCCCGTGGGCGAGACCATGGCCGGCAAGGGCAGCCTGCGCTACGACCACCCGCTGAACCTCGGCGCTATCGGCGTGACCGGCACGTTGGCCGCCAACCGCATCGCGCACGACGCCGACCTGGTTATTGGCATCGGCACCCGGTACAGCGACTTTACCACGGCTTCCAAAACAGCGTTTCAGAACGAGGCTATTCGCTTTGTCAACATCAATGTGGCGGAATTTGACGCGCACAAGCATTGTGCCCTGCCGTTGGTCGGCGATGCCCAGACAGTGCTGAAGGACCTGGTGGAAATACTGCAGGGCTATCAGGCCGACCCCGCATACGAAACCAAGGCACGCGAACTGCACGATGCCTGGGAGGCCGAGGTCGACCGTATCTACGCGATACGTAATACCCCGTTGACCAGCCAGGGCGAGCTGATCGGCGCAGTAAATGAACTGAGCAAACCGGAGAGCGTCATGGTATGTGCGTCAGGTTCGCTACCGGGTGACCTGCACAAACTATGGCGTTCCCGGCACCCAAAGAACTTTCACCTCGAATACGGGTACAGTTGTATGGGCTATGAGATCGCCGGCGGGCTGGGCGTCAAGATGGCCGCCCCGGACCGGGAAGTGTACATCATGCAGGGCGACGGCGGCTACCTGATGCTGAACGCTGAAATAGTCACTTCCATTCAGGAAGGCTATAAGTTGACGATTATTATCTTCGATAATTTCGGCTACAAGAGCATCGGCGGGCTCAGCCGCTCGCTGGGCCAGGAAGGTTTTGCCACGCGCTATGTCTATCCAAAGGACGACGTGCTGCCCGGGGATGATGCGGGAGAGAATGTCGTGGTACTGCCGGTGGACCTTGCCGCCAACGCGCGGAGTCTTGGCGCCCATGTCATAGAATGTATGACTTACGACGATTTTGCCAAGGCTATAAAAACGGCGGAATCCATCGACAAAACCACCGTCATTTATATCCAGAATGACCGGTACGTGGGCGTGCCCGGCTACGACAGCTGGTGGGATGTGCACGTGGCGGAAGTCAGCGAAATGGAATCCGTGCGCGAAGCCCGAAAGGCGTGGGAAAAAATGCGCGCCAAAGAACGGTATTTCTTTTAAATTCATGGTGGTAGGATATGTAGGACGCATAGGACCGTTTTACGCGTGGTTTCGTAGTATCCTACCTGTCCTACCGGTCCTGCACGTCCTACGTCAACAAACAACAACAGCGCGGCCAGCCCCGCAATAGAAAGAGCAGCATGACCCAACGATTACTAAACTACGTCAATGGTCAGTGGACTGAATCGAAGGCAACGGAATGTCTTCCCATTATCAATCCCGGTACAGCGGAGCATTTCGCCGATGTACCTTTGTCTTCGGCGCAAGAGGTGGACACGGCGGCAAAGGCCGCTGCTGTGGCCTTCAGGGAATGGCGGCGCGTGCCTGCCCCCGACCGCATTCAGTACCTGTTTAAACTCAAGCAGTTGTTGGAGGAGAATCTGGACTTTCTGGCGAGGACCTGCACGGAAGAGTGTGGCAAAACCTTCAATGAAAGCAAGGGGGAATTGCGGCGCGCCATCGAGAATGTCGAGGTGGCCTGCGGCATTCCCATGTTGATGCAGGGACGCAACAACGAGGACATTGCCCGGGGCATTGATGAGCACATGTTCCGCCAGCCCCTGGGGGTCACGGCGATGATCGCCCCCTTTAATTTCCCCGGCATGATTCCTTTCTGGTTTCTGCCTTACGCGCTGGCCACGGGCAACTGTATGATTGTGAAGCCGAGCGAAAAATGCCCCGTGACCCAGCAACGCGTTTTCGAACTGATTGATCATCTCGGTTTGCCACCCGGGGTGCTGCAGTTGGTGAACGGCGCCCGGGATACGGTTGAAGCCATCCTGGATCATCCGGTTGTGCGCGCTGTCAGCATGGTGGGTTCCACACCGGCCGCGCGGGCTATTTATGCGCGGAGCGCCGCGAACGGCAAACGCGCACAATGCCAGGGCGGCGCCAAAAACCCCGTTCTGATCATGCCCGACGCTGACATGGAGACCGCCACGCGCATCCTGGCGGATTCCGCCTACGGCTGCGCGGGACAGCGCTGCCTGGCCTTGTCGGTGGGCATTACTGTTGGGGAGGCGAAGGAGCCTTTCCGGAAACGCTTCAGCGAAGCCACACAGGCTCGCAAGGTTGGGTATGGCCTGGAGGAAGGCGTGGAAACGGGCGCGGTGATAAGCGCGGAGAGCAAAGCGCGTATTGAAAAACTTATTGGCGTTGCCGAGGCTGAAGGCGCCTCGGTTTCGGTGGATGGACGTGGGCAAAAGGTGCCCGGTTACGAACAGGGCAGTTATATGTTTCCCACGCTGCTGGACCATGTGCCGCCCCAGGGTGAAATCGCGAAGACAGAGATTTTCGGTCCTGTATTCAGCCTGATGCATGTCGATACGCTGGAAGAAGGCATTGCCATGGTCAACGACCGGGCTTTCGGCAATATGGCCTGTATTTTTACAGCCAGCGGCGCCGCCGCAAGGCAGTTTCGCACCGAGACCCACGCCGGCAACATAGGCGTCAATATCGGCGTCGCCGCGCCTATGGCCTTTTTCCCCTTTAGCGGCTGGGCGGACAGTTTCTTTGGCGACTTGCACGGCCAGGCGGAGCACGCGGTGGAGTTCTTCACCGAAACCAAGATTGTCGTGGAACGCTGGCCCAAAGAATGGAGCCGGAAATTCTAAGCAGCGCTACAGTTAAGGATGGACTGTATGGACATGATGGACACAATGAACAGTGAAGACAACCCATATTTCTGTCCATTCAGTCCATTTGGTCCAGTACGTCCATAAAATAAACAAGACCGAGGAAGATCTTCATGACAACCATACGCATCGCTAATGCGCCCTGTTCCTGGGGCAGCCTGGAATTCGAGGGACTGGGCGGTCAGCCGCTCACTTGTGAACGCATGCTGGACGAACTGGTCGAGACGGGGTATACCGGCACGGAACTGGGGGACTGGGGGTTCATGCCCACTGAGCCGGCGGCACTGCGAACGATTTTGGAGCAGCGAGGTGTTACCATGGTTGGCGCCTTTGTGCCCGTGCGTTTTATCAATGTTACGGCTCACGCGTCCGGGGCGGAAGCCGCGGTAAAAGTGGCGCACCTGCTGGCCGGCGCGGCATCACCAGACCATGCGCCGATGATCATTCTTGCCGACGAAAACGGGACGGTGGCGCAAAGGACGGCGAATGCCGGCCGGGTGACATCTGCCATGGGGTTGGACAATGACGGCTGGCGTGTGTTCTCCCAGGGCGTTGAAGCGGTCGCGCGTGCGGTGCAGGAAGCGACCGGCCTCCCTGTAGGCTTTCATCACCACTGCGCGGGCTATGTGGAAACACCAGCTGAGATAGAGACGCTGTTGAAACATACCAGCACTGAATTGCTCGGCCTGGTTTTTGATACCGGCCACTATGCCTTTGGCGCGGGCGACCGGGATGGTAGTCTGACTCGTACCGGGCTGGAACGGTTCGCCTCCCGTATTACACACATGCACTACAAGGATTGCGAGCCCGGAGTTGCCGAACGGTCCGCAGCGGAAGGTTGGGACTATTTTCAGTCCGTGGGTCAGGGAGTGTTCTGTGAACTTGGCAAAGGTTGTGTGGACTTCGCTTGGACCACCCAGTGGTTGCGCGAGAGTAAATATAAGGGATTTATTACCGTGGAACAGGATGTATTGCCCGGCATGGGCGCACCCAAGGAAAGCGCACGGCGAAACCGGGAATATTTAAAAACACTAGGATTGTGAAATGAAAAATACGCAACTGAATCTTGGATTGATTGGTGTGGGCCGTATTGGCAAAGTGCACGGGGAACACCTGTCCTACCGCATCCCGCGGGCAAAACTGACGGCCATTTCAGATGTGAACCTGGAGGAAGCGAAATCCGTTGGTGGACGTCTTGGCATTGGTAAAATCGAGGCCGACTATCATGCCCTTATGAATGACCCGGACATAGATGCCGTGGTCATCTGCTCGCCCACGGACATGCACGCAACTATGATTGAAGAAGCAGCGGCGGCGGGCAAGCACATTTTCTGTGAAAAGCCCATCGCTCGTACCCTCAGGGAGATTGACAAGGCGCTGGATGCGGTGGAGCGGGCCGGCATCAAACTACAAATCGGATTCAACCGCCGTTTTGACGCGAATTTCGACCGGGTGCGCCGGGCGATTTTGGAAGGGGAAGTGGGGGAACCCCACCTGCTCCACATTATCAGTCGTGACCCCGGACCGCCGCCCATAGAATATATCAAAGTCTCCGGCGGTATTTTTCTGGATATGACCATCCATGACTTCGATATGGCCCGTTTTCTGACGGGCGATGACGTCGAAGAAATCTACGCGGCAGGCGCGGTGCGCGTAGATCCCGCCATCGGCGAGGCCGGCGATCTGGATACCGCGCTGGTGACACTCAAGTTCAAAAACGGCGTGCTTGGTGTGATTGACAACAGCCGCAAGGCGGTCTATGGATATGACCAGCGCGTAGAGGTATTAGGTAGCGCGGGTGGTGCTGTGGTGTCTAACAATCACCCGAATACGACTGTAATCAGTGATGCCACGAGTGTGCGGCGCGACCTGCCTCTGAATTTCTTCATGGACCGCTATCTGGACAGTTTCCTTGTGGAAATGAAGGCCTTTGTAGATGCGGTGCTGGATGACGCGCCGATACCGGTTACGGGTGTGGACGGACGTGCCGCAGTAGCCCTGGGCATTGCCGCGCGCCGTTCCTATGAAGAGAACCGTCCTGTGCGCCTGGAGGAAATCGAGGGAAAATAGCGCGTTGTTGCTTCCCGTTTTGTTGGATTATTTCCGCTTCTGTTCGTTACGGGTAAAGAGTTATGGAACATGCTCACAAAGTCCTGGTACTGGGCGCTTACGGCCTTGCCGGGCGTGCTATCGTGGAACGGCTTCGGGAAAAGACACCGTTCCAAATAATAGCGACAGGACGCGACCCGGTGAGATTGGAGGCGCTGTACAACGCGCTGCTAACCCAGCGCCTACAGACGCGTGTCTTGGACGCGACCGATGCCGCCGCCCTGGGTGACGTATGCAGGGAAGCATCCTTCGTCATAAATGCGGTGGGCCCATTCGCGCGTAACGGCGCGGCCATTGCCCGGACTGTGATCGAATGTGGCCGCCCTTATCTTGACTGCGCAAATGAGCAGCGACATTATCACAACCTGAAGGTATTGCATGACCTTGCCTGCAGAAAGGAAGCGCCTTTAATTACCGCCGCCGGAGCGATACCGGGATGCTCGACGCTACTCACCGCGTTGTTATTGGAGCAGGCTGCGTCAGGCACATGCGTAGAGTGCTGTTGGGCGCAGTTCCGACACGCTTACGCCGATTCAGGGCTTGCCTCCATGATGAGTGGGATTCTCGAGGCATTGGAAAGCCCATCGACAATGCATGCAGGCGAACTGACGCCCGTCAGATTAGGCAAATCCATGAAGACCGTGGAACTGCCCGCGCCTTTTGGTTCCCAAAGGCTTATGGAGTTGCCCACTATCGATGCGTTGACACTTCCCCGGTATTTCCAGATTCAGGATCACCATACCTGGTTTTATATGGGTGATCTGCCTTTATGGCTTCTGGATATCATCCGCGCGCTGCAACCCCAGCGCAGGCCTTGGGTGTATCGTCTTGTCGAGGCCGTCATGCGTCGTATCAACGCAAGCGATACGGAAAAGGCCATCGCTTCAGGTGTCGGGCCGGAAAGTCTGCTCATGGTGACGGTTTCCGACCAAGATAAGACGGAAAGCCGCCAGATACTGTTTCGGGACGGCGCCGTGGCAACAGCCTGTCTGCCGGTTTATCTCGCGGGGAAGTTTCTGCGGGGAGAGATCAACAGGACGGGATTACTGACGCCTCTTGACCTTGTGCAACCGGGCGAACTCCCGGAGGCGTTGGAAAGTGCAACCGTAGTACATCCCTTTCCAGAATAATACAAAACCCGGGAGCATAAAGACGGGTCTTTCAGATAAACCCTTAAGGAGTACCGACGATGTGGTTTCTTTTCATAGCGATGCTTACGGCACAGCCGGCCCCGTCGCTTCCTTTCAAGTCCCTTGATGAAATACACATACGCGACCCCTTTGTCCTGCCGGTCAAGGAGGCGGGCCTTTACTACCTGTACGGCACCGGTCGTCCCTTGGGCGAAAAGGGTTTCGACGCGTATAAGAGCAAGGACTTAAAACAGTGGGAGGGACCTTTCCCTGTGTTTCGTCCGGACAAAGATTACTGGGGGCAACGTGATTTCTGGGCGCCGGAAGTACATGCCTACAAAGGGCGGTATTATATGTTTGCCACCTTTTCGCCGGAAAGCGGAGGGTATCGCGGTACCGCTATTCTGGTCTCTGATAAGCCGGAAGGGCCGTTTTTGCCCCATTCTAAAGGTCCCGTAACCCCTGCGGACTGGTCCGCTCTGGATGGCACGTTGTTCACTGACAAAGAAGAGAAGCCCTGGATGGTGTTTTGTCATGAATGGGTGCAAATCAATGACGGTGCGATTTGCGCGGTACGCCTGTCTGAAGATCTGTCCCACACGGAAGGAACGCCGGTAACCCTGTTTCACGCTTCCCGGGCTTCCTGGGTAAACGGGGCTGCATTTGATAATCGGAAAGGGCTCGTCACCGATGGCCCCTGGCTTCATCGCAATCGGGACGGCAGCCTGCTGATGTTATGGTCTTCTTTCGGGGGAGGGCGCCGCTATATGACCGGAACCGCATGCAGCGCCTCCGGGGAAATTACCGGTCCTTGGGAAGTGTCACCGACCACGATTTACGAAAATGACGGGGGACATGGCATGCTATTTAATACCTTCGATGGAACTCTGGTATTGTCCCTGCACCAGCCGAACAAAAAGGCCCGGGAACGGGCGCGTTTTTTTGAGATCAACCTCACGGATGGGGGTATCAGCCCGGTGCGTCCCCTGGTATTACCCTGACGATAATTATCAACATAGTATTCTGGGAAGAGGATTTCAATGCATCAGACGATCTTCATCGGTATAGAACATTGGACTGGGATGGCGTTATTGGCGTTTCTGTCTTTGAATGGCCCGATATATGTCTGGGCGGAGCCAGCGCCTGTAACCGTTGAATACCGCGGCATCAGGCCTGATGACCCCAACGGCCGCTGCGGCCTGTGCAACCCGGAACGGGGCTTGCGTATTGAAACGTTGATAGCGGAGCCGGAAGGGGCTACGGGGGTATGGGGGCCTGCCCACCACTTGGCCGGGCGTGTTGCCCCGGCGTACAGCGATGACTGGTGGGTACTTGACGCGGAAGCCTATGCTCCTTTCGGACTGACCTTGGTGCAGGCCTATTGCTACCTGGACAAATTCATGGCCCAGCCGTTATCCGAGGAAAAACTGGCCTGCCTGCAGCGCAGCCTTGATACTCTCCGGTCAAAAGGCCTGAAAGCCCTGCTCCGTTTCGCCTATGAAAAGGACATGAACCAGACCGAGGGGCCGGTCCTGGAAACCATCCTCGGGCACATGGAGCAGCTCGCGCCCTTCCTGGAAAGGAACAAGGATATCACTTATGTGCTGCAAGCGGGTTTTATTGGTGCCTGGGGGGAATGGCACAGCTCCGCGCGGAAATTGGAAGGTGACCACGAAAACCTGGCGGCTGTCATGGCCAGAATGCTGGAAATCCTGCCTCCGGACAGAACAACCCAGGTACGCGTACCCAAATACAAGCGCTGGGTATTGGAATCCCCTAGAATAAATGCCTACGAAATCCTCGATTCAGAAACAGCCCAGTCGGGCAGACCAGCGGCGCGAATCGGTTTTCACAATGACGGGTTTCTCGCTGGGGATACCTGTGGGGGAACCTGGACGGAGGCGCCCCTGTTTTCCAGTCCCGGCAATCCGGAATTTGATTATATGACGGTGGAGTCAGCCTTTGTCCCTGTGGACGGCGAATTATTCTGGTCGGATATCTCCGGGCGCGTGGACGGATTTAAGGCCGCCGCGCGCTTGCGGCTCCACCACTATACCAGTTTCAGCCTTGCCCATAGTTATTCCGGCCGTGAAGGGGCGAAATACGGCATGGATGTGTGGATGGAAACGCCGCTTACCGAGGAGGAGGTAACCTCGGCTTTGTTGCCTGTATCGGACGGCTATTTCCGGGATGCTGACGGGAACCCCGTATCGCGGACGCAGTTTGAATATATCCGCGATCACCTGGGATACCGGGTTGAACTTCAACGGGCATCGTTCATAAATGAAGTCCGACCTGGGGAACAAATGAACGTAGATGTAAATTTTGTGAACCGGGGATTCGCCGCACCGGTTAATGCGCGCCCTGTCGAATTCGTCCTGATCACTCCGCAAGGGGATGTACATACCTTTCCCGTTCCGAATATTGATGTGCGGCGCTGGCATCCGCACCAGCCCGGTGATGCTGCCTTTGTCCCTTTGAATCACACGATCACCGGGGAGATGAAGTCGCCGGAGGCCGGATGGTACATGCTTGGACTGTGGCTGCCAGATGCGGCGGAAAGCCTGCGTTTCAGGCCGGAATACGCCGTGCGTGTCGCCAACGGCGATGTGCCGTTTTGGATTGCTGATGACGGCAAATACGGAATAAACCTGCTTGGTGCGCTTCACGTGCTGGAAGCGTCAGAGTAAGGGCTTTGTCCGGGTGAGTGCCTTGAACCCACTGACCCGAACAGGGTGAATGATCAAATCAACGCGTTTGATTACATTCAGATATTAGCCTCCGTTTACGGGAATCCATTCAGAGTGTGCCAGGGTCACTGTATCGCCCGGCACATCGGGAGCGGCAATGACGGGGGAGGGCACCTTTCTAAAATCATTTCCGGCCAGGCTGATATCGGAAGTATCGGGGCCTTCAACTGACAGAAAGACATGCATGTCTTTCAGGCGGCAACCATGTACAAAAGCGCCGCTGACGTTACGCATGCGCATAAACGCTGTGACGGAAGGGTGCACCTTCCCGTCGGCGTTGAACACATCAACTGTGGCACAGTGCTCCAGGAATAGGCCAGGCCTTAAGTCGTCGTTTTCATAAGAGATGTCAATGTCGCGCAGGCGCAGATTATCCACATGCCTGCAATAGAACCCGTAGGCCGGTGTCATACCCATAGACCCCGCGTTGAATCCCGTTTTTACCCCGGACAAATCACTGGCAGCATCTTCAGCCGTGCCTTTACCGACACAACGCATACGTATGTTGTCCAACGTGATGTTTTCCAGGTGGGATTCGGGCATTCCTGTTATCAGGCAGGCCAGTTTATTTTCGCTCATGTTTTCCCCCCCGCCGACGTCCTGCCGCCGACAACGGCCGACACCTTCGGCCAGGATGTCGCGCAGGACAATGTTGCGGACCTTGCCGATGGTTTCTGGGTGTTTGAGGGGTAGGTCCTCCTTCGCTATGCCGATGGGATACATTTCATGTCCCACATTGATGAATATGCCCTGGTTCACGTCGCGCATGGTAATCCCCGACAGGATAACCCGGTCAAGTACACCGCCGTCAAACACCTGCAGTTGGATGGCCGAAGCCCCCACGTTGTTCAGGGTAATGTTGGAAATGACAATGTCCTCGAAGCCGCCGAATGCCTCACAGCCGAAACGGATACCACTGCAGTTGCTGGAGAGTACGCAGTTGGAGATGATTACATTACGGCAGACCCGCTGCCCGGTGGATTTCAGGCAAATGGCATCGTCCTGGCTGTTGATATGGCAGTTGCTCACCCGCACATTGCTGCAGCAGTCGATATCAAAGCCGTCATTGTTGTAGTTGGCCGTTCGGCTATCTACATTTACGCCGTCAATAACGACATCATCGCAGGCCAGGAAATGAGTTACCCAGAAGCCGGCATCCTTGACGCCCACGTCCCGAAGGAGAACGCCGCCGCAGTTTACAAAACGGATGACGGAAGGCCGGTTCATATAGCGTTCGGGCGCCTTGGTGCTGCGCCGCTTAAATCCTCGGGCATCTCCTTGCCCGTCAATCACTCCCTGGCCAGTTATGGCTATATTATTCACCCCCTCTGCATACAAAAGGGTATGACGGTAAAAGGGATTATTCATGGTGGGGAAGGGAACCTGTATTTCAGGATAGTCCATAATCTCGGGGCTGCCCAGCAACACAGCGCCCGGTTCCAGGTGGAGTGTAACATTATTTTTAAGCCATAGGGTTCCCGTGAGATAGGTGCCGGCCGGAAAGATCAGCGTGCCGCCGCCCGATTCCGACACTTTGTCTATCGCCTGCTGCAGCGCGTTTGTATTCAGGGAATTCCCGTCTCCCCGGACGCCGTGTTCCCGCAGAACATTCCATTGCCCTTGAGAATTCGCCCACGAATAAATTGTAAAACAGCAACAGGCAATAATCGCCAAAGTCGGGCCGAAACACCTTGAACTTTTCCGGATAATCATTTCTCTTTCCTTCCCAAGCAGTTAGTCCTTTTTCACCAGCATGAAGGTGTTATATACGAACGCAGGTATTATACGCCTTCCCATCCGTCAACGCAGGATTGCATTTTGCATCCCTTTCCTGCAAAAATTGAAGGTATAGAGGGCCGTTGTGAATAAAACAATGCAACGTACGGTAGCCATTGGCCTTACCCAAAAGAATGGAAAGAAAATATGAAAACCTGGAATGCCGAATCCATCCTGGAACTATCCCGTGCCTTTATGGGAGCGCGTCTCTTGTTGACCGGCGC
>Ga0123335_1001336_pt1 | contig 40327 bp, 30 predicted proteins | sample BiotimSIPDNA_2_FD_89707 | JGI IMG/M metagenome (GOLD analysis project Ga0123335, IMG submission 89707) | Anaerobic biogas reactor microbial communites from Washington, USA - Biogas_R2 time_0 SIP DNA | ecosystem: Engineered > Bioreactor > Anaerobic > Unclassified | place: Washington, USA...
CAACAATGCCGGTATGGCGTCTGACGGGCTCCTGATGCGGATGAAAAACGAACAATGGAACGAGGTGTTGCGCACCAATCTGTACGGTGTTTTCTATTTGTGCCGCGCTGTGTCCCGAGGTATGGTCCGGCAGCGTTATGGACGGATTGTCACTGTCGGTTCCGTTGTGGGAATTCATGGTCAGGCCGGGCAATGCAATTATGCGGCGGCCAAGGCCGGGTTGATCGGATTCACCAAGGCCTGCGCCCGTGAATTGGCCCCTCGCAATATCACCGTCAACCTGGTGGCACCCGGCCTAGTTGAGACCGACATGACCGCTGATATGACGCCCGCTATGCGCGAGGAAGCCCTTAAGCGCATTCCCCTTGGCAGATCAGGACTGCCGGAAGATGTCGCACCACTCATCGCTTTTCTCGCCTCGGATCAGGCGGCCTACATCACGGGAGCCGTCATTCCCGTAGACGGCGGATTGGGGATGTGACGGCGCCTAGTGCGCTGCCTACCGATGAGAAAATGATGTCAGTAAAATTCCCGTCGATTATTACGAAATAAAATGTTGTTTTATATAGATATTACAAATATACAATCAACATATGGTTTTTGTGGGTTGACATTAATCGGAGTGCCGTAAAACAAAATCTGAGATACTGATACTATGCGCACAATCTTGCCTACGTTGAATGTTCACGATATAGCAGGGCTATAAATATCCTAAGGAGCGCAGTTCTTCCACAGTACCTTGATCAGTCCCAATGTACTGGGGCTCGCCAAAAGTACGACTCAACTGGCGATGTTTTTCTCTGAAAGTGGCCGTACTTGCCAGTAGTTCAGAGGCCATCGGGATTTCATCGATAAGATTTACTTTTTCCTTGGGGTCATTAGTACGATCGTATATTTCGGCGGTCTGCCCGGTTCCGAGGTCATAGACTTTATACCCGCCTTCAATATGACAGAATTGCCATTTATTCATATCGGATTCATTCTTGTCGAAATAAGCGTTAATGGGCCGGTGTTCAGTGACGTTTAATTTTCCCTCTTTTGTTAAAAGACTTTTTGCCTGCACGGTGTCAGGGGGTGAACCCCCAGCCAGTGTAATTAATGTAGGAAATAAATCATACAGGTTAACGTGCCAGGGTACGCGTACTCCAAGGGGTTTGTTCCCTAAACGAATGATCAGCGGGACATGTAATTCTTCGTCATAGAGCGCATTATTGTGTGCGAAAAAACGGTGTTCTCCGAAAGCCTCTCCGTGGTCTGCCATAAAAACCACGATGGTATTGTTTTCGATCCCCAGAAGCGCTAACGTATCCAGTAGTCTTCGGAAATGATAGTCTACTCCGCGAATCTCCGCATCATAGAGTTTTATTAAATAATCTATTCCTGCGGGGCTCAGGTCATTCATAATTTTCTTTTTAAAGTCGCTTGCGTGGGCTTCATAATGCATTCGAAAAGATTGAATAATATCCATATCACGCGGGTTCAATTTTTTCTGGGATTCTTCCGGTGATTCACGGAATAGATCGTAATAAAAGGATTCTTTGGGAATATATGGCCCATGCGGATCAATAGCATGAATAAAAGCAAAAAACGGATGGTGTGATGTGGCGTGTAGCCATTCAATGACTGCGTTTACCTGATTTTCTGGCGGCTCCGCAGGTACATATCGATAGTGCTGGAAGCCCCGACCAAAGCCGAATTCACGTTGGCAATGCGGGCATGTTTGAAATAAGGCTGTTGAATAGCCTTGGTTCTTGAGTATTTCGGATAAGGTGGGAAAGTTTTCACGGAGAGATTGTATTTTGTAGCCCAAGGGATTATTAGAATCCCAGTGCGAAAGGTTTCTTGTATCCCATGATGTAAGAACAGCCTGGTGCACACATGGCAAATATCCTGTGAATAATGAGGCTATTGAAGGTTTTGTCCATGGCGCCTGAGAATAGCAACGCTCGAAGACTATGCCTGTCCGGGCCATTGCGTCAATACAAGGACTGGTGGGAAAGGAATAACCGTAAGTGCCAAGATGATTTGCCCTCAGCGCGTCAGAAAGAAACACCACAATGTTTGGCAAGGCGTTTTCTTCAGATTGTCTTGAAGGATTGGGGAAGCACCCGGAAGTTGTCGCAATCGCCGATGCAAATGCGGCTCCGCCTGCAGCCAAGGCTTCACGACGTGTGCACGTGAATGTTTTGAGTCTATCGAGCATTCAACATCCTCTTTTTTGCGTATTTGAGTACTATATGACACGATTGTATTTGCTTTCAATACAGGGTTTGCCGGAGATAAAGGCTTTGAAAGTTTTGGGAAGTTGAATAATCGAAACCCGCACCCTGCCACGCGGTAGGATCGCGGGCGTTGCACAGACCTAGAACGATTTTCAAAGTTAATTCCGCATTGTTATTTTGGGCGATATTTGGCAGTATGTTACAATTTGCGCCTTATGGATGCCACTACCTTATCGAGTCTATATGACCCCATCGCGCCCGCTCTTGCCGAAGTGCGTCGAACCGTCGCCGGTTTGTGGACGGATGTCCTCCAACTGGTGAATATTACAGACGACCAGAACGGGGAGGCCGCCGCCGGAGGGAAATTGCTGCGTCCCGCCCTGTGCCTGCTTACGGCGGGCGCCCTGGGAGAGCGGAATCTGGTACGCATGTCCCGGCTTGCCGCCGCGTATGAAGCGATTCATATCGCCTCGCTGGCCCATGATGACGTGGTAGATCACGCCTCGCTGCGCCGGGGTCGGTCCGCACTGAACGTGCTTTGGGACGATCATGCCGCCGTGCTCGGGGGCGATTACCTGGTGGCGCGTTCTTTTGAAATGTTGCTGGAATATTCATGCCCGGAATTGCTGAACGCCGCGCTGCAGGCCATGCGCCGCATGGCCGAGGGCGAACTGCGTTTTTTCGGTAAGGATGACGTTACGGCGGATGAAAATGACTGCATCGCGCTTGCGGACGCGAAAACGGCCAGCCTGTTCGCGGCGGTTTGCGCCGGACCGGCCCTGCTGCTTTCCCCGGACAAGGCGGATGCCCTCTACCAGTTCGGCATCGACTTGGGAATTGCCTTTCAACTCATTGACGACCTGCTTGATATTACCCAGCCGTCGTCTGTACTCGGGAAACCGGGATGCGGCGATGTGGCCGAAGGAAAGCATACCCTTCCGATTGTCCTGCTGCGCCGTCGTATGAACGACGAAGAAAGGCTGCGTTTGAAGGCCCTGACTGGAGGAGAACTGGGGGAATCCGACCGGGAATGGATTATGGAGCGTTCCGGGCAACTGGGGATATCCGGAACGGTTCAGGAACGGGCTGAGGCCTACATCGCGAGTGCGATTGGACACCTGGATGTTCTTTCCATGTCGGCGTGCAGGCAGTCTCTGGAAGGGCTTGCGCGTTTTGTACTGGTGCGTATTGCCTGAGCAGCGCATTCGGGGTGGGGCGACCGGCCCTGCGGCGTGGTATCCCTTCTTCACGATGAGGGTGATTCCTGCTATACTGGGCCCCATACACTTTGGGCTGGCGACACTATGCATCGACAATGTAGTGGATGGATGTATGCAGTAGAAAGGGTGCCGGGTTGAACCCACCGATTAATAAATGTTCAGGTCGCACTGCATGGCTGGCGGGTATCCTGGTGCTGGCCGTTGTATTGCGGCTGTGGTACCTGGCTGGGGTGATCCATGCGCCCGATTTCAGGGAATTGCGCCAAGACATGGCGGTGCAGGATTATCATGCCCGTGCCATTCTTTCTGGTGACTGGACTCTGCCGGAAGGCCGGAACGACCCGAAAATCGCCACAACTCCTTATTACCGGCCGCCGGCCTATTCCTACCTGCTGTCGGTGATCCATCTTTTCAGCGGGGGCGGTTACCTGGCACCGCGAATCTTTAATGTGATCCTGGGGCTGATTTCCATCGTGCTTATGTACCGTTTCGCCGGACGGATGTTCAGCTACGGGACCGGGCTTATTACGGCGGCGCTCATGGCTACCTATTGGGGCTTTATCTATTATGAGGGAGAGGTTAATGACCCCGCCGTTTTTGTGTTTCTGCTGCCTTGCCTGTTACATGCTCTGTACCGGTGGAAAGAAAGCTGGTCGGTGAAATGGATACTGCTGGCAGGTGTGATTACGGGGTGTTACGCGCTGATGCGTCCCAACATCCTGCTCTACGGCCCGGTAATGGCTGCCTGGCTGCTGTGGGTGGGTTGGCGGGAGAGGCAACTTAAGGCTGTTGCCGCCGCCTGGGCCGCCCTGGCCTGTGCCACCGCGCTCACCATTGCGCCGGTGACGGTGCGGAATTATGTCGTGTCCGGAGAGTTCGTCCCCATCTCCACCTATTTCGGGGAAAACCTGCACATCGGCAACAGCGAATATTCCGACGGGCACACCTCCTGGACGCCCTACTTGCAGGAACTGGAAGGGAGCGGCCAGTTTTCCGTGTGGGAGTATGACCGCATTGTTCAGGGACTGGGGCGGGAAGTGGGCAATGAGAACCTGACCCATTCGGAGGCCTCTACCATATTCATGCGCAAGGCCCTGGCGTGGATAGGGGAAAATCCCGAGGCCGCTCTTCGGCTGACGCTGAAGAAAGCCCTGTTGTTCTGGTCGCCATGGGAGATCACGGAAAACAAGGTGGTCCATTACGAAAAAGCCCATTATGCCCCGCTGAAATTACTGCCGGGGTTCCCTTATGTGCTGGCTTTGTTTCTGTTCGGGACGGTTCTGCTTGCGCGCGACTGGCTTAAGAAATATCTTCCCTGGCAACGGGACGAAGCGCGTGTGTCCGCCCGGGACATGCTCCTTCTGATTTACGGACTTGTGCTCACATACTGGGTGTCTTTTCTACCCTTTTTTGTCAATGCCCGGGCGCGCCATCCGCTGGCCGGATTCTTTTTCCTCATCGGCGCCTATGGACTGTATCGTTTCCTACAAATCCTGCGTGAAAGGCGCTTGAAAGCCGCCGTTGCCCTCATGGCACTTTTCCTGTTGCTGCTGTGTTTCGCCTCGCTCGAATTTGTTTCTTATCGTCCCGACAAGGCCCGTTGGCATTACGCGCGGGCGGATTCCTGGCTGCGGGCGGGCGAAGTGCAAAAGGCGAAGGCGGAGGCGGAACGGATACTACAGGAAGCGTACTCTCTGTATATGCCTTTCCGGATCGGCCACGCGCTGGCGCTGAAGAAGGAATACGCCCCGGCTGAAAAACTGTTGCGTGCGGCGCTCGGCACGGAGCGGGAACCCGTTCCGTATCGGCAGGATCTGTATTTTCACATTGGGGTGGTGTTAGCCGCCGACGGGCGCGTTCAGGAGGCCAGAGAGGCCTATGAGGAGGCGTTGCGCCTGAATCCGGAAGACAGCCGGGCTCATAATGACCTCGGGGTGCTGCTCGAAAAGGAGGGCGACTTGGAAAACGCGCGGGCCCACTATCACGCAGCTGTGTCAGCGCACCCGGATTTCGTGCTGGCATGGAGCAATCTCGGAGACCTGCTGGGGCGCGCGGGGGATCATGAGGGTGCGGTTGATGCTTTCAGGAAAGCCTTGGAACACGCCCCGGATAACCCGGAATACGCGTATAATCTGGCGGTTCACCTGGCCGCTTCGGGAAAACCAGCGGAGGCTGCGGCGCAGTATCAGGCTGTATTGGGGCGGGTGCCGAAAGACGTGCGTGTGCTTAACAACCTGGGACTGCTGTATGCCGAACAGGGAAAAACGGAAGAGGCCGTGGATCTTTTCCGTCGTGCCCTTGAATATGTCCCGGATTATGGGTTGGCACGGGCTAACCTGGGCAATCTGCTGGTACAGTCAGGGGACTTTGACGGCGGCATCCGGGTGTATCGGGAGGGGCTTGACCTTGACCCGGAAAATGCCGATTTGCTGAACGGCATGGGTTATCAGTACGCAACGCATGGGGATCTGAAAGAGGCAGTGGCCTGTTATGAGGCTGCCTTGCGTCTCCAGCCCGAATTCATCCGGGCGCGCGTCAATCTTGCCCATGCCTGGCTGCGTCTGGAGGATGCCGACCGCGCTTTGAAAGAATTTGAAACCCTGAGCCGGAATGACCCGTCCAATCCGGATTTCCCGCTTGAAATGGGAAATATCCACGCCGGGGCGGGCCAGTATGAGGAAGCGGTGCGCCACTACACCCGCGCCCTTGAAATAGCCCCGGAATTTGAGGCCGCCAGGAACAACCTGGAAGTGGTGCGGAAACTGGCCGGGAGTCCGTCGCAACCAGGAGGGTAGTATGGAATCGGGTACATTGAAGGGAAAGACCGCCCTGGTAACCGGGGCGGCGAAACGCATTGGGGCGGCGATTGCCGCGGCGTTGTCGGAGCGCGGGACGCATGTGGTTATACACTATAATCGTGCGGAGGCGGAAGCGCTACAACTGGCAAAGGATATTATGGACCGGGGCGGGAATGCGTCGACTGTTCAAGGCGGCTTGGGTGATGCCCACGACGTTGAGCGACTCATGGAAACCGCTATCCAAGCGTGTGGCAAGGTGGATATCCTCGTGAACAACGCCTCCATTTTTAATGAGATGGAGTTTATGGGCAGTACCGAGGCGGCGGTGCGGGAAAACATGATGATTAACGCCGTGGCGCCCATGTTGCTTGCTCAGCGCTTTGCCGCCCAGGGCATGTCCGGCGCTATTATCAACATGATTGACACGATGGTCATGGATTATGATAGAAAGCATGTGCCCTATCATATAAGCAAAAAAACGCTGCACGCGCTTACTAAAATGATGGCTGTCGAGTTCGCGCCGACCATCCGGGTCAATGCCGTGGCCCCGGGGTTGATATTGCCGCCAGAAGGGCAGGACGAGGCCTACCTCGCGCGCCTGGCGTCCAGCAATCCCCTGAACCGCTACGGAAACACCGGGGACATCGTGCGCGCGGTGCTGTACCTGTTGGAATCGGACTTCGTGACAGGGCAAACACTCTATGTGGACGGCGGGAGACATTTGAGAGGACACATGTATGAATGAGTCGTCTTTGGACCGGATTTACATAAGGGATCTTCACACACGTTGTATCCTCGGCATTTTTCCCGAGGAACGGGAAAAGCCCCAGGAAATCAACATCAATATCATTCTTTACGCAGACTTGCGCAAAGCGGGAGAGACTGACGCTATTGAAGATACGGTCGACTATAAGGAGGTGAAACAGCGGGTCTTGGCCTATGTGGAAAGTTCCGCCTGTTTCCTGGTTGAAAAACTTGCCCGTGAAGTCGCGGACATTTGCCTGGCCAGCCCCGGGGTGGAACAGGTGACCGTGACGGTGGACAAGCCTGGCGCCCTGCGCTTTGCTCGAAGCGTGGCCGTGGAAATCACCCGGAAACGGGTTTAGTTTGGATGATCAGTCAAAGATGCCCATGAGACGATGCTATATTTCCGTGGGTGGCAATATCCGGCCGGAAGAAGCCATCCCGCGGGCGTTGGACATGCTTCACAGCGTGTGTCCGATACGGGCGGTCTCCACTTTTTATCGGACGGCGGCCATTGACCGTCCTGAACAGCCTCCCTATTTGAACGGTGTCGCCCTCATTCTGTACGGCGGGCAGCCGGGACTGCTGAAGCGTGATATACTAAGGCCTATTGAAGCGGCCCTGGGCCGGGTGCGAACCGCGGACCCTTATGCCGCCCGCCCGGTGGATTTGGACGTCATTCTGTGTGGTACGCTGGTGGTGGATGAATCCGGGTTGCGCCTGCCTGATCCGGACATCCGGGAACGGGTCTTTCTGGCGGCGGGATTGCTGGAACTGGAACCGGAATTGATTTTGCCGGGCACGGCACTATTTATACAAGACTTGTTCACGCAGGAGCAACGTGACACTCTTGTGCCTGACATGCCCTTTACAACGGCCCTTAAAGAAAGGTTTCATGCATGAATATTGAACGCGTCAGCGCGCTGGTGCGCGAATTGTTGATGGAAATCGGTGAAGATCCGGACCGTGAAGGGTTGCTGAAAACACCGGAACGCTATGCCAAAGCGCTGAAATTCCTGACCAACGGCTACCACCAGGATATTGACGCCATCATCAACAACGCCATTTTCGAGGCGGAATCCAACAACATGATCATCATGCGTGACATTGAGCTCTACAGCATGTGCGAGCATCACATGCTGCCCTTTTTCGGGCGGGCTCATGTCGGCTATATCGCCAAGAAAAAGGTGATCGGTCTGAGCAAAATCGCGCGGATAGTGGATTTCTATGCGCGGCGCCTCCAGATCCAGGAACGCCTGACGGCGCAAATCGCCCGTGCGCTCATGGACCACACCAAGGCGGAGGGCGTGGGGGTGGTGCTCGAATGCAAACACCTGTGCACCATGATGCGTGGCGTGGAAAAACAAAACTCCATCATGACCACGTCCTCGGTGCTGGGCAGTTTTCATGACGATGAGATCACGCGACAGGAGTTCCTGCAGTTGATCGGCAGAGACACGCGGGGATAAACTTAGATGGCGTAATCTTCCGTGAAGATACGGACGTTTCTCAGGCTGACGAGCACCTGTTCACCGACCTCGGGTTGCAGTATTTTGTGGCGTTCGTGGGTGAGTTCGACCAGCAACGTCTCGCCGGTCTGCATTTCCAGTTCCACTTTTACATGGGGACCGGCGGACTGGATGCGGCGCACCACGGCGGGCGCCACCGGCGAGCCGTCGGATTCGCGGAGAATGTCCAGGTCGTGGGGGCGCACAAACAGGCGGGCAGGCGCCCCTTCTTTGGACGCGCCGCCGGAGGCCTGTATGCGCCAGGGGCCGAAAACGGCCTTGCCCGACTCCACGCGGCCGTGGAAAAGGTTTACATTGCCCAGGAACTTCATGACGAATTCCGTGGTGGGTTGGTGGAAGACTTCATCCGGCGTCCCGATTTGCTCGATCCTGCCTTCATTCATCACCACCACCCGGTTTGCGAGTTCTAACGCTTCCTCCTGATCGTGGGTGACAAAGACGCTCGTGACATGAATTTCTTCGTGGAGGCGGCGCAGCCATTTGCGCAGGTCCTGGCGCACCCGCGCGTCAAGGGCGCCGAAGGGTTCGTCCAGCAGCAGCACCCTCGGTTCAATGGCCAGGGCGCGTGCCAGGGCGACCCGCTGGCGTTGTCCACCAGACAATTGGGACGGATAGCGGCTGCCCAAATTTTCCAACTGTATCAGCCTGAGCAACTGTGTTACTTTTTCCCGTATCGCGGCCTTGTCCGGCCGTTCCGCGCGGGGACGGACCCGCATGCCGAAGGCGATGTTCTCAAACACAGTCATATGGCGGAACAGGGCGTAATGCTGAAAGACAAAGCCGACCCGGCGGCTTCCGGCGCTACGGTCGGCCACATCTTCGTCACTGAGGAGAACCCGCGCGTTCGGGCCGGGGTCTGGAGCGTCCAGGCCTGCAATGATACGGAGCAGGGTGGTCTTGCCGGAGCCGGATGGACCGAGCAGTGCGACCAGCTCCCCGGAATCCACGCGCAGGCTGACGTCACGCAGGGCTTTGAAACGTCCAAAGGACTTGCTGATATTCTGAACTTCTATGCTCACGGAATAACTCCTTCTTCGGCCGCGGGTTCTTCTGCACTCAGGCGCTTTTCCCGTTTCAACCGCCATTCCAATGCGCTTTTGATGACCAGCGTAACCAGGGCAAGCAGGGTCAACAGGGAGGCAACGGCGAAGGCGGCGGCAAAATTATATTCGTTGTATAGAATTTCGATATGCAGAGGCATGGTGGTGGTGGCGCCTCGGATGTGGCCGGATACGACGGAAACGGCGCCGAATTCGCCCATGGCGCGGGCGTTACACAAAATCGCCCCGTAGAGAAGCGCCCACTTGATGTTGGGGAGCGTAATGTGCCAGAAGGTTTTCAGTCCGCTTGCACCCAGGGAAATGGCGGCCTGCTCTTCGTCCTGGCCCTGTTCCTGCATGAGCGGAATGAGTTCCCGCGCGACAAAGGGAAACGTAATGAAGAGTGTCGCGATGAGGATGCCCGGCACCGCGAAAATAATTTTGATGTCAGCACTCTGAAGCCAAGGCCCGAACACGCCGTTTGTGCCGAGAAATAAAATAAACAGGAACCCGGCGATTACCGGCGGGATGGCAAAGGGCAGGTCTATCAAAGTGAGCAGCAGGCTTTTGCCCCGAAACTCAAACTTGGTGAGTGCCCAGGCCGCGGCAAGGCCGAACAGTACATTCATCGGTACCGATACCGCCGACGCCAGCAGGGTCAGGAATATGGCGGCGCGTGCGTCCGGCTCGGTTATTGCGGCGATATAGGCAGCGATGCCCCCGCGGAAGGCCTCCGTAAACACAATCGTCAGGGGGAGCGCTAGAAAAAGGGTAAGAAACGCTATGGTAATGAAGATGCAGCAGTACCCCGGCCAGCGTGCTGTTTTTGGTTTATGAAGCATATTAATCCGCCTGTCGTGCTTTGTGGCTGAACCGCCACTGAACAATATTGATAGCCAACAGAATCAGAAAAGAAAGGAGGAGTGTTAGGGTTGCCAACGCGGTGGCGCCCGCATAGTCAAATTGCTCGAGTTTTCCCATGATCAGAAGGGAGATGATCTCTGTTCGCAGGGGCATGTTTCCCGAAATGAAAACCACGGAACCGTATTCGCCAAGGGCGCGCGCGAGGGAAAGGGCAAAGCCTGTCAACATGGCGGGCTTGAGCGACGGAAAGATTACACTGATGAATATGCGCAATCGGGAAGCGCCCAGGCTCAGGGCGGCCTCTTCATATTCCGGATCCAGGTCTTCGATGGCCGGCTGCAGGGTGCGGACGGCGAAGGGCAACCCGATGAACGTCAGGGCGACAACCACCCCGGCGGGCGCAAAGGCAATCTGTATTCCCAGTGGTTCCAGTATTCTTCCGACAAGGCCCGTGCGCGCGAACAGGGTGGTCAGGGCAATACCTGAAACCGCGGTGGGCAGGGCAAAAGGCAGGTCAACCAGGGCGTCCACCACGCGGCGGCCCGGGAAAGGATAGCGGACCAGCGTCCAGGCCACCACGAAACCGAACACCAGGTTTAGAAATGCCCCGGCAAATGCGGCGCCGAAGGTCAGTTTAAAGGCCGCAAGGGTGCGCGGGTCCGTAAGCACGTTCAAGTACACGCTTGCGTCCAGGGAGAGCGCTTTGAAGCCGAGCACGGCGACTGGAAAAAGCACCAGCAGGCTAAGGTACAAAACCGTGTACCCCAGGGTCAGGCCGAAGCCCGGCAAGAAGTGTTGGCGTCGGTGTCGTAGGGCCATCTGGCGCCTCCCGCATGGTTGTCCTTTACTCTGATGCCGAAAATATCCTGCTGAAAAGTCCCGTATCCGAAAAGTGTCTTTCATGGGCGGCCTGCCAACCGCCAAACAACTCTTCCACGGAAAAGAGTTCAATATCCGCAAAACTGTTCATCTGTTTCGGGTCCGCGTATTCCGCGTGGCGGGGCCTAAAATGGTGTCTGGCGATCATATGTTGCGCTTCCGGGCGGTACAGGTACTCCAGATAGGCACGGGCAACCCGGTCCGTTCCGCGACGCGTGGTGATGGCGTCTACCCAGGCTACTGTCGGCTCGGTCAGGATGCTCACCGTGGGCACTACCAGTTCCACCTCAGCCCCGGCATCGAGATCTAAGACGAGGAAAGCTTCATTTTCCCATGTTAACAGCACGTCGCCTATCTTTCGTTGCATGAAGGTGGTGGTGGCCGCTCGCGCTCCTGAATCCAGGACCGTAACATTCTTGAACAGTTGGCGAACAAATGCAAAGGCCTGTTCTTCCACTTCGGTCAGCGGGGCCCCTGGCGGGGAAGAGGGCGGGGGGGTATCCTTGCAGGCCTTGCGAAGGGCATATCCCCAGGCGGCAAGATAATTCCAGCGCGCCCCGCCGGAGGTGCGGGGGTTCGGGGTGATGACCTCAATGTCAGGGCGTATCAAATCGTCCCAATCATGAATGGATTTGGGATTCCCTTTTCTTACAAGAAAGACAATGGTGGAAGTATAGGGAGCGCTGTTGAAAGGAAGCCGCTGCTGCCAGTCCGTCACGATCAGGCCGCTGTTCCGGGCAATGCCATCGATATCATAGGCCAGCGCAAGGGTCACCACGTGCGCTTCTAGTCCGTCGATTACGGATCGGGCCTGTTTGCCGGATCCCCCGTGGGACTGTCGGATGGAAACCTGCTGTCCCGTTTCTTCCCGCCAGGTGTCGGCAAACCAGGCGTTATAGTCCTGGTAAAACTCCCGCGTGGGGTCATAAGAAACGTTCAATAACTCCACTCGGTCAGAAGCGCCTTCTTTGGTGCACGAACTTGCCTGGAAAAGAGACAGGATACAGCAGGCGGCAACTAAGGGTTTCGGGATGTTCATAAAGGCCTTTCATATCATATCCCTGAGCCGTTGTTGTGTTGGTGTTGCACGGAACTTCCGGATATGGGCGTGTGGTCTCCAATCAGGTCAGCAAGCGTTGTTCGATCCAGCAGGGCCGCAGTGTAATTCCGTATTCCCAGAAATAAAGGACGGAAGAGGCAGGTATTTTCCTGGCTGCATGCCTCGTAATGGGTTATGGAGACACAGCCGATCGGGGCAAGTACGCCGTCGAAAACGCGCACCACTTCGCCCACCGTGATGTCACGGGGGCGCTTGGCAAGCAGCAGTCCTCCTTCTCGACCGGGCAATGTGGTCACCCACCCGTTTTGTTTCAAGTCAAGAACGATCTGCTGGAGGAAACGATAGGGAATGTCATTGACGGTGGAAAGTTTGCGAATGGAAATCTGTCGTTCTTCTTCCTGAATGGCCAGATAGCATAAGGTCCTAAGCGCATAATCTGACTTCTTTGACAACTTCATAAGACATATCCTATCTTATATATTCACGACCTGATAGGTATTATATATGGCAGTGCATCGAATTGCAAGCCTTAAACGTTTTAATCGCCATGCTTTTCAGGGATTGTCCTTTGGGAACATGCTAATGGTATAATGTCTTATCTACAAGGCCTTTGAGTCGTTTACAGCGGTACAAGAGGGTGTCTCACGCAAATCGTCAGTGAATCCGTCTTATACCGTCGCAATCCGTGTGCGGGAAGATAAATCCAAGGAGCGGCACAGGTTCATGCACATTTTGATTACGGGAGGGGGAGGCTACCTTGGGGGTTGGGTGGTTTCCTCCGCGATCGCGCGCGGCCATAGTGTTCGCGTACTGGACCGCTTTTGCTTCCTGTCATCCTCTATGACTCCGGAAACGGTGTTTGCGGAAGAATTGGCATCCGGAAAATTGGAATTGATCCAAGGGGATATTCGGCGTCTGCAGGAATATCCCAGCCTGCTCGATGGCATAGACACGGTGATTCATCTTGCGGGTTTGTCGAGTGATCCCACCTGTGACCTTGATCCCGAAATGGCGCAGGAAGTCAACGTGGAATGTACCCGGGAACTGGCACGCCAATCGTTGCAGGCTAGCGCGAAGCGGTTTCTGTTCGCGTCCACCTGCGCCGTTTACGGCCACGGCGTATTTGAACTGCTGGATGAAGAAAGCCCCTCCAACCCGGTGTCGGTTTTCGCAAAAACGAAACTGGACGCGGAACAGGCCCTGCTGTCCATGGCTTCCACGTCATTTTCCCCGGTTGTAGCGCGCATGGGAACGCTTTTCGGTTTTTCCAGGCGGATGCGTTTTGACCTTGCCGTGAATCATATGGTCGCGACGGCCATGAGGCAGAAGCGGATATTGGTTCGCGGGGGCGGCGGTCAGTGGCGTCCGTTCATTCATGTGTGCGACGCGGCGGAAGCGCTGTTGCTGCTTGCCGAGGCGCCGGACGCTGTCGTTGAAGGCGAAATATTCAACGTGGGAACGGATGAACAAAACATAAGGGTTTCTGATCTGGCCAGGCTTGTCTCCGACGCTCTTGGTGGCGTGACAATCGACATAGCCAAGGATGACGATGACCTGCGCAATTACCGGGTCCGCTTTACAAAACTGAACCGCGAATTCCGGTTTCAGCCGCAGCGCGGATTGCATGACGGCATTGAAGAGGTTCGGCACTATCTTCTTGACGGGTCGGTGGAACCCTTTGATGAGCAGTATTTTAACGTGGACCGAATGAAACGGCTTCGGGCCACCCCCGTGGACGAGGGGGGCGAGCCTGTAGCCGCGCGTTTTATCCCGTTAAGCAGGCCGGGGCTTGGTCCTGAAGAGGAACAGGCAGTATTGAACGTGCTGCGGACGGGTTGGCTGACTTCGGGTCCGCAGGTAAAAATCTTTGAGCAGATGGTGGCGGATGCGGTGAATTCCCGTTTCGCTGTCGGAGTTTCGTCTTGTACGGCGGCTCTGCACCTGTGCCTGGCTGACTTGGGAATCGGGCTAGGCGATGAGGTGATCACATCGCCTATTACCTGGGCGTCCACGGGCAATACTGTCTTGAATATGGGCGCCTCCCTGCGTTTTGTGGATGTGGATCCCGTAACCATGAACATGGATCCAGCCCGCCTGAAAGAGGCGATATCGGAACGGACCAAAGCCATTATCCCCGTGCATATTGCCGGTTTGCCCTGCGACATGGATGCTATTCGCGGCATCGCGGAAAGCGCCGGGATCCCCGTTATAGAGGACGCGGCGCACGCTATTGGCGCGTCTTACAAGGGGCGCATGATCGGGTCTGAGGGCCCCTGTTGTTTCAGTTTTTATGCTATCAAAAATATCACCACCATGGAAGGCGGCATGATCACCGTGAATGATGCGGATAGGGCGAACCGGCTGCGGTTGCTGGCCGCGAATGGCATGACCGCCACTGCCTGGGACCGCTACGGACGAAGCGCCGTTCCCGCCCCGTCGGAGGTGATCCAGCCGGGATTCAAATACGCTCTCGGTAACGTGAACGCAGCCATGGGTATAGAACAGATGAAGAAGTTTGACACGTTCAGGGCATCCCGCAGGCGCATCGCCGAAATGTACACTTCCGTGCTGGCCGGCGTGGAGGAGATCGAAGTGCCCGGGACGCCCGACGAGTCGGAACACGCCTGGCATCTGTATGTTATCCGGCTGAACCTGCGGACACTTACCCGGAACCGGAATGAGATCATGCAGGATTTAAGGCGGGAGAACATCGGGACCGGCGTGCACTTTTATGGACTCCATCTCCACCGGTACTACGCGGACACGCTGGGTTTGCGCCCCGAGGATTTTCCCGTGTCGACGGATCTTTCCAACCGCGTGATATCGCTTCCGCTACATCCGCAATTGAGCGACCGCCATATCCACGAGGTTGTATCAGCGCTGAAGAAAGTCTTGTCGTATCGAAGAAAATAAGCACGGTCCTCACGACCCCTGTTTGGAGACCGGCACCTGCAACCATAGGAAATAAAACAGTACATGCACATGTGTTCAGATACAAGGGTGAAAAAGGGGCGGCAGCCGTATGGCCCTTCTTATGGCTGCCACAAGGGTCCGGTGCGCCGGACGGCTCTCATGCCTTTTCTTATTGTCAGTGTCGTGTATTGTCTTCAGCCAGGCGCGGGCGCTTTTGAGGCCGGCGCCGCGAAAACGGACATTACCGCGCCGGTAGGTACCCCTTTGAACGGATATGGCGCCCGCATGGGACGGAATTCTGCCGGAATACATGATCCCATCTGGTCACGCGCCTTATATTTGGACGACGGGGAAACCCGGTTGTTTCTGGTCAGTCTAGACCTTGTAGCGATTAATCCGGAGTTGCGCCAGCGGGTTGAAGAACTCACCGCCGACCTGATACCTCCGGAAAATATTATATTAACGGCCACCCATACACATAACGGCCACGGTGGCATGAGCCGCAGCATACCCTATCGTTTCGTTTCAGGCCGGTTTATTCCCGAAGTGGTGGAATCCACAGCCGCCGGTGTCGCAGCATCCATGAGAAACGCCTTTGAAAAGCGCCGCCGTGCGGCTCTGGGTTATGCCGTGGGCACGCACCAGGGACTTTCCGCGAATCGTCGCTATCCAGGTGGTCCCACCGATGAACAATTGGGGGTGATCGTGGTGGAGGATGCCGATGGAAACCCGATCAGTTTTGTGACCAACTTCGCCGGCCATCCCACCTCTATCGATGATCCGGACACCTTTAATTTTTCCGCCGATTACCCGGGCTTTTACTGCCTGGAAATGGAAACGCTGCTGGGTCCGGAATGTGTTCCGATATTTTTGAACGGTGCGGAAGGCAACCAGACCATTACCGCGCCTGAAAACAAAAGTGGTTGGGAGCGTACTGAGGCCGTGGGCAGGATGATTGCCCGGCGCGCCCACGAAATCGCCCAGACGATGACTTTTTCTGAGCCGAAGATGATGCTTTCCCAGAAAACAGCCCCATTGCCGCTGACCCTGGCCACATTTATACAGCCGGAAGAAGTTGTACTTAAATCTCTGGAAATCAACGACCTGCTGATTTCATTTTTTCCCGGGGAGCCCTGTGTGGAACTCGGGCTGAACTTGCGCGCCCTTGCGCTTGCGCGGGGATATGGGGCGCATTTCTCCGTGGGGTTGAGCAACGACTATGTCAACTATTTCGTGCCCCGGCATCTTTACGCTGACTTGACGTATGAGTCGGCCATGACTTTTTTCGGGCCGGGCACGGAAGATTGGCTTTATGAGCAATTCCTGAGTTTGATGCTACGCGTGGGTGCGGATGAGGAAGCCCCAGGGCAGACGCCGCTTCCGGAACCCCTTTTGGAAGAGGTGGACGGCGGCACCATGATTACTGTAAAAGGTGATTCCCGTAGTCTGGGTGCGCAGCGGGGCAACGCCTTCGCCGTGGATATTCAGGCGCGCTTTGAACAGCGGGTGGTGCAGCCGGTCAATCAGGGAGATTGGGTTCCTGATTCGGGGATGTGGGGCGGGCTTCCCGCTTTCGTTAACGTGCCTGCCCTCGCATTGTCCTTTATGGGAATGGGATCCAGGAATCTGTTGAAGGGCATTTCACTCGATTTGATGAAGGAAATGGAAGGCATGGCCGAAGGCGCTCGTCTGCCTTTCGAAGGATTGTGGCTGTTGCAGAATGCGCCGCTTTATGCGGGGATCAATGACAAATCCCTGTTGTATGCCGCGCCCATATGCACCATGGTCGCGATTACCGGGGGGCGCGCGGGGGCGGAAAGCATCATTATCGGGAGAAACCTGGACTGGGCGCTTCCTGAAAAAGGCGTCATTACCCGCGTGCAACCCGAATCCGGCCATCCATTCATTCAGGCCGGGTTTTCCTGGAGTTCCGGTGTAGTTACCGGAATGAACGATGGTGGTCTTGTTTTGTGCGTGGAACGAATCCAACCGGAGACGGAGTCCCTTCCACAAAGGGCTCCCGTAGAGTTTATGCTTCGCGACCTTCTTCAAAGCACGGTAGGTTTCACCGAGGCTGTTGAAGCGGTTAAAGCGCTGGACTATATCCGCAATGTGCACGTCATGGTGGCGGGTATGGAGGAGGGGAAGCCAAGGGCCGCGGTGGTTGAACTAGGAAATCCGCCGGTGGTCCGGTATGACGAGGACGGGCTGCTGCTGGGCGTGTTGCCCGAAAATACAGCCGCGTCCATGGCCACCCGGAAACGTTATACGACGGCGAAAGAGATACTGGCGTCACAGCCGGAGGTTAGTCTCGAATTTTTGCAGCAGGTATTGACCGGGGGCGGACAGCCAACCGTGGACAACCTGGAGAGGATTTGGAACGCCCAGACACGCCATAGCGCTATTTTACTGCCAACATCGCGGGAAATGTGGGTGGCTTTCCCGCTGGCTTCGGGCAATGCCGGTCAATTCACGCGGATAAGCGTGTCCGGAGAAGCATCATGAGTGATACGGTGCGCAATTATTCCTGGGGCGGCAACTCGAGCAAACGGCGTCGTGCGCTGCGCAGGCACGGGCCGAATATTGCCAAGTATGTCCTGCCTGTTCTCGTGGTGACTATTGTTTGGGGCTTCTGGATAACCCGTGACAATTATCCCATGGCCGCCTTTGTCGCCCGGGACCACAGTTATGAAATATTTATTAATAATGTTGTCGACAGACGAAAAGATTTTATTAACAGCAATTTGCCCCGGCTCTTTCCGGAACCGTCCAGGGTACGGCAGATCGCGGACGGGCTGTCTCGGGAACTGCCGTTGCCCGAGTGGCTGTTGAACAACGTGAATGACGGGCTATGTCACATTTCCGGTAATGATATCAGCCGTCCGGAAAACACACTGGTTGTCACCAAAATGACTCGTATCGGTTGTATTTCCGAAAAGATAGCACGCCTGCTGCCCGCGGTGGAACATGACGAAGCCGGGGGGCTTGATTTGTATCTGCTGCCGGACGCGGGCTTTTACTATGCGGTCCGCGGGCGTACGTTTCTGCTGACCGCCTCCAGAGACTGCTTGATCCGTGCCCTTTCACTGGATAAGGAGCAGGCGGTTCCCATTGAGGAATTCGAAGAACGGATTCAAAGGGCGGGCGGGGCGGATCTATATTGTCGCATGGAACCTGCCGCATTTCCCGTGGAGTACCGGCCCTTTGAAGAGTTGTCCTTCGCGCTCAAGTTTGAAAATGAATCTGCGCGTTTCCTGGTGCAGGGCCGCTTTTCAGAGGAATTCCAGACGCACTACGAAGCGTTGTTTCCCGCCGCGGCCAGCGGGCCGTTGCCGGCGCCCTTTGATGCTGTGGCGTCCGTTTCGATGGATTTCGGCAAGCCCCTTTCGGAGATACTGGACGCGCTGGCAAAGGTATTCTACGAGTCGGACATTTTTCCGGAATGGCTGTGGCACAGTTACAAAATGCCCGAGAATGAAACTGAAATCACTTCCTTGCAGCCTTTGATTGCCTCCATGATTCAAACAAGCGATTCCAGGGTAAGGCTGGGCTGGTTCGGTACGGACCCGTATGAAATTGTGCCGGTGCCGCTGATTGCGGCCACATTTGAAACCGATACTGACGGAGTATTGCTCCTTTTTGAAAGTATTACACAGACCCCGGAAGTATCTCAGGAAATTGATCTGATTCCCCGGTTGAACGCGGAAGAAATGCTGGTTCATGTTCCTTTTATCGGCGGACCCAATCTTGAACCCACCCTGGTAACTTTTAATGAGGGCATTATTTTCAGTTCCAGCCTTCCTTTGGCCATGGACCTCAAAACATCCCTTCCCCTGGCACAAGGGTTTAACCAGGAAGGCAACCTGTACGCTTGTGTTAAGCCGACTGAAGCCATGGAGGCCCTCTTGCAGGCTGCCCGGGAATTGGCGTTGTCCGGGCTGTTGCGAGGTTATACCCCGGAAAGTTTGGAACTCGCCGCTAAACCGTGGATGGATGCCGCGTCAAGCGCCAAAGAAGCCGCATTGCTCGCTTCCTGGAGCGGTGGCCAGCTGCGCGCTGAAGTTAAAATCAGTATGCAGCCGCCCAGGCCCGTCAATGCGGCGGAGGGGGAGGATAACAACGCGGCGGATACGGATCTATAATGGATAATATTAAGATTATCGGCAAGAATCGGCATGCCTATCATGAGTACCATGTCCTTGAGAAGTATGAAGCGGGAATCGTTCTGCAGGGAACGGAAGTCAAGTCCATCCGTATGAATAGCGCCATAAGTTTGAAGGAGTCCTACGTGGATATAGAGAAGGAAGAGGCATGGCTGATTGGTTCCCGCATAAGTCCTTACCTTCAGGGAAACATAAATAATCATGTGCCGGAGCGGCGCAGGAAATTGTTGCTTCACAAGCGGGAACTTAACAAATTGGCGCGCCAGGTGCAGGAGAAGGGCATGACCGTGGTGCCCCTGTCTGTGTATTTCAAACGAGGAAAAGTAAAGATTGAAATCGGCCTGTGCCGGGGCAAGCATCTTTATGACAAGCGTGAATCCATAAAAAAACGCGAATCGGATCGTGAAATGGAACGGGCGGTTAAACGCTACAAATAACATCGGAGAATAAGGCATTGTGTTATTCACCGCTTCGCGCGGTATGTGTGCAGTTACGGTCAAACAAAAAAAAGGAGAAGGAAGATGAAGAAAGCAGGGCTTGTTCTTGTCGTAGTGTCCGCGATGGTTATGGTTGCAGGGTGTGCCACTACACCCGAGGGACCCACGGACGAGGAATTGATTCAGCAGACGCTGGACCAGTTTAGCGCGGCGATTATTGAAAAAGATATCGACAAGTTGGGCGCGATCCTTTCTGAAAAGTTCAGCGCCCCTGAAGGGGAATCCAAGCAGGACTTCCTTGATTTTATGCAAAGCGCAATTGATTCTGGTTACCTAGATGACGCGGAAGTCAGCCGTGAAGACGCACAGCAGACCATGGGCGAGGGGACTTGCGATGTCTATCCTGTCGATTTGATGAGTTCCGCGGGGAGCGTTTCGGTGGAACTGCATTTAACAAAGGAAGACGGAGGCTGGCTGATCACCAGCTTGGATGTGGACGGCATGTAATCATCGGGTCGCGTTGAACCCAAACGGGTACAAGTTGTTTCAGACTAACTCCCGGCCGGAAGCCGGAAATGACGCCGGCCGGGAGCAGGTCCTACACCAGTTGTGCTTGGAGATCTGTGTAAGAAGAGCAGGATAACATTATGGAATTGGCCGAGATAATCTTGTATACCCAAAAACAGCGGGACAACTATGTGAAACGTTTCGAAGAGGCCCTGGCGATCCCAAGCATATCCACCTTTCCCGAGAACAGGCAGTATATGCTGCGCATGGCCGAATGGCTAACGGCGCAGATGACCGCGATGGGACTGGAAAATGTCTCGTTAATGCCCACTCCGAATAATCCGATTGTGTACGGGGACTGGATGCACGCGCCGGGAAAGCCGACCGTGCTTGTCTATGGGCATTACGACGTGCAGCCGGCGGATCCGCTGGAGGAATGGGACTCGCCGCCGTTTTCCCCCTCCGTGCGGGGAGACTACATATATGCCCGAGGCGCTTCTGATATGAAAGGGCAGATCTTCGCCCAGTTGATGGCGGTGGAGGCCTTGCTCGGACAGTCGGGACAGCTCCCCATAAACGTTAAGTATCTTATCGAAGGCGATGAGGAGGTCGGCTCGCCCCCCCTTGAGAATTTTATTCGCACAAACAAAGAACTGCTTTCCTGTGATGCCGTACTGAATTGCGACTCCATGATTCACGGGGCCGATGCCCCCTCCATTGTGTATGCGCTTCGCGGACTCGCCTATTTCGAACTCACCGTGTCGGGACCCGCAAAAGACGTGCATAGCGGCATGTTCGGAGGTATCATCCGAAATCCCTTGAATGTGCTGTGCGAAGTGCTCGCGGGAATGCACGACGCGGAAGGGCGCATCACGCTGCCGGGCTTCTATGATACTGTGCGTTTACTTTCTGAAGACGAGCGGGAGGTGCTCCGGCAGGGTCCATACAGTGAGCGGTATTTCATGGACCTGTCCGGTTCTCCGGGCTTGTTCGGAGAGTCCGGCTATTCTTCCATGGAACGTCTCGGCGCACGCCCCGCGCTTGATATCAACGGTATTTGGGGCGGTTTCCAGGGGGAGGGGGCTAAAACCGTGTTGCCGGCACGTGCGGGCGCCAAGTTTTCCATGCGTCTTGTGGCGGACCAGCAACTCGACGAGGTTGTAAAGCAACTCGAGGCATATTTGGAAACGGCCATGCCGAAGGAGTGTCGGTACGCATTGTCGGTCCATTCGCTGGGGCCGGGCGCCATCATGGACAGGAAGGCGGCGCCTATTCAGGCCGCGGCAAAAGCCATGAAACTGGTCTTTGGCAAGGAACCTTTTTTCAGGCGCGAGGGGGCCAGCGTTCCTGTCGTCGGCATGATGCAACAGCAACTGGGCGTGGATTCCTTGATGCTTGGATTCGGCCTTCCCGATGACGGCATCCATGGACCGAACGAACGCCAATCCCTGCCGCTCTTGTTTAAGGGTATTGAGACCTACCTGCATTTCATGAATATCCTGGGCTCCTGACGCCGTTTTGGAGGAACGATGAAAAAAGAGCGCCTGGACAGCGTTGTGGCAAGGCGTTTTGATGTGTCGCGCAGCAAGGCGCAGGGGCTGATCCAGACCGGTCGCATATGGGAAGTCGGGGGGGAGAGGCTGGACAAGCCCGGGGCGCGTGTGGACCCGGAAATCGCGCTGCAACTGCGTGCGGGACCGCGCTTCGTAGGCCGGGGCGGAGAGAAACTGAACCACGCGTTTGAAGCCTTTCCCTTGTCCGTCAAGGATAAAATCACCATCGATGTGGGGGCTTCAACGGGGGGATTTACCGATTGCCTGCTGCAGTATGGGGCCGCAAAAGTGTATGCCGTGGATGTCGGGTACGGCCAGTTGGCCTGGACCTTGCGCCAGGATCCGCGGGTTGTCGTCATGGAACGCTGCAACATACGCGGCCTGACCCCGGAAAAACTCGAAGCGCCGCCCGAGTTTTTTACGGCGGACTGTTCCTTCATCTCCCTGAAACTGGTATTGGCTGCCGTGATGCCCCTGATGGCGCCGCAACCCGAAGGTGTGGCGCTCATCAAGCCGCAATTCGAGGCAGGGAGAGAGCGGGTCAGTCGGGGCGGTGTGGTGCGGGACGCGCGCGTGCATGAAGAGGTGATTCACGATATTGTCGGCTATGTGAAGAAACTCGGGTTCGGGTCGGTGGAAGTGGTTCCCTCTCCGTTGCTTGGCCCGGCCGGAAACCGTGAATTTCTGGCCTGGATGCATGCATATGGAGCGTAAAGGCTATCTGAATTCGTCTTCCAGGATGTGGGCGATGAAACGCTCCAAGGATATCTGATAGTAGCGGCTTTCAGGGGTGATAATGACCCCGGTGGTGATATCTTCCATGCGTTCCAGTTCGTTCAGGGAATCTTGCAGAAGGTCGTCAAGGGTTCCGGACACATGGGCCACCTCAAGGTGATCCATGGAGCATTCCACGGGTTTATTGGGAAAACCAAGAAAGCCGAACATGCGGCCAGCGATGGCGACATCCACGCCGTCTTCCCCGAAAACATCCCCGTAATTGGGGTGGTAATGCTTGGGCTTTATGACAAACTGCGGCGATACGTGAATCTTGCCCCGAACACGCAGGGCGCCCTCGTTATTCTCAAGCGGGTTGCCCAGGCAGATATAGGGCAGTTCATGGTACCCCTTGATGATCCCGTATGTGGGTTTGCGGACAATGATCGTCCGTTCATAAATATCGCGCATTTCACGGGGATGTAGTGCCATCCTGCCTCTCCAAATGTATCTGCCGCCGCCACCATGCCGGCCGGCAGGCTCACCAGTATAACGTTTTCCAGGGTGTCAATGGATGGCGGAGATGAATCCTTGGTCTTGTGGCCTCCGGGCGTGAGAGAAGCCTTTCATCTTCGCCTGATTCGTGGCGGGACAAGCGGACAAGTCCCTGCACAACATGCCCCCGCAGAGGCGCTGTTAAACAAAGCGCCTTCTACAGCCGCGATTGCTTCTACAGGCCGAAGGCATCCATCAACCTGCCGTTAGTATATCGCATGCGGTTGCCGAAAAATAATCAAGGTGTCGGCAAGGGACCTGTTCACCGGTCGAGGAGCGCAGCTTGAGGCGCGGGTGTGCGAAGTTATTCAAGGTCTGAGATAAACTGCAGTTCCGCGTATACGGCTGGGTGGTCCGACGCTTCTTTCTGTTCTTTACCGTATGTATTGTAGTCGATCACCCAGCGTATGACGTCACTTTGTAAGGGCCCCGCCAGGAAAATGTGGTCGATGGTATGTTCAAACATTTGGAAATCCGTTGTGGCCACAGGATCCGCGGAGGCGGGATCGTATACCTGAAGTTCAAGACGCGGCGCGAGAAAGGCGGCGTCCTGAAAAATGACTTCATCCGTGCCGCCCTTCTGAAGCACCCCATACCGTTCCGTAGTCGCGTTCGTGTTGAAGTCGCCGGTGAAAATAACGGGAAGCCTGGCCGCATGGGGACTGAAGGTGTTGAAGATCAGTGGGGCGCTGCTTTCCTTGTTCAGCGTATTGTTGTCAAGATGGGAATTGAGGAACAGAAAAGTAAATCCGTTAAAACGATCACGGAGGCATGCCCAGGACAGGTAGCGAGGAGCGCTGAGCTTGAGCCAACCGAAACCGAAGGGGAGCCCCGGGTTCGGGCTGAGCCAAAATTGACCCGAATCCAACAGATCATACCTGGACTTCCGATAAAACAGGGCTGAATCCGCGTAGGTCCAGGGACCGAACTCAAAGGTGACAACGCCGTAGGTGTCCCCTTCAGGAAGGAATTCGGCGATATCCCGCCATCCACCCAATTCCTGGGAACCGATCAGGTCGGGGTCATAACGCTCGACAATCTGTCGTAATCGGTCTACACGAATATCCCAGGGATCATCATTATCCTTGCCGCAAATGCGGCAAAACACATTGTAACTTAATACGCGGATTGGGCCGCTGACGCAAGGGACGCCGCCGAAACAGTTTTCTTCCGGCGGATAGGGCGTGCTGTCAAAGTAGGGATCGCGAAGCGAACCGGTTAAAAGTGCAAGCGTGTACTGGATCCCTTGAAAATACGCAAAAACACCGGACGCCAAGCATATAAGAAGAAAAGCGAAACAAATCTTGGCTGTAATTCGCAGGAATCTTTTCATGTGCGGTATATTCCAGTGAGTATTCCGTTACAGTAAGTCAGGGTAATGCAGAAATCCGCCCCGGCCCGGTCTTACGGGTTGGGTGGATCAGGAACAGATGGCGTGCTATTCGGTTCGGTAACGGGTGGGGGCGGGGCCGGAAAACTTGGGCTTTCAAACAAGGTTTCCGCCTCCGTCAGTTGTTCCCGGAGAGAAATGATGTCGGTGGTAAGGCGGTTGATCTGGGCGTCTATTTCAGAAATGCGAACGGTAAGATCTTCGATCCGTTTCCCCCGCGTATCGGATTGATGCCAGAAGAAACCGGCAAGGATGGCCATGATTACGAACAGAATCCACCCTGTCAGTGCCCGCAGTGTATCCATCTAAGGCTCCTTTCATCAGCGTTCAGGCGGCTGTTGACGTGAAAGAATACACGGAATGCAACCCGTATGCAACGCTTATTCCTTGTTGTGGTCGCCTCCCCAGAGTATGGAGAGAATGAGCATGAATCCCAGAATTCCCGCCACGACATACCCGACGATGCCCAGTCGCGCGAAGGGAGTATTTGTCAGAAAGAGCAGGCTTGAGCCGATAATGAGCGCGGCGATGACCACCGCCACCGAATTTCGTTTGCTGGCGCGGTCTATGGTGGCGGCGAGCGTTTCGAGATGGTCATGATGCACGTGAAGCTTCATTTTGCCTGAACGCAGTTGACGAAGCAGATAGGCGATGTCGGTGGGCGCCTGTCGGCTGAGGCGCAGATAGCCCGAAGCATGCGCCTTGAGTTCCCGAAAAACACGGCCCGGGGTATAACGGCTGAACATCATGGCTTCTACGTAGGGACGGATCACGCTTATCATGTCCAACTTCGGGTCCAGCTGGCGGCCGACCATTTCAATGGTTACCAGTGCCTTCAGCAACAGCGAAAAACGCGGACTGAGTTCCAGGTTGTGCCGGCGAAGAATCTGCACCATCATATCCAGACCGCGTCCCACCTGGCCACCGGAAAGAATAATCGGGGCCTCAAAGGCAATGTATTCGGAAAGGTCATGGCCGAGCCGGCGCCTGTCGCCGGGTTCGTCTTCTCCGGTCAACAGCAGCACCGCATCCAGGCATTGTTGCGTGTCCTCACTGAAAACCGCATAGAGGATGTCGGAAAAGGTGTATACATCGGACTCCTCGAGGTGCCCTGCCATTCCCAGATCAAGAAAGGCGATGCGATTGTCCCGAAGAAGAAAAATATTGCCGGGATGGGGATCCGCGTGAAACAGTTGATGGGTGAATATCATGTCGCACAAGGCGCGGCAGCCGACAGCTGCGACGGCGGCTGGGGTGGAATTACGAGGCGCGTATTCTGGGATGTTGTTGATGGGTACGCCGTCGATCCACTCCAGGGTCAGCACCCTGCGCGCAGTGTATTCGGAGAACAGCTTTGGAATGACAATTTCGGGATCCTCCGCGAAGTTTTCAGCGAACCTGCTGACTGCTCGGGCCTCCACCTCAAAATCGAGTTCCCTGCGGATTGAACGGGAAAACTCTTCCACAATGCCTTTCGGGTCGATAACGCGCAGATCCTCGTTATGCTGGGCGATCCAGTCAGCCACTGTGCCCATAAGGCTGATGTCCGATTCAATGATCCGCTCGATGTCCGGACGCTGGGCCTTTACCGCCACTTCGCAACCGGAGTGCAGTACCGCGTGATACACCTGGCTTAACGAGGCCGACGCGACGGGTACGGTGTCAATCTCCTTGAAAAGTTCCGAAAGGGGGCTGCCCAGTTCTTCTTCAATGACCGGGCGTATAACCTCGAAAGCGACAGGGGCCACTTCATCCTGAAGACAGGTCAGTTCCCGGGCGACAACATGGCCTATCAGGTCCGGACGGGTGCTCAAAACCTGCCCTAGTTTTATGAAGGTCGGCCCGAGTTCAGTCAATGCGGCGCGAAGCCTGCCACCAAAGGTCGCAGGCTCACCTGCGGGTGCGTTCATGAGTTTCATGCCCTGCAGCAGTTTTCCCGGCCAGCCCGTATCCAGCCCCGCGCGGCGGATCAGGTCCGCAAAACCATGGCGGATAAAAACCTGCGCGATCTCCGCAAATCGCACGGCGTTTACGGTATGTCGTCCAAGTCTTGTGTAAGGCATGCCCGCTCCTTTAGACGATCAACATACTATACAACTTGTGCCCCGTCAAGCCAAAGTGACCGGTTAAAATATCGGATATCCTGAACGGAAAAAGAAAAGAGTCCGTGCCGCGCATTCCGCTATCCAATAAATGGCGCGGCATATCCTTCAGCGATGCGGCACGGGATGATTTTGGAATACCATAGGCTCAGCGGATAAAAGCAGTTACATCATGTATAAAACACTTCGGATGGATGCTATTTGCCGCTTTTGGGCGTGCTGAAATTCTGAAGCAGATACAGGTACTGGGCGTCCATAATTTCCGGGTCTATGCCATAGCCTATGGAAACAGGATCCGTTTCCAAGGTGCCGCCTGCGGGAATGACTGCGGGGGAGGAGTAGGTACACTCAAAAATGCCTTCCAAGGGCGATCCGGTCGGATACTTTTTGAATTCGCAGGAGGCTTGCGTTGAAGGTAAAAATCCGATAAGAAGGCTTACCTGCCGCGCCGGATCGTGGAGACGAACGCTATTCACAGGGCCCGCGCCGGTCAAAACAGGTTTCCCATCTTCAAAACTTAAAGCACTCGTGGAGATGGCGGCATTTTCCGTCAGGCTGGGAAAACTGTCCGAGGGAATGATGATGGGGGAAATTTTGCGAATTTCCACTGGCGCGTCACTTTGGTTTGTTATTTTAATAACCAGGCGGATAAAGTTCCAGCGGCGCATGGTTATCATACTGTGTTGAACCGTCAAACCTTCATGCGGGGCGAACTGTACTGCGTAAGTCGTCCCTTCCCCCAATACATCACATGTGTAGGGTTCGCGGAGCATGGTGGTTTCGCCGGCTTGTCCAAGTACCTCGTTGGTAAGAACGGGGCCATTGTTTATATCAATGGAAAAGTTGACACCGCGAAGCACGAGATTCGGATTCATGCGGCTAGTTTCGGAATCTTCCTGAAAAATCTTAATGCGCCATTCCGCATTGTCCTTGGCATAATCCAGGCGGAGGGCCTCCCCGCAGAAAGTGTAGTGTTCACGGAGCGTCCAGGGCATCTTTTCCGGGATGTCTTTTGCCACCGGAGCGGGATCCGCCAGCGCCGGCAGAACAAGCGACACTAAAGCTATAAGGGAAAGTCCATACGCGCGCAGTCCGTTTTTCATGGGAGAATCCTTTCTGGGGTTGGGCAGGCAGGAAAAGGGATATGAAATCGCAATACCTACCTCAAGCAGTATTCCGTTTAACACGGCGCTGAACATGCCGTGCATTTTACTAAGGCACTGTGACCCGTGAAGCCCGGCATGTTTTGGCGACACTGTCAGTGACGAGAAAGTATACAACAAACATGCGCGTTCGAGAAAGAGGAATTCCTTTCCAGTTCTCGTGCGCCGGAATCTTCTACAAGACTTTGTTTAACAAGGGCAGCCTTGAAATAAAATGCCCGGCGACGAAACTGGCCGCGATGACGGGGAGTAGTAACAACAGAAAAGAAAGCAGGGGCGGGAAGGACCAGTTCCGCGCCAGAAAGGTGGCGGCAATGACAAGGAAGGGATGGATAATATATACGGTGTAGGCGCTTTTCGACAAGCGGGCGGTCAGGGGAGACGTCGTGTTTACCCGGGCCTGGAACAGGCTGAGTAGTTTCATGCTGATACCCACGCAAACAATGGTCTCGCAAAGGATATAAACCAGGGATTGAACTGTAAACCCGCCCTGAAACGTGTTTCCCAGTCCCCGGGATGCCCCGCCGATCTCAAAAATAACGGGCAGTGCGACAATAGAAACAACGGCCAGGAAGAACCAAAGCCGCACCTGGCGGTTATCCAGTTGTCCAAGCCAGTCGGCCCGGAAAGCATGGATCCCAAAAACAAAAAACGCGATGTAAGTAGGGAAAAAGGCGAATTTCAGATCGCACACGGGGGCATCAATTGGAAACATGATCCGCACCAGGAAGGTCAAAACAGTGATTCCCAGGATAAACAGCAACACGCTTTTATTTGATGGATAGGAGAGGGGGCCACTGCCGGCGGAATGGCGCTGTAACCATTTGCAGAGTAAAAGGTAGACACCGGTGAAGAGCAGCAGGGAGAAAACAAACCACAGGGGCCCACAGCCGAAATAGTAATGTCCTTCCTGCAGCATAAACTTCAGGTATCCATACTCTTTTTCACCGCGAAACCGGAAACTGATATAGGCAAGAGTGGGATTCAGAATCAGAAAAAACACCGCCAGGGGAATGCCAAGCCGTTTGAGGCGGTCCCGCAAGAAATGATTCGTGTTTTTCTTGTCAAGCGATCTCGGGGTGAAATAGGCGGACACAAAGAAAAAGAGACTCATGAAGAAGGACTGGTTGATAATGACGAAGAGAGAAAGCAATGCGGTGGTGAGCGGTGAGGGCTGGGCGGGGATGACATAATACCATCCGCCCGGCGCGCCGAAACCCATGGCCAGGTGGTGGCAGATGACCAGCATGGTGAGGAAGATTCTGAGATTATCAATATAGTGGATACGGGCGCCGGCCCGGGCTTCAGTCGTAGCGTTCATTGCACCCCTTTCTTGCATGACCGTGTACACCGGCTCTCAGGAACCATAGCGGATAGTAAAACGGACATCCGCCGCCTGGTTGTCGAAATCCAGCCACAGTGTCTTGCTTTCTTTGTCCCATTCCTGGCCTACAAAAACTCCCGGAACCGCGGTGATAGCGGTCGGAGTGTCGGGCAACAATACGCGCACGCGCGCACGGGTTGCCGCCGGTCCTCTGGTAACAAACGTGAGAACACCATTTCCAGAAACTTCCTCTCGCACCCGGCAGGCCGCCGCGGCGACCTTTGCCCCGCCGATATTGTTTTCGGCCCACTCCAGATCATACAGCAAGGTGCGCTGGTTCGGTAAAAGCGTTTTTTCATGAATTATGGGCAGCATGGGGTCCAGGATATCTACGAAACGTCCGGTGATGATAAGAGGCGCCTCCGATACGGACTCATCCATCACCGATGCAATGACATAGGGGCCACGTCGAAGTTTCAGATAGTTTTGCGTGCGCAGGGTTTCGCCCGTTTTTCCCAGCATGGCGGTCACGAGGCGCATCAGTTCATCGGCTCCGTGCGCCTCTTTGGCAATCCGGCTGGGCGCTTTCTTATGGATGCGCACCCATCCCTTGCCTGTCTGCACCGGTGTTTGCCCGGCTTCATCGGGAATTTCCATTCGTTCAAAGAGATCCTTTTCCGGCGTTCTTTTTATAGTGCCTTGCTTATTCCACCATTCGCGCACATGATTGTAGGGATCCTCGCCGTCATCAATAAACAACAGGCGCCCACCGTCCCGCACCCAGTTATTCAGCACTTCATGGTATTCCGGCTTGAGCGGTTTCTGGCCTTCATAAGTCAGCAGAAGCACCTTTATGTTGTCCAGCACATGGGGTTGGGGCAGGTTTTCCATCTGAATCAATTCCACGGGAATGCCATGCTTCAGGAGGGGCATCGCCAGGCCGTAAAGATGGCTCAAATGTATGTTGCTGGGTTTGGGCGCCGCCCGTTGAAACATCAGGGTATCCGAAACAAGCACCCCGATACCGCGTGTTCCGGTGTCGTACTCGACCACCTTCTGGTCCATATCGTTGAGCGCGTTGATGACGCTCAGCAGTTCGGTGGCGTAGTCGGCGGGAATACCCTCCCGTTCCCCGGACTTGGTGTCCATGTCCACTTTGGGATAGGTGCCCTGAAAAATGCGCGACGGCCAGGGCATGACTTCAAAGCGGTGCACTTCCGGCCACATGAGGGAAGAAATGACCGTGCATTCATAATTTAACTTGTAGTTGTTCCAACTGTAATTCGGATTATCCTCGATGGGATCCGCCAGAAACCATACCTTGCGGCCCGTGGGACGGACCATGGCAAGCATCTGGCTATATTCCAGGAAGCCGCCCTCGAAAGTGCGTTCTTTCAGTAAACCACGGTACATGGTGGCGGAACGGGCGGTGCCCGTCCATACCTGGGCGATGTACCCGTCCATCTCTTTTAAGTCCATCAGGTGGGACATTGGGCTTACAATACGCCAGTGGGAGTAACTGTTGAGGCTGTGGGTCGGCACGACGCAGTCAACGGATTTCCCCTGTTCCGCGGCCCGCTGTTTTATGTGAAGAAACACCTCGCGCAAGGCCTTGAAATAGAGCTCGTACTTGAGTTTGCTTGCACGATACTGGGCGTCCACACTTGAATCCGGTTCCTGCCAGGGTTCTCCGTAAAACAGTTCCCACTCCCGCTTGAAGGCATTACTCCAACCGGTTTCCGCCCAGTATTCCGGTTCTTCAAGAAATATGGCTTGCGCGCCCAGATCCACAACGGGTTCCACCACTTTTTTGATGTACTGAATGTAGGCGTCCGTCGGAACATTGTAACCCACAGTCGTGCTGTTGCCATGCATGTAAAGACGGCCTGACTTGGTTGTTTGGACCTCGTCCTTCTTGAAGCCGTCAGGGGTTTGGTAATAGTCGTCATAGCCGCCCCAGGCGATGCCGGTCATCATGCCGATGGAATAGCCCTTTTCACGCCATTGGGCGACACGATCCGCAAAAGTGTCGTTGACTCCGTAGACCACGGCCATGTCGGAACCAATGTCAATCTGCGGCGTATAAGGGCCGGCCTCCTGAAAACAGGTATAGTCAGGCCCGTAGCTCTGATCGATGGCGGGTGTGGGAAACGAACAGAATAATAAGAGCGAACCTATTACAGAAAACCGTGTTAACATGAAAGATATCTCCTGGTGGCAGATTGGTACCGTCACTATTCGAGGCGCCCGGTCGGGGTATTTCAAAGGGCGGTCAAAACACGCTACCCGATTATTCTTTGAGACTACAACTTACACCGGAAAGTTCCGTGATGAAATGACTGCCGAAGGCAAGGGATGGTGTCCAGGCGCCTGGTGCGACCTCCCCGGCCAGAACGCGTTCCGCGCAGGTTATGGAAGATTCAAAAGTCAGGGAGTAGCCGTTCGGCGCGGTCATCGTCATGGAAACGTGATAACCTTCTTCATTCGCAGCATCACCATAAAGTTCCGAGGAATCCATTTCGCGTTGTTCGTCATCCGGACCGGTTATCGCCCATCCCGCAATCTTTTGTGCGATTATTTGAGCCCATTTCAGGCGTAATAGCTTAAAAATGGCGCCTGAAGATTTTATCTGGTCAAGTTGGCCGGGGGGTATTGCCGTATAAACCTCTATGTTGGGAATGCCGGTAGAATAGTAGGCGGTGGACACATCGCCCCAGGGAATGACGACGGACAGGCTTGGGCCGCCGGGATAGGGGAGCGTGTCGGACAGGGCGCCGAAAGATGTTTGTTCCAGGGTGCCGTTCCGGCGAACGGTGCAACCCTGCGCGAACCCCTCGATCATGGTTTTTGCGGTCCCGGGGCTGAGCCGTCCCCGCTTATTTTTAAAGGCCAGCCGGAGCCGCGTCGCGTCGGGAAGGGCTTCTTTGAGCATGGCCGCCATGCAATCCGTGGGAACGACATCAAAACCGGCTCCCGGCAGCACAACAATACCCGCCTCACGCCATATAGCGTTCAACTGGTGTATGTATTCAAAGACGGCAATTTCGCCCGTGACATCCAGGTAATGGGATTTTGACACGACACAGGCGTCAAGAAGGGGTTTCGCGGTGCGGGAAAAGGGACCGGCGCAGTTGAGCACCACACGCACCCCCTCCAACGCCCGAGTGGCTGATACGGTGTCTTCCAGTGCAAATACCCGCTGCGGCAGGTTCAACTCAGCGGCTACGTGGGCTACGCGTTCCGTATCACGTCCCGCGATGATTGGGCGCAATCCGCGCCTAACGGCCTCCAGGGCACAGTACCTGCCTGTGTATCCGTTCGCACCGTATATCATGAATGAGGAGGTTTCAGACATGTTCTATTCCTGTTGTTGCGTAAAAAAACGAACGACACTATATCGCATATTCTACTGCCAGATCAGACCGGGAATGGTTATTTCCAGGAGTAAACGGTCTAATCTATTTTGGATCCGCAGCGAGCGGTGTTGAAGTTGCCAAGGCAATCACCCGTCCTTCGTTCCCTACGGCACAATAGAAATGGTACACAATTCCGTTATGTTTTATGACCCAGGGCTTGTGGGCGTATTGCTCGTCCCAGGGTTCCGAGGGTTCTATCAGGTGCGGTCCCGTCCAATCGGTCCAATGTTCGAGATCATGGGAGCAGGCGAAATTGTCAAAGGCCATGGGTTGCCAGAAGGCGCCAAAGTAGAACATCACCCATACGTCGCCGATGCGGACAACCTGGGGATCCCCGGTAATTCCGGAATGGTGGTCGATTACGGGATCTTTCCCATGACGCTTCCAGGTGGTCATGTTATCCGAAATGGCCATACCGATGCGTTCTGTACTGGTGGCGTCTTTCCCGTTGTAGTACATGACATAGGGGTGCCTCAGCCGTTTGTCCGGATCATGAATAATATTGCTTTTATAGAGGGTGACCGTCTCAAAATCACGCGCATCCGTTCCGCCAGGTTTCAGAACGGGCTCCGGCAATCTTTCCCAGGGTGCAGCAGCGGAAGGGTCCAGGGTCCAGGCCAGGCCGATTGACAGCGGATCGGTCTCATAGCCTTCCAGGGCACCGCCCACATAGGACATCCAGTATTTGCCGTCATGCGTCGTCAATGCGTAACTGCCGCCCCATCTTGTATCCTGCAAGGCGGCGAAACCGGCCGCCTGGTATTGGTCCCAGGTGCCTTCTCGAAACGCGAGCACACGGCCTCGGGTTTCCCAGTGCAGCAGGTCGTCACTTGAGGCCAGCCAGGTTTCATACCCTTTCTGGTCAAAAACGATGTAAAGCATGTGCCAGCGGTCGTTGTGGCGGAAAACACTCGGGCAGTCGACGCTGTGTCCGTCCGGGTGTTTGATTACGATACCATGCTTGTGCGGTGTTTTTACTTCTTCGTAAATGTCGCGCATCACCTGCTCCGAAACCTCTGTGTGCGACTTCCCTGTCTCCGCAATTGCTGATAAGGATGCCGCGAAGAGGGAGGATGCGGACAGGGTGACGAGAAAAAGGTGATAGACTGTATGAGAACGTTGGTACATCGGATAAGCCCTTATTTGGGACCATCATACATCAAGGTATGTCCTTCCCTTCAAGGTGCGGAGAACGTGGCGGAATCGGTTCTTCTTCTTTCCCCCTTTCTGCTATGATGACTGAAAATCATGAATGGAAGGATTTGCCATGCTGTGCGCTTTGTGTCTCTTGGTAGGCGGTATCTTGTTTGTTGTCAATCCGGCCCCGGCTGATGTCGCCGAAGAGGTTCATAACCTGCCTGTTCAGGTGCAAGGCGTATTCCCCAAGATTACAGTGTTTGCCCCCGGCGCCGGAAGCCGCAGTGAGACGGGTGTCGGCGCCCTGATTCCCTGGGCGGACAGGCTTTGGGCGGTGGGCTATGTCGCGCATATTCACGGGGAGGGGATCGGGTTGTATGAAATTTGTGATGACATGACAATGCGCCTGCATCCCCAGTCGGTGACGGGCACCTTCGCGAATCGTCTGATACATTGGGAAACTACACAGGCCATTATCGGGCCCCATGTGATCGACGCGGAAGGAACGGTGCGCACCATCGAAGCCCTGAAAGGACACCGGCTAACCGCGACGGCACGGCATCTTAAACATCCCAAAACCATGGTTTACTTTCTTACCATGGAAGGACTGTTGTTTGAAACGGACCTGGTTTCCCTGGAAACGACGCAGGTGGCCGATGTGACCCAAACGCTGGGTATTGAGGGGCAACCTCACTTCAAGGGGTGCCACACCGCGCAGGACCGCGTTGTGGTGGCGAACAACACCTATGAGGAAGAAGAATTCCTGGGCGAACGCACCTCGGGCTGCCTGGCGGAGTGGGACGGCGATACCTGGACTGTGCTGGAACGCAACCCCTTTGTGGAAGTGTCCGGCAAGCAGAATCCGTCTGCGGGGAGCCGCTATGGGAACACGCTGTACGCCACGGGCTGGAACAAATCGAGCGCCATTCTTCGGGTACTGCATGACGGAAAATGGACGCGCTACCTGTTGCCCAAATCCAGCCAGGCCTTTGACCACACCTGGAATACGGAGTGGATGCGCATACGTGAAGCCCAGACGGAACGGTATCTCATGGACCTGCACGGCCTGTTTTACGAACTGCCCCCGCTGGTGTATGGCGGGCGGGTGTGGGGGATTCGGCCTATTTGCGCCCACCTGCGCATTGTGCCGGACTTCTGCCATTGGCGGGGCCTTTTTGTCTTGGCGTCTGACCAGACGGATAATGCCGTTGGACAGCCCCAGTCGGGCCTGTGGTTTGGCAATATTGATGACCTGTGGTCCATGGGTAAGCCTGCGGGATGGGGAGGCCCCTGGTGGGGCACTGAAGTTCAAGCAGATACACCTTCGGACCCCTATCTCATGACTGGATTTGATAAGAAGGTGCTTCATATCGTTCACAAAGCGGACGAGCCCGTCACATTTACAGTAGAAGTGGATTTTCTGGGGGATAGCACATGGGTGGTCTATGCCGACGAGGTGGTTCCCGCCGGAGGCTACGCGCATTACGAATTTCCTGACGGTTTTTCCGCACACTGGGTGCGTTTGCGTTGTAACAAGCCGTGTGTGGCTACGGCTCATTTTGTGTATACTTGACCCGCGCGATAGCGTGTCAGATAATTAATGCGAACACGGGCATTCCTTTAGCCGAAAGGATGTACAGGGCTGAAATGACGCGGAAGAGGCGTGTGAACGGGGCTGTGGTCGGGTAATGCCACGCTCCCGTCCTTTATTTCCTATGCCCTTTAAGTCCTTCGGAATCTATGCTTTTGCCCCGGTAGAAGTAACTATTATTCGGGAGGAAAGATTCATGACAACATTTTTTCTGGTAACCCTTGCGCTCCGCATGACGGCTTGCGCATTGCCCCTGCCTGCGGAACTGGAGGAGGCGCATCACTGGGCTGAGGCAAAATTTGCGGGTCTTGTAGAGGAAATGCAGTTCCAGTCCGGCATTCATGTGCTTGCCAACAATGATCCGGTGCAGATGAACGAGCGAAACGGGCATCCCATGCGAATCGCCGGGCGCCAATTTACCCGGGGCCTGTATTGTCACGCGGTGAGTCGTGTGGTGGTATATCTCCCCGGACCGGGAAGCCGATTTGAGGCTGTGGCGGGTGTGGATTCCAATGAACAAACCAGCGGCGGCCGGGGCAGTGTCGTATTGAGTGTTAAAAAGGGGGATCAGATGCTGTGGGAATCCGCCTTGATGCGGGAAGGCATGGACGGAATTCCCGTGGCGGTGGACCTGGGAGGCGCCCGTGAATTTACCCTGATGGTCCGGGATGGGGGAGACGGTATCAGTTGCGACCAGGCGGACTGGGCGGATGCCCGGGTCATCCTGGAAGACGGTTCCGAAATCTGGCTGGGCGACATGCAACAATTAGGTGTGCAGCGCACCCCGTATAGTTCTGATCCCTTTTTCTCCTTTGCTTATGGGGGAAGGTCGTCTTCGGAATTGCTGGGTGCATGGAAACTGGAACGGAAATCCGTGCCGCTGGATGAACAAAGGATCCAACATCAGATCGTGTATACCGATCCAGAAACGCATCTTGTCGTTCGGTGTGTTGGTATCGAATATGCCGATTTCCCGGTTGTGGAATGGACTCTGTATTTCAAAAACGGGGGGAGTGTCGACACGCCCATTCTGAGTGATATCAAGGCGATAGACGACCGTTTTGAACGGAGTGGAAACGAAGAGTATGTGTTGCATAGGCATAAGGGAGACAACTGTACAGCGGATAGTTTTGAGCCGGTGGACGAAGCACTGATACCAGGTACGGAAAGGCATATTGCGAATACGGGTGGACGTCCCACCCAGACGGAGTTCCCATATTTTAATGTCGATGCCGACAAAGAGGGCCTGATTTTTGTCGTCAGCTGGGCTGGACAGTGGGCGGCCGATTTCGTGCGGGATGATGCCAACGGTTTGACTCTGCGTGCGGGCCAGGAAACGACCCGGTTCAAACTGTTGCCCGGCGAGGAAGTGCGCACACCCATGATCGTGCTGCAGTTCTGGAAAGACAACCGGATGCATGCCCAAAATGTCTGGCGCGCCTGGATGCTGGCCCACAGTATGCCCCGTCCCGGCGGTAACCTGCCACCTGTGCCGCATCTGGCAGCGTGCAGTTCCCACCAATTCGGTGAAATGATTAACGCCAACACGGAGAACCAGAAGTTTTTCATTGACAAGTATCTGGAACGGGGCCTTAAACTGGATTACTGGTGGATGGACGCCGGCTGGTATTACAACAAAACCGGGTGGCCCCACACGGGCACGTGGGAAGTGGACCTGAACCGTTTCCCCGGCGGCCTACGGCCGATTTCTGACCACGCCCATGTCAAAGGTGTAAATATCATTGTCTGGTTCGAACCGGAACGGGTGGCCGCTGACACTTGGTTAACGGAAAACCATCCTGAATGGATACATGGAGGGGCAAAAGGCGGGCTTTTGAACCTGGGTAACAAGGATGCCTGGACATGGCTCGTGAACCATGTAGACAAACTAATAACGGATCAGGGCATTGACCTGTACCGCCAGGATTTCAATATGGATCCGTTGCCGCATTGGCAGGCCAACGACACGGAGGACCGGCAGGGCATTACGGAAATCCGCCACGTAGAGGGCTACCTCGCCTACTGGGACGAACTGATCCGACGACACCCGAACATGCTTATCGATTCCTGCGCCAGCGGCGGGCGCCGTAACGATCTCGAAACCTTGCGCCGGGCCGTGCCGTTGTTGCGCAGCGACTACATCATGGAACCGACCGGGAATCAGTGCCACGGTTATGTGTTGCCCTTGTGGTTCCCCTTTTTTGGCACGGGCAGTTCAAAAACGGGAACCTATGAAATACGCAGTACCCTTTGCCCACACTATATTGCATGCTGGGATCAGCGCGATGAAACCATCGACTGGGTTAACATAAAGCGAATCATGGACCAGTGGAGCGCCTGGGCGCCGAATTACTATGGCGACTATTACCCCCTTACGCCGTATTCCTTGAAAAATACCGATTGGATTGGATGGCAGTTCCATCGTCCCGAGGCCGGCAAGGGCATGGTGCAGGTTTTTCGCCGTCCCGACAGTATATATAGCGCTGCGCAATTGCCCCTCCTCGCCCTACAGCAGGATGCCGTATACGCCGTTCACACTATGGATGATGCGGACACCGTTACGGAATATACCGGGAAACAGTTGATGGATTCAGGGGTCAAAGTCGCCATGGACGAAAAACCGGCGGCGGTAATATACCTCTACGAACAAATAAAATAGCCACCGCATCCGTGGCATGGATCGATTCCATCAGTAGCCGATTGTTGTGAGGGTAGACGCAAAATCCACTGGCAAAGCCGCAGACGGCAATTCGACTGATGTCAGGGCATATTCGATCATGTTAAGCAGCATGCGATCCGCGGCCGGATGCCTGTCAATGTTGTCCAGAATGTTGAAGGTGTTCACAATGATTTTTCCGGCGCCAAAGCTGTACGCGCCAAGCATGACACCGGCAGCGAAGCCATCAGGACGGCTGGAGTGGCAGACGGCAAAGGCGGCCGCCGCCATGTCTTCAGGAATGTCGCCTCCCTCAAAAAATTTGTTGGTGATGATCGGTCCGTAATAGTCCCAGTCCATGACACCCCTGGATTGCAGGCCGTTGAAGAAGGCATGTTTTTTCGCAACGCATTCCTTGTGATAGAGCCAGTCCGAAAAATGAGTGAGACCGCCCTTGTTCTCTATTGGCAGCCAGCCGAGGGGGGTGTCGCCCTTTTGGAACGCCTCCGGCTTGAGAAAGACGGCCACGCTGCCCCGGGCGACACGTTCCAGCAAGGCGGTGCGTGCGGCGGTGTCCGTGTTCGAATCGTTCATATCACCAATGAGGATTAGGTGTCGCGTGTCCGCGGGTGTGTTGTCGAGGGGAACGACTGTAACGCCTCGGCCCGCCAGGCATTCCGTGACGCGTGGATCCATCTGGATACCTGCCACGGTGACTTGTTGCGCCGACCGGGGCGGTTCAGACAGGTAAAAGGCAAGACGGCCTCCGGCGGGCGCGCCGCCCCGTTCCAGGGTAATCGCGAGGGTGTATTTGCCGCCCGGACCAGTAAGCAAAACGTCTTCCGCAAAGACGGAGATGGAAAGAGGCCCGTCTTCACCTGCGGCGGGCGCCGGCACGGTAACCTCGGTTTTCCGTTCCCAGGCGATACCGTCGGGACCGAGGATACGCATGAATGCCGGGTACGTACCCGGTCTCAATGCGTCCTCTGTGGCCAGGACTACCTCCACCTTGACGGGGCGATCCGTGTAACCGTGCATGGGCGCGGCGAACAAGCACCAGCGCAGGGGGGAGAAGCCGTCCTGAAGGACGTCCGCGATGCCCGGCTTGAATTCCCGCCAGAAGGTCCACAGGCCTTCCCCCGTATAGCCGTGGTCAAGGATGCCGGTCAGGTTGTAACCGCAAATCTTCGGGTTGGAACGGATCAGATTAAAGCCCAACAGACGCTGGCGTCCATGGAGTTCCTGGCTGGCCCGGAGCATTTCCTCAGGAAAGGCGTAGACGCCTTCCATACCCAACTGTGTCCAGGCCGCGGTGAGTTTTTCCTCGGTTTGTTTGAAGTACTTATAATCATCCCATTCCGGGTTCGCGCCATGTTGTTCATAATACCGCAGTTCACGAATGGCATTCATCAGGCTGCCGATGCCGTACTCCGACAGGAACACCGGCTTACTGTCGCTTCCCAGGTTGCGTATGCCCGCTTCGATTTCGGGAGTATGAGGCGTCCCCGGATAGACATGAGCATCGCCCGCCCCGGTAAAATAGCCGCCCCAGGGGCCGTTGCCCGCAGTCCCAGTGAATTCCGGGCTTTCCACGCCCCAGACATGTTCCCAGTGCGTGCTGCCCGGATTGGATACAGACCCGACGTTATATTGCCCGTCCCAGCGTCCGCTTTGAAACAGGATCAGGCGCGTATCATCAAGCGAGCGCAGCATTCCAAGACTGGCAATGGCGTGTTGCACCACTGGCCCGTTACCTACTTCATTCATAAGTCCGAAAATCGTCAGGCTGGGATGGTTGCGATCCCGCAGGATCATTTCCCGCAGACTGAAATCAAAGCGTTGCGCCATGGCCGGCGAGTCCTCCATGCACCAGCCGGACATGTTCTCTTCGTAGACCATCAGGCCGATTTCATCGCAGAGGTCGAGTTGATACGGATGGGCCATGCCGGCGATAAAGCGAATCATGTTGAACCCGCAGGATTTAGCGTATAGCAGGTCTTTGCGAAGTAGGTCTTTGGCGCTGTCGGGAGGCAGAATCGCACCCACCGGACAGTGATTGCCGGTGTGAGAACTCTTTAGAAAAATCCGTTTGCCATTTAAACGGAAATATCCCTTCTCAACACGAAAATCCCGGAATCCGAAACGGGTAAAGTGCGCATGGGGCTGCGCATGCGAAGATTCCGGGGGAGAAGCCGGCGCGACGCGGGTGATAAGACGATAGAGAAACGGATCATCGAGTTGCCAAAGCCGGTGATTTTCTACTTTTAGTTCTGATTCGATTGCGCTGCTTCCCATGGGAAGATTTTGCGTGAACTCCAACTTGGCGGCGATATGGTTTCCGAGAGCGGGA
>Ga0123335_1001341_pt1 | contig 40210 bp, 25 predicted proteins | sample BiotimSIPDNA_2_FD_89707 | JGI IMG/M metagenome (GOLD analysis project Ga0123335, IMG submission 89707) | Anaerobic biogas reactor microbial communites from Washington, USA - Biogas_R2 time_0 SIP DNA | ecosystem: Engineered > Bioreactor > Anaerobic > Unclassified | place: Washington, USA...
GAGGATTAACCAGGCCGTCCGCGACGGATGCCTCGAACTATACCTCGCAGGTTTTACGGCCGCAAAAGAAAGTTCAGCAGAGCCATTCCTTAGCGGGGAAGGGCCGCATGTGCGAGCTTCGACGGGTTTGTTGCAATATCCTAAGACGACGGCTCAATTGATCGGTCGGGCGTCCCTACGGGACTCGATTTTTTCTTTGTTTCTACTGGATCCCGGCACTTCCGTGCCGGGCTAGTCTCAACGCGTCCCTGACGGGACGCGAAGGCCGATGTATCGGTTGCCGCGTCGGGAAGAAGGTTCTGTGTTTGCACCGGCAACGTTGTTTCCGATAGGCCGGGACGATCGTGCAGACGTGGACGGTTGTTTTGTTTACGTGTGGTGAGGAAGGTTCCGCGTTGGAACCGGACAGTCCTGCTGGGACGGCGGAAAAAGCGGTGTCGCGTTGAGGCGAAGTCCCGATAGGGGGGCGATCGGGTCCGTTGGCTGCAGTGGAGGGCGGCAATTTCACTGAGCCGGCACGGGCCGTTGCGGCCTCAGCAAATTGCCGTCTCTGTCAAAGTGCAGTTCTTTGCCGTTAGTGAGTGTAATCTCGTAACCATAGGGTTCTTTTTCAATCTCCTTGACTTGCTGGCCTGCATGTTGTGAGCGAATATGGGTAAGAATATCACCGGGAACTACGCTGTCAGGAAGTGCCACCGTTTTTCCGTCCACCTCGAGGACTTCTCCCTCGCGGTCAAAATCAATCTCGGTACCTCCGCTCAGAATTACGTCAAACCCCATGGTGTCGTCATCACGCATGACGCTTGCGATTCTTTCATTGGGGAAGTGCTCCTGAAGGTAGGCTCTCGCGGCATCGGGCAAATCGGCCTGCGCGCCTTGCGGGAAGGCCGGCACTGCGGTCATCAGGAACAACAGCGCCAAACAAGTCGTTACCTGTGTTTTCATGATTTCCTCCTGGTCATCTGGGGGAGGAAGCTCAACAGTGTGAGTCTCTATCTAAAATACCATTTCTCGTGAAACTCCTGTGCTGCAAACTTATTCTTGACAAGCACGGGCGTCTGAGGTCAGCTGAAACAGTTCCAATCTAACGGAAGGAGTCGTGACATGAAACGCCCGAAGCTCGCATCTGCATTTGCTGCACTGTTACTGTTCGGGATGGTTGATAATCTGCCGGCCGCTCAAACCTGCGACCGGGAGTGCCTGGTCAGCCTGATGAAGAACTACCTCGCCGCACTGGTCGCGCATGATCCAGGCGCGGTCCCATTCGACAAGGAGGTGAAGTTTACCGAAAATACCGCGGTGATCCCGGTCGGAGACGGCCTGTGGGTGACTGCTTCGGGCGGACCGACCGATTTCCAGATCTACGCAGCCGATCCTGTGACGCAACAGGTGGCCTGCCTCGTCGTGATGAAGGAAAACAGTAACGTCGACGTCCTGCTTGGAGCCAGGTTGGGATTGCGCCGCGGCAAGATTGCCGAAGCCGAGCATCATGTCGTCCGGGAAGGAATCGCGATGGCGAATCTGCAGAAGCCGCGTCCCGGATTGGTCGAGGACCTGGCTCCTTCAGACCGCACTCCGCGCGAACAGATGCTTGATATCGGTCTTTCGTATTACGACGCCCTGACCGGCGAGGACGGCACTCTCGCGCCGTTTGCCGAAGAATGCGAGCGCCGCGAAAACGGCGCCACTTCAGTAGGGGGCAGCCGCGCAAAGGCCAAACCGGCGCCCGAAAGACCACAATTCCCGCCGCAGGGCACTCCCGATCCGGAGATGGCCAAACTGGCACGCGCGCTGGCCGCTGCTCCGAAAACCTGCGAGGCACAGATCAGCGCCGGTGTCTGGGCCTACATAAGCGATATCAGAAACCGCAGATTGCCTGTAATCGATGAACAGAAAGGGCTGGCGGTAGGGTTCTCGAATCTTTACCACGACAGCAAACTCAAGGTGATGAAGCTCAAGGGAGTGCCGGAACTGGAGAGCGTCCCTTCCTACCAGGGTGTCTTCAACATGCCGGCGATACACTTCTTCAAGATCAAGAAAGGGAAGATCTACGACATCGAGGCAACCGGCCTTGTCCTGCCTTACGGCATAAAGACCGGTTGGGAGTAAGCAAGGCCATGTTCGAACAAGGTGCCATCCGTCCTCCCAGTGAAGCCCGCAGCCTGCTGGTACGAGTAACCCGCAACTGCCCCTGGAATCGATGCCGCATCTGCCCGCCGTTCAAGGGACTGAAGTTCTCCCGGCGCTCGGTGGACGAAATCAGGAAAGACATCGACGCGATGGCGGAGGTGTATGCGGCCCGTCGCTATGTACCCACAGCCGCATTCCTGCAGGATGCCGACAGCCTGCTTGTCCCGACGGAAGAGCTGCTGGAAATCATAAGACACATTCGCAGCCGGTTTCCTACCATCACGCGCGTGACCACCTATGCGCGCGCCAAAACGATGAAGCGGAAAAGCATCGAAGACCTCAAGCGGCTGAAAGAAGCGGGATTGACGCGTATCCATTCCGGAATGGAAAGCGGTTCGGCGGAAGTGCTCGAGTTGATTCAGAAGGGTAACACTCCGGATGACATCCTGTCCGGCGGACTGCACGTCGTCGCTTCAGAAATTTCGCTTTCCGAATACATCATGCCGGGGGTGGGAGGACGCCGGCTAAGCGAGCAGCATGCCGTCGAGACCGCAAAGATTCTCAACCAAATCCGCCCTGACTTCATCCGTGTTCGCACCCTTGCCGTTCATCCGCTTTCGCCTCTTCAGAGGATGATCGATGAAGGCACCTTCGAACCCATGACGGATGTGGAAACGGTAAGGGAAATACGGCTCCTGCTGGAAAACCTCGACGAAATGCCCGCTCATTTCCGTTGCGGAGATTTCAGCCTAAACCTGCTGATGCAGGTCGATGGGAGGCTCGACAGGGACAAGTCCGCCATGATTGCGGAAATCGACAGATTTCTCAGCCTCGATCCGGTGAAGCAGCAGGCCTTTTCGCTAATTCAACGTTCCTATCCGGGCATGTTGCCTCTGGATGCCGTTGACGATCCCCAAGTCGTCGAGAAGGCCAGGACCGAAATCGAGCGCCTGGAGGCGTCAACTCCGGACGGATTCAATAAGGCCATCCGCACGCTCATGACCTACCAGCTCCCCCAGCTGCCTTCTGAGCTCTGGCCGGAATAGAGCACGGGAGACGCAAGCGTTGCAATGACCTTTCACGGTACGGCCCGTTCAAGCGGAACGCTCCTGATCAGGACGGCGTCGCCGACGGGCCGCTCGCCGGCCGGATCCGAGGGGGAGTTGACCAGCTTCCCGCTTACCACCATTGCCGTGGATCCGCCCCCGTCCAGATTCATTGCCGTAACCGCTCCAAGTCTCACCATCAAATCTGCCGCTTCAATGAGCGACATTCCTACGCTGCGCCCGGGCTGATGCCCGTCGACGGTAACGAGCAGAATACGCTGACGGGAATCAACGCCGGCCATGGTGCGCGGATTGCGGCGGATTCCCCATCGCAGGAAAAACGACGGATCATCAGGGTGCACAAGCCCATCAGCCACAGGGCTGATCTCTCTCCGGCCGTTCGCCACCAATCCCGGCCCGCCATTGATTGCCGAGTCGCCGGCGCCGAACTCAACCCTCCTCCCGCGCGAATCGGATATTGAAACTTCCAGGCGGACTTTCGTGCCGGGAGCAAGATTCGAGCTGAGCCAGGCCGCTTCGGAGCCGATCCCCTGGATGAGGAGGCGGCCATCAGGGACTGCGCCTCCCTCACGCCCGCGTATCTGGGTCACAATGCCGCTTTCGTCGACGACCGCTTCAATGCCGTCTCCTGCCGGGGCTGCCGCGCCGAATTCCGGTGTTATCACGATGAGCTCGTCGGCATCCTTACAGGTGAAGTCATGTCGTGGACTGTCGGTTGGAGTATCACCTGTGCCGCCGCAGTTCCGGATCAGCCCGGGCTTTCTGTTGATTCCATCAACTGTGTGCCTGCCATCCTCTCCGACAGCAATGTGCATCGTCGTCGTGAGATGCTCGAAACTGACGCGGGGCCCGCGGCCGGGGCTGTTGAACATGCACATCGCGATGCGACCGTTGGTGGCTTCACTCAGAAGCTTTCCATCCTTGATAAGGACTCCAGCCGGTTCGCCCGGAGCCCCGTCGGAACCGGACATGACAAAGAAACCGGCATTGACCGCCGCCAGGGCGTCCCACTCGTCCGCAAGGGCGCTCGTCTTTGTTCTTCCAACTATCCAGCGACCGTAAGCCGGTGTGATTTCACCACGAAACAGATCCGGATCTACGGTCAGCACCCTGATTTCCAGTGGGCCAACAGCCGTGTCGCCGTCATCACCCGTGAACAGAACCATGGCCCTGTATCCAAGACCGGACAGCGCGGGCATCGCCGCGGCTGCCGCCTCCCGAGTGTCGTACCTGCCGACACGGACGCTGTAGCCGAGCGTCCCTGCCGGAAGATCACGATATTCAGGGTTGCGTTCTTCCCGCACCTTCGCATCGAATCCGGACTCTCGGAGCTTTACGGCGATTTCACGGGCTCTGTCTTGCGAGGCGAGCAACGAAAGGGAATTTACTTGGGTGGGAATGAGGACGCCGATCGTCCAGTAAGCATCGTTTGAAGCAGCCGCGCGGGTTATGCGTGTCAACGTTATTCCGGGAGCTATGGCTGTCCGGTTCTCCTCCCAGAGACTGTCAGCGCCGATCCTGAGCGGCAGCAGCAGCAACAGTGAGGCTGCCCAGACCATCGTTCCAGGAATTCCACAACTGCTGCGCTTTCTTCTCATCGTGGCGCTAACGGTCGACGGCGACTCCTTCGATTTCCGGAGCGGCGGCACCGCGGAAGAGCCTTCTTCTGTAATACTCGAAGGCGCCAAACAACAGGAGCGCCACCGCGATCCCTGCGACAACCGAGACATCGAACGGCAGCCTGAATCCTTCCGGTGCGATCAGGATATAGGTCGTTATTACCGCGGTCATGAACATTGCAGGCACGACGGTCACCCACCACGCCTTCCTGCTTTGGGCAAGGTAAATCGTGATTGCCCACAGCACGACGGCTGCGAGCGTCTGATTCGTCCAGGCGAAATAACGCCAGATCACGGCGAAATCAATCCGGGTGAGGACATATCCCGCTGCAAAAAGCGGAATGCTTATTACCAGCCTGCTCTTGATCGACTTCTGCTTGTACTTCAGAAAATCGGCGACAATCAGGCGGGCGCCGCGGAATGCCGTATCTCCCGACGTGATCGGAGCCGCGACAACTCCGAGCAGTGCCAGCACTCCTCCGAACTTGCCGAGCAGGGTGTAGGATATTTGATTTACCACGACCGCAGCATTTCCCTGGTTTGCCGTCATCGTCTCGTTCAGCTCGCGTATCCCTCCGAAGAAGCTCATGCTGATGGCGGCCCAGATCATCGCCACAACGGATTCAGTGATCATTGTGCCATAGAAAACCCGCCGCCCGTATTTCTCGCTGGTGATGCACCTGGCCATCAGCGGCGACTGGGTGGCATGAAAACCCGATACCGCTCCGCAGGCGATCGTAATGAACATCATGGGAAAGACAGGGAAACTGTCCGGATTCACGTGGAAGTTGCCCAGATTGGACAGGCTGAGTTCCGGTATGGAATACCCGTTAACAAACAGAGAGATCATAATTCCTATCGCCATGAAGAACAGCGCAAATCCGAACACCGGATAGACTCTGCCGATGATCTTGTCGATCGGCAGCATGGTCGCGAGGGCGTAATAAATGAAGACGACTGTTGCCCAGAAGCCGAGCGTGGTGGTGCCGGGTGTGATGCTCTGCAGTATCTGGGCCGGCCCGGCGACAAATACCGCCCCGACAATCACCATCAGGACCAGAATGAATCCCCGCGAAAACTGCTTCACCCCGTTTCCCAGGTAGATCCCCACAATCTCGGTAATGCTCAATCCCTTGTGCTTGATGGAGAGCATGCCGGAGAAGTAGTCGTGCACACCCCCGGCAAAAATCCCGCCGAGCACTATCCACAAAAAGGCTACCGGTCCCCACATCGCGCCCGCGACGGCTCCGAAAATCGGCCCCAGCCCCGCAATGTTCAGAAACTGGATCAGGAAGACCCGCCACCAGGGCATTGGGATGTAATCGACTCCGTCTGTCATGGTATGGGCCGGAGTGGGGCGCGAGTGATCGACACCCGCGAGCTTTTCCATGTATCGGGAATAGAAGCAGTAGCCCAGAAGCAGGGCGGCAAGGCAAAGGATGAAAGTGATCATGAGAGAAGGTCCTTATTCATCTGGCTGCATCCACTGCGCCACGGTGGCGAAAGCTCTATCTTACTCCGTGCCCCGTCTCTGTCAATTATTTCGGCCGGAGCGCTCTCTGCGCGGGGCCCGCTCATTTTTTTTCGAGAATGAACCCTTCTTAGATGTTATCCTCTTGGGCTCGTGATAAGAGAGAGCGATAACCCATATGTAATGGAGAGAGTTTATGACGGCAAAGCTAATCATGGGGACTCAGGTCAATGAAGAGATCCTGAAGGAAATCGAACAAGAAGTGGCGAGTATAAAGAAGGAACGCGGAGTGGTTCCCGGACTGGTTACAATACTGGTCGGCGAGAATCCGGCGTCCATTTCCTATGTGACGCTCAAAGTAAAAACCGCCAATCGGGTGGGTTTCAAGGAGGTTCAGGACAACCAGCCCGCCGACATATCGGAGAGCGCCCTCCTGGCTCTCATTGACAAGTACAACAAAGACGACTCGATCAACGGCATACTCGTTCAGCTTCCCCTGCCGAAGCATATCGATGAGAAGAAGGTGCTGAACGCGATCGATCCGGACAAGGATGTCGACGGTTTTCATCCTGTGAATGTCGGACGCCTCATGATTGGCGGTTCCGAAGTCAAATTTCCTCCCTGCACCCCCGCCGGTATCCAGGAACTGATAGTCCGGTCGGGCGTCAACACACAAGGCGCGGAAGTCGTAGTCGTCGGCCGCTCGAACATCGTGGGCAAACCCATTGCCAACATGATGCTCCAGAAGGGGCGCAATGCAAATTCAACCGTCACCGTCGTCCATACCGCGACAAAAGATCTTGCGTCGCACTGCCTGCGCGCGGATATCCTGATTGTCGCCGCCGGAGTGCCCGGTCTTGTCAAGCCTGAATGGATCAAGCCAGGAGCATGTGTCATCGATGTCGGCGTCAACAGGGTCGGCGAGAAGATCAGCGAAAAGACCGGAAAGAAGGTCGCCATTCTTCGCGGCGACGTCGATTTCGAGGCTGCAAAGGAGATCGCCGGATTCATCACACCCGTGCCAGGCGGCGTCGGGCCGATGACGATCGCGATGCTCATGAAGAACACGCTGAACTCGCTCAAGTTCAAGCTGGGGATCGCGTAGCGGATTGCCACCCAGGGCCGGGGGACGATACATCGCAGTAAAACGGCATCGTCCCGGCCCCGGGGTCAGCGGATGGCTTACTGTTCGAAGAGGAGGTGTCCTGCGTGCTTCTCAAGGTAGTTTTCTATGCTGAGGGCCTCCGGCTTCATTTTCTCCAGCCGCTGCAGAACACTCTTGTCGCCGCTTACGGTCCCGTCAGTCATGAAAGCGTGTTTCACGCCGGATTTCCCGCATTCGGCAACGCTGTACCTTGAATTGCTTTTGAATATTACAAAATGAGTCCTACCCAACATTTCCTCCGTCTCCGGTTTTTGCAGAACCAATCGGAAGTCTTATTGTTACCCGGAAATGTCGGTGGCGCAATTCGGGGAAACCGCCAAAAGCAAATGTGTAGAACTACTCAGGTGTTGCCGATTAGAGCGTTATGGAGACAGTAGCTGATATCATGACTCCGGATCCACTGTGCGTCGGCATGGACATGCCGCTGGGCAAGGCAATGGAATTATGCCTGGAAAAACGGATACGGCACCTTCCGGTCCTGGATGAACAGAATCGGCTCGCAGGACTGGTCACCGACCGGGATATCCGCTTTCACATCAGTCCCCGCATAGGCACGATTTCTGAGAACAACTCAGACCGGGAAAGCCTCAGGCGCCCGATTCATCTGATCATGGTGCGCGGCGTCGTCGTGACCGTCCCCGGGATGTTGCTTTCAGAAGCAGCGCAGCTTATGCTGGCCAACAGGGTAGGCTGCCTCCCTGTGGTCGATCCCGAACGGCACGTCGTCGGAATGCTCACTACCACCGACCTGATACGCTACGTCAGCAGGATCCGGCCTTAATCAAGCCTGACTATTGCACGATTACCCGAATGGGTGAAGACGCGAACGGCGAACCGGGAACCCTTGCCTGGAAGACGTGTTCGCCCGGCTCCGCCTTCCAGCGGGTGTTGTAAGGATAGTCGACGAGCTCGAACGGCCGGTCATCGACGTACCACAACAGCTGCGGGATGGGGCGGCTCACCTTCGCCTTGAGCGCGAGCGTGGCGCTGCTCCCGGGCGTTTCAGGATCACGCAGCAGCCGCAGATCATTTTCCGGAGCGGTGATCGTCACGACGATCTTATGCTGTTTGACATCCAATCCGGCCGGCGTTTCACGCGGCGGCGGGACGCGCGGCAGTCCCTCGGCTTCCGCCCATTCCGCATACTGTGGAGGAAGATCGAGAAGCGAACGCACCTCCACGAACTCCGCCGGTGTGTCAAAGGTTGCAGCCAGGCCATCTCTACGGTCTATCGCTGCCCGCACGTGAATCCGGCAGTAATCCATCGGTCCTGACCCGGGACGAAACCACTCTTCTACCACACGGTCGCACGCCCCGGTAGCCAGGCGGCCGCTCATGGCGCAAAGACGAACCGTTTTAAACCCCCTGGGCGGCGGAAATCCCGCATCTTCCAAACCATGCGCCTGATCGTGGTGCAGGCCGAGAACCACCTGCTGCACCAGTTCCGCCGCCGAGCGGTAGCCGGTCAGGCGGTTCATCGGCCTGAACTGTGGATCGCCGAACCATGCGCCGATCACGTAGCGCGTGGTGAACGCGACCGTCCAGGCGTCACGAAAGCGCGATGATGTCCCGGTCTTCACCGCGACCGGAAACGGGTATTCCAGTGCGCCCATGCGGGCGAAGCTCGGCAGGCGGGCCATCGGATCCGAAAGCATCAGCGCGATGATTCTGGCGGTCTCTTCCGTAAGGAGCCGCCGTCCACCGGATCGCGGCTGGCCTTCGTACCATATCAAATCTCCTATCCGGCCTTCCTGCGAAAACACCGTATACGCCCGGACCAGCTGTTCGAGCGTTACCGGCATCCCGCCGATCGCAAGACCGAGCCCGTAACGGTTCGCCGGCCGGGAGCCGTCATGCAGGCCGAGATCGCGCAGGAAATCGTAACCATGCTGCAGCCCGAGTCGGTTCAGCAGTTCGGCCGCCGGGACATTGCGCGAATTGGCCAGCGCGCTGCGCGGGAGCATCGGGCCGAGGAAGAGGTTGTCCGCGTTGGTGATTCCTCCCGCTCCCCTCTGCAGATCATCCAGTATCGTAGCGGGCGTGATGGTTCCCCGGTCGAGCGCCAGCGCATAGAAGAAGGGTTTGAGAGCGCTGCCGGGCGAGCGCGGGACCGACGTGTAATCGATCGCCCCGGCGTGATCTTCATCGAAATAGTCGCCCGAGCCCACCCACGCAAGAACTTCATTCGAATTGCGATCCAGAAGAATCAACGATGCGTTGCCCGCTCCGGCCGTCCTCCAGGTTCCCAGCGCCCTGAGCGTTTTGAACGAGATCTCTTCCTGCAGATCAAGATCCAGCGTGGTCTTCACGATCGGCCGCAAGCCGGGATCGCTGCGTATCTCAGGAGTGTTGAGGATACGGCTCAAATGAAGAATCGCGTGCAGCGCATATTTCGGTCGTTCTCCCCAGTACGGTATCCTGATCGCTTCGATCTGGGTGCGCGCAAGCTCATGTTCCTCCGGGCTGAGATGCCCCTCGGCAAGCAGAAGATCAAGTATCCTTTCTCCCCGCCTGACCGCAGCCATGCGCCCTTGCGTGTAGAACGGGTTCATCGTCGCAGGAGCCTGTGGAATTGCTGCCAGGAAAGCGATCTCGGCCCAGCTCAGGTCCTCCACCGGTTTGTCGAAATAACGGCGCGCGGCGTAGGCGATGCCGTGAATCCTGTTGCCGTACGGGACGATTCTGAGGTAATGACGCAAGACAGCATCCCTGCCGTGGCGGCAGGTCAGAAACACCGCGGTTAGGGCTTCTGTGGCTTTCCGGAAATATCCGCGCCGCCCCGGTTCCTGCATCCGGGCGATTTGCATCGCGAGAGTGGAGGCGCCCGAAATCCGGTCTCCGCTCCTGATATTCTGCACGAACGCCCGCACGACTGCCGCCGGATCAACTCCGGGATGGCTTCTGAAACGCCGGTCTTCAACCGAAACCGCCGCGGCTGCCGCCCGCGGCGGCAGCGGATCAACAGGCCAGTAGCCGAAGGCATCGTTCCGCACCGCGCCCGTCTCTCCCAGGAAGCGGCCGTGCCGGTCCTGCAAATATAGCGTCGGCTCGGGAGCCGTGAGCCGGGCACGATGCCATGCCAGCCCTATCCAGGAACTCAGGGCGAGAAACGCAATTAATGCCGGAATGTAGAGCAGCCGGCGGATCCGCCTCGTCCGGGTCTGGGTCTCCTGTGCCATGCTTCACTCAATGTTTATCCGGGCGCCCGAGGTGTTTCCCCGGACAGCCAGGTCGTACATCATCTCCGCCTTTGCCGGCGGCTGAATGAATGAGCCGCTCGTCGTGGCGCGCGTCCGGAAGTAGAAATCGTACGTCCCTGCCGGGAGCGAATCATAGTAGAAGGCTACATGATCATCCATGAAAGCGACGTACGAAGGTTGAAGCGTGAGTGTGCCGGCCGGCGCCGCCTCGGGTGGCGCAGTGGCCAGCTTCGGATTCAGCGGTTCCATCCCGGCTGCAATCGGAACCACGATAGCAACGTAGTTTCGGTGCTGGGGATTAACCACCTGAACATGTTCTTCCACCACCTGTCCGACTGAAAAGCCGTGAGTAACCCCCGGGCCTGCGATTGCCACTCTTTCGGGCGGCTCTTCAGGTTTTCCGATGCGGAGCAGTTCCCGGGTGATCACGAATCCCTTGCTTTGGGCGGGAGCGTGGCTGCCGTCGGTCTGCGGGACATACGAGCTTTCATATCGCACTACGGCGGGCGCAGCCGCCGGCGCGGCCGGCAGCTGCACTTCTCCCGCACCATCACCGGAGGAAGTCACGTAGCCTACCGGTGATTTCGGGCCGAGTGCCACCGCGTGCTCCCTCCCGTCCAGCTTTACCGTTACCGTTCGCGGAACCGAACCGGCAAATGGAGGAGTGAGCAGTTCCGAGAGTGCGAGCAAAGCCGACGCGTTTGCGTTCGTCGTCCCCCAGCCGTCATCCTGTCCCAGCGTGACAAGCGCATTGACCAGAACCTGCAGTCTTGGGTGTTTCGGCCGCACCCGTATCAGCGCCCGTGCAATCTCGGCGAGCGTGCGCGTTTCAGACGGGTGTATCAGGCCGTTGGCGCTGATTCTCCCTTCCTGCAATCCGCCATAGATCTCCCGGCCCTGATAAAGCCGTATCACCATTCCGTTCCAGAGCTCCCTTGTCAGCTGTTCTATGGCCGAATCCGACGGGGCCGGCTTTGCGACCGAAAAAGCCTGCAGCACCTGCGCCATGCTTTCGAGGTTCAGGTACCGGGCCCTGCGGGCGAGTTCCGCCGAATACGACGGATTGAACCTTCCCGCCTGGGCCAGAGCCGCCAGCGCCCACGCCCGCTCCGTGAACGATTCTCCGTCGATGAAACGCCCATAGTCCGAACGAAGCGACTGTTCGAGTGTCTGGAGAAGGCGCGAGAAGAGTTTTTCATCCACCGCGAACCCGGCGTTCTTGGCTTCGATGAGGAACTGTACCACCCACGCCGTCAGCGAGACGTAACCGTCACTCCCGGGCCAGTAGGCGACAAGACCGTTGCGGTCGATCGCGCCCGCAATCCACTGCTGTGTGTCACGCACAGCCCGCTCGACCTCGGCATCGGAATCGGGCTGGTGTAGCAGCGTCCTGAACTTGCGCAGCGCGATGTAGGAGCGAACCTGGCTGATCTGCTGTTCCGTGCATCCGTAAGGATACTGGCGCAGGAAATCCAGTCCCGCAGCCATATGGATGAGTCCGGGCTGATCGGAAATCAGGAGAGAACGGCTCACGGTACCGGGCCTTGCGGCTTCGGCCAGGGGAGGAATCTGCACAGCTTTGCCCGGCGTGAGCTCCCGGACGAAACGTTCCACGACCTTTTCCCTGTCGTCGCGCACCGGGAGCTTTACCTCGAACGCATCCCGTGCCATATCCGAGCTTCTCTCGACCGCCATTCGAAACATCACTTCCTGCGCTGCCTGAGGGTGAACTTCGACAGGGAACGCGATCCTCTCCGGCCTGTTTTCAATCCAGTTCAGTTCCCGTCGCGACGGTCCCTCAACGGTCACTCCGGTTGCCTCGATTTCCGTGGCGCCGGGTCCTCCTGGCCCTTCGACCACGCGGCCGATTGCGACGGCGTCAAATCTGTCTCCGGGACGCACGAAGCGCGGGAGGGAAGGCTGCACAATCACCGGGAGCCGCACCGAGATGTTTCCTGCGGCGAAGCCGAAGCGTTCCGGGCTGTTTGCCGCCTTGGCCCTGACTTTGAAATTGGTCAGATCATCCGACAACTGTATCGAGACGGTCGCTTTGCCGTCGGGTCCCACTTCTATCGCAGGATTGTAATACGGAACGGTTTTGAAGTTTCTGCGGATCGTCGTGCGATCGAGCAGTCCCGCCTCTTCGTCTCCCGCGTCCCCTCCTGGAATCTCGGCAAGCGGCAGCATTCCGAAAGCCATATTGCGGGTGTCGTGGACCGCCAGATGAGATTGCACCGGTCGTATGAAGTCAGGCACCGGATCGAGCCGCTGTTCTCTCCCGAGTGCGAGCACTGCCTGGTCGACGAGCCACAGCGTTACTTCGCCCGACAGCGGCCTTCCTTGCGGATCCTTCAACGTGATGTTCATCTGTATCTGCTGGCCCGGCTGCGCCGTCGCGGGATAGTTCAGGTCGATCGACATGCGATGAGCCATCGGAGTCACTTCAATCCATGCCGTGGCGGCCATCGTGGCCGGCTTTCCCAGATCCGTGCCGTTCCCGGGCTGCGGCCCCGTTCCGGGGATCCTGCCGCGCATCAGCACGAAGTGCACCGGAAGCCGCGGAGTGAAGTTTCCTTCCACCGGCACGTTGAATGTGGCCGATCCCCCGTTGATATCGATCCACTGGTAGCGATTGCCGTCGGGAGCCTCGATGATCGAAAGTGCGCGAGCATTCTGAAAAGGGCTCTGCAGCACGATGGAAGCGGTCATGCCCGGATCATAGTTCGGCCTGTCCGTTGAAACGGAGAAAACCCTCGTTACCGGCTTCGGCCATGTGACCGGCTGATCTCCACCGGCGTAAAGATCGGCGCTTATCACCTGCGCCCTCTCGAGACGATCCCGCGCCTCGACCTGCACTATGTACACTCCGGCTTCGTCGATCGGAAGCTTTGCGATGACCGGTTCCGGACCGCTCGTCACCTTTGTCTGAAAGACCTCCTTGTCCACCACGTCTGTGAGGTAACGCGCAACGCCGTCTGAAAAATCGCTGGCACGCAGCACCGAATGCCATTCGCGCTTAAGAAGCCGGACGGTCAGTTCCTGCCCTTCGAGCAGATTGTCGTCCGGGCCGACTGCGATTATCTCCGGCTCGATGGCGGCTGCTTTTTCGAGGAAACGGGGAAGTTTGATTCCGAGCGCGAACGCAGGGAGCGCCGGGACTGTGCGAGTCGCGGTAACCGTCTGATCATCGGGTCCGGTGACTGTCGCTTCGATGACGTAACTGCGCGGCTGCGATGTGGGCTCGATTGCGGGATTCAGTATCAGGGAGGCGGAACCGGCATCGGTGGTGACGTCATCCTTTTCAAGCCGCGGAGTCGATTCGAACCGGCGTGAAGAGGAAAAGCGGCTGTCGGTGGAAAAGACGAATCCCGGGCGCCCCTTCGGATTCCATGTGTACGGGAATTGAGTGACGCGCCAGTGAACAGGCTGTCCACTCACTTTTCCGCCGGCATAGTACGACGCGGTCAGCGAGACTTCAAATTCCTTATCGAGCGTCGTCTTTTCCGGTCCATGCAGCAGCACTTCAAATCTCGGGATCCGGTACGCTTCCATCTGGAACGAAACGCTGCCGTAGCGTTCAGTTCGCTTTTCGTTTTCGAGCCGCGCCCTGTAAGTTCCGGTCGGCAGGTCCTGCTCCGCGAATCTGTGATAGAAACTTCCATAACTCGAAAGCGTTACCGGGTATCTCCATACGAGATCGCCCGGTCCCTCGACGATCAGCCAACCTTTGGCCGCAACAGGCGTCAGCCTCCCCCGGTCACGGGTGCGAAGGTATCCCTTTATGTGCACCTCTTCCTCAGGGCGATAGACCGGACGCTCTGTGAAGATATGACAGAGCGTGACGGGGAGTTCGCCTCTGTGCTCCAGGTGCTGGAAGGCCCATTGCAGCCAGGGCTGTCGGTCTTCAGACCAGCGGTTGTCGTGGTAGCGCTCCGGACTTCGCGCTGCATCGAGCACGAGAACATCATCTTCCTTCCGGACCACGATGCGGTGAACGGTTCGGGAAACCACCGGAGTGTGGCCGGGCGCATTCCAGCGGAAGAGTCCGTCAGCATCGGTGGTCCCTTCGGCCAGAGTGTCCCAGCGGAATTTCCCCTGCTCGCCGATCGTTCCTTCCACGCGTACGCGCGCCGCCGCTACCGGCATTCCGGTGGAAAGGGAAGAGACGACAAACTGGACGGCCCGTGGTTCTTCAAGCGTAGATAAAGAAAGATCGGTCACCTGCAGGCGCATCCACGACCGTTCCTGCGATTTCAGGCTGCGCAGCCCGACCAGATAGGCTCCGGGTTCTCCGCCGGAGACGCGGGACAGGTGAGGAGCAAGGTCCAATCCGAAGCCCGCGGCGCTCCCTTCGCGGCGTAGCGGAAGGTCGACGATGGCCGAAACCGGCGGAGAACCGAGTGCGGCGATGTGCCTTGCGATTTCAGCCGGACTGCCGGGGGTTGCCTGATCGTGCTTTGACGGCTCTTCTCCCGGTCCCGGAGGCCGCCGGGATTCGTCCACTACGACCGGCTGATCGGGAAAAGGCCAGAACGAGCGGTCCAGGGGATCGATCGCGTGAATGCGCAGGTCTACACGTTCCTGCCCGCGCCCTTCCACCGGAACGTTCCTGCTTCCGAAGAGTTCCACAATTCCCTGGCTCGCTCCCCATTTGACGTAGTCGGGCTTGCGGGGAAAGAAAAGGAACACTTCGCTTTGTCCCTTCATTTCAAGCTTGCGCCCATTCTGGTCCACCAGGTCTGCCGGGACCAGCGCAACCGTATAAAGCGTGTCCCATCTGAAGCCGCCCTTGATCTCGAGCGTACGGCCCTCTTGCGAGAAGGTCAGGTCGGGAACCGCAGGAGTGAACCGTATCAGGTTCCTTGCCACGACAGGATCGAGGTTGGACGGGGCGGAGGAAAACTCCACCACGAGGACACGCTCACCTGACGTGCAGTTGATTGCCTGTTCGCGGCTGTAGCGCGATCCCTGTGCCGTAACGGGATACCTCATTTCACGGCAGCCGACGGCGGTAGCACGAAAAGGTTCCGCGGTGGAAAAAGCAATTTCGTAAAACGATTGCGAGCTGCTGTCGTCCAGCGAAAGCCTGAAATGCACCAGTGCGCGCATCCCGAGTGGGATGGGCTCATTAAGGATCAGCACATACGATGCCGGATCCTGGCGCGAGAGCCGCTCTTTCGTCTTCACCTGGAAATCCTGCGAGCCCAGCCATCGCGCCTCGCCGGGCCCTATGCCCGGCAACGGACGCAGTTCGATGCTGATCATCCTGGCGAGGGCGCCGGAGTCGATGGGCTCCGCAAACGTGAGAGTGATCTCCCTTACCGCTTCAAGCCCTTCAGAGCCGTTTGCGGGAAATGTCTCGATCGGCGTGGCCATGAGAGTGACAAGAGTTACGGCCGTTCCGTCCGCTTGCCATTCGAATCTGGCCAGAGAGGGCCACGGCTCCGCCGGGCGGAACTGGAGTGTTCTGGCGTCGAGCCATGTAAACGCTCCCGGATGCGCGGGATTCATGCTGACCACTCGCTGCGGATTATCCTCCGGTCCGCCCCCTGCAGGTCCCAGGTCGCGTGCGAAAAAGACAGTCACGGGATCCCATCTGCGCAGGAAGTGGTCCGGGACGATTATCGTTCCCGTGTCCTGGGCAGGCTCCGCCACCGCTCCTGATGCCGCTATGAAAGTGATGGTGCAGAAGAGATATAAGAACGATTTGCGCATTGTCCTCGACCCCAATTGATTAATTGCGGCTGTTTTGAATGTCTGTCTTCCGGCTTATTCATCCCCGATGGTGCTGACGTCTTCTATCGTTCCTTCCTCGTAATCCTCGTAGTCTTCGGCTTCGAATACTTCTTCCTGCGAGCTGAACTGAGGAGAGGCCGTTTCCGGATCCAGGTACTTCCGAATCACATCATCAGGCGGCCCTGTGCTGGGGCGTTCAATTCCTACCACCGCCGGCCTTGCGCTCACCGGAGTCCCTGATGCCGGCGCTTTCAACACAAGCAGGTAGATCCCAGGTTCCAGATCAGCTTTTTCGACCGTTCCTCTGCCGAGCGAGCGTCCGTTGCTGGAAAGCAGTTCCGTCTCGACGACGTCAGAACTGGCCCGCACTCCTACCCCGACCGGTCCAGACTGTTTGACTTCGAACGAGAAGAGGCGCGAGTCTCCCGGCGCAAGCAGTACCTCCGGGCCGAGTCCTTCGCCTATCGGAGTCAGCGGACTGGCGGTGAGTTCGAGAGATCCGGACAGCGGGCCGCCTCCAATCGATCGAAGCCGCAGCTCAGACGTTCCTGCAGGGAGGTATCCCTCCATGATGGTGTGTTCAGGGTGGATTCCCACTTCAGGCTGTTCAGCCGCTCGCTTCAGCAGGGTGATCGACGGCGCCGCCATCCTGACATGCAGAAGCACCGGTTTGTCGACCCTGATCTTGAAAGCCTGCTCTTCGGTAAGCAGCCTGCGAGTCGCCGGAAGCGAGATCGTTTCAGTTTCAGGTGTCGAGCTCGATGACCACAAACCCGAAAACTCATTCCCCGGCGGATCAAGCCAGCAAAGCAGCAGTCCCGACCTATGAGTTGTCTCCAGTGTTCCTCCGCCCGGCGGCACAACAATATCGTTGCCGCGCAACACCTGCCCGCTGTTGCTCAGGAGAGCGACGCTCTCTGCCGCACCACGCACGTGCAGCGTGGCGCCCGGGCTGTCGTGCACGACTTCGAGCCTCCTGGTGCCCGAGCGCGGATGGTTCTGCTCGTATGGCGCCCCGACTGCCAAAGGTTTCAGGAGTTCTTCCTGGCGTAGTGGAACCAGCGCGACGGAGTAACGGTCTTCTTCCTCCCTTGTGTGAAGCAGCGTCAGGCGATCGGCCGTAGTGTCGATCGTGACATTGAAAGGATCTCCTCCCTGCCAGTGTACGCTTTCTATCCTGTCATCCTTTGACAGCACTGCGACGGTGGCGTTCCCCAGCGCCAGATGCAGACGCTTTGCTCCCGAGCCGAGAGAGTATCCTGCCGCCCTAATTCCCTCGAATCTGCCGTCCACGGTTCCCGCGAGAGAGAGTGTTTCGACTGCGGGGAAGTAGTATGGTGACAACCTGACGTCGAGCCCGGCGCTTTCCGGATCGCCGGCCCAGACCGCGGCCGCCGGTTCACGCGTGCCTAACAGAACGGAAGCGGAAGCACGGGGAGCGATCGCGACGTTTCTCAGCGATTCGGGCTGTGGCCGGTTCCGTTCAGTCAACTGCACCACCGGCTGTGCGCCTTGCGATGATGCCAGCAGCAGCACCGGATGCTTGCTCGCCGCCATGTCGGAATAGATCCTTTCGCGCGCTCGCATAGGAAGTTGCAGCGGACCGGGTGCCGCCTGCGAAAGCACGATGCGTTCGGCACGAACGGAAGTCTCCGGGGCCGTTGACGTGGTAATCGGCGCGATCCAGAGTTCGCTGTTCCATGCGGCAATCATTTTTCCTGAAGACGGCAGGCAGGGCTCTCCGGGCCCGGCGCTCCAGCACACCTGCGAATCATCAGCGGGTCTGAACAGGCCCGGATGATCGAGTTTGACTACGAGCGCTTTTTCAACGGGTGAGATCCCCGACTGGAGTTGTGCTTCGGTCGCCGTTTCAGGGACGATTGAATCGACTCTCAGGGTGATTCGCATTTCGCGCCGGTCGAGGGACCACACTCGAAGCCTGTGAGACGCGCCGCCGGCGAGCGGTATCCGGATTTGAGGAGACCTTGCACTGCGTCCGGCCAAAACGTTCCATGAGCCGTCCTGCATCGCTTCCAGGACCAGTCCTACGTTTTCGCTCGACTCGACCGAGGCTGTCAGAAGCGAGGGTTTCGAAAAGGACGGAAGCGGATAGAGCTTTACCGCTCTTCTCAGTACCGGGTTCAGCCGGGCAGGTAACGAGAGGGTTTTCTGCGGCTCTTCGGCAGGAGCCAGCATGTAGACGGTAGTCTTTCCTCCGGCCGTTCCCGCCGGCTTCACTTCGAGCCGGTAGCGTCCCGGTTCGAGCACCTGCGCGATCAGGAAATTCCAGTCGTCGGGACGATCATCGTTGGCTGCGACCAGTCTGCCCTCGCTGTCGTAGAGTTCCGCCCGTACGTCGACACTTCCATAGGAATTCAGTTCCACGAGGCCGGTTTTTCCGATGGACAGCGGGATCGACTGAGGCGCGTTGATGTCGCGGCTCAAGCCTGTAACCAGCTCCGTCGGCAGCACCGCGACCTGGTAGGGGGCCCTGTTGTTCTTCCTCAGTGCAGTCGCTTCCAGGCGGTAGCGCCCGGTTTCGAGTTTTGTCTTCAGTCCGCGGCCTGGCATCACTGAGCCGATCTGAACCGCTTCACCCGAGTCTTCGAGCCGCAGCAGTGCCGCCGTCATCTCGCTCGTCAGGACAATCTGGACCTCGATCGGCGCCGGCACTGAAAAGTCCCAGCGGTCGGGCGTTCGCGGATCATTTCCTTCCGATTCCATCCAGATATGGGTGATCCTTTCGTCGAGCCTGAGCGCGTGCGGTCCGTGTCCTCGATAGCGGCGCTGTCTCGGAGTAGGATCAATCCGGGCCACGAGGCGTGCGGTTGTGACTTCCGGAAGAATAACGATGCGGTACTGTCCTGGAGGAAAGTACCGGCTTATGTCGGCTTCGCCGTCGGGTGGGACTACGGGCCACCCGCCTTCATCTTCGAGACGGCAGCGGAACGTGCGTCCTTCGCCGATGGCCCGCACGCGGAACTCTCCAGGATTGGTGATCTTGAAGTAGTAGGCGATCGCCTGGCCCGGTTCCAGTGTGGCCCTGGCCGGAATTCCGCTGGTCAGGAATCCGCCGTTGCGAATCGCGGTGCGGGTGAGTTCAAGGCCGTAGTGTCCGGCGGATTCGCCTTCCGCCTCGACTGTAACGAGGTAATCACCTTCGCGCAGGTACTGCTGCAGGCTGAAGTTTCTTCCTATGCCGTTCTGCGATTTGCGCACGAACGAGGGATTGGTGCGGCTGCGCAGGTTGCCCGCGGTGGCCAGCAGGCCCGTGGACTGCAGTCGGTAGAGTGCCGGTTTCTCGGCTTTCAACAGATATGTCGAACTCGCTCTCTTTTCCAGATCTCCGAACTGTCTCGTGTTTTCGTCAATGACCGGGAATTGGGGCGTTGCGGCCAGCGCTTCCGCAGAAATCGGCGGCAATTCGGCTTGTGGATCGATGCGCGACGGTATCACGGCGAGGTTGTATTGCACCGCGCTTTTGCCCGTATGCCGGACCGAGACAGTGTGCAGTGCCGTATCGACGGGCATGGAAGTCTGCAGCGGCCCTCCATCGACCGAGATCTCCAGCAACGAGCCGTCTTCGGCCTCGGCCCGCAGTATTCCTTCCTCTTTTGCGCGAAAGGGGACGACGACGTCTTCGCCCGGCTCCTGAACGATATAGAGCGGATCGGTCAGATCGATCGGCAGAGGGCGCAGTATCGTGCCGGCCTTCACTTCCGGCTGCTCACTGATGTAGAGGGAGTAATGCGAGTCGCGGCGGAGAGACACACGTGGAAAGCGGACGGAGCCGCGGGACGGACTTGTCTCAGAGTCGAGCAGTGAATCCGAAAGGCCTGCCGGGCTCAGAAGCAGGTCGGCTATTCCTTCCTGGAGGGGAGTGATTGTCAGGACGTGGTAGCCGGCATCCAGATCCCAGCCGGTACCGCACGGCCTGGGGGATGGTGGCCTGTAGTCATACGGCCGGTCAGGGAGAAACGGTTCCATCCGGTATTGAGCCTGCACCTCGCGGCATGTGAGTTGATACGTTCCCGCAGCGTTCACGCGTACCAGTAGAGCGGTCTCACCCAGCAGGTTTATGCGCCTGTGCCAGTACTGCTGCGGTCCAACTTCGATCGTGCCGGCATTGACGGTCTCCGCACGGTTCGGCGGGGCATTCGGCCGGCTTATGAGAATTGCGGTGGCGTCGGCCGAGTCCTCGATGAATCCCGAGTGAATGGTGGAGATCCAGTATTCTTCGTCACCCTCGAAATGATAGATGTTCTTGCTCTCGAAGTGCTGCAGGACATAGGGCTGGTCCGCTTCCGCGGTGATGGTGACGATATGGCTTTCATTCGGCCTGAGCGGCGCATGGAGCTCGGCTGCGGGCATAATGGAATCCTTCGAGACTTCGGCCGCCTGTCCCGACTCCGCGAAGGGATCGGTCTTATTGAACCTGTCCACTTGTATGCGTGCGGTCCGCGCTTCGGGCAGTTCGATGCGGAAGTAGGTAGTCTGGCCGGGAACAAGGAATCTATCCTGGCCGAAAGGACTGACGACGAACCGCTTGCGTCCAGCGGTTCCGAGCTGCGGAATACCCTGCCGCAGGTAGAACGGGTGTACCGAGCTTTCTTCCGCCCAAGGCTGCGAAGCGCCTCCATATGCGGTCAGGAGATAGAGTCCGGGGCCAAGCTCGGCGTTCAGTCGGCAGGAAAGAAGCGGCTGTCCTTCCTTCGGGTAGATGACACGGGTGTCGGGAGCCAGATCCATCAGCCAGTTGCCGTCTTTCCACAGCCGCATGTCTGCAAGGCTTCTGCCGGCCGCTTCGAGTGTGACAATCTGCCGCTCTGCGACCTCGATCCAGTAGGAGATCTGTTCGAGATCGTGCAGCTCGTCTTCGATCAGCTTCGCCTCCACAAGCCGCGGCGGCTGCGGTTGATTGCGTTCCTTGAAGAAGCGCAGCTCGAGATTCACGTCTCCGGAACTCTGATTATGGCCGTGCGTGACGACCTGATATTGCCCGCGCTCCAGGAAGGCGTCCAGACGCCCCTCCTGCGCGATCGGGCCGGGGCCTGCCATGCGGTCGACCAGCTGCAACGCCGTCCCCTGCCTGCTTGTCGCACGAATGGAGTAGCGTCCGAAACGGGTGACATTAAGCAGAGTCTTCTGAATGCCTGCCGCAGGCAGAATGCTCTTCTCAAACTGTGCGGTAGGAGATTCAGGTTCTGCAAAAGCCAGGACCGGCAACCACAGGATCAGGGCCAGAAGCCTTCGCGCGTTCTGCCGCATAATTTCCCTCCCGGAGATCTGATCGACGACGGAATCCCCCATCTGGGTTGGTGGATATCCAATCAATTTACAAAATCAATTTACAAAATCAATTCTTATTAAACATGAAGATGCTCTGGAGGATGGCTTCGAGGCGGGAGTAGTTCTCCTGCTTGTCTTTGGCGTCGGCTGCCTTGAATCGATAGTTCTTTGATTTCGACGTGATCGTGAGCCGGCCGTCCTTGAGCCTGTAGGAGCATTCCGGATACTTGAGGCTGAAGTTGCATTTCTCATGTTCGCTGACGTAAGAAATTGCATCGTGCGATACTTCCAGGGTTCCTTTGCAATTTCCTATAACATGATCATGCACGACAGGATAGCGGTGTGCCTGTGGGGCCGGTTGCGGCTGCGGTTGCTCTTTCCTGGCTTCCTCCTTTACGGGCGGCGGAAGAGCGGGTGCGGCGGGCTTCGGTGGCGCGGGAATTACCGCAGCGGTGGAGAGCTTCGGCGTGGCCGTCGGCTCGACTTCGACAACAGGAGGGGGTGCTTCCTTCGCGGGCCCCGTTGCAGGCGGACTCTCGAGTGCTGATGCCCTCACCTGCGGGATGAAATCGTGCGAGGGAGGTGGTGGCGGAACGGAGCTGAACTTGGCAAGGAACGTCCCCGTGCAGATCAGGACAATCGCCGCGGCTCCCGCGAAAACCAGCTTCCTGTTCACACGTAGACTCCGTCGCGGCGGCGGTGGTAGTGGCTCGGGGCAAACCAGGACGGCCTCAGGCTCCTGCGCAACCTGTTTTGGAAGGCCGTTCATGAGCAGGAACTCAGCCTGTTCGCTGCCGACTCCCTGCGAAAACAGGAATCCCTGACCGAACCCGCATCCCAGCGAACGCACCAGTTCCAGCTGGCCGCGTGTTTCGATCCCCTCGGCGATCACCCTCAGGCCCAGCTGCGAAGCCAGTTCGTTGATCGTGCGGATGACTTCGTGTGCATCCCTGCTGCTTTCGATTCCGGCGACGAAGTTACGGTCGATCTTCAGATAATCCAACGGAAACTTGCACAGGCGGGAGAGCGACGAGTAGCCTGTGCCGAAGTCGTCGACTGCAACCTGTGCGCCCATTATCCTCAGCTCCATGAGCGAGCGGCTTGCAGCTTCGGGTTTTTCCATTATGGATCCTTCGGTCAGCTCGAGCACCAGACGGTTTGCTTCGAGCCCCGTGGTTCGGATCACCTCGGCGATTTCCTTCACAAGCGACTCGTGCCTGAACTGCACCGCCGACAAATTCAGGGACACCCACAAGTCCGGCGGTGCCTGCGGCACCTCCTTCCACTTCTTCAGCCGGCTGCAGGCTTCTCTGACCACCCACGATCCGAGCGGGATGATCAGGCCCGTGGCTTCCGCTATCGGGATGAATTCAGAGGGCGGCACGGATCCTCTTCCGGGATGGTTCCAGCGCAGCAGAGCTTCGAATCCGGCAATACGGCCGGTTGAGAGCTGAACGATCGGCTGATATGCCAGGTGCAATTCCTTCCGCTGCAGCGCCCACCTGAGGTCATTCTCGAGTTCGGCTCGGGAACGGGTTGCGGCGATGATGGCGGTATCGAAGACCTCGCAGCGCCCTTTCCCAAGGGAGTTTGCGCGGTAGAGGGCCGTCTCGGCATCGCGTAGGGCTTCTTCCGGTTTGCCATATCCTGTGGCGCTCAAGGCAATGCCGATGCTCGCAGGGAAAAGCACTTCCGAGCCTTCCAGTTGGAAGGGCGCCGACATGTCATTCAACAGCTCCGTGGAAATGGCTACGGCCTCGTCCAGTGTTGACAGTCCTTCGAGCAGGACCAGAAACTGGTCTCCCGCGTCGCGGGCGGCAACGTAGTCGCGCCCGGGCGCCGCATTCATGTACCGGGTTTGCAGGAATCTTTCGAGACGCCGGGCCGCTGCGACCAGCAGCAGGTCTCCTTTCTGCGCTTGTGTGCGTTTGACCACAGATGCAGGCCTGTCGAGATCGAGAACCAGGACTGCGTAAAGAAAACTGCGGTATCTGGATGTGGTTTCAATCGCGCGGGTCAGTCGGCTGAGAATCATGAGCCGGTTCGGCAGGCCTGTCAGGGGATCGACGACCTTTTCGGCAGTGATGTCCGAATGAGAGCCCGCTACCCGCACTGCCTTGCCGTTGTTGTCCCGGGTGATCACGCCCTGACACGACATCCATCGGTAGGCGCCGTCTTTGTGACGCATGCGGTGCTGCATCGTGAACTGCAGCGAGCCGTCCGCAAGGCGGCTGTCGAGAGTGTGGCGGACCTGTTCGAGGTCTGCCGGGTGGACTCTCTTGAACCATTCCTCGGGAGTGGTTCCGCAGGAGCCGGCCTCGAATCCCAGGATCGAATGCCACCGGGCGGAGAAATGGACCCGATTGGAAGCAAGGTCCCAATCCCACAGCCCGTTATTTGCTTCCTGAACAACCAGATCGTACGGGTCCACGTTCCTGCCGTACCTCCCCTGGCCGCGACAGAGCAGTCCTGCTGTCTGCCGAGGCGCACCAGTGCACAGTTGAGTTACGTCCTGTTACTCATCGGACGGAGGCGGTTCAGGGATTAGTGGCATTCCTGGACATTCCTGGACACCCATCGAATTCCGTGGGGAGCATTTGTGGACACCCATTGTTTCTGCTGACACAACCCGTTCCGGACTCACCCCCGGGAACAGTGGGTGTCCACAATTCGTCCATGGGGAGAAGAGTGGGTGTCCACAATTGGTGGGTGTCCACAATTTGGGTCCACAATTTCCACGATTGGTGGGTGTCCACAATTTGGAGAACAGTGGGTGTCCAGGATTGGGATTTGATTTGGAGCGGGGGAGGTGGCGGCAGGATGCGCCGGTTCCAGAGGGGGACTCGTGGTACCGGCGCACCTGTGTTGGAGGTTACGCCACCGAGAGGGCAGCCTTGAGATCGGCTTCCACGGTGGTGATGGGGGCAATGTTGAACTTCTCTACCAGAACGTTCAGGACGTTCGGGGTGACAAATGCCGGCAACGACGGGCCGAGCCGGATGTTCTTGATGCCGAGGTACAGAAGCGTCAGCAGAATCACGCATGCCTTCTGCTCATACCAGGACAGGATCAAGGACAGCGGCAGATCATTCAAGCCGCAGTTGAATGCCTGGGCCAGCGCCCCGGCGACTTTGATTGCGGAATAGGCATCATTGCACTGTCCGCAGTCGAGCAGGCGGGGAATCCCGCCGATGTCGCCGAACTCGAGCTTGTTGAAGCGGTATTTCCCGCAAGCCAGGGTGAGGATGACGCAATCGTCCGGCACGGCCTGGGCGAACTCTGTGTAATAGTTGCGTCCCGGCTTTGCTCCGTCGCAGCCGCCGATGAGGAAGAAATGCTTCAGCTGGCCGCCTTTGACTGCTTCAATCACTTTGTCGGCGACGCCGAGGATGGTGTTGTGTCCGAACCCCACCAGAATCGTCTGTTCCGGCTCATCTGCGGCAAATCCGGGAGCCGCCAGCGCCGCGTCGATCACCGGACGGAAGTTGCGGTCCGCAATGTGGACCACCCCGGGCCAGGCCACGAGCCCGCACGTGAAGATCCGGTCCTTGTAAGTGTCCTTCGGCGCCTGGATGCAGTTTGTCGTCATCAGGATTGCGCCTGGGAAGGCGTCGAACTCCTTTGCCTGGTCCTGCCATGCTCCGCCGTAGTTGCCCACGAGGTGGCTGTATTTTTTCAATTCAGGATATCCATGCGCAGGGAGCATCTCGCCGTGCGTGTAAATGTTGATGCCAAGGTCTTTCGTCTGTTCCAGGAGGGCCTCCAAGTCCTTCAGATCATGACCGGAAACCAGGATGGCCTTGCCCTTTACCGGCGTCACCCGCACCTTGGTCGGCACCGGGTTGCCGTAAGCACCCGTGTTCGCCGCATCGAGCAGTTCCATGACTCCCAGATTCACCTCTCCGCATTTCAGGTTCAGTGCAAAGAGCCCGTCGACGGTCGGTGCAGGCTGTGCGATGTAATCGAGCGCCTCATGCAGAAATGCGAACGCCTTATCGTCTTGCTTTCCCAGGATATAGGCATGATCGATGTATGCTGCCAAGCCTTTCAGCCCATACGTCAGCAATTCCAGCAGTCCCGCCAGATCGTCTCCCAGGGCCTTGCGGGTCGGCATGACTCCGATACTCGAAGCCTGCTCCAGAAGCCCCTCCACTGTGTCGGCCGGGGTATATTGCGCCGGGCCCTCGGGTTTCTCCGGGGTCAGGCCGGCGCGCGCTGCGGCCTGTTCGTACATTGCCTGGGCTGTCTTTTTGACTTCTCCTGCCTTCTTCAGCATCTCCCTGATCCGGGAAGCGTCAAAATTCACATTGGTGACGGTGGTGAAGAGCGCTTCGACTACGAACATGTCGACAGCGGAATCCTTGGCGCCCAGCTGCCGGGCTTTGTTGGCGTACTGGCCAATGCCCTTGGTTGCGTAGACGAGCAGATCCTGCAGGGCCGCCACTTCGGGGTCTTTTCCACAGACTCCCAGTTTGTCGCATCCACGTCCGCCGTAACTCTGTTCGCACTGATAGCAGAACATATCCATTAATCATTACCCCCATAAATGTGTTGTTCTTTCTTGATACACGGATATCTTAGCTATAGTTATTATCAGTAAATTGATATAGATCAAGAAAAGACAGAGTTTTTTCTTGCTTCTAGCGCTCGGGGGCTGAACGATGAATGTATCCTGGATACTCAATCAGGTCGGTTTTTTTGAGGGAATTTCCCGTGAGAGCAAGGCGGCTCTCTCCAGGGTCTGCATGCCGGTGGAACGCCCCAAGGGCACCGTGCTGTTTCATGAAGGGGAGCCGGGCGAGGCGATGTATCTATTGGCGCGCGGAAGGGTCTCGCTCCATAAGCTCTCCCCGGACGGGCGCGAAGTCGTCATCAAAGTGATCAAACCCGGCGAGGTCTTCGCCGAGGTTGTCGTGTTCGAAAAAAAGTCCTATCCGGTGACCGGCGTATCCCTTACCGAAGTTCTTGTCTTCAAGCTCCTTCGCCGCGATCTGCTGGCACTGCTGCGCCAGGAGGATTTCCGGAACGACTTCATCGCCATGCTCCTGCGCAAACAGCGCTACCTCGCCGACAAAATCCAGCAGCTGACGAGCCAGGACGTGGAGCAGCGCCTGCGCGCCTTCCTCCTGGAACAGTACGGCGAGCGTGAGGAAATCCAGGTCGAAATCAACAAGAAACAGCTTGCAGCGGCAATCGGGGCCAGTCCCGAGACGCTGTCCCGCCTGCTTCAGGACCTGAAGAAGCGGAAATGCCTCGTCTGGAAGCAGGGTGTGATCAATGTCGCACCCGAATTCTGGGAAGAGGATGAGGAATAACCCCGCCGTTTACGCGACAACCTCAAAGACGTCGAGTGCTGCCCGGTAGTGCCCGAAAGGCGCGCTCAGCTGTATTCCCTGGATGCTGGTGCGCAACTGGCGAACGAGCATACGCGCTATTTCGATCCCCTCGGCTTTAGCAGCTTCTGCGGTCGCCGTTTTCCTCATCCGTTGCATCAGTTCCTTCGGTACGGGAACGCGAAGCTCATTAACCATGAATTCCGCATTGCGGTAACTGACGAGCGGCCAGATTCCGGCAATCACCGGCAGTCCTGTGTAACGGACACTCTTGAGGAACTTCATGAACAGATCTACATCGAAGACGGGCTGCGTGACGATGTATTCGGCGCCGGCACGCACCTTCCAGTCGACACGGCGCAGTTCCTCTTCCGGGTTGAGAGCGGCGGGATTCGCCCCGACCCCTATCAGCAGCGCTGTCTGGGAACCCATCGGATTCCCTCCGATGTCCTGTCCCTGGTTGAGGTTCCGGACTATGTTGACGAGTCCGATGGAATCGACGTCAAAGACGGCGGTCGCGTCCGGATAGGTCCCCATGCGCGGTGGATCGCCGGTTATGCAAATCAGGTTTCGGATTCCGGCCGCGTGGGCCCCAAGAAGCTCCGACTGGATTCCGAGTATGTTCCGGTCACGGCAGCAGAAATGGAGGACCGCTTCGATGCCTGCATGTCGCTGGATGAGCTGGCATGCCATCTGCGCGCTCATGCGCGCGCTGGCACGTGGGCCGTCGGGGACATTGATGCAGTCGATTCCGGCGGCCGCGCACAGACGCGCTCCTTCGATTTCCCTGGAGGAATCGACGCCCCGGGGAGGGAGGATTTCGACGAACGACACGAACTTACCCGCCGCGAGTTTCGCTCCAAGCTTCGATTTTTTCGCCACCGGAATTGGAGCCATTGCCGGCGCTTTTTCCTCCTGCGGCTGTTCGATCTCGATGCTCGATTCATGCCGCCCCGGATTCAGCGAGCGTACCTCCGCCTTGAGAAGCTTGATATGTTCGGGCGTCGTCCCGCAGCAGCCGCCGATTATCCTGATTCCCGCCCAGAGGAAACGCCGGCCGTACTGCGCCATATATTCGGGCGAGCAGAGATAGATGTTGCGACCCTCGACCCAGGCCGGGTGCCCGGCGTTGGGCATTGCGCTCATCATTTTGGACGAGTGCTTCATCATTTCTTCGATCGTCTCGAGAGTCACCTTCGGACCGGCGGAGCAGTTGCATCCGATCACGTCCGCCGGGAGAGCGTCCAGGTACCGGGAGAATGTGGCGGTATCGGTTCCGTCGCGCAGGTTTCCATAGTCGTCGATCGTCACCTGCGCGATCACGACCATGCCGTCCCCCGCCACGCTGCGTGCCGCCGCCACGGCTTCCCGCAGTTCGTCGAGACAGCTGAAGGTTTCGAGGATCAGCAGATCGACACCGGATTCGACCAGCACCTGTATCTGTTCCGCGAAAAGCGCGCGTGCTTCGTCGTATGAAGTCGGGCCCAGCGGCTCGATGAGAGTTCCGAGCGGTCCGACCGCCCCGGCGACATAGACGCCGGTTCCGGCGGCTTCCCTGGCGAGCCGTACCCCGGCCTCATTTATCGCCCGCAGTTTGTCGGAAAGCCCGTACAGACCGAGCCTCACGCGATTTGCGCCGAACGTGTTCGTTTCGAGAATCTCCGCTCCCACCTTGGCGTATCCCTGGTGTATCCCCTTCACGATCTCGGGCAGGGACAGGTTCAGCTCGTCGTAACAACGGTTGATGAAGATTCCCCTGTTGTACAGCATCGTCCCCATCGCGCCATCGGCTACCATGGTCCGTGCCTCGAGCTGTTTGCGAAAAGCCAATGCCCTGTTTTCGACATTCATGACTGGTCCTATCTCAAGGGGGAGAAAAAGGAGGAAAAACCGGCTACCGGGGGGATCTCTTGGAGGAGGGGGAAGCAAGTTTCTGAGACAGGCCGTATTCAGCCCCTTCACGCGCCCCCTGCGTGATTTCGATTGCTTTGTTGACGAGATTCCAGAGCTCTTCTTTCTGCTTTTCTTCGGCCAGGCGCTTGAGAATCTCGAGCTCGGACTCGTTCCTCTCCGCCGATCCTTTCAGGGCCTTGAGCGCCCGTCTGATCTTCTCGGGATCGGCAATCCGTTTGCGCGATGTCCGGTATGTCTCGTCTAGATTGTGCATGACGCTGTCGATGATCCTGCAATACGCATCAATCAAATCTTCCGCGGTGAAGAACTCCAGCGGATCTCCCGCCTCGGGCTCCTTTCCTGCAAGCCTTTCGTCGGCCGCCTTCAGCCTCGACTCGGCCGCATCGAGATAGACGCGTGTGCGGCTGTCGATTTCCTGCGCGTCCTGAATCAGCTCGATCTCCTTGTCGGTGAGGAATTCTTTCGCATGGAGCTCGGCTGCGAGGGCAAGCGCCAGCAGTACAGGAATCAGGTGTCGTGTCATCGTGCAATCCCGAGCGGGTTAATTCTGAAAGAGTATCTCGACAATTTTCTTGCGCACTTCCTCAGCTTCGGAGATCCAGGAATCGAAGGATTCCTGCTGGTCGGCCGGAGCCTTTATCCTGACCTTCTGGACGTTTCCGATCGTCTTGCGCAAATGTATCTCGTAGTTGATCAGCGCCCTCGATTTCTTCTTCTTCAGGTTGGCCTCTATGTCTTTCAGAGACGAGGAAAGCAGGGTGCGCCAGAGCTTGAGGTTTTCGGGCATGGCGTCGAACTCGTTCCTGGATGCGGCTGATTCGACCGCCTTCTGGTATCGGATGGAGGCCGAGCGATAGATTTTTATCCGGTCCTCGATCTTCTCCTTTTTCTCGATCCGGGCTCTCTCTCCCGGATCCAGTACCTCGGCAGGAACCGGTAAATCGGTCTGCAGCAGCATAACCAGGGCCAAAGTTGCCAATCCTAATCCTGACATTTCATCACGCTGTTGGGGGGAACCTCGCTGCCGGCAGGTAGAGAGCCTCAAAACGAGGTCCGCCACCAGAAGAAGATGATGCCTTTTCGTCAAATCCGTTTCGGATTATTTTTTGTGACCATCATAAAAGAGCCCGCCGGTTAATGCCAACCAAAATCCGCACAGGCCCCCGACACTGGTTGGTTCGGGCAAAACCGGTGAAATCTGAGCAATGCTTTCGTGCTTGCTTGACTTCGGACCTTGCGGCCCATAGACTCACCTTTTGATTGTCAGAGGACTACTATCTTGCATACAACCGGTCAGAAACTTCTCTTTTTCGAACCGTTTTCGGGAATCAGCGGCGACATGGTCATCGGGGCGCTGCTCGATCTCGGGTTCAGCTTCGAGGAACTCCGGGACAAACTCAAGCTTCTCCCTTTGAAGGGGTATGAGCTTTCAGCAACGAAAACGGTACGTTCCGGGATACAGGCGACCAAGTTCGACGTGCAGGCGGACGACTCGCACAGTCACAGGAACTTCAGCGATATCCGCAAAATGATCGAATCGAGCGGACTCTCCTCCTGGGTTCAGGAGAAGTCGATAGACGCCTTCCGACGGCTGGCTGAAGCGGAAGGAAAGGTACACGGGGAGTCGCCGGACAAAGTGCATTTCCATGAAGTAGGCGCGGTCGACTCCATTGTCGATATCGTCGGCACCATGATTGCAATGGAACCGTTTGCCCATGCAAGGATCGCCTCCTCACCTGTGAACATCGGACAGGGGACACTGGAGTGCCGCCATGGGATTTATCCGGTGCCGGGTCCCGCTGCACAGGAACTGCTGAAAGGCGTTCCGGTCTTCTCCAATGCCGTTACCGGAGAACTTACCACCCCAACCGGAGCAGCCCTCGTTGTGACACTCGCCGGGAGTTTCGGGGCGTGTCCGCCGATGAAGATCGAGTCGGCCGGGTACGGTGCCGGCACGCGCAAGACGCCGGGCAACGCGAATGTCCTCAGGGTGAGCGTCGGCGAAGCCTTCGAACAGACAGCCGCATCTCCCGAAGAGGAAGTTGCTGTGATAACCGCCACAATAGATGACATGAGTCCGCAGGTGTACGGCTACTTCCAGGAAACGGCTCTTGCGGCGGGAGCGCTCGACATCTACTGCATCCCGATCCAGATGAAAAAGAACAGGCCCGGGCTCATGGTCAGCTGCGTGTGCGCCTGCCGCGACGTCGACAGGCTGGCAAAGTTGATTTTCCGAGAGACGACCACTATCGGAATACGGTACACCTTCGCCCGGCGCAAGACGCTCCAGCGGCAGTTTGTGCAGGTCGAGACCCGTTTTGGTCCCGTGTCGATGAAAGTGTCGCTGCTCGAGGGCAGTCCCGTCAACTTCATTCCTGAATTCGAAGACTGCAGGAGACTGGCAGCGGAACAGGGAGTGGCGCTGAAAGAAATACAGGCCGCGGCATTGCGCGCCTACCTGCAGAACGTTGCACAAAAACCGGAATAACGCTAAAAGGAATGACAATGGCTGAAGAAACGCTTTCCCAGATTACAATAGAAGACTTTGCGAAGGTCCAGATGCGCGTCGGCCAGATTCTGGAGGCGGAAAAGATCGAAGGTTCGCGGAAGCTCATAAAGCTGAAGGTCGATATCGGAACTGAGGTGCGCCAGATCGTGGCGGGAATCGCCGAGGCGTACGAGCCGGCTGCGCTGCTGAACCGGAAGATCGTCCTGGTCGCAAACCTCAAGCCGGCAACACTCATGGGCGTGGAATCCAACGGCATGATTGTTGCGGCGTCTGTTGACGGGAAGCCGGTGCTCGCCACCTTCGCCGAGGACGTGCCAAATGGGGCTTTGCTTCGCTAGGGGAATTAACGACTGTCCGACGACGCCTGTGGTAAGATCCTGTTCGGCTTGCGTTTGTGACAAGTTGCAGGCGCTGCCGTCTTAGAGAGTGTCCATTGACTCCACACGAAATATACAAGCTCATCGAACGCGGCATGGAACAGGTTGATGAGGAGATCGTCCGCCAATCCAACTCCGGTGTTCCTCTTATCGACAGCATAGGGCGCTACATATCGAGCAGCGGCGGAAAGAGGATCAGGCCGGCCATTCTGCTGCTGGGTGCCGGGATGTGCGGGTATGAGGGCCCTGTCGCGCCGCGGCTTGGTGCGGTCATCGAGATGATCCATTCGGCCACGCTCCTGCATGACGACATTCTCGACAACGCGAGCGTCCGCCGGGGACGAGCCTCCGTCAATGCTCAATGGGGAAACGAAATCACGGTGTTGATGGGCGACTGGCTCTACATGACCTCGTTCCGGCTCGCGCTCGGCGAACGGCACTTCAAGGTGCTGGATGTGCTGATCGAAGCAACACGCAAGATGATCGAAGGGGAACTCATCCAGCTCGCCTTCAATGGGAAGTTCGATATTACGGAAGAGCAGCACCTCGACATCTCGATCAGGAAGACCGCTTTTCTGTTCTCTGCATGCTCTCAGCTTGCCGCGATCCTGTCGTCGGCGGGGGAAGGGAAGGAAGAGCTGCTCCGGCTCTACGGACTGAACGTGGGCCTCGCGTTCCAGCTCGTTGATGACGTTCTCGACCTCACGTCGGACGAATCGACGCTGGGCAAGCCGGTCGGAAGCGATCTGAAGGAAGGGAAGCTGACGCTGCCACTGATCTACCTCATGAGGGAAGGCGAACCGCAGCACCGCGAACTCGTGCGCAATGCCATGCGGCGGAAAGATGTGGATGCCTCGGTGATGAACGAGATCGTGCATCTCGTCAAGGAGTATCACACAGCCGAACGGGTACTCGAGAAAGCCCATGACTATGGCCGGAAGGCGAAGGAATGCCTCGCTTCATTCCCCTCGTGTCCGGAGCGTGACGCCCTGATGTCTATTCCCGACTACATCGTTGAACGCGACCGGTAACGGAGCCGGTTTCAATCGGCGTGAATTTCCTCGATGATGAGCGGGGTTTCCCGTGAGATCGTCTCCACAGTCGGGAAATTTTCGAACGGTTTGTCTTTCAGGATCTCTCTCATGCAATCGACCCATATCGGCAGCGCCACCACCGATCCGGACTGCCTCGACCCGAGTGTCTTCTTTTCGTCAAACCCCACCCACACGGCTGCGGTGAGAGAGGGAGTGAAGCCTACAAACCATGAATCGGTAAAATCGTCTGTCGTGCCGGTCTTGCCTCCCACGGGCCGGCCAAGCGATCGGGCCGCCGCGGCGGTCCCTCCTTCACCCTGTACCACATTCTGCAGGAGTCCGAGGATGGTTTTGGCTATCTCGGGCGAGAGAACCTCACGTATCTTCGGGAAAGTCTCTTCCTTCTTTACACGGTCGTAGTCTTCGACTTTTCGGATGAAGTAAGGTTCCGCCTGTATCCCGAGATTCGGAAAGACAGTGAACGCCGAGGCCATCTCGAGCGGAGTGGCTTCGCAGGCGCCCAAAGCCAGCGGCAGATAGGGCGGCAGCTGGCCGCCGATTCCGAACCGGCGGGCCATCACCACGACATTCTTTATCCCGATAATCGAAGCGACCTTGACCGTCGGGATGTTGCGCGACTCGGTCAGGGACTGGCGGATGCTGATCGGGCCCTTGAACTTTCCGTCATAGTTCCTCGGCTGCCAGATGCGTCCCAGATCATCGGTATGGCTTATCGGATCATCGTCGATGATTGTTTCGGGCGTCATTCCTTTTTCAAAAGCCGAGGCATAGACAATCGGTTTGAAGGTGGATCCGACCTGTCGCATGGCCTGCACGGCCCGGTTGAATTCGCTCGATTCAAAATCGTAGCCTCCGACCATGGCCTTTATTTCACCGGTGTTGTTCTGGAGGACAATGATGGCCCCTTCGACCTTCGGCTTCTGATCCAGAAGGATCGAGACGGTTCCGGCTTCATCATCAATCGAAACGATTTTGAAGTAAGCCAGGTCTCCGGGTTTCAGGATCTTTCCCGGTGAATCTGCCTTGGTCCATGCAATCTCTTTGGCTCCGACACTCCCGTGATAGCGGCCGATCCTGATGGCTGCTTCGGCATTTCCGACTCCCTCGACCACGCCGACAACAATGTCACCCTGCTGGAAAACTCTGCGCCATCCCGGATGCGTATAGGTGCCGATGGAGGTGTCGGGCATCTCGAGCACGTTGCCGATCGGTCCGCGCCAGCCATGTCTTTTGTCGTACTGGCCGAGCCCTTCGCGGAGCGCCCTGGTGGCCGCGTTCTGCATCTGGATATTAAGGGTGGTGTAGACCTGCAGCCCTTTTCTCCAGATTTCGTCGGTGGAATAACGTTCAGCCAGCGATTGCCTGACACGCTCGAGAAAGTGCGGTGCCATCCCCATCCGCTGCGGACTCCTCCGCAGGACGTTCAGCGGCTTTGCCTTGGCTTCGGCGGCCATTTCCGGCGAAATCATCCGCTCGGTGACCATCCTGTCGATGACGAAGTTTCTCCGGGACAGCGCCGCCTTCGGGTGCAGCCGCGGAGAATACTTGGTGGGATTGCTCGGCAGACCCGCAATCATGGCGCATTCCTCGAGCGTGAGATCCTTCAGTTCCTTTCCGAAATAGCTGTCGGCCGCGGCCGCGACCCCGTAGATGCCGTGGCCCATCGGATGCAGATTGCAGTAGAGGGTGAGGATCTGCTGCTTCGAGTAGAGCTTTTCGATTTTCCATGCTATCAGCACTTCCTTGATTTTCCTGTCGTAGGTCTTTTCAAAACTGCTGATGAGCATGCGGGCCAGCTGCTGCGTGATGGTGCTGGCCCCCTTCCCAATAGGATAACTCTGCCGGATCAGGTCCTTGACGACGGCTCTGGCGATCGAAAAGTAGTTGATGCCCGAGTGCTGGTAGAACTGATCATCTTCGGTGGCGAGAATCGCCAGCTGCAGATAGGGCGGGATTTCATCGTGGGAGACGATGATGCGTCTCTCCAGGTACAGCTCCCCGATGACGCGGTTGTCATCGGAATAGACTTCGGTGATGACGTCGGGCCGGTAGTCCTCGAGGCTCTGGATCGGGGGAAGGTTGTACTGGTAGCCGAGCAGAACTCCGAACGCCGATCCTGCCGCCAAGAAAGTGATAACAAGAATTGCGAAGAATATCCGCAGCCAGAGGGGAAACCTGGCACGCCCTGCCTTTTGCTGAGCCATAATCGTGCGGCATTATAGCATAGAGGTTTTGTCTCCGGTGCGGGATTCCTGTCCTGCGCGATTCCCCGCGGTCTAGAAAGGTATCTCGTTTTCACCGGCGGGGCGGGGCGGAGGGTCGCCGTTCGCTCCTCTGGAATCGAGGAACTGCACCCTCGCCGCCACAACTTCCGTCATGTAATGTTTGTCTCCGGGCGGGTTTTCCCAGCTGCGCGTCTGCAGTGAGCCTTCGACGCAGACAAGACGTCCTTTCCGCAGGTACTGGTTGCACTGCTCGGCAACCTTGCCGAATACCACTACCCGGTGCCATTCCGTCGTTTTTTCCGCGCCCGCTCCCCTATAGCTGTCAGTCGCGACGGAGAAACTGGACACACGGGTGCCGCCGGCAGTCGTCCTTTCCTCCGGATCGCGCCCAAGCCTGCCGACCAGAATCACTTTGTTTATAGTTCCCATGCTTGCTCTTCTCCCTGTCTAATGAAATGAATCAGGAGGAGATTGAGCCGAAAAAAGACGAGGGATTTCTGCAAAACCGCCAGTGTTATCGGGTATTCTCAACCTATGAAATACGACTTTGACCGCCTGATCGAGCGGAGGAACACCGACAGCATCAAATGGACCCTCTATGCGGAGGATGTGATCCCGCTGTGGGTCGCAGACATGGATTTCCCTTCCGCCGAGCCCATAGTTAGGGCCCTGACGGACCGTGCCCGGCACGGGGTGTTCGGTTACAGCCTGCCTCCCAAGGCCCTGACGCTCGCACTGATCCAGAGGTTGAAAGAGCTGTACGGCTGGAGTGTGGCCGAACCCGAGGTGATCTTCCTTCCGGGTATTGTGACAGGTTTGAACATCGCGTTTCAGGCTTATGTGGAACGCGGCGAGGCTGTCCTGGCGCAGCCGCCGGTATACTTTCATTTTTTGCGCGATCCCGTCCAGCACGGCCGCGTTCTCATCGATCCTCCGCTGGTCCGGTCAAAAGACAGCTGGGAGATCGATTTCGACCTGTTCGAGCGCAGCATCACGCCGTCGACGAAGCTGTTTGTGCTCTGCAACCCGCATAATCCGGTGGGAAGGGTGTTTTCGCGGCAGGAGCTGGAGCGCATCGCCGAAATCTGTCTGCGGCACGGCCTGATTATATGTTCCGACGAAATACACTGTGATCTGGTGTTTCCCCCCTACCGGCACATCCCGATAGCCACCCTGGCGCCCGAAATCGATGACCGGACCGTCACCCTGATGGCTCCGAGCAAGACCTATAACATCGCCGGGCTCGGATGCGGTTACGCCGTCATCAGGAACCGACGTCTTCGGGACAGGTGGAAGGAAGCGAGCAGCGGCATAGTACCGCACGTCAACATCATGGGTCATGTGGCCGCGCTGGCGGGTTTGACCGAAGGGCAGGATTGGCTCGATCAGGTGATTGAATACCTGAAGGGAAACCGGGACTTTCTGTATGAGTATGTCGGCGGGAAAATCCCGTTTATGACAATGAACAGGGTGGAAGCAACATATTTGGCTTGGCTCGACTGTCAAAAACTTGGTATTGTTGGAAATCCGGCCGTCTTCTTCCGGAGCGAGGCGCGGGTGGCGCTGAGCGACGGGCTGGAATTTGGAAAACCGGGTGAGGGGTTTGTCCGGCTCAATTTTGCGTGTCCGCGACATGTCTTGAGTGAGGCTCTCGACAGAATGAAGCATGCGCTCGAGAAGTGCTGATTCCGTCCCGGATAGCGGGATTCCGGACTTTTAGAATTTAGGAATCTTCATATATTTCATTTGCTTGACAGCATTCTAAGCGTTTGCTATATTCGTCAGGTTTTTCGCTGTATAAGCATGGCTCGGGGTGCTGATACTGTTGAGTTTTAATTCCCTGGGTATGAGTGACTAAAGATAAGGAGAGCAGAGTTTGCCGACCTTCAATCAGCTGGTACGATCTGGCCGAAAGAAGATTCGTTATAAGACGAAGAGTCCGGCTTTGCAGGGGAGTCCCCAACGTAGAGGGGTATGTACGAGGGTGTATACTTCTACGCCCAAAAAACCAAATTCCGCTCTACGGAAAGTTGCGCGTGTCCGTCTTACCAATGGAATAGAGGTTACGACCTATATTCCGGGTATCGGGCACAACCTGCAGGAACACTCCATCGTGTTGATTCGCGGCGGACGTGTCAAGGATCTCCCCGGGGTTCGGTACCATGTGGTTCGGGGAACGCTGGATTCGGTTGGAGTTCAGGACCGGAAGAATTCCCGTTCCAAGTATGGCGCCAAGCGGCCTAAAAGCTAATCACTTTTCATAACTTATGTTTCATCAGGGTGAGGGATTACGCACCCGCCTTGGAATCCGTAACTCCGGTACGAGCCAGAGCCGGCGGGATTCGATTCGGGCGGGCGGCCTCACCCTAATCGGTTTCAGCATAGCAGGGTTTTGGGAGATTTTTGATATGCCGAGGCGAAGAGAAGTACCGAAACGAGAGACCTTGCCGGATCCCCTGTTCGGAAGTACGCTCATTACGAAGTTTATTAACTGCATGATGATTCAGGGCAAGAAGAGCGTTGCCGAAGGGGCTTTTTATGGCAGCCTCGATTTGGTTAAAGATCGGGCCAAGGAAGATCCGGTGAAAATCTTCAAGAAGGCCCTGGAAAACGTTAAGCCAATTCTGGAAGTTAAATCACGCCGGGTCGGCGGTGCGACCTATCAGGTACCTATCGAGGTTTCGCAGGAACGCCGTACGTCTCTGGCGATCCGCTGGGTCATTTCCAATGCAAGGGCGCGGGGCGAGAAGACCATGCGCGAGAGGCTTGCAGCCGAGATTCTCGATGCTGCAAATAACCGCGGTGGCGCGATAAAGAAGAGAGAAGATACGCACCGTATGGCCGAGGCCAACAAGGCTTTTGCCCATTACAGGTGGTAGTGAGGTTTTTTGTGGCTCGCTTTGTCCCGTTAGAATTGACCAGAAATATCGGTATCATGGCGCACATAGATGCCGGCAAGACTACCACGACCGAACGGATCCTTTATTATACGGGGATTACGCACAAGCTCGGCGAGGTGCACGAAGGTACGGCTACCATGGACTGGATGGAACAGGAGCAGGAGCGCGGCATCACGATTACGTCGGCCGCGACGACCTGTTTCTGGAACAACCACAGGGTCAATGTCATCGACACTCCCGGCCATGTTGATTTCACGGCCGAAGTCGAACGCAGCCTTCGTGTGCTGGATGGCGCCGTGGCGCTGTTCGGAGCGGTAGAGGGAGTCGAGCCGCAATCTGAGACTGTCTGGAGACAGGCCGACAAGTATTCCGTGCCGCGCATAGGGTTTGTGAACAAGATGGATCGGCCGGGCGCCGATTTTGCGCGCGTGCTCGAGACGATGCGAAATCGCCTGCATGCGAATCCGGTTGCAGTGCAGTTGCCGCTGGGAGCTGAAGACCGATTCAGGGGTATCGTCGATCTTGTTGATCAGAAGGCGATCGTCTTCGAGGAAGAGACACTGGGAGCCGACTTCGACGTCGAGGAAATTCCGGCGGAGATGCTCGACGACATTGCGGTTTATCGCGAGAAGCTCATCGAGGCGGTATCGGAGGTTGACGATTCTCTGCTGGAGAAGTACCTGAGCGGCGGAGAGATCTCGGGGAATGAAATCAGGGCCGCACTGCGCAGGGGAACCCTCGCTCTGAAGTTTGTCCCGGTCCTGTGCGGTTCAGCATTCAAGAACAAGGGCATTCAACAGCTGCTCGATGCCATCGTTGCATATCTCCCCTCTCCTCTGGATATTCCGCCGGTTGAAGGCGTGACGGAAAACGGCGCGGTCCCGCCGGTGCGGAAACCTTCCGATGACGAGCCTTTTTCGGGACTGGTTTTCAAGATAATGACCGATCCCTTTGTGGGGCACCTGGCGTTTTTCCGTGTCTACTCGGGAACGCTCAAGTCCGGGACGAGTGTTTACAACTCGACGAAAGAGAGCGTCGAGCGAGTCGGGCGCCTGCTGAAGATGCACGCCAACAAGCGGGAAGAGATCAAGGAAGTCATGTGCGGGGACATCGCGGCGGCGGTGGGGCTCAGGAACGTCGGAACCGGAGATACCATCTGTGAAAAGCAGAACCCGATTGTTCTGGAAGCGATAGAATTTCCGGCCCCGGTGATTTCGGTGGCTGTCGAGCCCAAGACGAAGAGCGATCAGGAGAAACTCGGGTTGTCGCTCGACAAGCTGATGCGCGAAGATCCTACGTTCCGGGTACATACGGATCCGGATACGGGACAGACGATTCTCTCCGGCATGGGCGAACTCCATCTGGAGATCCTTGTCGACCGGATGGTGCGGGAATTCGGAGTGGCTGCCAATATCGGCAGACCGCAGGTCTCGTACCGGGAAACGATTCGGCAGCAGTCGGAGGCTGAAGGGAGATTCGTACGCCAGACAGGCGGCCGCGGCCAGTACGGGCATGTCAAGATCAAGCTCGAGCCGGCAGAGGCCGGCAGCGGTTTTGATTTCGTCAACGAGATCGTCGGGGGCGCCATCCCGAAGGAATTCATCTCCCCTGTTGAGGAGGGAGTCAGACAGGCGCTCCTTACCGGCGTCCTGGCCGGATACGAAATGGTGGATGTGAAGGTGACCCTCGTCGACGGCTCATATCACGAGGTGGATTCTTCGGAGCTGGCCTTCAGGATTGCCGGTTCGATGGCCCTGAAAGAAGCGGCCAGGAAGGCGAAGCCGGTGCTCCTGGAGCCGATGATGAAGGTTGAAGTTGTGGTACCTGAGGAGTACATGGGGAGTGTCACCGGCGATCTGCACTCGCGCAGAGGCCGCGTGGAGTCTACTGAAACCCGTCTCAGTTCGACTATAATTCAATGCAAGGTCCCCCTTTCGGAAATGTTCGGCTATTCCACAGACCTACGTTCCATGACCCAGGGTCGTGCGACTTACTCAATGCACTTCTCTCACTATGATGAAGCGCCAAAGGCAGTAAGCGAAGAAGTGATCTCAAAGATCCGTGGAAAGTCGTAGGGTTAATAGGTTCGGAGGAAGATATGGCCAAGGAGAAATTTGATCGCAGTAAGCCGCACGTAAACATAGGGACGATAGGACACATCGACCACGGCAAGACGACACTGACAGCGGCAATCACGACAGTGTTGCACGAGGCGGATCC
>Ga0123335_1001345_pt1 | contig 40110 bp, 42 predicted proteins | sample BiotimSIPDNA_2_FD_89707 | JGI IMG/M metagenome (GOLD analysis project Ga0123335, IMG submission 89707) | Anaerobic biogas reactor microbial communites from Washington, USA - Biogas_R2 time_0 SIP DNA | ecosystem: Engineered > Bioreactor > Anaerobic > Unclassified | place: Washington, USA...
AAGCGGCTCATGGTCTGGTCATCCAAACCCGAAAGATTTTTAAACTTGTTCTTGCTGAAGCCCTTGGCCTCTCGAATCTGCTCGACTCGCTCCAAGAAGCTGATCGCGATGGTCTGCCGCCAGTCTTAAGTTCAACATGAATGTTAGTGAATGGCAGTTTGGACAAGAATAGTGTATCAGTTATATGTTTTGCCTGTCAATTGTTACTTGAGATAGAGTCAATTTACTGTAGGGTTTAAGAAGAAGTCTTCCCGCAAGCAAATATCTGCATCTAGATGATACAGCAAGGTGAGCGTCATTTCAACACACCCCCCGTATTTCCTTGAGAAGCCATCTGAGCTGTGTCCTCTTTCCCTGCGATATCACTGGCATACTAACGTTATTGTAGAACTCCTTTCGCGCCCTTGCCGCCATAGCCGGCTCCCCACGCCCCTCTTCCTTCTTTGCGGGGTCTGCCATGCTCCTCCTGTATTTGACAAGGTCGATTATCTTCCCGCCGTTCATGCTGTACACTATGAGCTTGGCCATATTGCCGACATTCCTGACGCTCCACCCCTTAGGCCTGCTGCTGAGCCTGCTGGAGTATATATGGCTTACATGGCCTTCCGCGCTGCATCCAGTGATATCCTCCCTCTCCTCGCTGTATATGCGTATTCCGCTCCAGTTGTTCATGATGTACCTGTATGCCTCCATTACGCTTTCACGCTTGCTGTCCTCCTCGGTCATCCCGATTATCCTGTCAAGCACTGCTGTGACTGTATCCTTGTCAGCCTCGTATATCGCGTCGTTCAATGCGTCCTGGAGCACGACATCCATATGGGAGGACGCCTGCCTTAAATACTTCCTCAGATGGTACCTGTCCAGCACGAACCTGCTCTTGTCTATTATCCCTGTGCCTGCCTTTATCCACGGGGCCCCGTCTCCAGAGATGTATATCCTGTCTATGCTCTCGTAGTCATACTTGCCGTATATGTAATCCAGGACCCTTTCCCATAAGCCTGTGCTGCTTTCCCCCATGGAATCGAAGTATTTCACGTTCTTGAGGCGCCTCCTCTTGCTTTTCGCGCCTTCTTTCTCCGCTCCCTCATGGACATATACGAGCCTGGGCATCGCTGTGCCGCCTTCCTGCAGGGCAACATGGTCCTCGTCAGCCTCTATGTATATTATCCTGGATTTCCTCTGCTCCGGCTCTTCCTTTGCTTCTGGCAGTTCGAAGCCGTACCTGCTTATGTAGTTCATTACAGTCTGCTTGCTCAGCTCTTCGTCAACGATTAACGCCTGTTTGCCGCCTTTCCTGTATGTCGTCTGGAGCGCCTCTTCTATCATATGCGTCTCGACGTCGCTCGCAATGTTCTCATGCGGCCTTATCCCGAATATCCTGTCCGTGGTGTATTCAGTCTTTCCTGTCCTCTTGTCCCTGAAGCATGTGCGCCGGTATGTGACCTCTCCCATCCTTGTGAGGAATGAGTTCTTCCGCTTATGGACGATCTCGTAATGCTTCTTCCTGTCTTCGCTGCCACGCAATTCATCATCCATGTCTTCCAGTATCTCTGCCATCACGCTCAAGCCTAACTTGCAAAGATCATTGCATATGCCGTCAGATATCTGGCCTATGTCTTCGCCTTTCTTTACCTGCATTACTACTCTTTTCAATATTTTTCCTGTGTTTTTTTCGTAAAACTGTTGTATACTCTTAATCATGAGAGACTTTCTTTCCTTTCAATATTTTATTGCAAATACTATTTTAACAGAAAGATTCGTCTCTCTCTTTTTATTTCGTTTCCCTACAGTAATTTTACTCTAACGTTCGCTAGCAGTAATTTTGCGTTGTTTGTAATATAATAAGGGTGGAGGTTTTTATGGATATAAGATTAATGACATACAATATCTGCTCTGGATTGAGTTACGGAAAAGACAGAAGAAGAGATTTGGCACAGGCCGCTGAGGTTATAAAGCAGTATTCACCTGACATACTCAGTCTTAATGAGGTACATTACAATATAGGTTTTTCCGGTTTTGCAAAACAGGCTGAGGAACTCAACCAGATTCTGGATTATAAATATATGTATTACGGTAAAGCAGGCGCAATCAAGGAAGGTTTCCAGGGGAATGCCCTGTTTTCCAGATATCCTGTAAAGACAGTACAGACTGTTCTTGTTGACCAGCCTGCTGTATGTGATGAGGATACTTATTATGAACAGCGTTCCTTTATAGACTCAGTTATTGATGCCGGTGTTTATATAAGGGTTATAGTAACCCATTTCGGCCTTGCTAAAGGCGAAAGGAAGAATGAACTGGACCTTCTTATGCCTATATTCAAAAGCAACAAAAAACCTCTTGTCTTTATGGGGGATTTAAATGTAAAGCCTGAAGATTTGCAGCTTAAAATGATATCTGATGTTCTCTTAGATACCGCCCATATCAGCAGCAGCCCGAATTATACTTTCCCTTCAGATGTACCTGACAGGAAAATCGACTATATATTCGTATCGCATGATATAAAAGTAAAAGAAGTGCTGATTCCTTCCACCATGGCATCAGATCATCTTCCATATATTGCAGATGTTTCTTTATAGGATATTAAATAGATTTATAAAATTATCGTAAAGGATACTTATATTTTCCTGTTCAGTTAGGTGAAGATTTAAAAATCTTTCCAGCTCCAGTTTATGGTCCCACATCGGGTAATCAGTGCCGAACAGAAATTTATCGCTTCCGAAAGTCCGTATAATATCACAGGCCACATCCGGTTCAAGAGCATACAGGCTTGAGGATGTGTCAAAGTATAATCCTTCTATTCCACGTAAAGTTTTATATGCTTCTTCCCAGCATTTATACCCTCCGAAATGAGCCGCTATGCATTTAAGCTTTGGGAATTTTTCTTTTATAGATATAAAACGTTTGGGTTTAGTGTAATCATACCTTTCATCACCTGCATGCAGCAGGCATACCATGCCTGTTTCTTCAGCTTTCCTGTAGGTTTTGTAGAATCTGGAATCATCAGCATATGCTATCTGAAAATCATGATGCATCTTTATTCCTTTAAGACCATTTTCTACTGCTCGTTCCATTTCCTTCTCGACATCACAAAAATCCTGATGCATAGATGCAAGTCCTGTAAATTCCTTATGTTCTTTGCATTCAGAAATTATAAAATCATTAATGGTTGTAACCTGATGAGCATTGGTCGCTACAGAGCAGACAAGATACTTCTGGACATTTATTCTTTTTCCATTTTCAATAAGCTGCTTTGAAGTTCCATTATAAGCCATAGGCAGGTTATAGAAATCTCCGATAGTTTTTGATGCCTTTAATGCAATTTTCTCAGGATAAATATGTGTATGCGAATCCGCAATTCTGTATAAACTGTCCAAATAAACGCCTTCCTTTATGCAATGGCTCTATTTTACACCCATATAAAATAAATTCAAGCGTTATTCTTTGTTTGTGAATTTTTCCAAAATATCATTATACAAGCTGTCAGTCAGCTCTGATGTATCCTGATTAAATACTGCAAATCCGTCTTTGTGCTCAATGACTATGTAATCCTTTACATTTTTGTACACATAAAGCTTGTATCTTCCGTATTGCTCATTCTTAAATGTCCCGCTATAAATCTTTATGAGGTCAGCACCCATTACCCTGCTTCCAACTGTTATGGAATCGACCTTCTCTACTTTTACCATATCATCATAATCTATAGTAAGCCGTTCCAAACCGGACTTTATGGTTATTGACTGCTCATCTGCTATAATGCTGACTTTGCTGAATATTAAAAGAGCTGCAATAGCAATTAATAAAACTGCTGTAATAATCATGCCTGTCTTGTTTTTTTTGAATAGTTCTTTTTTCTCCATTTAATCTTCCCCCTGGATAAATAATATGACTTTAGAATGATGTAATCTCATCAAACAATTTTTTCGCGTACATGTCTGTCATGGATGATATGTAGTCAATAACCGCCAGTGTATAGTGCTCTTTATTTGAAAGGTCATAAAGCATTATATTTTTGAAATTATCCGGCCTGTTTTCTGCTTTTGAATATTTCCTCAAACGGTCTGAAAATGATGAAGCCAGTTCAGGATAAATTGTTGAGTACTCTGACTTAATATATGAAAGTGTGTCACCATCCCTGTAAAAGGACATCAAAATATCAAACAGGGATTCGATGATGAGCCTGGCAAACTCCTCATACTTTTTTAACCGTTTATTCTTGTATATATGCTCATAGTTAAATGCTTTTATTTCCTTAAGTATCATAAAACCTTCATCAGAAAAACATATGCCGTGTTCTTTTTTGCTGTTCAAGCATAAATCAGTTACCAGGCTGTTTATTATCGTACTGTTATTCATAGTCTCTTCTGCTTTTTTATACTGTTTAAGTATTTCATCAAGACTTTGTATATCCTGCTGATTAAGAATCTTCAGTCTTAACGCATCTTCGATATCCCTGCCAAGATATGCGATTATATCAGAAGCTTTAACTACACAGCCTTCATATGTATAAGGGGAAGTCGTTGAAGCATTTTTAATGCGTTCAAGATCTATATATTCCTCTCTGGGTATAAGCTGTTTTTTTTCTATTTCACCGCAATGCGTGACTATTCCGTCCCTTACCGCATAAGTCAGGTTCAAATTCTCTTCCTGTCCTGAAGCATTCTGAATAGTTTCACAGTAGTCGATAAACCTTAAACTGTTTTTTTCATGCCAGAAATCGGACTTCAGGTATTCTTTGGATATCTTGTTAATAATCCTCTCGCCGCTATGACCAAAAGGCGCATGACCAAGGTCATGGCCTGCAGCAATAGCCATCACAAGCTCATCATTCAGACCCAGATATCTGGCAATACCAAAACTTATTGATGATACATTATTTACATGCTCCATCCTTGTGCAGACATGGTCATTCCTTGTCGCGAAAAATACCTGTGTTTTCTGTTTAAGCCTTCGAAAAGCCCTGCTGTTTATAATCCTGGTATAATCCCGGTAAAATTCTGAGCGTATATCATTTTCTCTTCTACTGATCTGTTTCTTACGGCAGATCATATTCTCCCATTTTGAATTTCTGTCTGTTGCAGATACATCATATAGTTCTTTCATCAAAACCACCAGCTTGGAAGCCATCTTAAAAGCTCGATATAATCGACACTGATCTTTATCCCTGTCATAGCAGGATAGAAAGCTGCAAAAACAAGAATACTCAATAAGACATATATGTTAATGTATTTCTTTATCTTAGGATTATCCTCCATAAAGTATGAAGCTATGTACACTATTGCCAGGATCATAAAAGGCACACATCCGAAGTAATGGTATAGGAAAGTTATACTTCTTGGTGCTACAGCCCATGGCAGCAGGATGGAAAGGTATCCTGCAAATATAAACAGGCCTCTTTTGTCGCGTCTTTTTATAGATACTATCGCAGTCCCTATGAGCGCAGCTAGGCCTGTCCACCATATTACAGGATTGCCTATGGCTACTATGGTACCCCACTGACCTTCGGCTTTAATAGGAGCAGAGTAGTAATAAACAGGCCTGTACATAATCGGCCATGTATACCAGCTGGATTTGAAAGGATGGTCTTGCGTGACTCCCTTATGGTATTCAAACATATGCTTCTGACTTGCGATTATGTTATCTGCCATTTCCATAACTGTAAACTTTTCATTATCAATGGCAGCTGACTGTATCTGGAATATGGGGGTATACGATACCGCATATATCAGTGCAGGTATAGCTATGAAGAAAAACAGGCATATAAAGCATGTAAGCAGAGTATTTTTAGCAACAAGCGCTTTGCCTCCATGAACAATACGTCCATATCCGAAAGACTTCCATTCTAAAAACATCTTAACGAAGAATAAAAGCGCTATTCCGGCTCCTGCGTAAAAACCAATCCATTTTACGGATATCGCGCACCCGAAGAAAAAACCAGAAAAGAATAAAGGCACGAGCGTCTTAAAATAACTCGTCTTTCTTAAGTCCATATCCACATAACTTGCCATGAAATAGAAGGTAAGCATTATGAAAAGAACCAGATAACTGTCCACTGTTCCAAGCCTCGTCTGTACAAAATGCATGCATTCAAATGCCAGAAGCGTTGCTCCAAGCATAGCAAAGTAATGGTTTTTAAACAGCTTCTTCCCAAGAGCATACATAACTGGTATCATCAAAGCTCCAGCTATCGCGCCCATAGCCCTGTACCCGAAAGGATTAACCCCGAACAGCTTATATGACCACATGATTATTATCTTGCCAAGGTGAGGGTGAGTATTTTCATAAACTGTATCGCTTTTTATCATGAATTCATAAGCAGTCCGTGGAAAATATATCTCATCGAAGTATGTACTGTTCATATATGAAGGCTCATAAACAAACAGGTCCTGTTCATCAAACAAATTAATGGATTTGTCGTCTATATATGGATTAGATGGTGTAACTGTGTTTATGGGGATAGGAGTATCATTACCTGAAGCGAAGAAGCATACTTCCATAATTTCCCCCCTTGTTCCACGAATAAACTGCTCTTCCTTATCCTGATATATTCCTGAAACAATTTTAATAGAATCTGTTATAACAGGCTGTTCCAAGTCCATATAAAGCCATTTAAGAAATTTGCTTGGCCCTTTTTCCAAAGTTGCGAAATAAACATATCTTCCTGACATATCCTTGAAATATAAGTCCAGTGCGGTTATGTTGTACCAGGTATCTCCCAAACCGCAAAGATATGTAATCCTCTCAACAGTCTCTTGCTGTTCAAAATCAACATAAACGACTGACCCTGCTCTTTGCGGCGTCCATCCGTTTACCGGCCCTTTCATATTACCAAGATTAGTTAAAGATAAAACGAGATAAAACATAGTAAGCAGAATAATAGCCAGCTTTTCCTTAAGTGCCTGCCTGTTGCTTCTTTTTCTTTTATTTCTCATAAGTGTCTTATTCGGAGTTTTTTCAGATCCGTTGTATTCTTCTCTCATTTTTTCTGCTTAAAATAACCTCAATCTGCTCTGTTTGTGTAATATGTATATAGATTATATCCTTACAGGGCGGCAAATAAAAGGCTAAAAGCTGTTTTTTTGGATATCCATAATAGTAACTAAGGTTTTCGGATTTGATTTTTCACGTACTTCCAAAGCTTCTTGTTTTGAACCGCCTATAACTCCGTAATGCATTGGAACTATTACCCTTGTTTTAATATAGTATGTCGCTTGTGCTGCTTCATTAGGATTCATGACATATTTACTGTCCGGATATACTGGTATAAGTGCGACATCTGCCGTTATATTCCGCATTTCCTCAATAAGATCAGTATCCCCTGCGTGGTATATGGATATATTATCCATCCTGACTAAGAAACCCAGCCATCCGTTCTCCTTCGGGTGATTGGGTTTTGTCACGTTATATGCAGGCAGGGCTTCTATCTCTATTCCATTGATTGCAAATTTGTCATATGGCTTCACGACTATCATATTGTCCAGCCCTAGAATTTTCGCCGAGTCCTTTTCTGTGACAATCTTGGTTTCAGGTTTTAGTATCTTTAAGATATCTTCTTTCGAGCAGTGGTCATAATGCTTATGTGAAACGAATATTATATCCGCTTTCCTGCCTTCATCTATTCTGAATGGGTCAAAGTATATCGTCTTGCTGCCATCAACACGGAAGGATGCATGTCCAAGCCATCTTATCTTATCAGTCAGCATTTTTTCTTGCCTCCACTCTGACTTTTTCCACTCTCATATTCACTACTTCCAGTACAGTTATAACATGTCCGTCAAAAAGAAAACTGTCATTCGCATTTGGAAGATGGCCAAGCATCTCAGTTACAAACCCTCCGACAGTAGTGTATTCAGATTCGTAATCATCCTCTTCATATTCTATCATATCAAGAAAGTCATCTAGCAGCATATCTCCTGCAATCTCATAAGTTCCCGTGGATGTTTCCACTGTTTCCTCATCCAGATCATCAGTCTCATCCCATATGTCACCGACCAGCTGCTCCAGCACATCCTCTAAAGTAACAATACCCATAGTTCCTCCGAACTCATCAAGTACTATAGCCATATGTGCTCTTTTCGCTTTAAACTCCTCCATAACAGAAGATATCCCCATTGCTTTATATATATACAGAGGCTCACGCATCATTGTACGGATATCTATCTGCGAGCCTTTCTTTACAGCAGCCTTCAATAGTTTTTTTGTGCTCAGTATTCCTACTATGTTGTCAATTGTGCCTTTATACACAGGCACTCTGGAATACTCTTCTTCCAGCACTGACTGGATTATATCCTTCGGATCATCATCAATGTTTATTGCAAAAACATCAACCCTCGGTGTAAGAATTTCAAAAGCCAGATCATCAGAAAACTCTATTGCTGACTTAATGAGGTCACTTTCCTTTTGTGTGAATCCGCCTTCTTCCTCAATTGTTTCAACTATGCTTAAAAGCTCGTCTTCAGTAACAGAAGGCTCTTCTTTTTTAGGCTTCCATAATTTTGAAAGCTTTTCAGTCATCTTTGTAACTAAAAATACAACAGGTTTAAAGATGAACACGAATATCTTAACCATCCATGTTACATTTACCGCAAATCTGTTAGGATTATCGTTTGCAACCAGTTTCGGTGTTATTTCACCGAATATAAGTATCACCACAGTAGTAATAACGACAGTTATAGTCTGAACAGGAAGACTTGTATTGCTTCTCTCTACAATCCTTAATGCCAAAAGTGTTGTCAATGAAGAAACAGCGATGTTTACCAGGTTATTTCCGACTAAAACTGTATAAAGCACAGAGGAGAAGTTTTTTGCCAGGTCATAAGTTTTTTTCTTTTTTACATCTCCAGATTCCGCTTCCAACCTGATTCTTCCTATGTTAAGTGATGTAAATGCTATTTCAGTACCAGAAAAAAGGAATGAGAAAATCACAAGTATAATTATTCCAAGATAGATAAGCCACTCCATTACTCAGCTACCTCATCTTTCTTCTTTCTGCCTTTTTCTTCTTGTTCAGTATTTTCTGCTTCATTACTGCATACAGCTTTAACCAGAAGCTTCTCAATCCTCATACCATCCAATTCTTTTATTGAAACGTGCAGACCGAAATCCTCAAATGAATCTCCAACAGCTGGTATATTCTGAAGATGTTCCATGGTCCATGCAGAAATTGTTTTATGTTCTATAATATCATCATTGTATGGAATATCCAGTATGTCTAAAAGCTCATCCATACGCAGTTCGCCTGCAATTTCCAATGCTCCATCATCCAGATAAACATAATCCTCTTCTACTATATCATCTTCATCATAAATATCGCCTACCAGTTCTTCCATTATATCTTCCATAGTGATTAAACCGGCTGTTCCCCCATAATCATCTGTTACAATTACCATATGGGCTCTTTTTGCACTCATCATTTCAAAAAGCGTATTAACCAGCATGCTCTGGTGTACAAATATTGGTTTATCCATCAAAGCTGTTATATCTATAGCAGAATTGTTGAGCATACCTCTTAAATACTTCCTTGACTGCAGAACACCAATTATGTTATCTATCGTATTTTCATAAACCGGGAGTCTGGAGAATTTTTCTTTTATGACCGTGCTGTCGATCTTTTCCTTACGCCAGTCTATATCAACTGCGACTATGTCTACTCTTGGGGTAAGGATATCAGCAGCAGTAGTATCCAGAAAGTCTATTGCTGACTGGATAAGCTCACTCTGGTCAGATTCCAGTACGCCTTCTTCTTCAATCGTCTCTATCATGCTCTGAAGCTCATCTTCAGTCATCGTTGGTTCCTTAGTGCTATTTCCCATAAATTTTCTTAACAGCCTTCCTGTTGCAGAAAGGATATAGGCAAAAGGGGTAAGGATAATTATCAGAACTCTTAATACAGGAGCAGCCTTTATTGCATATGAGTCTGCATTGTCTTTAGCTATGCTTTTTGGAATTACTTCACTGAAAGTGAATATAAGTATAGTAAGAACAATTGTTGAGACCAGAGAACCTATCTCTCCTAAAAGCCGTACTGCAACCACAGTGGCTATCGAGGCAGCGGATATATGTATTATGTTTAATAATATAAGGATAGTCGTGATTGATTTATCTGATTGCTCGATTATCTTCAGGACTCTTTCAGACTTATTGTCGCCGTTTTCCGCATTATATTTCAGCCGGACTTTGTTACAAGATGAATATGCCGTTTCCATACCCGCTAATAGACCGCCCACGACGATAAGGACGATCAGGGTGATACTTCGGTATATACTGTCACTATCCATTAAGGATTTTCACACTCCATTAATCAAAATATATCGATAGTTTAAGGCATAATATAAATATTGTCAAGAGAAGCTTAAGTTCCTTGTTGACAACTCAATCATCAACTCTAATTATTCTTGGTATATACTATAATAGCAATACATGAACTGCGAAAGGAATACTTGTGAAGATCTACTCGACATGCGAAATAGCAAAAATATGCGGAATACATCCTAATACAGTAAGATTCTATGAGCAGCAATCCTTAATAACCACACCAATAAGAAAGAGCAACGGTTACAGGGTATTTACAGATCTGCATATTTTTCAGATAAAACTCATAAGGATTGCCTTGAGGACAGAAGTTTTACAGAACGGACTGAGAAATCAGGTGGTTAAAATAATCAAACTGTGCGCAAAGATGGAATTCAGTGAAGCTGCCATTCAGACGGATATCTATATAGAAATGATTGAAAGCGAATTACGTCATGCCAAAAATGCAGTAATGGCTGCTGAGAATATACTCCGAAATGATATTCCTTCTGAAAAAATATTCTTAAAAAAGAATGAAGCAGCAACATATCTTAACATAACAGCTGACACTTTAAGAAACTGGGATAGAAACGGACTTATAGATGTTAAAAGAAAATCCAATGGATACAGGGTATATGATGAGAATGATTTGAGAATTCTGAGTATAATTAGGACCCTTCGTCTGGCAAACTATTCCTTATCATCAATATTACGTCTTCTTTCAGTAATGAAGAATAAAACATATAGAAGTTCGGAAATAGAATATGTGCTGAACACGCCTTTCGCAGATGAAGATATAATAACTGCCTGCGATAAACTGGTTATTTCATTGGAAAACACATTATCCGATGCCTGTATCATAAGAAAAGCTCTTGTCAGTAAGAAAAATATTGTAAAAAAGATAAAATATTAATTTTTCTAACATTACAGTATAACACCAAGGTTAATATGTGTAGTAAAATGCCTTCAGTTTTGAAGGAGGCTCAAATGCAGAATTGGAAAAGTAAAATATTATTATTCATGTCAAGCCAGGCAGTAACACTGTTCGGATCCTCACTCGTACAATTTGCTATAGTCTGGTATATAACGCTTAAAACATCATCAGGCATATGGGTATCAGCTCTTACAATATGCTCATTTGTTCCACAGTTTATAATCTCGTTTTTTGCCGGGGTGTGGGCAGACCGCTATTCAAAAAAACTGCTGATTATATTCTCTGATGCGATAATAGCTATTTCTACACTTGTTCTCGTGCTGTTATTGCCACACATATCAAACGATAACACAGTATTCATCGCCCTGCTTATAGCTTCTGTTATCCGTTCATTAGGTGCAGGAATACAGACACCTGCAGTAAGTTCAGTCATACCTTTGTTTGTACCAGAAGAGCATCTTATGAAGTTCAATGGAATAAATGCTACTGTACAGTCAGTCGTACAGTTTGCAGCGCCGGCAGCTGCAGGAGCGATACTTTCATTCAGCACATTGCCCTCTACTCTTTTGATTGATATAGCTACTGCTGCTGTAGGAATAGGGATATTATCAGCTCTTGCCATACCGAAACAGACAGTAATTAATACTGACAGTTCTGAATCTGTATTCCAGGAAATGATAAAAGGCATGAAATATGCATTTTCTAATTCATATCTTCGCAAGCTTCTCATATTTTTCGGAATTTTTATTTTTCTTTCTGTTCCTGCAGGATTTTTAGCTACTCTGTTTGTAAGCCGTGAGTATAACAGCAGTTATGCATACATGTCCATTGTTGAAATAGTGGGATTTGCAGGCATGGCGGCAGGCGGTTTGCTGATTGGCATATGGGGAGGATTCAAAAAACAGATATTTACATTGATAACTGGCATTATAGCCTTCGGTATACTTGGTATCGGTATGGGTATCATTGATAATTTTATCGTTTATCTGATCCTAATGGTAATATACGGAGTAGCCCTTACTATGGTACAGACATCCATTATGACCATAATACAGCAGAAATCTGATGCATCAATGATAGGAAGAGTATTTGGATTCCAGAATGCCATGTTCAGCGGATGTCTTCCAATAGGTATGGCTGTATTCGGACCTTTGGCTGACATAATGCCTTTAAGATTATTAATGATAATAACAGGCATCTTTATGTTGCTCATGGCTGGCCTTATACGTATTGATAAAGTGATGTTAATCGACTAGCTTCAGGTATATACTTCCCCATTTATCATGATACTCTTTACAGTTACATCAATTCTGACCATGTTCAGAGCTGTTGTAAAATCCAGCACATCAAATATCTTCTGCTGGACCTGTCTTAGAGTCTCAATTATGTCATAATCAACATTAACTGTTATATTAACTTCCAATGCAATCCCTTCAGGTTTATTTATGACGCGAAAACGAGTCATGCCTTCAAAGCCGTTTATTGCAGTACATCCGTAGCTGGCAATCTGGAAAAGCGTGTTATTAGATATTGTATACCCTCCAAGATATGAGAATGTCGGCCTTACTATGGTCTTGGTACCGTCAGGTTCGTACTTTGATTTATCTCTTCTTCTGAATATATATAATGGATCAAGAAGATATCCTGCGAAATCTTTCTTAATTTCAAAAGTAGGCACAGGTATTACATGCTTTCCTTTCTCCTGCCGGCTCTTGGTCGCAATGGCAATTTCCTCTTCATCTGATATGTCCGTAATCCTTATAATCTTCTGAACAGGTGGCATTTCCAGTTTCTGGGCAATTTCGTTCACCATCTTGTCAGATGTCCCAAGTATCAGTATAGAGTCGGCTTTGCTGGCTTTTATTGCCTTTGCTACTTCCTTGCGATGATCATTATCATCAAAGATTGCTCGTTTTATGGAAGCTATTTTCGTAGCTTCCTTTTTTGCGCTTTTCCCTGCTATGACTCTGTTCTCGCTTATTAATAAGCCGTCATCAATTATATGGGTTATTCCCATGTCCGAAGCCAAAAGCGTGGATTTATGGCTTTTGCCGGTTCCGCTAGGACCGACTAAGGCATATACCTTAATGTGCAACCTCCATACATTGTTATATCCAGATTATATCATATCTGTCTGGCTCATAATATGTGTCAGCTTCGCTATTTAATGCATTTGAGAATATGATATCCGGAGCTTCTGTTAATTGTTTCAACACTACAGAAAAGCTCAGATAATTTCTTTTTAGTGCTATCCAGTCCCTGTTTCTTCTGAATAACACAGTAAAAAGTGCCGCCCTCATTTAGTATCTCGAATGCTTTATCATAAAAAGCAAATACTACTGTTTTACCTGCTCTTATAGGGGGATTGGTGACGCATATATCAACTTTTTCCGATATGCTTTCTTTAGTTATATCCATTTTCTTTATATATGTCCTTTTAGACATGTTCTTATCGATATTTATTTTCGCTAAGGCAGCTGCTCTTTCATTAACTTCATAAAGATATGAATTATTTATCTTCAAAAGCCTGTTAAGGATTATCCCTATAACCCCTATTCCACAGCCTAAATCTGCAAGCGAAGGCTTATCTTCATTGGATAACCCGCTTTCTGGTTTATCTGAATCCAAAAGGACTGAATCAATAAGAAGCTTGGAACCATAGTCAATACCCTGTTTGGAAAACACTCCGCTGTCAGAGTAGAACCTGAAATCCACTTCGTTAATTTTAACCTTGTATTCAAACATATTATCTTTGGTTAACGGTTTGTCCGTAAAATAGTGATCTGTCATGATAACCTTTCCTGCCCCCAAAATGAAAAAGGGCGGTCTAGCCGCCGGTTCTCAGTGTTTAGAAATCTGTTATTCCTCAACTGGAGCATCAACAGGGCATACATCCGCACAAGCTCCGCATGATATGCACAGTTCTGCGTCTATAACATAAATATCGTCTCCCTGAGTGATAGCGCTTACAGGGCATTCTGCCTCGCATGCACCGCAGCTGATACATTCATCAGTTATTCTATATGGCATGTTACACCTCCCATAGTATATTAAGCAAAATTATATAGCCATGAAATTTAAAAAGCAAGGTCACAAAAGTAATTAGGATATATGTATTTAGAATATGCCTATATCTATCCGCTTATGGCTGAAATGCCGAGCATCAAATTATCTGGAACACATAGAACTTCAAATAGTCAGTTTCAGGAACATTCCATAAAATTGGATGGTCCGGTGATTGCTGACGTTCCTCAATCTGTTTGAGTTGTACATTTGCATCATATGCAGCTTTTTTAAGCATTCCGACAAAAAGGTCATTACGCATAAAATGTGAACAGGAACATGTTGCCAGATATCCTCCCCTTGGAAGCAGCTTCATCGCCCGAAAATTAATCTCATAGTACCCTTTCGATGCATTATACACAGTCTTGCTGCTTTTGGTAAAAGCCGGTGGGTCAAGTATTATAAAGTCATATGGGGACTGCCTGTTTTGCGATAAATCCAAAAGAAAGTCAAATACATCACATGTCTTAAAATCCATCTTTTCGGTAAATCCGTTTATTTGCGCATTCTTCTTTGCCATGTCGATGGCATACTGTGAAATGTCCACAGCTGTTACATGCTTTGCTCCACCTTTAACAGCATTTAAGGCAAAAGATCCTGTATGCGTAAAACAGTCGAGTACATTCTTCTCCAAAGAAAGTTTTGCTACTAGCTGTCTGTTATATTTCTGGTCAAGAAAATATCCGGTTTTCTGTCCGTTTTCAAAATCCACCTCATATGTTATCCCGTTTTCTGTTATGTTTGTTATGGTCGAATGCGGGTGAGTTAATAAATCAGATTTATACCATCCCTTGTACTCGGATAATCCTTCCAGCTTCCTGATCGATATGTTATTTCTTTCATAAATTCCTTCAATATCGACATTAACTTCATCAAGTACTTTTAGCAGTAACCTGAATATCATGTCCTTTCGCTTATCGATACCATACGAAAGCACTTCAGCAACAAGTATTTTCCCAAAACGGTCTATTGTCAGCCCAGGAAGCCCGTCAGCTTCACCGAAGATAAGGCGGCAGTTGTCAAAATCTTCCCTCATTACTGTCTGTCTGAACAGAACTGCATAACGGATTCTTCTCTCAAAAAACTGTTCATCAAATATATCATTTGTGTTTGATGACAGAATACGCACATGTATTTTACTTTTCTCACTGTACAGCCCAGTTCCAAGATAAGTTCCCTTTTCTGACTGCACATCAACCAAAGACCCGTTTTCAGGTGTTTCTGAAACTGAAGTTATCTCTGCAGCATATACCCAGGGATGACCGTTTTTAAGTGAATATTCAGCTTTTTTTGTCACTTTAAATATTGGAAATGCCCTGTTCATAATTAATACCCCCTCATGCTCTTACAGTATCATAATGCAAAATGAAGTATATCATATGCAACTTGCATTATCAGATAAAATCATGAAGATAGTCACAAATTATGCTTTAAAAGTTGCTTATGAGTTATATCTATCAAAAAAGCTCCAGGAGGAGCAAATGACATCAGAATCGCAGAAAGTCCTGCTTTTCCCATTAGAGTGTATATTAACACTATGATTTCAGAAAAACAATATTAATTATCTTCAAGCTTTGTAAGCTCGTTTATATCCAGAGAATCATTCTCCACATCAGGTAATACCTTGTATCTACTGGATTTTTTCAGCACTGTAACATCCTGAGCATTGTATTGCCTTATGTCTATCTCTTCGCCCTTATCCAGTTTGACTCTTAGCATCCCTTTAAGCATGCTGACATCAATGACTTCTCCCTTTCCATCAGCTGTCTGAACTATAGCTCCGATACCAGGTGTCTTTTTTATAAGGTCTGTATAAACTTCATGTTCATATTTCAAGCAGCACATAAGCCTTCCACATACCCCGGATATCTTAAGCGGATTTAAGGACATTGCCTGGTCTTTTGCCATTTTTATGGATACAGTCTGGAATTCGTTTAAGAAAGTCTTGCAGCAGAAAGCTCTTCCGCATATCCCTATTCCGCCAAGAAGCTTAGCTTCGTCACGTACGCCTATCTGCCTTAATTCAATTCTTGTACGAAAGGTTGATGCCAGATCCTTGACAAGTTCCCGAAAGTCTACCCTGCCGTCAGCAGTAAAGTAGAAAAGTATTTTACTCATGTCAAAAGCTGCTTCTACTCCAACAAGTTTCATGGCTATCTTGTGTTCCAATATCTTTTTTTCACAGATTCCGAAAGCTTCACATTCTTTATTTTTTGATTCCTCTGCTTTTGCCAGATCCTCAGATGTAGCCTTTCTGACAATCTCTTTAAGAGGTGCAACAATAGCAGATTCTTCTACTTCTGTAATCGGAGAAGCCACAGTTCCCATTTCAGTACCCCTGACTGTCTCAACTATCACTTTATCATTTATATCAAGCTTCCAGTTTCCCGGAGCGAAGCTGTATATTTTGTTCGATTGTCTGAACTTTACTCCAACAACTGTTGTCATATGTTTAATTCCTCCATCAGTTCCATATTCATTGTACCTACAGCTATACTTGCAGATACATTATCTTTTATATATTCAGCAGCCTTCATAACTGAATTATATGCATTAAGCAGGCTTTTACTGCTGTTTTTTGCTGCTGTTCTTTTTATAATATCCGAAATGTCGGTATTTATCAAGTTAACTGTTTGACCTGTTTCTTTATATATGACTGTATCACGGAATATGCTTTGCAGCACTTCCAAAAAAACTGTTATGTCTGTTTTAATATCCTTTTCAGTTAAATCTGTCTTTATCTCGCTAAGATATCCGATTGCAGCTATCCTTGTCTGTTTGAATGTTTCATCTGATATTAGTGTGTCCGCTCTTCCAATACATCCTTCAGAAAAACATGCTGCAGAATATATATACTGCATATCCGAATCGGGATGCTTCTCTTCAAGATATTCCAGTACTTCCTGTTTTGAATTTACTCCGGTATAAATTATGATGCTTCGCGAGCGTATTGTATCTATCATCTGTTCCGAGTTAGTCACTGTAAGTATGAAATATGCATAAGAAGGAGGTTCTTCCAGAGTTTTTAAAAATGCGTTCTGTGCCTGGTCCGTCATTGTATCGGCATCGTGGATAATATATATTTTACGTCTGTTATGAATAGGCATTAGCTGCGTATCTGCAGTAAGATTCCTGATATCCTCGACAGTAATTGCTTTATCGCTCTGCAGTATATATTTCTCTTTGTATCCGGTGCACCCTTCACATATACCGCATGGATTAAGTTTGTCAGGATTACTGCAAAAAAGAAGTTCAGAGAAAGCATCTGCTATGAGCTTCTTGCCTGAACCCGAAGGGCCTTCGAATATATACCCGTGACTTATTCTGCCTTTTGCAATCAGTTTTGATAATTGTTCTTTTAAAGGCTTCCTTCCTTTGATGTCGTTAAAGTCTGTCATTTTATTCCTTGATGTATTTTATTACATCAGTTACAAAAATTGTTGCCCCGCCCATGGTTATTTCTATCGGATATCCTGTCAGAACTGCTCCTTGTGATGATCCGATCATTGAGGAATTAACTATCTTCTTCCTGCTCTTGGATTTTGTTTTAATAATTTCAATTGCGTGATCCATTTTTTCATCATCAACACCAATAAGCAAGGTGGTATTTCCGGATTTCAAGAATCCGCCTGTAGAACAAAGCTTTGTAACTCCATAACCTTCCTGACTGAGCCCTCTCATTACGTCGAGTTCATCTTCATCATTTACTATTGCGAATATAAGCTTCATCTAATCCTCCTTCAAAATATTATCTACATATGATGTTATTTCTTTTGTTATTTCCTTTGCTTCTTTAGTCCCGTCAATCCTTACTATCCTGTCTGGAAACTTTTCTAAAAGTTTCTTATATCCTTCATATACTTTGTAGTGAAAGGACATATCCTCATTTTCCAGCCGGTCAGTTTCCGATGCGTTCTGTCGTCTCTTTAGAGACTGTTCAGGTGTTATATCAATAAAAAATGTAATCTTAGGAATTATATTCTTTACTGCTGCAAGGTTTATGGACAGTACTGCATCAAAGTCCAGATCCCTGCCAAAAGCCTGATATGCAAGAGATGAATCGAAAAATCTGTCAAGTATCACTATCCTGCCCTCTTTAAGCAGAGGCTCGACCTTTTCTTCCATCATCTGCGCTCTTGAAGACGCATATAACAGCATTTCTGTCAGAGAGGCCATTTCGGTATTATACTTATTAAGCACTATTGAACGGATTTCCTCTCCGATTTTAGTTCCCCCAGGTTCACGAAGCATTTCAGACTGGTAACCTTTCTTAGCAAGGTATTCACTCAAGGCTTTTATCTGAGTCGTCTTTCCGGAGCCATCGGTTCCTTCGAAAGAAATAATTATTCCTTTTGCCATAAATATATTATGCCTTTCCTTCTGTCTTAGGTTTATTCTTGTCATAAACCAGTTTAAGCCCATTCAGGGTGAGCATGCTGTCCACATAGTCAATCTGATCGCTTTTTTTAGCGATAAGATTTAAAAGACCTCCTGTAGCTATTACCTTTATATCCTCATAATTCTGGTTGTAGTCGTCAACGAGCTCCTTCTTCATATACTTGACTATACTGGCTATCTGCCCTAAGTATCCGTACACCAATCCCGACTGCATGGAATTTATGGTATTCTTACCTATGACTTTAGGTGGCATAATTATGTCTATGTTTGGAAGCTTTGCTGCTTTTTTATTAAGGGCTTCTGCTGTAAGCTTAACACCTGAACATATTACGACGCCAGGACATTCGAAATCTTTTGTTACACAGCTGAATGTGGTTGCTGTGCCAAAATCTATTACTATGGCAGGACCTTTATATGTTTCATAAGCTGAAACCAGGTTAACTATTATATCTGCTCCAAGCTCCTTAGGATTATCAATCTTTATATTTAATCCGGTCTTAATTCCCTGTTCTACCATCATGGGAGTCAGGTTAAAATACTTTTCCAGACTATGAGTCAGCGTATACATTATCCCAGGTACAACTGAAGAAAGTATTATTGAGTCGATATCGGACAGTTTCAATCCGGCTGCATTGAACATATTCATGTAGAACACTCCGAACTCGTCTGCGGTCCTTTCCTTGTTTGTAGTAAGACGCCACACATCAGTATATGCGCTCTTGTTATGCACACCCATTACAATATTAGTATTTCCTACATCAATCGCTAAAAGCATACCTTACACCCTTATCATCTTTATTTCTTCAATCTCAAGACGTATTTCCTTCTCTATCCTGAGAATATCTTTTTTAATGTCCTCAGTTGTTTCCACTGCTTCACGGCTTACTCTTCTTTCCTTATTGTACCGCTTATAGTTATTATACCCTTTGTTCTGAAAAGTGTTTTTACTGCCTGCTTCTTCTTTTTTTTCTGTCACAGCAGGTTCAGTAAAGACATTTTCAGCAGCTTCTTCTTTGAGCTGGCTATTATACTGCTTGTTGTAATAAGGATTCTTTTTCTTTCTGTAGTAGTTATTGTTGTTTTTTCTTGGTTTCTGCTGGTTTCTGTCGTTTGATGAAGCATTCTGGTTATCTGTCATCTTATACTCCTTGTATTTTTAACCTTACCTCACTGGAGTCAAGGTATATTATCTTTCCGTCCTGTTCTATTATAAGCCTTCCATCAGTGTTTATTCCTTTTGAAATTGCTGTATATGATAACTGCTCTTTCGTATAGGTTATAACCGCGTTATTCATTAAAGAGTATTCATTCCACTTATCTATGATGCAGGCTGTTTCCCCATGCTTAATTTTATCATAGAAGAAGGCTACATTTCCACATATATTTTGTATTATGAGGTCAATGGGAACTTCAGTTCCTGTTTCGATAAGCAGTGAAGTAGCAATATCCGCTATATCCGGATGCATTTTCTTCTGATTGAGATTTATACCGATACCGATAACTACTAAATAAACATCATTATGTATAATCCTGCTTTCACATAATATGCCACAGGCTTTTTTGCTATTTATCAATATGTCATTAGGCCATTTTATCCCTGGTCTTATACCATATACTGTCTCTATAGTTAAAGCTGTCGCAGAAGCTGCCATAACAGGCATCAGCAGTACCATTTCAGGGGTGATAATACCTTTTTCAGGCTTAATTGCCACAGAAAACCATGCACCCTGGGAGTTATCAGATATAAATGCCCTGTCGAGCCGCCCTCTTCCATGTGATTGCACTTCGGACTGTATTAAAGTAATTTCCTTACTAAAAGATTTTGCATTATCTTTTGCATATGTATTAGTGGAATTGATGTATGGAAGCTTTATATATTCCATATCATACATTATTTATTGCCTGGCTTTCTTACTATGTATTTCTTCTTATTCAATAGATATTCAATATATCCGTTCTTTTCGCCTATTTTACGTGCATCTTCCGAGACGAAAAGATATCCTGATAACGCTTTTTCGTAATAATGGCTGTCAGTGTCTTCCAGTTCCATCAGAGCGCTTTTCAAATACAATTCTTCTGAGTCATCAACAATTATAGGAACATCCATAAATTTTCCAAGCACTTTTATTTTCTCGGAAAAAACAGTAGTGGTTATGAGTACAAGAGGTTTTCTGTATGTTCCCAGCCTATATTCACAAGCTTTCATAAGCGAGCCTGCAAGAGCATTGGAGTTTTCCATCTCCAGATATGCACCTTCTATTACATATGTCTTTTCGATAGGAACATCAATACATAAGCATGTATATCCAGGTATGTTATATCTCTTAATATCATCAGCAGGGCACAGATATGACACAATAACAGTTTTCGGTCCATTGCCTGTCTTAATAAACGAGTCACCGTATTCTGAAAGCTTCATCCCGAAAGACACTGCATCTTTTGCTTTGCTCTCTGGGACATGATAGTAAGTTATCATAAACTGCCCGCCTCTTTGTACATCCTCACTATATCTTCTGTTTCCAGATTGCCCGGAGTAGCTTTAATACTGGACTGTATCATAGCGATAGCTCCGTATTTTACACACTGTTCCTGATTAAGCACAGGTCTTTCCATCTTTTCAAGAAAGAAGTCACACATCGTGTCAATATCAGAAAACCCAAGCTCCTTTATAATCAGCTTTGTTTTGTCTTTTTCATGTTTCATCATGTGCTGAAAATACGGCTTGACAAAATAAAGATTGGAAAACCCATGGGGCATCTTATGAAAATATGTCATGGAGTAACCCAATGCATGCATTGCAGTTGTTCCTGTATGGGAAATTGCTATACCGCCAAGCATTGAAGCATACATAAGATCGTTTCTGCTCTGTTCGTCAAACTGCTTTATCTGTAATGCATTAACTGCTTTTGCAAAAGAATGTATGCCTTCAATTGAATACATCTGCGACAGGTTAGTGCTCTTTAGTGAAAAATAGCTTTCAAAAAGGTGGCTTGCTGCATCAAAAGCTGTGGATATTGTATAATCAGCAGGAAGGCTGTATGTATATTTAGGATCCAGTAATGCATATTTTGGGAAAATATATTCAGATGCGAAACTCTTTTTTGTCTGCCATTCATCAACTGTAAGTATGGAATAAGGTGTAACCTCGCTTCCAGTCCCGCTTGTTGTCGGTATGGCGATTATAGGTAAGGCTTTTCCGATTTTCTTAGAAAAAAGATCCATACCGCTCATGTTAGTTACAGCTAAAACCGCTATGGCTTTTGCCGCATCAAGTGCGGAACCTCCTCCAATAGCAATAATATAATCACAATTAAATTTCTTGCTCATCATAGCAGCATCTTCAACTGCAGATACTTTGGGATTCTCTTCAATCCTGTCATACAGGATATATGGCCCACCGGCCAGAGCATTTATGACATCATCAAATGCGCCGCTTTTTTTGGCTCCGCTTCTGCTTGTAATAATTAAAGGAAAGTGTCCGGTATCTTTAAACACTTCTTTATTATTAAAGACACAGCCTTTCCCAAATATTATTTTTACAGGTATATAACTTTTAATTTCCATTTGCAGGTACATATGAGAAGGAGCCTCTGTACATTATGAAACATTCCCCTGATGTAATCTTGATTCCCCTTCCGTCTCCTCTGGGTATTATTACGAAGTGATCCTTGCTGAGTGATGCTCCCGGAGCCAGATTCTCCCCTGTGGTAGTATCACTTAATCCTTCGTTATTTGCATTTCCTATTACTTCAGCATTGCCGGCTCTGAGTAAAATTTCAGAAGTTCCAAGCGCATATATTACATCCCCGTTATAAACATGAAGAACCTGCATGCCATAATTATCAGACATGTCCCTGACGGTTACATCAAGAAAATCCATTCTTGATTTTAGGGCGTCTATTTCTTTTAAAGCATTTCCAAGAGCTGTTTCCAGTTCTGTAATTTTGGCATTATCCACAGGGCTGGTTGTTGATCCCCCTGAAGTTCCTGATGACTGTATAAGGGCTTTTACTTCAGCTATTTTGGCGTCTACATATTCGACGCTTGCGATTACCAAATCCGCAGTCTGTGCTGTCGTGCAGAACATAAGGCTCATTACCAATACAATGGTTATTATCGCTATCGTGGTCTTTTTCTGCTGTCTCATCTTTTGTTCTCCTCTTTATTACGGTTTTACGTTCTTATACATTATACATAACGAATTGAATAACGGTCAATGTGCTTCTCATAAATGAGTTACTCAATTGAGAAGGTTATTTATCTTTATAATATTCCCTTCTTTTATGTACACCCTTGGTACTCTTGCGCCTATTTTACATATATACTCATAATTTATTGTTGAACATATAGATGCAATATATTCGACTGGGATATTAGACCCAAACAGCTCAACTTCATCATTTTCCTTAACCCCAACCAAATCTGTAATATCCGCCATGCACATATCCATACAGATACTGCCTACGACCGGAGCTCTCTGATTGTTTATGAATACATCAGTTTTCTGTGAAAGAACCCTGGAATATCCATCTGCATATCCGCATGCTATTGTAGCAATTATACTGTCTTTATCTGTGATATACCTGTTACCATAACTTATAGGCTGGCCTTTTTTTACTTTCTTGATCTGGATTATCCTGGATTTGAAGCTCATTGCACATTTTAATTCCAACCCGTCATGTTCTTTACAGAATTCTGAAGGATATAACCCATATATAATTATTCCAGGCCTAACCATGTCAAGATACTTGTCTTCATGCAGTAAAACTCCTCCGCTGTTGCATATATGCTTTAAGGCTATATCGTAACCTGCTTGTTTTATACTATCTAGGATGTCAATAAATCTTTTATGCTGTATGTCTGTATATGTCTTGTCCTGTTCATCAGCAGTGGAGAAATGCGAGAATATCCCGCTGTAATGTATATTTATTAAACCCAGTGCTTCAAGAACAGGTTCCAGATCATCATATGCAAATCCCACCCTGTGCATGCCTGTATCTATCTTAATGTGGGCATACAGAGTTTTTCCCAGTTTTTCTGCGACCAGTGAAAACTTCCTTGCCATATCCAGATTGGTTATAGTTGCAGCAAGGTTATTGTCTATTGCCTGTTCGATTTTCTCTGGGCATATATAGCCAAGCACCAGTATAGGAGCCGTTATGCCGTTTCTTCGTAAGCTTATCCCTTCATCAAGCGTTGCGACAACAAGCATATACACGCCATTCTCACAAAGTGTCTGAGCTATTTCTACTGCTCCATGCCCATAACCGTCCGCTTTTATAACAGCAGCTACTTTTGTATCATTTGTTTTTTTTCTGATTTGTAATATATTATGCGATATGCAGTCTAGATCAATTTCCACCCACACCCTGTCAGGCTTTTCCACATGCCACCTCCTTGTGCGCTCTGGGTATATACTTTATTATATCCGATGATATCATGCTTATCATGCCTAAGTCCTTAACAGCAAGATCCCCAGCCAATCCATGCATATAAACTGCAGAACAGACATTTCTGAACATATCTTTCGACATAACTGAGTATGCAGTCACCATACCTGCAAGAACATCACCTGAACCGGCTGTAGCCATCCCAGGATTCCCTGTATTGTTAATGTATACTGAATCATTCCCTGCGACAACAGTATTATTTCCTTTTAAAACTGTTATGCATCCATACTCCTCATAAAATTTGTAAGCTGTACCGACTCTGTCTTTTTGAATATCTGATATGGATATTCCGGTAAGACCTGACATTTCTCCTGGATGAGGAAGTATAGTCATCCTGTGGCCATGCTTCTTCAACATATCTTTATTTCCAGAAAGCATCCTAAGCGCTGTAGCATCAGCTACAATACTGCATTTTGAATTCTCCAGCACTTTCTTTAAGAGCATCACATTCTCATTATCATTATTAAGACCGCATCCTATGCATATGCAGTCTTTGTTTTCAATAATCGAAAGAATATTTTCAACTGGTACTGTAATGCCTTCAGTAGTTAGAAGATCATATATTAATAAGTCTTTTTCAGGTGCAGTGTAATATACAAGGCCTGCACCGCTTCTGTAACAGGAATCTACACATAATTTTAAGGCTCCTGTCATGCCATAAGAGCCAGCAATTACAAGAAACCTTCCATAATCCGATTTACAGCTTTGGGCTTTTCGCGGAAGGAAAAAATCTGATATGTCTTTTTTATTGAATTCAACAATCTTCATGAAGGTCATTATACCATCAGAATTATATTTATTAAATAGACTGGGGAATTATGGACAACTGCCTCTTTTTAAACAGTATTATTTATTTAATTATAAACCTTACTAATATCCCAAAAGTTTAGGTGCAATATAGCAGATTAAGGTAATTATGATAGCAGACATAGCGGCTCCTGCGCTTACGCTTAAAAAGGCTTTCTTTTTGTCCATCTGCATAAATGCCGCTATAGCGCTTCCAGTCCAGACTCCTGTAACAGGCAGAGGTATCGCGACAAATATTGCAAGCCCCATTGTCTCATACCTTTCAACTTTTTTCTGGCCTTTTTTTACTTTTTTATCAATGAAATCATAAAACCATTTAAGGATTTTTTTTGTGCTGAGCCATTTAAATATCGGTGTAAAGCAGTATATTACAAAAAACATGGGGATTAAAGACCCTACATATGAAACAAGCGTAACAAGAACCGGGTCCAGCCTGTAAAGAAGAATCCCGACTGGAATCGCGCCTCTCTGTTCAATAATGGGAACTGCTGAAATTGCCAGTATATACAGATATTGCTTTAACATAAATACCTTCCTTTTTAAGACTTAGACTATATATTACTATAGTTCCACCACTTTGGAAATAGGGATTTGTATTTTGAAGTACCGAACCTGGAATCTATGAGCAGTACAAAACCAGTATCAGTTTCGCTTCTTATTACCCTTCCTGCTGCCTGAAGCACCCTGTTCATTCCCGGATATGTGTAAGAATAATCAAATCCGTTCATGTCATTATCATCAAAATACTTTTTTATAAGCTCTCTTTCCGGACAGACCATTGGGAGTCCAGGACCAATTATTGCAGCACCGGAAAGCATTTCTCCCACAAGATCTATTCCTTCTCCGAAAAGTCCTCCCATAACAGCAAAGGCTACCAATGTATTATCACCGAACTGTTCGAACCTATCCAAAAACAAGCTTCTGTCAGTATCATCCATATTCGCTTTCTGCTCAAGAATTACTGCCTCAGGGTAAATGATAGTGAATATATCCATAACACGCCTCATATATGCATATGAAGGGAAGAATGCCATATAGTTGCCAGTTTTTTTAGTGAATTCACTTTTCAGTATCTGCGCTATTCTTTCATATGATGCATCTCTGTCTTTATATTTTGTAGAGACTTCTGTAACAAGTTTTATATTCAAGTTTTCCTTTGGGAATGGTGAATCTAAAGTTATGAAGCTGTCCATATTCATATCTCCGCCTAAAAGGTCCATGTAATACCTTTTAGGCTCTAAAGTTGCAGAAAATAGTATTGATGACCTACCCATATCCATGCTCTCCTTTAAAAGGTAAGAAGGGTCAATGCACATCAGCTTAATATCCAGCTCTTTGCCTTCTGACGAAAACAGCGTTGTAAATCGCTTATCATAATACTGAGCAACTCTTGAAAAGAAAAGAAGATTGAACATGCCATCTAAGAATATTTCCCTTTTATCATCAGATATTTTAGAAAGATCATACATCATAATATCGTTAAGACATTTGTCTGTTTTTTCAATAAGGCTTGATGGCAGATCATTCTGCGAAATGAATCCTTTATTCAGAACCGAAAAATGTTCCATCTGCAGCTCTTTCATCTCATTGATAAGTTCATTAACGCTTTTTCTTAATGCCTTCCATTCTTTTTTTATACCGCTTTTGAAATCATCAAGCTGTTTTATACTCAAAGAGCAGGAAAACATTTCTCTGCCTCTCTCTACCAGATTATGCGCTTCATCCACCATAAAGCAGAAAGATTCCTCGTTTTCATAATCGAAATATCTCTGTAATCTTATTCTCGGATCAAAAAGGTAGTTATAATCGCAGATTATCAGGTCACAGTAATTAGAAAGATCCAGACTCAGTTCAAATGGACAGATGTTATAACTATCTGCATACTTAGCAATTATATCCCGATCAAAAAACTGCTCATGAAGCATGTCTTTTATACATGTCCTGGCTCTTAAATAATATTGGTTTGCCCTTGGGCACTTATCTGGATCACAATCTCTTTTTACCAGTGGACATACTTTGTCTTTGGCATTTATACAGATAGTTCTTAAATTAAGACCGCCTTTTTCCAGTTTTCTGTATGCATCCACAGCTACTTTTGCCGTCACGGTTTTTGCTGTCAGATACATCAGTTTATCTACAAGGCCTGCACCTAATGCCTTTATTGCAGGGAACAATACACCCATAGTTTTGCCTATACCGGTCGGAGCAGTAGCGAAGAGTTTTATGCTGTCATTTATACAGTTATATACTTCACTCATTAGTTTTTTCTGGCCAGCCCTGTATGTACCAAAAGGGAATTCCAGTGTTTCAATACTCTGGTCTCTTATTATCTTCCACTTTCTTATTCCTGTTACCCAGTCAAGATATCTGTTTGCAAGTTCAGAATATATATTCTCCAGTTCCTTGAATGAATTCATGTACTCGAAATTAATACTGTCCTGGGTCTCTCTGTTTATGTATACCAGCCTTATATTTATTGTGTCAATATTATGTTTCTTGCAGTATATATATGCATAACAGTAAGCTTGTCCTAAGTGTTCAGGCTTATCTGCCGGCTTTATTTCGTTAATATCCTTGTTTGTTGTTTTTAGCTCATATACATAAATATCGGGTGCTTCTGCTGTTCCTGTTTTCAGTATCCCGTCAATCCGTCCGGTAATTATCATGCGTACTTCATTATTTTCCAAGATATCCTCTACATATACTTCCTTTGTAAAAGCATCTTTACCGTATTGCTTTATCATCTCTTTCTGGAAGCGGATATGATTCGCTGTTCCATCCAGTGCTGCTTCCCTAAAACTGAATCCTGCGCGTGCATCAATATCCCCTGAGAAGAGGGAGAAATTTGCAATATCCCTTACTGAAACATTAATTCTTTTCTGCATAAAAAACAAACACCTGTTTCTCATTATACACTAATACGCAGGTGTTGTATATTGTAACGGTATATGTGGTTTTACTCTTGATCCCAGTTGTGATATATGTTCTGAACGTCATCAAGATCATCAAGATTATCTATAAGTTTTTCCATACTCGGTATCTTGTCATCGTCAATCTTAACATATGTCTGAGGAATCATCTGTATCTCGGCTTCCAAAAATTCATATCCTTTTTGCTCAAGTGCTTCTCTTACAGAGGAGAACTGTGTCGGATCGCATGTTATCTCATATAATTCATCTTCATTCTCAAAATCCTCAGCTCCGGCTTCAAGCGCATCCATCATAAGCTGGTCCGCATCTATCTTTGCATTTTCTTCAATAATCAATACGCCCTTCTTGTCGAACAGATATGAAACGCATCCGTTTGTTCCGAGATTACCTCCGAACTTATCGAAAAAGTGCCTTACATCAGAAGCTGTCCTATTCCTGTTATCAGTCATTGCTTCAACTATAACCGCAACTCCGTTAGGACCATATCCTTCATATGTTATTTGTTCATAACTTTCCGCATTACCTTCTCCGGAAGCTTTCTTTATGCTCTTGGCTATTGTGTCATTAGGTACGTTATTTGCTTTTGCTTTAGCGATTACATCCCGTAAACGCGAATTACTGTTAGGATCTGGTCCGCCAGATCTCACTGCAACCATTATCTCACGGCCTATTTTTGTAAATACCTTGCCTCTTGAAGCATCACTTTTTTCTTTTTTGTGTTTTATGTTCGCCCACTTAGAATGTCCTGACATGTTATATCTCCAAATAAATATTATTTTCGCGTTCAATTATACATTTGTTGTTAACCAACTCATATATTTTACCAATTTGTTCCTCTGCTTTCAAGTCCTCTGCAGCAAACCGCACAATGACCTGTTCTGTGAACTTTACATCCATAACCGTATGCTCTTCCATTATACGCTTAAGCTTCTCATATGACGAATAGTCTGTAGTTAATATGAAAACCGCACAGTCAACCCTTCTTGCCAGTCCTGCCTGCTCGACCGCCTCTTTAGCACTCTGGCTGTATGCACGTGCCAGCCCTCCCGTTCCAAGAAGCGTCCCTCCGAAATATCTTACTACTATTATCAGCACATTTTCAATATTATTTTTTTTAAGCACTTCAAGAATCGGTAATCCCGCTGTTCCTGAAGGTTCTTTGTCATCAGAATATCTCTGGTAAAGCACTCCGTTGTCATTTATAACATATGCATATGTATGATGCGTCGCATCAGGATACATAGTCTTCACTTTCTCCAGCTCAGACAATGCATCTGTTTCCGTTTCTGTTTTTATTGCAAAAGAAATAAAGCGCGACTTTTTTTCCACTATTTCCGCTTTTGCATTCTGCTTTATTGTATAGACTGTATTACCTGACACCTGTCGAACCAAAGCCTCCACCTCTGTCTTTCCCAATATCAGCGACGCTTTTTGTTTCGATAAATTCCATTCTAGGCACCTGCTGTAGAACTATCTGTGCGATTCTGTCACCTTTTTTAATATAGTATACTCCCTGACGGTTCTGCTTTTCGGTTATGTCAAAATTACCTTCATTTACTATGGAGCTGTTATGCATTATTATCCCGATTTCGCCTCTGTATCCTGTGTCTATCGTGCCCGGGCTGTTAGATATTCTTAATCTGGTATTAAGTGAAAGTCCGCTCCTTGGCCTTACCTGTATCTCATAACCTTCCGGTATCGCGACTTTTAATCCTGTTGGTATTATCTTGGTGCTGTTTATATCAAGGATAATATCCTCACATGCGCAAATATCCATGCCTGCATCATGACTATTGGCGTAAACCGGAATCTTTGCGTCTTCTCTTGTTTTTTCTATGTATACTTTAATCATCTGAACTCGTTTTGTGCTTTCTTAAGCTGTTCCTCTGTCTGAGAAAGCGTATCCTTCAGCTCTGCATTAGCCTGAGTTAATTTCTCTATCTTCGCTTCCAGCATCTTGACACGTGAAATCTGCTCTTTGGATTTTTTTTCGATATCATCCATTAAGGCTTTCTGCTTGTTCGCCTGGTCCCTTTCCTTGAAGTAATCATCAGAAATATTTACTGCTGTGAGTACGGCAGCCATTGAAACACTTAATTTCGGATTATCCCTCATAATGGAAGACATTTTTTTATCAACGAACAATGCTATCTTTTCGATATACTCTTCGGATTCACTGCCTTTGATTAAATATTCTGTATTGCATATTCTTATTTTTGTCGTTTTCATGTTATGCTCCATTGGTTTTATGCATAACAAGTATATATTAACAGAAGAGTTTTTGCAAAAGGTATGTGGTGTTTTATGCCTTATCAAATACCAGGCATGCCTTGAACAGATCACCTTCTATTTCTAAAAGCATCGCGCCTTTCATTATTTCTGTCAGGCTTTTGGCTATTGACAGTCCTAACCCGCTGCCTTCACCTGTTCTTGATGAATCACCTCTTACAAAACGTTCCATGAGTTCATCTGCAGATATATTCAGTTTGTACTTTGAAACATTTTTAAAGCAGATCCTTACACGATTGAGTTGCTGTTCAACAGTTATATATGCCCTTGTCCCAGGCTGGGAATATTTACAGATATTTTCCAGCATGTTATCCATTACTCTCCATATGAGACGTCCGTCAGCTAAAATATGAATATCACTGCTAAAATCATTCATCACTGGTTCTATATCATTCTCAGTAAGTTTTGTGGAGTATTCGCCTATAGCCTGATTCATTATCTCTTTCAGATTCAGCTTTTCCATATTAGCAGTTATGACTCCTGATGTGGCTTTTGACGCTTCGATAAGATCATCTGTGAGTTTTTTCAGTCTTGCGCTTTGTCTTTTGAGTATCTCAATATATTCTTTCGATGTAGCATCATCAATATTCTGCCTGTCCAGTAAGTCCACATAGTTGATTATTGAGGTTAAAGGCGTTCTTATATCATGCGATACATTAGTTATGAGTTCGCTTTTAAAATGTTCGGATTTCATTTTTTCATTTATCGCGTTGGACATCCCTTTGGAAATATTATTTAGATTCTCTGCATGCTTTTTGAAATCATTCAGCATATATCTGTTATCTATCCTGTAGTTCAGATTACCGAGTGATATCGCTTCTCCGCCCTTTTTTATCTTTATCATGTTAAGGGCTGCAAAGCAGGACAATACCACTACAGCTATCCTTATCATGAACCAGAAAAATACCGGAGTGAAGCTTCCTCTTGCCATGAAAAGCATTAGAATGAGCTCAATAAACGATACGAATCCGATTACAAGGAGCAGTTTCCATATAAGCGGTATCTTGGACAAAATCTTCCATATGAATCTGAATATCCCTCTTGCAACTATGTATACAAGCGTGTTTCTAAACAGTGTCTTTAGCTTTATCCTTGCAGCGAAACTTACAGTCAGAACCATAAGCGCTAAAAATATGAATGCGAATCCGAAAGATAAAAGCATTACAAGCGCTTCATACATATATTCCGAGTACAAGGCCCTGGCAGGCTCCTGAATTACTAAAACAGCTAATGCTATCATTCCTCCAATAAGAAGTATTAATAAGTCAAATGGTATCTTATCAATAAAACCAGGTTCAAACTTGTCATGCTCCTTCTTACGTGCAGCAGAATATATAAGATATATGAATATGAGGATAGTCATTACCAGAGAGACTGAAGCTAAGGGTATTAGCATGTTTCTCGTCTTGTATGCGAAATTATATAGATTATACGGAAAACGGTAGTCATCTGATGCTGATATATCCTTTTTCACATAAGCAGTCATAGTATAACCGCCTTGGTTAATAGCAAAAGGGACTTTATATCCATATTGCGCTGTATAGCTGGAAAGAATAATTTTTCCCGAATTATCTGTGATTTCAAAAAAGAAGTTTGTATTTTCCTCTGAATAATACTGCATATAATCCTCAAGAGCCTGCTCATCGGGGTATGCAGAAATGTACTGCGTAAAATATCCGTTATATACATCCATGGCATAATCTGTGGTAATATCAGAACATATGCTGCTTTTAAAGAAAGCCATATCAGGATTTCTGTCAATATCATATGTTTTTATCAAGACAGAAGAAGTGACTGCTACTGTAAATGTAAGTGCGGTAATTGTAATAAGAAGATAAGCCAGTACTTTTGTTAACAAACTGTTACTCATGTTCTTCATCGGTTAACCCTGCCTTTCCATCTTGTATCCCTGCCCCCATACGACTTTGAAATATCTTGGTTCTGCAGGATTTATCTCGATTTTTTCCCTTATGTGCCTTATATGCACAGCGACAGTATTTTCCGCACCATAGGGTTCATCTTTCCAAACTTCTGAATAAATCTGCTTTGTGGAATAAACCTTTCCAGGATTCTGCATAAGAAGCTTCAGTATATCAAATTCTATCGGTGTCAGGCTTATCGGTTCTGATGCCACGGTTACTGTTTTTGCATCATCATCAAGCTCGATATCTCCTATCTGTATTACGGATTTCGGTTTGGTTTCAGCTCCGAGCTGCATATATCTTCTCAATTGGGATTTTACCCTGGCAAGTACCTCTACCGGATTGAATGGTTTGGTTATATAGTCATCTGCTCCTAAATTAAGGCCAAGCACTTTATCATTATCTTCGCTTTTTGCTGTTAAAAGTATAATGGGAACATTGCTGATTTTTCTTATTTCCACCATAGCGGTAATTCCGTCTACATCTGGCATCATTATATCCAATAGCACCAGATGTATCTTGTTTTCTTTAATAATTTCTACCGCTCTTTTGCCGTTATAGGCTGTAAAAGTTTTGTAGTCATCTGAAGATAGGTAAATCTTTAATGCAGAAACTATATCATAATCGTCATCACAAATAAGTATGTTGTACATGGCTGTCTCCTTCTTTCTCTATTTTGCACCATAAATGCTTAAGGAAAAAGCCTTATTTTCATTAAAGTTTTATTAAGATGCTAAAAATCAGCATTTACATCATCATATCGGCTCAAAACAACCTTATTCTCCTTATAAGACTGCTTCACATCAATTATCCTTTGATTTTTGGATCCTTTATATGTAAGCCTCTCATCTTTTTGTTCAATTATAAAGGGACTATCGACAAGAACATCAACATAATCCAAAAGAGCCTTTTTATTTTTATCAGCCGTTATCTGCTCATATGTGTACCCTGAATATGCCCATACGTTCAGACCTTTATTGATTGCTGCTTTTGCAACAGGTATTAGTTCCAAAGGCTGCATAAAAGGCTCACCTCCTGATAAGGTGATGCCTCTTTGCAATTTGGATTCATTAATGTATTTAATAATATTATCTGCTTCTTCTAAAAATCCGCCATTTACGTCATGGGTGTTGGGATTATGGCAACCTTTGCAGTTATGCAGACAGCCTTGTGTCCAAATGACAATTCTCAAACCAGGGCCGTCAACTGTGCTGTCCTTTATGCAATTAGAGGACAGCCTTATCTTATGCATGCTTGACTCTGTCTCTTTCTTCTGCCGCTTTTGAATCATTGAAGTTATCAAGCGTTCCGACAAGATATCCTGTTATCCTGCGTATCCTCTCAAATTTCGGACCATTCTTTTCTTCTCTTTTGCAGTTTGGACAGACAGAATCTTTTATAATTCCTGTATAACTGCACACCGGGTCTCTGTCTACTGGATGATTGATGCTTCCATAACCTATATTGCATTCCTTCATGTATCTGATGATATCTTCAAAAGCTTCAAGATTCTTTAATGGGTCACCGTCGATTTCCACATAAGATATATGTCCGGCATTTGTGTATGTGTGATATGGTGCTTCTTTTTGAAGCTTGTCATATGCTGATATTTTGTAATACACAGGAATATGGAAAGAATTAGTGTAATAATCCTTGTCAGTTATTCCTTCTATGGTACCATATACTTTTTTATCCAGAGCGGTAAATCTTCCTGACAAACCCTCTGCAGGTGTAGCTATTAAAGAGAAATTCAAAGTATACTGCTTCATATACTCATCACATTTTTCCCTCATGTGGCTTATAATCTTCAATCCTAATTCCTGGGCTTTTTCACTTTCTCCGTGGTGTTCTCCTATCAGGGCCTTCAGACACTCAGCAAGCCCTATAAATCCTATTGTCAGAGTTCCCTGTTTAACAACCTCTTCAAGAGTATCCTCCCAACCGAGGTTTTCTGATCCCATCCAAAGATGCTGGCCCATTAGGAATGGGAAGTTTTTAACTTTCTTGCTGCCCTGTACTACCAGTCTGTCTAAAAGCTGTTGTTTTACAGCATCCATCTTATCATCAAGGTCCTTAAAGAATCCTGCTTCATCAAATTTGCCTTTTAGTACAACTCCATGCTTGAGGCCAAGCCTTGGCAGATTTATGGATGTGAAGGAAATATTACCCCTTCTGCTTACAACTTCATCACCGCATACATTTCCCAATACCCTTGTCCGGCATCCCATGTATGTGACTTCTGTGTCAGGATTTCCCGGTTTATAGTATTTTATATTAAATGGGGCATCAATAAATGAAAAGTTTGGAAACAGTCTTCTGGCTGATACTCTGCATGCAAGCTTGAATAAATCATAATTCGGATCTTCAGGATTATAGTTCACGCCTTCCTTTACTTTGAAAATCAGTATAGGGAATATTGGTGTCTCTCCATTGCCAAGCCCTGCATCCTGGGCAAGTAGCAGATTCTTTGATATCATACGACCTTCTGAGGATATGTCTGTGCCGAAATTGATGCTGGAAAATGGAACCTGGGCTCCTGCCCTTGAATGCATGGTGTTTAGATTGTGGACAATACCTTCCATTGCCTGAAAGGTCTTTTTGTCAGTTTCAGCCAGTGCTTCTTCATATGCGAACTTGTTTATCTTCTCTATGTCTTTATGCTCTGCTCCACACTCTTCAACAAGAAACTCATTAAATTTCTTTATAAATTCGCTGTGCATGTCTATTTTGGCGTAGAGACCGGTTCTTTTTTCAAATTCCTTTATTTTATCTATGCAGTCTGATGTGGCACCAGACATAATTTTTAAGGCCTTAACAGTATTGTCCCTGTATGTCCTTCTGAAAGTCTTTTCAACGCCGTCAGCAAGATAATAGTCAAATGCCGGAATACTCTGCCCTCCATGCTGGTCATTCTGGTTGCTTTGTATAGCTATTGCTGCCAGTGCTGCATATGAACCTATATCCTGAGGTTCGCGAAGATGTCCATGGCCTGTCGAAAATCCGTGTTTGAAAAGGCGGGAAAGATCAATCTGGCAGCATGTGAGGGTTCCCATGTTATAGAAATCCATATCGTGAATATGTATGTCTCCCTCTTCATGCATCTTTGTGTGCTTAGGATCTAATAGATTGGTTTTACAGAATTCTTTTGACACTGCAGATCCATACTGAAGCATGGTACCCATTGCGGTATTACCATCTATATTGGCATTCTCCCTTTTCAGATTGCTCTGATTCGCATCATGGAAGGTAATCTCCTCAATAGCCTTCATAAGACGCGTCTTCATGGACCGTGCTTTATTGCGTTCTTCCCTGTATATAATATACTTCTCAGAGGTCTTTGCATGACCTTGTTCAATAAGCACTTTGATTACCGCATCCTGCACGTCTTCAACTGTAGGTGTGGCTTCAATGAATCTTCGATTTAGCAATTGCACTACCTTTTCTGTAAGCTGCTCTGCAATTGTAAAATCCGCTTTTGTATTTTCCTCTTTTGCTACTGCCTCTGCGGCTAAGAATATAGCTCTGGTGATTCTAAGAGGCGAAAAGTTTTCTTCACGCCCGTCGCGTTTGGTAATTTTCGTAATCATAACTCTCTCTCCCAATATGTAGTGTCCGTTACCGGATCGTAAACACAATACTTAGTATTTAGTATATTGCGAGGTTTTTTATTTTGCAATAGAGTTTTAAAAGAAAAACAAGAAATTTCTTGTTTATTTTTTAACACTGGAATATTAACATTTTATGTTCTAAAAAGATGCTGTGAGACAGTTATTGATTTACATTATTTGTTTTTGAGTCTGTACAATTCCCAGGACAGTTTTGCAAACTGCTCTATGGATAATGATTCCGCTCTGGCATCAGCTCTTATATCCATCTTTGTCAGCATTTCTTCCACAGCTTCTTTGCTTGTGTTGAATGAAGACATTGAGGCAATACAATTTGAGAGCTTTTTGCGTCTCTGCGAAAAACCGGCTCTGACCACAGAAAAGAAAAATTCCTCAGAAGGAACATCAACCAGCGGTTTGTCCCTTTTCACAAACTTCAACACTGTACTTGTAACCTTTGGTGAAGGTATAAAGCTTTCAGGCGGGACATTAACAACGAAAGATGCATCATACCGGTAACTTACATATATTGTGAAGCTTCCATATACCCTGCTCCCTTCTTTTTCGCATATCCTGTCTGCTACCTCTTTTTGCATCATAAAAACCATTAAATCAGGAATATTTTCTTCTTCAAGAAACTTGGCTATAACCGGAGTGGTTATATAGTAAGGCAAATTGGCAACCGTCTTGTATCTGCAGTTACAACCTAATAGGCTTGATATATCTGTTTTGAGGATATCTTTATTCACTATCTCAACATTGTCATGCTTTGCAAGAACTGCAGTAAGGGGCTTTATAAGATCCTGATCTGTTTCAACTGCATACATCTTTTTACATAAAGGTGCAATAAGAGCTGTTATAGCGCCTGTTCCGGAACCTACCTCGATCACAATATCTTCTTTATTAAGATTAAGTGCTTCCACAATTTTCAAAGCTATTGATTTGTCTATAAGGAAGTTCTGCCCTAAGGCTTTCTTTGCCCTTATATAATTCGGAAGAGGTATTATATTATCTACATTCTTCATCAGATCTCCAATGCCTGTTTGTATTTTGCTGCCTTTTTGAAAAGATTAAAGCTGTTATCCCACAAATTTTCCAAAAGCTTTTCATATGATATCTGCTTCACCTCTGCCATTTTTCTTGCAATGTACACAAGATTCCTGGGTTCATTTCTGGTACCTCTGAAAGGTTCAGGAGACATATATGGACAGTCTGTCTCTAAAAGAATCCTGTCAAGGGGTATGGCTTTCAAGGCTTCAATGGATTTGCTCGCATTCTTAAATGTAATAACTCCGGTAAAGGAAATATACAGACCGAGATTAAGAAGGATTTTAGAACTCTCCGCACTTCCCGAATAACAGTGCATGACTCCATTAATATTTTTTCCAAATGAAGATAAGATATCTATGGTATCCTTATGAGCATCCCTGTCATGGATTATTACTGGCATATCCATCTGCTTTGCCAATTCCAGCTGTTTTGTAAAAACATCCTTCTGTTTATTTTTTTCACAGAAATCATAGTAATAATCCAGACCGATTTCGCCAATTGCCAGTGTTTTCTGTTCTAAAGCGAGTTTTTTAAGAATATCCAGGTCTTCTTCCTTGAAATCATTACCATTATGAGGGTGTATACCTACTGAACTGAATATCTGACTGTTTTCATTTGCATAAATAACAGCCTTTTTTGAAGTTTCCATATCGTCAGAAACATTGAGAACGGCACGTATGCCGTTCTCTAAAGCTCTTTGTATAACTTCATTCCTGTCCTGATCGAACTGTTTTGCAAGAATATGAGCATGGCTTTCAAATATCATTGTCTCTTCAATGCCATCGCGATCTTTGCTTTAATAACTATATTTTCCGCTGTCAGGCTATATAGATTTATGAGATCTTCTGGTTTTCCTGATTTGCCGAATTTGTCTTCAATTCCTACTCTCTTAACAGGAGCAGGAAGCTCATCACATAAAACCTCACATACTGCAGAACCCAGCCCTCCGATAATATTATGCTCCTCAGCTGTAACTATCGCTCCGGTCTCTCTTGCAGCTTTAATAATTATCTCTTTGTCAATAGGCTTAATAGTATGTATATTGATAACTCTGGCTAAGATACCCTGTGCCCTGAGCGCTTCATATGCATCAAGTGCAGGTTTGACCATCAGACCAGTAGCTATAATAGTAACATCACAGCCATCTTTCAGCTGAACACCTTTTCCAATCTGAAATTCGTAAGAGTTATCATATATATCTTCCACAGCCAGTCTTCCAAGTCTTAAATACACAGGACCATTGTAATCTATTATTGCTTTTACTGCCTGTTTGGTTTCTCTTCCGTCACAAGGCTGAATGACTGTCATATTAGGTAATGCCCTCATTATAGCTATATCTTCAATAGCCTGATGGGTCGCGCCATCCTCTCCGACAGATATACCCGCATGTGTTGCAGCTATCTTGACATTAAGTTTCGGATAGCAGACTGAGTTTCTTATCTGTTCTGCAGCTCTTACTGCTGCAAATATGGCAAAGGAACTTGCAAACACAATCTTATTGCATGTAGCCATGCCTGCTGCAGATGATATCATGTTAGCTTCAGCAATTCCTGTATTAAAGAATCTTTCAGGATATAACTCCTTAAAAGAAGCTGTCATAGTGGATTTCGATAAATCCGCATCAAGTACTATTATTCTTTCATTGCTCCCGTATTCTGCTAATGCTTCACCGTAAGCCGCTCTTGTAGCTTTTTTCATATTATACCCCCAGATTCTCGATATATGCGTCTATTTCAGCAATGGCTTTATCTCTCTGTTCCTGATTGGGAGCTTTCCCATGCCAGCCATACTGGTTTTCCATATATGATACGCCTTTGCCTTTAACTGTTTCAGCAACAATCATAGTAGGTTTGCCTTTAGTCTTTTTAGCTTTTTCAACTGCATTGTCTATCTGATTCATATCATGTCCGTCAATTATAATGACGTTCCATCCGAAAGCTTCAAACTTAGCAGCTACCGGTTCAGGTGACATTACTTTTGTTATATCCCCGTCTATCTGTAATCCGTTATGATCAAGAAAAGCAGTAAGATTATCCAGTTTGTAATGAGCCGCATACATCATTGCTTCCCATACCTGGCCTTCCTGCAGCTCTCCATCGCCTAATATCGCATAAACCCTGTAACCTCTTTTATCGAGTTTTCCCATCTGTGCCATACCGCATGCCGCACAGATTCCCTGTCCAAGCGAACCGGTAGTCATATCTACTCCCGGAACATCCTTCAAAGACGGGTGGCCTTCAAGATAACTGTCAGCCTGGCGGAATGTCAGAAGATCTTTCTTTGGAATATATCCCTTTTCAGCCAGTACCGAATACAATACTGGTGACGCATGTCCTTTTGATAGTACAAATCTGTCCCTGTCTGGATCTTTCGGTGCTGAAGGATTTACATTCATGTGCTTGAAATACAATACTGTAAGTATATCTGCACAGGATAACGATCCGCCTGGATGGCCGCTGCCGGCTGAAAAAACCGCATCAATAATATTTTTTCTAACATCGGCTGCCTTCCTCTTCAATTTTAGCAATAATTCCTGTTCCATTAACAACTCCTTTTTTCGTGTCAATATATGCAATTACGGATAGGTTTTACAGTACATGCCTAACCTTAGTAATTATATCATCTCACAACTCTTTGTCAAAGGCCCCGAAGCCTTCTCCAAGTACCTGATGAGCAGAAGTAACAATTAGAAACGCCTTATTATCCATCTGTTTGACTAATTTTTTCAAAGCTGGCAGCTGCCTGTTTTTAACTACACAGAAAAGAGTCTCCCTTTCCCTTTTAAAATACATTCCACGGCCGGCAAATCCTGTAACCCCTCTGCCAAGAGTGTGTATTATCGCATCAGCTATCTGCTCGCTCTTCTCCGACATTATAAACACTGCTTTTGCAACATTTGCGCCATCCAAAATAAGGTCAATCATCTTCATTGAAATAAATATTGCGATTACTGAATATAGTACCAGCACTATATTTTTGAACACAATAAGCGACATTATGACAGATATGCCATCAAACATGAACATTAATGTGCCTACACTGTAGTGTATTCCTTTTCGTCTTAAAATTTCTGCAAACAGATCAGACCCGCCCGTACAGGAATTACGTGTAAATACCATCCCTAATCCAAGACCCATCAGAGCTCCTCCAAAAAGACAGAACAGCATAAGATCAGGTATGTTATTGCTTTCAATAACTATCTCATTGGAAACTTTTGCTAACCACTGTGCAGTAACATCGATAGCAACAGTATATGCCAAGGTGGAAAACATAGTCCTTATCATAAATGTCTTCCCTATGACTTTGTACCCTATTAAGAACAAGGGAAGGTTCAACAATACAATCAACACACCGACAGGTACTTTGCTATTAAAA
>Ga0123335_1001346_pt1 | contig 40106 bp, 32 predicted proteins | sample BiotimSIPDNA_2_FD_89707 | JGI IMG/M metagenome (GOLD analysis project Ga0123335, IMG submission 89707) | Anaerobic biogas reactor microbial communites from Washington, USA - Biogas_R2 time_0 SIP DNA | ecosystem: Engineered > Bioreactor > Anaerobic > Unclassified | place: Washington, USA...
CTCTCCGAGCAGGCACACCTATGAATGAGAGAAGCAAAACAATCAGTCCCGTCATGAGCATATGCATTCCAAGCACATCATTAGGGGTACGTACCGTCACCAAATCGCCACCCACATTCCACCCACTACGCCAAATGCAAGCCACGCTCTGAAACCGGCCTCACAGTTCTCTGCCGCAGAGAAAAAAGTTGGAATATTGATGCAGATCAAGGAAAGGGTCGAACGGATTCGGATAATACGTGACATTTGGATGGAGCATTTATCCATCGCAGTTTGGTTTTGGCGCTGCCCCCCCACGCAAATCTCTCTCGAATCAGTTTAGGGACAGGACTTTTGTTCCTCCCCCTGGAAAGGTGCAGAAATGGCGACACAGATGCAAATGGATATCTCGCGTCAAGCGACTGTAATCCAGATGATTCACGGAATGTGCGTTTCGCGTTGTGTTTCACTGGTAGCCGAACTGGGCATCCCCGACATTCTCGCAAATGGTCCACAAAATGCAGCAGATATTGCACAAGCCACCGCGACGGATCCTGATGCGCTGTATCGGGTCATGCGCGTGCTGTCCCGCCTGGGAGTTTTCACCGAGTTGCCGGACGGATGCTTCCAAAACGGCAGTCTCTCGGATCTGCTGCGCAGCGACTCTCCAGGAACTATGCGCCACTACGCCCGATTTTTTGGAAGCGAAATCCACTGGCGCCTTTGGGGAGAACTCGACTATTCCATGAGAACCGGTAAACCATCCATTTGCAGCGGGCATCCCGACAAGACGCCTTTCGAGGTCCTGGCGCTAAACCCTGCCGACCAGGAAACGTTCAACCTGGCCATGTCGGCCTTTTCGAGTACCGAAAATGCCTTCATCGTCGGGGCATACGATTTCTCTCAGTTCGCCAGAATCATTGATGTCGGAGGCGGCGAGGGCTCTCTCGCAATGCTGATCTCTGAATCAGCTCCTCGCGCCAAGGTAACGGTCTTTGATCTTCCCCAGGCGATTGCGCGTGCAAAGGAGACCTTTTCCAAACACGCGCATAACGGACGAATGGATGCCATAAGCGGTAATATGTTCGAAAGCGTTCCGGGCCCCGCAGATCTGTGCGTGCTCAAACACATTCTGCACGACTTCACGGACGATGCCTCAATCCGAATACTGGAAAAATGCCGCAAAGCGCTAAGCCCCGGCGGCCGGGTGGTCGTGTGCGAAATGCTGATCCAGCCCGGAATCGACGGCCTCGCAGCGTCGATCCTCGATATCGAAATGCTTGTGGCACCAGGCGGCCGTGAGCGGACCGAAGAGCAGTATGCGGAGCTCTTTGCCAAGGCCGGGTTGCACCTGGAACGCACCACCAGGACACAAAACCCAATCACGCTGCTGGAATCCAAGCCGGTCAATTAGCACTGCGCCGGCATTATCCACGGGGTAGCATCACCATTGTTGTCCACAAGGATCCCGGCACTTCCGTGCCGGGCTACACTCAACCCGTCCCTGACGGGACGGGAGCCATGGCTCCGGTTACCGCGTCGCAAAGAACGTTTCCGCATTGACGCAGGCGGCCGTCCCTTACACAATTGGTCGATCGTCGTCGGGATTTGATTTCTTTCTTTGTTCCTGCTGATCTGATCTTTCGTCGAACGGAGAGGAGCGATAATGAATCTACCGTTTTCCGAAAAGGAGTTCCTGGATGTTTTCGCAGCGTACAATATGGCGTTCTGGCCTGTCATTTCCGGCTTGTGGGTGATTACGGCTGCGATCACAGTTCGAAATTGGCGTAGTTGCCAGGACAACCGGAGCCTTTTCGCACTTCTCGCGATACTCTGGGCATGGTCCGGCATTGTTTACCATTGGATCTATTTCCAGTCCATCAATCCTGCAGCGGTCTTTTTCGGCGCCTTATTTCTGGCCCAAGCCGCTCTCTTTGTCTTCTTCGTCTTCAAACCGACCGGGCGCATGAAATTGAATCTGTCAGTAAGGGGTCTTCTGGGCGGCTTCTTTGTGCTATACGGCCTGCTCTATCCATTGGTCAATCTGGTATTCGGATTGGAGTATCCACGCATACCGCTATTTGCAGTTCCATGTCCGACGGTCCTTATCACGGCCGGGGTGCTTCTCGCCTCTGAAGGCGTCCCTCGGTTTGCTTATCTCATACCTCTAATCTGGACAGCAATAGCGGGCTCCGCTGCAATACTTCTGCACATCCGAGCCGATTTCCCCCTGTTAGCGGCAGGGGCATTGCTCGCCGTCGACATGATCGCTCCAAGAGCGTTTGGAACCAAAACAGCGATGCAATCTTCAACTTCCTGACGCATTGTGAGCAGCACTGCAATCATGTCAGTTTTTCTCCCGTGAGCGCTTCCAGCACAACCAGGGCTTTGTAGAAATCGGCGAGTACCTCGTAATACTTCATTTCGTACTCGAGCAGAGTCTGCTGATTGCTCAAGAGCGACAGGAAATCCACGCTTCCCGTTCGATAGCTTGCGATCGACGATTCCAGGGCAAGTGTTGCGCGGGGAATAATGTTGTTCCTGTAGAGCTTGAGCAGACTGGCATCAGTCGTCGTCCTGATGTATGGATCCTTCAGCCTGAAATAAAGAGTCGTGAGCGTGTTTTCATACGCCTTGCGTTGCTCCAGAAGACTTGATGTTGCAGATTCCAGTTCAGGGCGCTGCCTGCGCCAGAAGTAAAGCGGTATTTTGGCTGTGATCATCAGCCCATACATCTCGGGCAGGTCTCTGCGGTTATACCACGAGAAACCTCCCTCGAAATCAGGATAGAAGTTTTTCCTTGCCAGAGCTACGTTGTATTGATTTCGTTCAATTTCCTTTTGATTCATCCGCACCTGCGGGTTGTTCAGCTCGGCCTTTTTGTAAAGTTCATCAAGCGTGAAATCACGCTTCGGTTCAGAGAGATCGGAAGGGACCACGACGGTAGTATCGACCGGACGATAAAGCAGTGTGTTTATGCGCGCCTGAGCGGTTGCCTTGTCGCGTTCAAGCACCGCGAGGCGGGCGAGGAGACGCGAAAGCTCAACCTCAGCTTTTATAACGTCCTGCTGAGCCGCCTTCCCGACCTTGTATTGCGATTCGCTTATCTGTGCGAACTGCTGAAGCAGACTCATCGTGTTCTCGACAACGGCAGTCAGCTTCTCGGCAAGGAAGAGATCATAGTATGCGGATTTCAGTTCAGCCACCACCTCACGACGTACTTGCTCGTATCTCCACCGCTGTGCCTCGGCTTCCGCCGAAGCGATCCGGCCCTGAAGTTTCAGTTTGCCCGGAAACGGAATCTCCTGCGCGAAAGTCAGCACGCGCGCGCTCGAAGGATCTCCAGGCATCAATGTCGGTGGTATGAGGTCTCCCATCGTCTGGAAACTCACGGTCGGCTCCGGCAGAGTTCCGGCAGGTGTGATCTGTGCCCGCCGCGCGTCGACCGCCCTTCCGGCCGCTATGATTGAAGGATTCCTTTCGATAAGTTCATTGACCAGCGTATCGAGATCCTGAGCCGTGATGAGGGGAGTGCCTGAGAACAGGCACGAAATCACGGCAAGTCCCTTGCATATCCGCCCTGTAAGCTTGCTGAGGTTCATGTTGCTCCTTGCGAATCGAATCACCTTATACGTTTCCGTATGCGGCATGCTCAGTGCAATACGTGCTCCAATCGACGACCGCAAATGAGAGGAATCTGCGGAGAGGCACGTCTGGAGAGCGTCGCACGGTCACGCTGAGCACGATGAAAGACTCCGCCGTCGAATCCTCCCCTACTGTCATTTCAACAACGCTGTGGAAAATTCAACAACCACTCTGTACATCCAGAAACCGGAAAGTGGGGATAAATTCCGGCAACGCAGTAACTTCACACGTTCTTACTTCATTGGCATTGCGCTTGCAAACTCCGAGACAGGCTAGGGGCCGGCCGTGTGTGCCGGTTCTGTCACAACAATCACTCTGGAGAAGCGCAGATGACAAGAACGCTGCTGATTGCAGGTTTCGCGATTTCAACCGTATTGTCCGGGTTGGCACAATCGTCAAGCACGACGGGCGACCGGCTGCTTAAGCAATATCTCATCATTCACGAGAGCCTGGCATCCGATTCACTGAAAGGAATAGATGCCGCGGCTGCCGAGATAAGAAAGATCAGCCGTCAAGCGGCTGCAGCTGATCAAAAGAACAGAAGCCGGCTGCTCGCGCTCTCCGACGCTGCCCGGTTGAGTTCGGCGGACCTGAAGTCCGCCCGAAATGAGTTTGGTGAATTGAGTGAAAAGCTGATCGCGTACTGGAAAGCCGCTGAAGTGAAGACAACGCCTCCGTATCAGATCTATTGTTCGATGGTCAAGAAGAACTGGCTCCAGATGGAGAAGACACCCAAGAACCCTTATTACGGCAAAGAGATGTCCAGGTGCGGCGAAGTGGTTGCGCTCGGCAAAGCCGCTGAAACCCGGTGAAGCAGCCGCCGGCCGTTACGAAGCCGTACGCCGTTGAGAGAAAGTTGGGTGCCTATGAAAGCATTCTTTACGGGGTTCCTGCTGGCCGCGGTTCTTTTCGCCGGCGGCTCTTACCTTTACATCCATCGGCACGAGGAGAGCGATAAGGCCGTCAATAAAGCACCGGCGGTAAGGTATCACTGCCCGATGCACCCCACTTACACTTCGGATCATCCGGGAGACTGTCCAATATGCGGCATGAAACTGGTCCCGATCGAGCCGGCATCACCCTCGCCCGATTCCGTTCCCGAATCCATGGTGCCCGGGTATGCGTCTGTGACTATTCCTGCTGATCGGATTCAGAGCATGGGGATTTCAACGGCGGAAGTCAGGAGGATGAGTCTGGATCAGAACTTCCGCACGTTCGGCAAAGTCACTTACGATGAAAGAAAAATCCATCATGTACACACCAGGTTTGAAGGCTTTATCGAAGACCTTTACGTAAACTACACCGGCCAGTATGTGAAGAAGGGGCAGCCGCTCTTCAGCGTCTATTCGCCGGAATTGTACGCAACCCAGAACGAATACCTTCTTGCACTCCGGGCAAGAAAAAAACTGCAGCCGAATAGCTTCGGCAGTACGGTGGATCTGGTTGAAGCCGCTCGGGAACGTCTGGCTCTCTGGGGAATTGGAGACAGCGAGCTGAGAGAACTCGAGCGGACGCGCACGCCTTCCCGTGCTCTCAGGATCAACTCTCCTGTCTCAGGTTATGTAATCGCAAGGACGGCAACACACGGCCTGAAGGTATCGCCGGCAGACAACCTGTATGACATCGTGGATCTTTCTACCGTATGGGTACTGGCAGACATATACGAAGTGAACCTTCCTCTCGTGAAACTCGGCCAGACGGCGACAGTGCAGCTGGACTACAAACCAGGCGAATCCTGGAAGGGGAAAGTGGTGTTCATCGATCCAACAGTCGATCCGGCAACCCGCACCGTCAAGGCTCGCCTTGAATTCCCTAATCCTGACGGGGAGCTCAAACCCGAGATGTACGCCCACGTGGTGATAGGCGGCTCGAGCGGAACGGGCATCGGCATTCCGGACAGCGCTGTGATATCGACAGGAGAGAGAAATATCGTATTTGTCGCCAAAGGAGAAGGGACTTTCGAGCCCCGCGAGGTTCTCCTTGGAGTGCATGTGCGCAATCTCTACGAAATCAAAGAAGGTCTTTCGGAGGGCGAGAGGGTGGTGACAGGAGCGAACTTCCTCCTTGATTCCGAATCGAAGCTGAAAGCGGCAACATCAAGTTCGTCTCAACATCAGCATGGATCCTGATTATCTGCGCGCCCGACTGTTGAACTATGATTGAAAAACTAATCGAATGGTGTGCCCGGCAGAAGTTCATTGTGCTCATATGCACGGCTGCCGCCGTTACGGTAGGGATCTGGACCCTCTATAACCAACCTGTCGACGCTATCCCCGACCTGTCCGATACCCAGGTAATCGTGTATTCGCGTTGGGACCGCTCGCCCGACATCATCGAGGATCAGGTCACCTACCCAATCGCCACCGCCCTGCTTGGCGCCCCGAAAGTAAAGGCGGTCCGGGGTTACTCGGACTTCGGCTTCTCCTACGTGTACATCATCTTTGAAGACGGCACAGACATCTATTGGGCCCGAAGCCGTGTCATAGAGTACCTCAGCAAGGTCGTCTCCTCTCTTCCTCCGGAGGTGAAGACCGAAATCGGTCCTGACGCCACCGGAGTAGGATGGGTATATCAGTACGCACTTGTAGATGAGAGCGGCAGCCATACTCTGACCGATTTACGTTCATTTCAGGACTGGAACCTGCGTTATGCACTTCAGGCGATTCCGGGCGTTGCGGAAGTCGCCACAATCGGGGGATTTCAGAACCAGTATCAGGTAAATGTCGACCGGGACAAACTGCGGGCATACAACATTCCGATCAGCCAGGTGGCTGAGGCCGTTCGGAACTCCAATGTTGAAAGCGGAGGGCGGCTGATTGAGTTTTCCGGGCGGGAATACATGGTTCGCGGGCGCGGCTATCTCACAAGTGAACAGGACCTCGAGCACGTGGTTCTGAAGACGAGCGCAGCCGGCACCCCGGTCCTGCTCCGCGACGTCGCCCGGATTGAGCGGGGCCCGGAAATCCGCAGGGGCGTCGCTGATCTTGATGGACTGGGGGATGTGGTCGGCGGCATCATCGTGATGAGGCACAATGAGAATGCAGACGAAGTAATCCAAAGGGTAAAGGAAAGACTGAAGGAACTCGAACCGTCGCTCCCGAAAGGCGTGAAGATCGTCAATACCTACGACAGATCGGAGTTGATCGAGGCATCGATCGACACGCTGAAGCACGAACTTATCGTCGAAATCATCATTGTCAGCTTTGTCATCCTGATTTTTCTGTGGCACATTCCTTCCGCCATCATCCCTATCGTGACTATCCCGGTCGCGGTGCTGCTCTCTTTCATCCCCATGTACCTGATGGGGATCAACTCCAACATAATGTCTCTGGCCGGAATCGCGATCTCGATCGGCGTCCTGGTTGACGGAGCCATTGTCGAAGTCGAGAATGCTTATAAGAAATTAGAATTGTGGCTCGAGGAAGGAAGGCAGGGAGATTTCCATGAAGTGCGTCTTCAGGCGCTCAAGGAAGTAGGACCGGCTGTCTTCTTCTCCCTCCTCGTGATCGCCATAGCGTTCCTCCCGGTTTTCACTCTCGTCGATCAGGAAGGAAGGCTCTTCAAACCGCTTGCCTATACTAAGAATTTTACAATGGCCATCGCGGCCCTCCTTGCAGTGACGCTCGATCCGGCAATGCGCATGCTGTTTGCCAGGATGGACTACTTTCGTTTCCGCCCGAAACCGTTTTCCTGGCTCGCCAATCAGGTATTGGTTGGAAGGTACTACAAAGAGGAGAAACACCCGATCAGCCGCATTCTTTTCAAAATCTACGAACCTCCGGCACGGCTCGTTCTCCGGCATCCGAAGACAACCATCGCCATTGCGATTCTCCTGGTGTCGGCGACCATTCCGGTCTACTTCCAGCTGGGGAGTGAATTCATGCCTCCGCTGAACGAGGGATCGATTCTCTACATGCCCACCACGCTCCCGGGAATTTCAGTGGCCGAAGCTCAACGGGTGCTGCAGTACCAGGACAGGCTGATCAAGAGTCTCCCCGAAGTCGACAGAGTGTTCGGAAAGGCAGGACGCGCCGAAACGTCTACGGATCCTGCGCCTTTTTCCATGATGGAGACAACCATCCTCCTGAAACCAAGATCTGAGTGGCGCTACAAAGAGCAGTGGTATTCAGACTGGTCACCCGAGTGGCTGCAGAATCTCATCTTCCGACGTATCTGGCCCGATCGCATCTCCTGGGATGAACTCGTCTCGGAACTCGACACAAAGGTGCAGATTCCCGGGGTGACCAATGCCTGGACCATGCCGATTCGGGCACGTATCGACATGCTCACGACAGGCATGCGCACTCCGGTCGGGATCAAGATCTTTGGGCCGGACCTCGCCGAGATAGAGAAGATCGGTTCACATCTCGAGATGATCATGAAAGATATTCCGGGGACCCGTTCTGTCTATGCGGAACGTGTGGCCGGTGGATATTTCGTCGATTTTGATCTGAAACGCGATCAGTTGGCCAGGTACGGCCTGTCTGTTGCCGATGCTCAGAATGTCGTCATGTCAGCCATAGGAGGCGAGAATGTGACGACGACGATTGAGGGGAGGGCGCGCTATCCCGTGAACGTGCGCTATCCGAGAGAACTGCGCGACAACATCCAGCAGCTGAGCCAGGTTCTGGTCTCCACTCCTTCCGGAGCGCAGATCCCCATGTCACAGATCGCCGCAATCAAACTCGTAAGCGGCCCGTCAATGATCCGCGACGAAAACGGGATGCTTGCCGGATATGTCTTTGTCGATCTTTCCTCGAAAGACATAGGCGGATATGTCGAACAGGCGAAGAGGATCGTGCGTGAGAAGCTCACGATTCCAACCGGCTATTCCCTCGTGTGGAGCGGGCAATATGAAAACATGCTTCGGGTAAGAGAACGCCTGAAGATAGTTGTGCCTATCACTCTGTTTCTGATTTTTGCGCTGCTGTATATGAATACCAAATCCGCCATGAAGGCGACGATAGTCATGCTGGCGGTCCCGTTCTCGATGATCGGCGCCTTGTGGCTTATGTGGATACTTGGCTACAACATATCAATCGCAGCCTGGGTTGGAATGATCGCGCTGATGGGTCTTGACGCCGAAACCGGAGTCTTCATGCTGCTGTTCCTGGATCTCTCCTACGATGACGCAAAGAGGAAGGGATTGCTGCGAAGCAAAGCGGATCTTGTCGAGGCCGTCATCCATGGTGCGGTGAAGCGTGTCCGTCCGAAAATGATGACTGTTTCGGCAGCCTTTATGGGACTGATGCCCATAATGTGGTCGATCGGCACCGGGTCAGACATGATGAAAAGGGTGGTGGCTCCCATGGTGGGCGGCCTGGCGACTTCGTTTATTCTGGAATTGCTGGTTTATCCCGCCATCTACTATCTCTGGAAGTGGCGCTCAGAAGTCAGGCACCTGGCCGCTGCAAGCGTGTGATCATGCAAGTGCGCCGATTCATCCGGAGCCATTATGCAGAACAGGAAATGCCAAAAAGAAGCAGGATCCCCGGCCGGGTTCGGATGTGACCCAGATCCGCCCGCCATTGTTCTTGACCAACTGGTAGGAAATCGAGAGCCCCAGGCCTGTTCCTTCCCGCTTCGTAGTAAAGAATGGATCAAAAATCCGGTCGAGCTGTTCAGAACTTATTCCGGGGCCGGAATCCTTCACCGAACCTATCCACTCGTCTGTTCCGGTTTTCCCCGAAACCACGATCTTTCCGCCCTCCGGCTGCGCCTGTATCGCATTTATGATGAGGTTGATCAACACCTGCTTTATCTGCTCCGGGTCAACCAGAATATCCCCTTCAGCCTCTGCGGATTCCTGGATAATCTCGACAGATTGCCTGCGCGCCTGATCTCCCACCAGCCGGCAGGCCGATGCGATGATTTCGCGAGGCTTGATCTCCAGTCTCTGGGGAGGAGCAGGTTTTGAGAATTGAAGGATTTCGCTGGTAAGACGCTCGAGCCTTGCCGTCTCCTTTTTTGCTATCCGGGCAAACTCCGCTTTGGGGTCGGTTGCGGGAATGTCCTGTCCGAGGATTTCCACCGCCCCCTGTATCGATGCCAGCGGATTCCTTATCTCGTGAGCGATGCCGGCTGAAAGGTGCCCCAATGATGCGAGGCGGTCCGCATGCCGGAGTTGATCGAAGGCGTCGTTGAGCTTTCCGTAGGCTTTTGAAAGCTCCGCTCCTGCCGACTCCAGACTCTCCCTCGTTTTGCGTTGCACCCTGGAAAGGTATCCGACCAGCAGGCCAATCACGAGGTACATCGGTATCTCTGCATACTGCTGGAATGCATAATCCGGATGATGAGACCAGTCTTTGACAATGTGCAGAGCAAATAGAACCGCCAAAGCCGACGACGTCGCAAGTCCGCCGGAGATCCCAAACCAGTAGGCTCCGAGAACTATAGGCACATAGTAGCTGCGCTGATATATCTGGTGGAGGTAGTGGTGCTGAGTGCTTGTCTCAAAATGAAGGATCGTTATGACCAAGACAAGTGCGACGATGAGAGCCGTCCTGAGAAGGTTTTTCTTTTTATCGTTATTCATGCTGATCCGTCAGATATCTTCATCCGGCGCAGAGGGAGCGTCTTCCTGCGGTGCATCTTCATAAGGACCCAGCCGGTACTTCTGCATTCTGTAGACAAGCACATTCCGTGTTATGCGCAGGAAATCCGCTGCCCTGGTCTGATTCCACTGGTTTCTTTCGAGCGCTGTCAGAATCACTTCCCTATCCAGGTCTGTCAGTGAGATCCCCTCAGGGGGTATATGGATCACGGCCTTTCCGACGGCGAATTGCGGCTCCAGGATTTCATCGGGCAAGTCTTCGATTCTTGCCGTGTCGCCCTGCGCGAAAATGATTAAGCGTTCGATTACGTTCTCGAGCTCTCTTACATTGCCGGGCCACGAGTACGACTCAAGTTTCTTGAGTATTTCCCTGCCGATTCTCACCGGATCGCGGCGAAAGCGTTTGCAGGTCCGTTCGACAAAAAGGTGGGCGAGGAGAGGGATGTCTTGTCTCCGTTCCCGCAGTGGAGGTAAGTGCAAAGGAGCTACATTCAACCGGTAATAGAGGTCCTGCCGGAACGAGCCTTCGGCCATCATTTGACGCAGGTCGCGATTGGTCGCCGCGATTATCCGTACGTCGACGTGGCGCGCTCTGCTCGATCCCACAACATCGATCTCGTTTTCCTGCACGACACGAAGAACCTTGACCTGAAGTTGCAGCGGCAGTTCTCCGATTTCGTCCAGGAACACCGATCCTCCGTCCGCCGCTTCGAATTTCCCTTCTTTGTTGGCGGTCGCACCCGTGAAAGCGCCTTTCCGGTAACCGAAAAGTTCCGATTCGAGCAGTGTATCCGGAATCGCTCCGCAGTTGATCGTTACGAACGGTTTCGAACTGCGCGGGCTGTTATAGTGGATCGCTCTGGCCAGCACTTCTTTCCCGGTACCGCTTTCGCCCGTTATCAGTACCGTGGAATCCACTCTCGCCAGATGCGCTGCCTGCTCTATCACTCTTCGCATTCCCTGTGAGGAACCGATGATCCCTTCGAAGGTGAATTGTGCGGAAACGGCCTGCCTCAGATTCCTGTTCTCCGACAGCAGTCCGGAGAATCTGATCGCCTGTTCGAGCGTGTGAAGCAGAACCTCACGGTTGATCGGTTTGCTCAAATAATGGTAAGCGCCTGCTTTCATGGCGTCCACCGCGGAATCTATGGAACCGTACGCAGTAATGACTATGACCGGAATGTCGGGAGCCTTCAGCTTGGCCGCCTTCAAGAGCTCTATCCCGGGAAGTTCCGGCATATCCAGGTCAGTTACGATCGCGTGGACACGGTTCTGCCCGAAAATTTCGAGAGCCTTCTTTCCGTCTTCGGCCGACAAGACTTCGAACCCAGCCTCTTTGAGCTGGTATTCGAGAACGCGCCGAAGGCTGCTGTCGTCATCAGCGATCAGTATTGTGGGTTTGACCATGATCTCGTTTCCCGTTCCGCCACAACCGTCAGGTAAGTATTACTGCAGGCCTTGCTTGTTAACCGAACACATCTGATGATAGCATGTATCCGGGTAAGCTTATGATTGTCCTCTAATTTGTGTGCGTTGAATGAGTGTACGATCCGTTGATCAGGATACGTGTCTGCACTCAAACCGCAACCCGCGCAGACTGTCCCGTCATTCTTATTTCCCATTTTGAGCCCACACTGGCCGGCTTTGCCGCGGTCTGCGCAACCATCAGAGGATAGTGCATTGAATTTAGAGGATCTTGGTTGGAACTCCTTTTTTGAAAAACAACTTTCCAGGCATCACGACGACAATCTCACGCCCGCACGTGTGTCATTTCAGGGAAGGGGCCTCTATCGGCTCCTCTCTGCCAGAGGAGAGCTCTGGGGAGAGCTGGGCGGAACCCTCAGCCGCGAGTTGATCAGTTCAGGAGATTTTCCTGTCTGCGGGGATTGGGTACTGGCAGACAACATCAGCGATTCCGATCGAACCGTCATCCGTTTTCTCCTGCCCCGCATGACATCGTTTTCGAGAAAGCGGGCCGGGACCGCCCTCGGGCCGCAGATAGTGGCTACCAATGTCGATACGGTGTGCCTCGTCAGCGGACTCGATTCGGATTTCAATCCACGCCGTATTGAACGGTATCTCACGGTTGCATGGGAGAGCGGTGCCCGGCCGGTGATCGTCCTGAACAAGACTGATGTATGCCGCGAAGTTTCCCGACGCATTACTGAAGTAACGGCCCTGGCACCCGGAGTCGACGTGATCGCCGTGAGCGCAACCGAGGGCAGCGGCATCGACGATATCAGGAGATATGCCGGACCGGGTCAGACCATCGCATTCCTCGGTTCTTCAGGAGTCGGCAAATCATCGCTGGTGAATAGCCTGCTCGGACGATCGGCTCAGAAGATTCATGAAATCGATCCCTCCACAGGACGGGGACTACACACCACGACAACCCGCGAACTCTTTCTCCTTCCCACCGGCGGCCTCATCATGGACACTCCCGGGATGCGGGAGATTCAGATCTGGGCGTCGGACGCGGGTCTGGACACTGCTTTCGAGGATATAGCGGTTCTGGCGGAAGGATGCCGGTTCCGGGACTGCACTCATCAGTCTGAGCCGGGATGCCTGGTCCGAGATGCAATCGATCAGGGGGAGCTCCAGTCAGAAAGGCTGGCCAATTATCACAAGCTCTCCAGGGAAGCCGATTATATCGAGCTGAAAACCACTCACAGCGTAAGCTGGGTGGAAAAGGAGCGCTGGAAGAAGATAGCCAGAGCAGCGCGGAAACTTAAACCACGCTATTAGAAATTTGAGAGATGCTCCGATTCTCGACATGTCGGCTCGGGCGTCCCTCCGCTACCGGGACGCGTATGCCGTAGTTTCGGTTACCCCGTCGCAAGAAAAGGTTCCGGGTTGGCGTCCGGCAACGGTGTTGGGGAGCATGCGTGATATGAATGTTGCACCATTGGTGAAGGAACCGTGCCGTCCGAGCCATAAGGGAACGAAAACAACGGCCAACGCGTCCCGCCAGGGACGCGTTGAAACTGGCCGGCACGGAAGTGCCGGGACCAGTAGGAACAAAGAAAAGAATTAAGTCCCATCGGGACGGAATTCTTCGTGGGTCCCGTTCGCCCTTTCGTTGCACTTTCGATGTGCTTCTCCTATCCTTTTAATCGATCGGAGGATCAGGCGAGATGAAAGGTCACCGTTTTCGCGAACTTCTCCCGGGATTGATTCTCTTGCTTTGCGCCCTTCCCTACAGTAAGCCGGCATCGCCGAAGAGTGCATCATGGTCGGAACGTGCCATGGCAGCAAGAACCATCAGGCTGACACGAGAGCGGGCGGAGGGGAGGGAGCACGTGCTTGCAGCCACTTACGACACCCTCATTTCATCTCTCTCTTCTGAAACCGACCCGTTCATCCGCAGCGAGATCACGGCAGCGCTCATGCCGGATCTGGCGCCCCATGATCCCGATTCCCTGAGCGTCCTGCGACGCCTCTTCGCCGATCCGAATCCTTACATCAGAAAGAAGGCAATCGATCACTGCATTGACGACGTTTACGAGACTTTTATCCCGCCGGGAGCTGTCGAGGCGGCTGCTTCCCTGCTGTATGACACAGACGTCATGGTCCGGGTGGCAGCCATGCAAATTCTCGAGGTCCTGCTGCCGGAGACCGGAAAGACGGCTCCGCCATACGCTGCACGCTCTTTCATCATCGAAGATCTTGAGAATCCCGATCCTGCGATCCGGCTGGCTGCCGCACGATTGATCCGGCTCAATTCCCGGGAGGCGGATCAAGAGCTGCGAACAAAGGCAAATCAGATCGCGAAAGAGGCCGACGCACTTCTCAAGAAGTGGAACGACGCCGTTTCAGCAAATACGACAAAGGCATATGAGAAATTCGTCCGGAAATCGCCACACCATTTTCACGCCGAGGACGCAAAACGGCGCATCGAAAATCCCGACTATGGCTTTCTCCAGACCGTCTCGATGATGCTGAACAATCCAGCGCACGCTTCCTTCGTCGCTGACGGCTTCAGGAAATCGCATCGCGATTCACCCCATCTCGGCCTTCTTGACCAGTTGCGTGATTACCTTGGGATTAAGGATCTTCGCGATGTTCGGAAATTCCTGTCGAAGCATCCCGGCTCGCTCCTCGAGGCGGCGGCACGCTGCAGGTCTCCGCTGCTGATGCTGGCGCACGCCGGCGGAGAAGCGGTGATCAGGGCCAGACTCGGGCAAACCCTCGACCGGTCAGCTTCCGGTTCAGGGGTGCCGAAGACAGTCTGGATGAAGACTTTGATGGACATCCAGAAGAAGTATGCCGGAGAAGGTGTCACAATCCACATCTCGAATCTCAACACGCTGGAGTATCCGCCGGGCGACTTCCGATTCCTGATCGAGGTGAACTACTCGGAAGCCGCCGCATTCGCTACAGATGAGAGGATGAGTGTCTTCAAATCGATCTACAATCCAATTTCAGTCCAAAGTGCGCTCGATATCGTCGAAAGAAGCACGGGACATATCTGGAGCACGGGACTTGAGCTCGATCAGGTCTCGGGTCCGTTTGACAGCGTCCCATTGCTCGATGAAACAGCGGCTGCGGCGAGATTCCTGCTGACGCTGAATCACGTCGATTTTTCCGATCAGAAGCAGACTTGGGAGGCGCTGTCTCGGGTGCGCTCGCTCTTCCCTGTCCCAACTCGCAGGTAATCAGGTAAACAGAGCGATAGATCTTGTTATTTCCGATATGCAGCCGTATGCTTTTGCGCTTCCGGCTCCTGCCGGTGCGGACGAACCACGAGGTGTACAGAAACGCGATGGGCGCGCGGGAAGGATCAAGCGTTAACAAAGTCGTTGTCGCCACGACTGTCATGCTGTCATTCATCTCATTCTGGCGCGCGGCGGCGATCGTGCTGTGCGACCTCGGTTCATCGGCGTATTACGCGGGCGGCATCGCCGAAGGCTACGTCGGCAAGTCCGCACCATGGTTTATCCTCGGCATCATGCTCTTCGCCGCTGCTGTGCGGGCAATCTACATCGAAAGCTGCACCATGTTCGTGCGCGGCGGGGTGTATCGAGTCGTCCGCGCCGCGCTCGGCGGCACTCTGGCGAAGTTTTCGGTTTCGGCCCTGCTGTTCGACTTCATCCTGACCGGACCGATCAGTGGAGTCAGTGCCGGGCTTTACCTGGCGGGGCTGATCAACGAGACATCCGATCTGCTGCAGTCTCCGGGGACGAAGGTCAACCCTCCGTACTTTGCGGTCTTCTTCACCGTTCTCGTCACGCTTTACTTCTGGCGCAAGAACATCATCGGGATGCATGAGTCGAGCCGGAAGGCGTTGCGTATCATGCAGCTGACAACCGTGATGGTAGTGATCCTGATCGTATGGTGCATCGTGACCATCATCCAGCGCGGCTTCAACCCCGTTCCTTTTCCTACGCTGGAGACGATCCATTTCAGCAATGAAGCGGTCGGCTGGCTGAAGGACTCGCCGCTCACCGGAGTCTGGGCGATCGCGGTATTGATAGGGTTGGGCCATTCGGTGCTGGCGATGAGTGGCGAGGAGAGCCTTGCTCAGGTGAACCGGGAAATCGCCTCTCCCAAGCTGAAGAATCTGAAGCGGGCGGCTACCGTCATCATGGTATTCAGCCTGATGTTCACCGTTCTTGTCTCCTTCTTCGCCGTCATGATCATCCCGGACGAGCAGCGCGTCGGCCTGTATCTTGAGAATCTCATCGGCGGACTCGCAATGAATGTGGTCGGCCCGCTGCCGCTGCGTCTTCTTTTCCATGCATTCGTCGTAGTCGTGGGAACGATCCTGCTGTCGGGTGCGGTCAACACGGCGATTATCGGCTCCAACGGAGTCCTCAACAGGGTGGCCGAGGACGGCGTCCTCCCCGACTGGCTGCGGGAGCCGCATAGGAAATTTGGAACATCCGCGCGCATCATCACCCTGATAGTGATCCTGCAGATCGTCACCATCGTTCTGACCATGGGCGATATACGGCTGCTCGGCGACGCATACGCATTCGGAGTCATCTGGAGCTTCGGGATGGAAGGACTTGCGGTACTCGTCCTCCGTCACAAAAAGAAACAGAAACCTGAATGGAAGGTTCCGCTGAATCCACGGATTGCCGGACGGGAATTCCCGCTCGGCCTCATCCTCATCACCGGTTTCCTGTTGACTCTCGGGATCGTAAATCTCTTTACCAAGCAGGTCGCCACGATAGGGGGTCTTTCATTCACTGCAATCATCTTTCTGGTCTTCACCGTCACGGAACAGTACAACCGTCGCAGACATGCCTATGCGGGAGAACTGGAGAAATTCCGGCTCGAGACACAGGAAATGCTGTCGCAGGAGACGATCAAGGTGCGGCCGGGGAATGTGCTGGTAGCGGTCCGGAATCCGCACGAACTCAGGCACCTGAACAGAGTTCTGGAACGCGTCGACACGCGGAAGCTCGATGTGGTCGCCCTGACGGTCAAGCGCGTCTCCCGTACCGGCGGTTTTGAACTCGAGCCGGAACAGATTTTCACCCGCAGGGTAGCGCAACTGTTCACCAGGGTGGTCGCGGAAGCGGAAAAGGCGGGCAAACATGTAGAGCTTCTGGTCGTGCCGGGAAGGGATTACAACCGCGCCGTAGTCGAGGTAGCCCAGCGGCTCAAATCCAATCTGGTGGTGATGGGACTGTCGGCAAAGATGAGCCCGTCACAACAGGCAAAGGCGTTCGGGGATGCCTGGGAACGGCTCCCGCAACCCCGCCCGCAACTGTCGCTGGAGATCCTGGACGAAAGCACGGGGAAGCAGATGTTCTTCAACCTCGGACCCCACCCGCCAAGGCTCTGGCCCGAAGATGTGGAGCTTCTGCATAAGCTGTGGCTCGATCTGACAAAGCGAGGGCTCGGACACAGGCTGCATCATAGGGATGTCGTAAGGGTGGCGTTGCGGCAACTGGAATCCGCGCTCGGCTCCGAGAAAGCCGATGAAATCATGAAGGAGCTTAAGGAAGAGACATCTCACACGGAAGAGGAGTGAGCATTACCTCGTCGCGGCAACCGTTGCGCATGCCCATCAACGACCCGGGATGGTGCGCCGACGGCCGAATGCGAAAGACGGCTACCTGACTTCCTGGCGGGCGACGAGAGGCGCGGGGATGGCGGCGCTCATGACTCCCCTGCTCTCTTCAATAATTCCAAGTATCGCCGCTACCACTGCTCCGGAACCCATTCTGTCGGTATTGACCACAATATCGAAAAAGCGCGGATCATCCCGATCCACCATGAAATGGTGTTGGATAAACTCTCTCCTGTTCTGATCCCTCCGCAGAATAGCTCTCCTGGCTGCAGGCGGCGGCAGTCTCCATTCCCTGCTCATCCGCCGGACCCGCGCGGGCACCGGGGCGGTAATCCGCACGTGAAGTCCCGGCTGCCCCTGAAGCGCATAAGCGCCGCCATGTCCGAGGATAATACACTCACCTTGCTCCGCAAGGGCGGACAGTGTGTGAAGCAGCGCAACGTGGTACTGATCATTTCCAAAGCCGGGCCGCTGGAAAATCGACAGGATCTGCTCAACGCTGTCGTTCACGCGGCTCTGTCCTTCCTCATCCAGCTGCTCAACCAGTTCGCGAAGAACATTACTTTCCCGCGCAATGAATTCGACGATCTCGCGGTCATACAGTTTCCATTCGAGCCGCCCTGCCAGTTCCGCTGCAATCCCGTCCCCGCCGGTTCCAACGTCGCGGGAAATTGTGATGAAGCGATAGGGCGCACCCCCTTGCTCTGTCATTCGATGTTGCACCAGCTTATTCCGCTTTTCGCGCAGCAGCATCTGACGTTCGATCAGACGGTCGAATCCGCTTACCCCTTCATAAAGCTTTCTGCCCATATTTCCTCCTCGCTTGAACGAGTAAGAAATCCTGAGGAACAAAGGCGGTCTTTTGGATCTTCTGCAGCTCCCCGCATCCGCATTCACAGGCGCATGGGAATTTGAAGTGTCTGAAGTTCTCGAACAAGCTCTAACTAAATTTTATCACACTTCAGACCTGAATAATTGCAGCCCGGCCAGAGTCATACTTCCAATCCGATGGACCGCATCAGTTCGAGCGCATTGCTTTTTCTCACGACACCGGGCCGGAGCCGATAGTCGAAAGCCATGCGCCCGTCTTCTATGTGGTCTTCAAAATGAACGTTGACTGCGTGAGGAGCGAGTTCCTCCGCCATATGGGCCAGCGCCAGGTCGTGGGTGGTCAACAGCCCTATCGCGCTGCGCCGCACCATGCCCCTGACTATCGCTTCCGCGCCGATACGCCGGTCGTGGGAATTGGTGCCGTGCAGCAACTCATCCAGCAGAAAAAGAAGTGGAACGTCTCCGTCGGCAAGCTCCACGAGCTTGCGCAGACGCACGATCTCTGCGTAAAACCTTGAAGTGCCGGCTTGCAGCGAATCCACGACGCGGATCGATGCGCCGAGGGCAAGCGGAGAAATGCGCAGCCGCCGCGCACGCACCGGAGCCCCGGCCAGCGCCAGCACGGTGTTGATCCCGACCGTCCTCAGAAGCGTGCTCTTTCCCGACATGTTCGAGCCGCTCACAAGCAGCACCCGCACCTCGCAATCAAGCGTGACCGTGTTTCGCACGCACTTATCCTCAGGAAGGAGCGGATGTCCGAGCTCCTCGCCGTCAAAGCACGGCGACCGGTCGACAATTTCGGGAAAGGGATCAGCGGGATGCTCGAAGGAATATCCGGCAAGTGAAGAAAGCGCCTCCAGTTCCGCGACTGTTGCGAGCCATGCTGAAATGTGACGGCCGTTTCTGCTGCGCCAGCGCTCGATGAGAAAAGCCAGCTGGACTTCCCACATGAGTATAAACGCAAACGGCGCGAAGAAGGGATTCCGCCTCGATTCCAGAAGTACGATAAGATTGTCCAGGCGCTTGATCAGCCGTGACGGGGGAATTCCTTCGCTCTCCAGCGCCGTCCGAAGGCTTCTCAAATGCGGCGTTTTGAAATCCTCCTTTTCAAGACGGCCGAGCACCATGGAAAGCAGCGAAAGGTTTCTTCCGATGCTTTCGGCTGTCGAGACAGTGTGTCGGAGCTTGAGCCGCAGCGAAAATGCAAAGAGCACTTCTCCAAAAACCGCCGCAAAAAACAGCTCACGGTAGCCTGCGGCTGCCCACATTACAATTCCCGCAACGGCCAGAAGCGCCAGGGCGGCAGCCGCCGCAGAAATCCAGTACGACTGAAACCGATCCGGTTCTTCTCCCCACGCAATCAGCGGATCCGGTTCGACCCCGGCCCGCACGTCCCCTCCAAGAATTGCAAGTTCTTCGCGCAGATCGAGATTGGAGCGGAGTTCCGCAATCGACTGCTGCCTCAGAAGGATTTCGTCCGGTCCGGCGGGGGACTTCAGCCAGGAGGCAAGCATTCGTTCTCCTGCATGGGTGCGGGCGCTGCAGAGCAGTTCGAACAACGATCCTGTGCCGAAAAGATCGAGATCTTCACAATAGGGATGACTGGAATCTCTGAAACGCGTCCCGGGCTCGCCCGTGCCCGTCCAGCGCTCATCCAGCCGCGCAAATCCAAGTTCGTAAAACCGTATCGCCCGGTTCAGACGCTGGAGCGCATCGAGCACCCGGCCGTGCCAGATAGCGAGGCCGAGGAACAGGATCAGCGGCAGCAGCAGCCACCATCCGGAAATTCTGCCATAGCCATAAGCCAGGATGGCCATGACGGCAGCCGCAATGAACAGCGCCAGACGCGCATTCCCGATTCTGTGATGCCACAGGTCGCGGTTTGCGGCAGCACGCCGCCTCTGCTCGATTCGATATTCGTATTCCTTCCGCGGCTCCGTTTTCATTCCTCTACAATACAGAACCAGGAGGCCGGCCCGCAAACAAATCTCCCGCGGAAACGTTCCGTCAACTTCGCGTAAGATCGTTGTTTCATTCGATGGCAATGATTATCATGGATTCATGATGATGCAAGAAGATGAAACCAGGAACCCTGCGGACGACGGCGAACCGCCCCCCTTTCTCGGGACATGGAACCGCCTTTACGCGGCCGTGATTATCTATACCTCCGTCTTGATACTCGCGCTGTACATTATGACCGTGACGCTCAATCACTGATTCCCATGCACGCTCTCGACTGGATTGTCGTTGTTCTCTATTTCGCATATGTAGTAACCGAAGGCTTCAGGCACGGAAGGAAAAACCGGGATATCGATGACTATTTCCGGGGGAAACGCTCGCTGCGCTGGTGGGCCGTAGGATTGTCGGTGATGGCCACACAGGCGAGCGCCATCACCTACATAGGCACCACCGGACAGGCATACACCGCAGGTATGTCTTTCATCCAGGTCTACCTGCCCCTGCCGTTCGCCATGATCGTCCTGTGCATGAGTTTCGTCCCGTTCTTCTACCGGGCCAACGTCTTCACCGCCTACGAGTACCTTGAAAGACGCTTCGATGCCAAGACCCGCAGCCTTACCAGCTTCATCTTTCTTATCTCGCGAGGACTCGCGGTCAGCTTCGTCCTGTACGCACCATCGATAATTCTTTCAGTCATCTTCGGCTGGAACGAAATCGCTACCATAGTAATCATGGGCGCATCCACAATCCTTTACACCACCATCGGCGGGAACAGAGCCGTTATCATGATCGACGCAAAACAGATGCTGCTCATGTTTGCGGGGATATTCGTCGCCATGGCCTTGTTCATATACCGTTTCCCGGCAGATTACTCGATAGCCGATGCCGTGCATCTGGCCGGCACCCAGGGGCGACTGAACGCCATCAATCCTTCGCTTGATCTTACGGATTCATACACCTTACTCTCCGGACTGCTTGGAGGCTTCTTTCTCGCACTTTCCTATTTCGGATGTGATCAGAGTCAGGTGCAGCGTTACCTCACCGGCAGATCGCTCACGGAGAGCCGGCTGAGTCTTATCCTCACCGCCTTCCTCAAGATCCCGATGCAGTTTCTTATACTCGGGCTTTGGATTTTGATGTTCGTTTCGTTCCATTTCATCAAGCCTCCACTTACTTTCAGCACCGCGTACCAGCAGGTGTTGCAGCAGAAGGGGGGAGAGCGGTATGAGGCGCTCGAACAACGCTATGATGCCGCTTTCGAGCAAAGACGGCAGGCGGCCCTCGATCTGAAGGATGCACGGCGAAGCGGCAACCGCGCGGCACTCGCCTCGGCTGAAGAGCGCTACCGCAGGGCCGGTGAAGACTTTCAGCAACTGAAAGCGGAAAACAGCGAGCTGCTGAAATCGGTGCTCGGCTCTGAACCTTCAAGCGAAGTCAATTACATCTTTCCTGGTTTCCTTCTTCAGTATGCTCCGACAGGGATTCTCGGCATCATGTTGTCGGTTATTTTCGCAGCCGCAATGTCGAGTTTTTCGTCGGAGATCAACTCCCTTGCCAGCGCCAGTGTCATCGATTTCTACAAACGCTATTTCGTGAAAACCGCAAACGACGCGCACTATCTGTGGATCTCGCGCGGCGCCACTCTGTTCTGGGGTGTGTTCGCGACCGTCATGGCGTTGTTTGCCGGAAGGCAGGGATCGTTGATTGAAGCGGTAAACAGGGTCGGTTCGTTCTTCTACGGTCCGATTCTGGGCGTCTTTCTGCTCGCATTCCTGGTGCGGCGCTGCACCGGGACCGGCGCCTTCTGCGCGCTCATCGCCGGCGAGATCGCGGTGTTTGCGGTGGCATACTATTCGTCGATTTCGTGGCTTTACTACAATGTGGTTGGAGTGGCGGTGGTGCTCGCCGCCGGGATAATCAGCACCCGCGCGGTTGGGAGGTTTAAGGTCGGGCGTCCCTAGCGGGACTTGATTTTTTTCTTTGTTCCTATTGGTTCCCGGCACTTCCGTGCCGGGCTATTTTTGAGCAAGGGGCGCTGCTCTCAATGCGCGACATCGGGCTCTTGGTTTGACGAGACTCCTATATCTCGGCGCACCGAAGAAAGTGGGAAGCAGATCAAAAGACAACCTTGCCTCATGTCGGAACCATTCAGGATTTTGGCACCTGCATAAGCCACAAGATCGCAATTATTCGTAAGGTGGTCTACGAAGGGAAAGACCCCCTCGGCGTGCGGCTGATGAGACCAAGCACACGCAACGTGCAGTCGACCGCTACCTGAAAGATTTCTATCGAGTCAAAACCTAAACTGACGGGACGCGTTGGCCCGGGTTTTCGTTACCTCGTCGCAAAAAAACATTCCGCATTCCAATTCGTACACACCCATCCAACCGGGGCTTGTCGCAGACCGCGGCCCCAAGTCCCGGAAGGACGACCGACCCAAAACAATGAACAATCAATTCAGGCAGGGACGCCCGACCCCGTAGAACTCGTCCGTGGCGCGGATTCGACGTTCTGTTTACCGAAAATCGACCCGTAGGCCACTCCCGCCAGAATCGCACCCACAATCGGCGCGATCCAGAACAACCACAACTGCTGGATCGCCCAGCCTCCCACAAAAATAGCCGGCCCGGTGCTGCGCGCGGGATTCACGGAAGTGTTGGTAACAGGAATCGAGATGAGGTGAATCAAAGTCAGGCACAACCCATCGCAATCGGCGCAAATCCCTGAGGCGCCCTTTTATCTGTCGCCCCGAGGATGACCATCAGAAAGAAGAAGGTCAGCACCAGTTCTGCAACCAGGCATGCCGCGAGGGAATATCCTCCCGGCGAATGATCGCCGAAGCCGTTGGAGGCAAACCCTCCGCTGAGGCTGAACCCAGCCTGCCCGCTGGCGATGACGTACAGCACCGCGGCGGCTGCTATCGCGCCGAGTACCTGAGAGACGATGTAGGCGGGCAATTCAGAGGCGGGAAATCGTTTCCCGACGGCAAGACCGACGGAAACGGCAGGATTCAGGTGACACCCTGAAATATGACCGATGGCATATGCCATCGTGAGCACGGTCAGGCCGAATGCCAGCGCCACTCCCGCGAAACCTATTCCGAGTTCCGGAAAGGCAGCTGCCAGCACCGCGCTTCCACATCCTCCGAACACCAGCCAGAACGTTCCCACAAATTCCGCACAAGCTCTCTTTGTAAGTGACATATCGAGTCTCCCGGTGATCGCAAAAGTGACGGCAAATTAAGGGGGGGGCAGTTAAACCGGATGTTCCGTCTCACGCTGAAAAACAGGCAGCGTGAGACGGGCACCCTGCATTACAGTTGATGCGTTTTTCCGGTTTCCTTGTTCTTCCAGTAGCCTCGCTGCTGCAGCGGCCAGTTGAATTCCACCGCCCCTGGGCGGGGACAGTCGACGACGCAGCAGCCGCAATACCAGCATTCCTCCGGATGAAGGACAATCGGAGGTTTCCCTTCCTGAGGATGGGGGATGTACACATCGATCGGGCACGTATCGACACAGATGTTGCACCCGTCACAGACCTCCGGGTTGAACTTCACCGGGCTCCCTGGAGTCGGAACATTCGGAACAGCGTAAATAGTTTCCTGAGACACGTTATCCTCCGCAAGCCGGCCTATCCGGCTTTGTAAACGCCCGTGTAGTCCCGGTTGTGGGCTTCATACTGATTCTTCATGTCGCCCCAGAAATCAGGCGGGAGCTCACCGGTCTTGACCTTGCCGTTTTCCTGTTTGATTGTGATGAACTTATTCCATTCCGGCGGATCGACTGCCGGGAAATCGATTCTCTGGAAATTCAGAGGAACGCTGCTGGCCTTTCTCGCCATTGAGGCGTGGATGATGATCTTCGAATATTCGAGCATGCTCAGGTCTTCAAGGCTCCGCGTCAGTTTGTGAGGATCAAGAGCGAACAGCCGGGGAACGGCTTCCTGCTCGATTCTCTCCAGCGCCTCCATCCCGATATTGAAGAGAGACTCGGTTTTGAACTCACTGACGTAATACTGCATCACCCGGCCGATGCCCGCGTGCAGCTCCTTCCACTCGATCCCGTTGCTGCGCTTGACAGGAGCGTAGACTCTGGCTTTTTCCTTCTCAATCTGGTCGCACGAGATCTTCAAATCTCCCGCTTCGCGCGCATAGGCAGCAGCCTTGCGCCCGGCATATCTTCCAGTTGCCGCGGCATAGCTGTGATCTTCGGGAGCGAACATCTGGGTCCCTGCGGCATAGAGCCCATCCAGAGACGTCTTCAGATTCCAGTCCACCAGCACGCCTCCGCCATAGCCGGCGTCACGCCATTGAGGCCGGCTCTGCCCTTCAATGAACTTATAGCTCTGGAGCAGGTCGCGGTTGATGTCGAAGCCGCCCTTGTTGAAGGTATCGATAATGATCCTGGTGGTCGACTCCTCCCCGAGCATCAGATTCCATGTGGCTCTTCTCTCGACTTCGGGCATGGACGGGAAGTCGCCGTAAAACGGGAGTTCGTACTCACCCTTCATGATCGCCTGGCGGATCTTGTCCTCGACTCCCGGAGCCGGGACCATGGCGCCGGCGTCGACCCATCCCTGTATCGGGTAGGGCAGCCTTCGCCCTTTTGCGTCGACCAGCGGGACGTTTTCGTAACTGGCGTCTCCCGCGCCGCTGTACCACTTGTGCCGGTAGCCGGTGGCAATCATCGTAACAGCCGACGCTTCCATCTTGGTAAGCTCCGCGCCTGCCCTCCAGGCCATGACGGTTCCATCCCCCGAAATCGCTCGGGAGTGCATATTGGTATAGCCGCCCAGCTCCATGCACATGAACCACAGAGAACCCGCACCTGCGGTCGAGATGATGGTCGCCTTCGACTTGAAGATCATGAATTCGCCCGTGCGCGTGTTGACTCCCGTGGCGCCAACCACGCGGGCTCCCTGAATGCCGTTCTCTGTCAGAAGGCTTGTTCCCATCACCCGGTCGAAGATTTTCACGCCCAGACGCCTGCACTCTTTTTTCAGCGCAGGTTTGAACGTGCTCCCCCAGACCCGGATCACGACATTGTTCCGTGTCTCGGGCGGATTGAAATTGGGTTCGCCTACCCGGGGATCGGGGAGATAGCTGTGGATCGTGCCGTAGCGCGGCGAGATCATGAATTTGGTGGCGTCATCGCGTCCTTCGGCCCCGACATACTCGTTTCCGGTATCCCGGATCTTGCCGCCCATCTGCTCCATTTCGAGCAGCGTGTCGTAATCCTCCCGGCACTGGATCTGGATCCCGATGCCATTGCTGTAGGGACGGCTCGCCATGTGTTGTGCCCATTCGTCCGGATCCACTCTCGAGAGAGGATTGGCCGGGGCGTTGCACCAGTGATCACAGCCAGGACCGCCTGAGCCGCTCCTGACAGTGTCTCCTTTTTCCACCAGCGCCACCCTCAGTCCCTGTCTCGCTGCACTGATGGCTGCCCAGCAACCGGCGATCCCACCCCCGATTACCAGGACATCGGTATCGATTTCCTGCTCCTGGTCGAACCGGATAGGATAGGGCCAACTCGGTGGCTGACCTTCTTCCTTCAAGTAATCATGCCACGTGGTCATTTGCGGACTCCTTCGATGAAAATGTATGGATACTGCGCAGATGTAGATGGAACGAGATCATAAGTAAGTAAGCCGGGCGAGTCAAGGATAATGCTTCGCATGATCTTGAAGTTTGACTTCTGTAAGGAGTCCGATAATCTTATTGGCTGTTGCTCGTAAGAGCCGATTGATTACGTGAGAGGTTAAGTGAATACTGCAAAAACCGATGCAATAGAACCGGGTGCCGGTGCCGCCGGCGAAAAGACAATTCTGGGACATCCGCGCGGGCTCTTCGTGCTGTTTTTCACCGAGATGTGGGAACGTTTCTCCTACTACGGCATGCGCGCCCTGCTCATCCTGTACATGACCAGCCACCTCATCCAGCACGCTCTGGACGGCGGGTATGTTTTTGGTTTCGGAGTTCTGAAGACCGGAATTGAAACGGTTTTCGGTCCCATGGCGATTCAGCCCCTCTCCTCGCAGATCTACGGTCTCTACACCGGCTTCGTATATTTCACCCCCTTTTTCGGCGGACTTCTGGCCGACAAGGTGATCGGCCAGAGGAAGTCGGTAATCATCGGCAGCGTCCTGATGGCGTGCGGCCAGTTCCTGCTGATGAGCGAAGTGACATTCCTGCCGGGCCTTTTCTTTCTGATTCTGGGCAACGGCTGTTTTAAGCCGAACATTTCGACACAAGTCGGAAGCCTCTACGCGCCGGGCGATCCACGCCGTGACAGGGCATTCACGATCTTCTACATGGGAATCAATCTGGGGGCCTTTTTCTCTCCACTCGTCTGCGGAACCCTGGGACAGGTGTACGGCTGGAAGTACGGTTTCATGGCCGCGGGAATCGGCATGATTGCCGGGCTTTGTGTCTATCTCTGGGGCCAGCGCTTCCTTGCCAGAGACCACCTCAGCAGAACCAGGGCAGGGGAAGTGAAACACGAACCCCTGACGGCCAAGGAGTGGAAGGCGATCGGAGCCCTGGTCGTCCTCTGCTCGCTCAATATCGTCTTCTGGGGAGTGTACGAACAGCAGGGGAATACGATACAGCTTTTCGCCGATCGAAACACCGACTGGACGGTATTCGGATGGGCTATGCCATCCACATGGTTCCAGTCATTCAATCCCCTGTTTATCTTTGTTCTGGCGCCGGTGTTCAACATGTTCTGGTCATGGCAGGCGAAAAGGAAGACGGAGCCTACCAGCGTGACCAAGATGGCCATCGGGGCGGCGCTGCTCGGAGCCGGGTTCCTTCCCCTGATGCTCGTCACCCGGGGACTCGGCGAGACCGAGAAGATAACGTTCCTTTGGCTCGCCGGCTGCACGTTTATCTACACGATTGGAGAACTCTATCTTTCGCCCATCGGACTTTCACTGGTCACGAAGGTCGCACCTGCACGGCTTGTCAGCATGCTCATGGGCATATGGTTCCTCTCTTCATTTTTCGGTAATTACCTGACGGGGTATCTCGGCACCTATTACGAGAAGATGTCGCGCGACAGTTTCTTCATGATGCTGATGATCCTGGGACTCCTGACAGGAGCGGCGATTTTCGCTCTCAACAAGCCGCTCAAGAAAGCAATCGGCAACGTCTGAGACAATTGCGATCGACGCTGCATCATTTTTCGGCCGTCCTGTGTGTCTATCTCAACGCGTCCCTGGCGGGAAGCGTTGGCCGTCCTTCTTGTTCCTGTTTCGCGGCAGATGTTCCGTGTCGGCACCAATTTCCATCGATGTCCAGTCCCGTCGCGACGCAGCGACGAAAACCACCGTCCTGGCACCGGAGGGACCCCGGATCCTGTACATCTGTATCATACTTCTTACATCTTCCGGAACGGTCCGTCTGAAGATGATTACTCCTGTCCCGCCTATGCTTTTACTTAAGGCTATCCCCTTACCCTTATCTCCACTGTCACAATAATTGGACAATAGTGCCGTAATTCGGTCGACAGCCGTAAAGTCGCAATTGCAGACCAGACAACGGGTTCACTCCCATCTACCCCTATGGAATGGCTATTGCTCTATTCAGGCGACAACAGTAACGCTCTCGGGTGGCGGGGGGCTGCCGGAGTGTCCAACAAACTCGTTTAAAAGGAGAAGACGATGAATAAGTGGAGATTCGTACTGCTGGTTGCGGCGGTTGTCAGTCTGGGAATTGCTGCACCGGGCCTTGCTCTGGAGTTGGAAATTGAGGATAACCTCAGCAACAACAAACTGGCCAACGATTCCTTCAACGACAAGGTGGAAGGTGGAGCGGCCGCGAACGATTATTCCGAGGCTGCCAACGATTCCTTCAACGACAAGGTGGAAGGTGGAGCCGCCGCGAACGATTATTCCGAGGCTGCCAACGATTCCTTCAACGACAAAACCGAAGGGCAGGCGGCTGCGAATGACAAGTCGATTGCTGTTGCGGTAAAGGACTCGCTGAATGACAACAAGATAGGGAATGACGAGACCGAGGGTCAGGCTGCCGCCAACGACCATTCCTACGCCTTTGCTGCAAAGGACAATAAGCTCAACAATGACGAGGTCAAGGGAAAGAACGCTGCGAACGACGATTCGGAAATCAACAACGTTGACGGCGGCACCAATGCGGCCAATAACGGTTCCGAAATCGCCACGGACAGCTTCAATGACACCGTCTCGGCAACTGATGTGGCAGCCAACGACGGCGCCTTCGCCATCAGGATCAACGACGTGTTCATCGCCGCTTCCGTGGTGGAACTGGAGGGCGAAGTGAGCTACAACTTCGTCAAAGAGGCGTTCGCCAAAACCTATACCGGGGACAACTACGTGACCAAAGGCGATTCCAGCACATTCACCGTCAACGGTATCAATCAGCTCAACCAGAACACCGGCTTCAACAACCTGACTCAGCAGAGCAACAGCTTTGCAATCACTTTCCAGGCACCGACTACTGAATAGTCTGACATGTGGCGATTTCCGGCAGCGGCTGATCCGCTGCCGGAAACAATCATGCTAAAGGAGACGTGAATGAGACAGTCATCGGCTTTACTGGCAGCGCTCATGATCGGACTCGCAGTGATGATACTGCCGGCCGGAGCCGCACGGGCGGAGGAACCGGCAGCGATCTTTCTCGGCGAGAGCGTTTCCGCCGAGCAGCTGGAGGATCAGGCCGGAGGCCAGGACACCACGATTGAAAAGCTTTACATGATGCTCAATGACGTCGACATCGAAGGTGAAGTGGGCGACAACGTCCTCTTCAGCAGCGGCACAGGAAACAACTACCTGAGCGACAGCGCCTTTGCCGACTCAAACGGCATGAACACTGTTTTCCAGAACACCGGAAACATGAACGTTCTGCAGAGCAGTTACATCATCAATGTGACTATTGGCGACTGAACCGCGCCGGCCTGGTGGAACATGAAAAGCAAATTACTCAAAGCAGGGTTTTTCGCCGCAGCACTGCTGCTCTCCGAGGCACTCCAGGCCGGCACCGTACTGGTGCCGGGACTCTCCGGCAGCGGCATAGAAGTCCCGGTCAAAAGCAAGAAAGAAAAGCGGTTTCTGACGACCACACGCCAGCGGTTCGACTACAGTTGCGGCTCGGCCGCGCTGTCGACCCTTCTGACCTACCATTACTCAGATCCCGTCAGCGAAGAGACCGTCTTCCGATGGATGTACGATCACGGTGATCAGGAGAAGATCCGCAAGGTGGGATTCTCGATGCTGGACATGAAGAACTATCTGACGGCCCGCGGATACAAGGCCGACGGATATCGCGTGGAGCTCGACCAGCTGGCCCGCTATTCCCTCCCCGCGATCGTTCTTATCGATCTGAAGGGATACCGGCACTTCGTAGTCGTCAAAGGAGTCACAGACCGGCAGATTCTCCTCGGGGACTCGGCCACCGGGATCAGGGTCATGCCCCGGACCGAGTTCGAACCGATGTGGACCGGACTCGCCTTTGTCGTTCAGCCTTTGAAACTGAAACCGCAGTTTAACAGGCTCGACGAGTGGCGCGTCCGCGCGCCGGCTCCGTTCGGAATGGCGCTGCATGCCACCGAGCTCGCAAATATCACTTTCCTTTTGCCCGGACCTGGATCGGCAGGTCCATGAAGAGGACAACATGAAGACGATCAAATGCGTTGTATTGACGATTGCGCTTTGCATCGCCGCCTCTCCTGCCGCAGCCGAACTTCCGGACGGCTGGCAGGCCATCAGCAATGAAGAACTCGATTCCCAGCGCGGCGGTTTTACGACCGACAGCGGGATGGAAATATCGCTGGGAATCATGAAGAACGTGGTGATCGACGGAGTTGTTCAGTTCGTGACGACGTTGAACATTCCAAATCTCGCCACAACGACCGAACTACCGGAATTCAACACCGAGATGCCTCTCGACGGATTCGTAACAGGAGAGAGCAGTATCCTGGCAGACGCGGGAACCATAGTGCTGAACCAGGGGCTCAACACAGTAATTCAGAACAGCATGGACGGAAGAGTGATAGAGGTTAACACGATCATCAATGCCCAGATAGACAACATGAACCTCTTCCGCGAGATCGGGCTGATGAACCTGATCAATGAACAGCTCATGAAAGCCATGCGTTGATCCAAATTCCCTCCACTGCATTTCCCTTTTCTCAACGCGTTCGAATTGGGACGGCCGCAAAACATTCCGTCCACTTGGTCGGTCGTCCCTACCTTCTACTCACCCCACCAAAGCTGAATGGAAGACGAAAGCTGATCTGCACGTCGGGCGCGTCTTCGGTCAACCCCCCGGAGAGCGAAAGATTGAAATTCAAATTCGGCGATATCCTGTACGACACGCCGATCAGCAGACTCCCAAGAAAGGCCGAGCGGGCGTTGGCCAGCAGCGTTCCTCTCAGTTTCGTTTTCTGCACTACAGCGTGCTCATATCCCAGACTGAAAGAGGTCTTCTCGTTAATGGCATAGCCGATGCCGAAATTGGCGCCGATGGTGTTACCCGGCTCCACCTTTCCAAAGTCCGGAAACGATCTGTCGATGTTGTACAGATAACTTACCGATCCGAAAAACACCGCAGGATCGGAAGGGAAAATGACCGTCAGGCTGGGCTGCACGGCCCAGAATCCCGATCCGGTCGCCAGCTTGGTGGGGAGACTTGTCTGGGGATCGACAGGAACCTCGAAAGGTCCTCTTCCCGTGTCGGATTTCGCACGCAGTCCTGCTATGAAGATGTGGCCGCCTGCCTGCGGCATGTTGAGCTGATACCGCAGGCCGAACTCGACGTCTCCGAGCGAATTTCCGTAAGAGTTGAAAACCTCGTCGGGAGCGGCTGTCGCCAGAGGCTGCGCCGATGCAAGATCGTCTCGTACGACATACGGGACCTTCGCCTCGAGTTCCAGCCGGTTTGTGATTCCGTACCGGCCCGAAAGAGCGCCTATGTACGTGTGGCGGCTCACACTGCGCACGTCAATCAGCCCTACCGTGATTGCGGGTATGATCGTGTAGCCGAGCAGCGCAACCCTGGTGGAAGACGAATAGGAGTATTGATGCGACAAATCCAGCACCACCCGCTTCCTCGGCGTAAGAACTCCCTGACGCTCGAAAATCGTCTCGATCTCGCGGTACGACTGGTTCGGAGCTTCCGGCCGCTCCCCGACTGTTTCGGGACGCGACTCCGACTGGACGGCTTGCGCTGTGGCGGCTCTCAACAGCAGTACGGAGAACAAAGCAAGGCCCCTGAACACTCTTCCGTTCTTCGCGTACATATACTCAGCCTCACAGGATTGGTTGAAACTCGACCACTCAGATCTGCACGTTCAGTTTGCTTATAAGCCGATACATGGTCATACGGGAAATACCGAGATGGCGCGCCGCTTTGGAAACATTGTTGTTGTTCATGGCCAGGCACTGCTGAATCGTCTCCAGTTCCGCCCTTTGACGCGCGCGGTCGAGCGACACCACCTGCGGCAACCATTCCGGATCCAGCCCGAGGTCGGACACCGTGATGAGACGGTTCTCACTCAGGATGACCGCCTTCTGAACCCGGTTGATCAGCTCTCGCACATTACCCGGCCAACGGTGTGCGAGCATTGCCTCCAGAGCCTGGCGGCTGAAACCCTTCGCCCTGTGATTCCCTTCCCGGGTGAATCTCTCCAGAAACGTCCTCGCCAGGAGCTCTATATCGGAACCACGCTCTCTCAGGGGAGGAAGATGCAGAGTCAGAACATTGAGCCGGTAAAAGAGATCCTCCCTGAAGGCGCCTGTCTGGACGGCCCGCTCGAGATCCGCATGTGTCGCAGAAATGATACGGACATCGATCGGGATCGATTGAGTTGAGCCGATGCGCTCGATCGTCTTTTCCTGCAGAAACCGCAGCAGGTTCACCTGCAGTTCAGCCGGCAGATCGCCGATCTCGTCGAGAAAGACGGTTCCTCCCGACGCCGCTTCCAGACGCCCGATCTTCCTGTGGGTGGCGCCGGTAAAAGCCCCTTTCTCGTGACCGAACAACTCGGATTGAATCAGGGTGGCCGGCAGCGCCCCGCAGTTGACCGCGATAAACGGACCTTTGCTGCGCGCCGAATTCAGATGAATCGCCCGCGCAGCCAGTTCTTTTCCGGTGCCGCTCTCTCCCCTGATCAGAATCGGCGCGTCGCTGCGCTGAATCTTGCGCAGTTTGCTGTAAAACCGCTGCATCGGAACACTGGCCCCGATCATCTCACCCGAAGTCTGCGGTCTCAGCTGCAAGCGCCGTTTCATCCTCGCCTTGCCATACGCATGGCCGAGCATGACCGCCAGACGAGGACCGTCGATCGGCAGCGTGTGATAGTCGAAGAAGTTGTTCATTACAAGTTCGCAGAAGGAGGGGTTTTCAAGAGAACCGGCAGGAAGAACAACGACCCACTCCATGCAGCTGTCGAGCAGGAGTAATTCCTCAATCGTGTTCATCTTGCCGGCGTACTCCTCATCCAGAATGATCAGCCCGATCAGGATTTCCTGATTCTCTCGAAGCAGAGCTCTGGCATCGACAGGATCGCGTGTTTCAAACAGGGTCCATCCTTCGAATCGATACCTGTCGGAAGTGCCGGGAGCGGTTGATAAATCGACAAACATGAGGCTGCGCAGCAACATACAGACTCCTACAGTAACTCAGTAGTAACCCGGTCAATCTATGTGGAAGAGTCCTTCGGCCCAGGCAATCCACCAGGATCATATTGGAGGGGGGAGTCGTATTCGTGCAGCTGTCCTAAAACATAAATCCTATGTTTCACTTGCTTCAAATGAACCATAGAATCTCAGATAGTAAATATCAGAATTTCCCCGGTGTCAAGGTCAGGCTCCATCGCTACACACGGCGTTGCGTGCCTGCAAGCGTCCCTTTCATCACCTCGGCCCAGAAGAAATACGGTTCCGTGAGAATGCCCGCCCAGAGATCGACAAGGAACCAGGCGGGAGTGACGGGCGCTTCCCGAGGTGCCGGCACCTGCGGCCGCGCGCCTTCGGAGCTCCGCTTCTCTTCCTCCCGAACGGGCGGCACCTCAATCCGGTTTTCCAACCCGACCGAAGCGAGTTCCTGCCGGATCTCGTCTTCAGGCAGACTCCCGATATTCGGCATCTCGTTCTCCCTCACCTGACGTTTTGGCCGCACCGGCTTGCGGTCGGACGGGCTGCGACCCGGCTTCTTTTCTCCTTTCTTCCTGCTCATGAAGGGACCTCCTTCTTCTTCCGGATTGTGGTCGCGCGTTGCGCGGGCTGGTCTCGCGTTACCCCGGCTGAGCCAATCTACGGCTTCGCTTCGGTCTTCTGCGGGGCGGCGGGGGGAGAGGGTTTCGACTTCCTGATCCCCGCTTTTTCAAGAAAGCGGTTCTTTATCGTCTCATCAAAGATATGCCACTTGCTCTGCATTGTGGCTTCGTCAAACTGGCCTGTAAGGAATCCAACCGGAATCTCGAAGCCTCCCGCTCCGCGCCTTCCGCCGCCATAGTAGTGGCCGGGTCCGCTCCCTCCGAGCGTGTCCTTCAGGAACATGTCGACGTCGATTGTGAGCTTGGTGGTGCGCATCGAGCCGTGGACCGATTCGGCCCCCTCCTTCAGCACGATTCCGTAGACGATGGCGGTATGGACGTTCTCTTCTGTCATCAGGAAATCCGCCGCCTGGGGAATTCCGTCCCTGTCCTCTTCCCTCAGATACCCGATGCCGGAGATGCTGTAGTTCTCCACCACCAGCCGGTTTGCAAGGGCATCGTGGATCATCTCCATTACGCGCTTGGATCTTTTCGTGTGAAGGATCTCCTTCAGAAGCGACGTATCCACGAGCGGAGCGAGATATGTGGCTGCATTGAAATCTTCAGCTCCCGCGAGAATCAGTCCGTCGGTTTCGCTTCGCAGACCGTGCATCAGAGCCGTCGCGAGCCGCACATGCTGCGGATTCGACCGGTTCAGTGTCAAAAGACCGTTGCGCAGATACTCCGTATAGATTGTTGCTGTTGCCCCGATCTTGCGGATGTCCTCGAACTCGGCCTTTATGACACCCTGCGGCTCGTGATGGTCGACAATGATGAGCGGTTTGACTCCGACCTTGTTAAGGCGCGAAGTCAACGTCGCGGTGGTCCCCTGGTTGTCGACAAAGACGCTGTGGTGATAGATCCTCAGGTCGGTTTCATCGGTGACCCGTACCAACGGCACTTCCAGCAGCTGCAGAAGCGCGAGGTTCTCCTGGTGGGAGACCCTCCCTTCGTACAGCAGGTCTACCTCTATCTCGCGCCTGGCGCAGATCATCCTGTGCGCCAGACCTGAAGACATGGCGTCGGGGTCCGGATAGTCCTGCAGCACAATTGCGTGCCGTTCCCCCCTGTGCCTCTCGAGAAGCTCTGCAAGCTGACGTGTCCGGCTTGAAGACAGCGACATCTCTTCGGGGTTTTCGGAATCCAGATATTCAGTGGCCATTTTCCACCCTGTCAGTCACCTTGATTATCCCTCTAAAACAATAACACGCAAGGTGTGAGGTGTCAGTCTTCCTTCCTGGCGGGCTGGTAATCGTAAGGCTCCATCGAAAAACTGCCGCGGCCCTGGGTGAGGGATCTCATGTTGGTCGAATAGCCGAACATTTCGGCAAGGGGAACGAGGCCGCGCACAACCGCAAAACCATCGAGCAGGTCCGTTTCACGGATTTCGGTCCGCCGGGCTCCCAAGTCCTTCATTATCGAGCCCAGAAACTCCTCCGGTGCCCGGACTTCAAGGGTCATGACCGGTTCGAGCACTATGGTATTCGATTTCGAGAGCGCGTCCCGCAAAGCCCAGCTCAGGGTTCCCAGCAAAGGCACGAGCGGGTCTGGTGGATCGTTGTGGCGGAATTCAAGGACATTCACCTTTATGTCGACCACCGGATATCCATGACCCCCTCCGGAGTTGCAGCCGCTGAGCAGAATTTCCTGCGCTCCTCTCGCCATTGCGGTTGACAGCTGGCGCGCAATCTTCGAAAGGTCGATCTCGACGGGAGCGACAGAGTGATCGCCAAGTGCCCTTGGCCGCGGTAAGACTTCGACCACGGCGCGGCCGCTGACCGGTGTATCGCCGATACGTTTCTCGAATTCGCCTTTCCCGATCGCGGGAACCGTCGCGGTTTCACGGTACGAAACGCGGGGCCGGCCAAAGAAAGCCTCCACATTGAATTCGCGCTGCAGGCGGTTCCGAGTCACTTCCAGGTGAAGCTCTCCCATCCCCGACAGAATCAGCTGTCCGGTCTCCTCGTCGGTCGAAACACTCAGAGTCGGATCCTCCCGCAGCAGCCGGGCCACGACTTCCTGCAGCCTGTCCCGGTCGGCGTTAGTCTGAGTCTCGACAGCCATGGAAACCACTGTCTGAGGGAAATGTATGGGTTCGAAGGTAATCGGATGCTGCGGGTCACAGAGAGTGTCGCCGGTCACGACTTCCTTCAGACCCTGCACGGCAACGATATCGCCGCAACGCGCCTGCTCGACAGGCTCAGTTCTGTCGGCATGCAGCCGCAGAATGCGCCTGAGCCGGAGACGTGTCCCGGTTCGTGGATGGTAACAGCGCTCTTCGGTCGTGAGCGCCCCCGAATAGACACGCAGCCACAGGTAGTCCGTGCTTGTAGTTGCCACCACCTTGAAGACCAGTGCGGAAAAGGGCGCCTCCAGCGTCATCGGCCGTCCTGCCGGCTCTCCTGTTTCCGGATCCATCCCCTTTGCGTCCGGCCGGTCGAGAGGCGATGGCAGATAGTCGCAAATGGCATCGAGCACCGGCTGGATGCCGAGGTCTCGCAGCGCGGCTCCGCAGAAAACAGGGATCAGCGTCCCGGCAAGCGTTGCTTCCCGTATCGCGCGCCTGACGTCCTTAGTCTCAATCGGCCCTCCTGAAAGATAAATATCGGCAAGCCAGTCGATGCATTCGGCAACTCTTTCGATCAGCCGGCTCCGCTCCTCTTCGACCGACGGCATCAGCTCTGCGGGCAGATCGCGCACCTGCAGTTCCTTTCCGTGGGTGGTGGCGTCGAAAACCACCAGGCGACGGTCGAGAAGATTTATGATTCCCCCAAGACGTCCCTCTGTGGTGTAGGGGATGTTGAGCGCAACGGCGTTGGCTCCGAGACGGGTCTTGATCTGCTGCAGCACACGGTTATGATCGGCTCCGGCACGGTCGAGCTTGTTGATGAAGGCGATTCTCGGAACCTGATAGCGATCGGCCTGCCTCCAGACCGTCTCACTCTGGGGCTCCACCCCTTCGACTCCGGAAAAAATCACTATTGCGCCGTCAAGCACCCTGAGGCTTCTCTCCACTTCAGCCGTAAAATCGACGTGTCCGGGAGTGTCGATCAGATTCACCTGGTGGTTGTTCCATGCGAAGGTCGTGGCGGCCGCCGAGATCGTGATGCCCCTCTCCCGCTCGTCGGCGCGGAAATCCATGATCGCAGCTCCATTGTGGACTTCACCGATCCGGTGCGACTTGCCGGAGTAAAAAAGAAACCGTTCGGTCGCAGTCGTCTTCCCCGCATCAATGTGCGCAATGATGCCAACGTTCCGAATACGATCGAGCGAGATCAAAGCCATTTCCATCCCCCCCAAATAGTTACTTCGACAGACCGGGTGGTCACGATGAAATGTCTCCGAATTTTCCCGGTTCGTCAAACTAAATCAATTGCCACAGATTATTATTCATTGCAGAATCTATCAGATAACAGAAGTCGAGTACGAAGTATGAGAAAGATAATCGAGCTGAAAGTAGACGATCTGACCCCTACCCGTATGGAAGTACTCGAGGCCCAGGGAATGGCGAACCGTCAGACTCTGCCGCCCGCGATTGAAGGGCTGCTTGAAAAGGCGCTCGACCTGTTCCGGAAACTGGCAGAACCTAAAGGGCTGCTGCAGGACGTGACGCTTCCGGATTTTGAGTCGATTTACGAAGGGAACGGCAATTGTGAAGCGCCCGTTCCCATGATCGTTCCGAAAGCGGACACACTCGCCCTTTTCGCCGCAACTCTCGGAAGCCCGCTGATCGAAGAGAGCAGCAATCTGTTCACCAAAGGGGGAGCGTCACTGGGCTTCATGCTCGATGCGGTAAATACCAGCGCGGCCGAACGAATGGGAAGGCTGATGTGCAGGAACTTCTTCGGGCTTCTCCCGGAGCAGAAGCGCAACGGCAATACCAGGGTTCAGTATTATTGCCCCGGCCACTGCGGATGGGAGATCGCGGGCCAGACAAAGCTCTTTGCGACATTGAAGCCGGAGGAGATAGGGGTGACCCTCAATTCACGGCAGGTCATGCAGCCGATCAAGTCGCTCTCCGGAGTGCTGATTGCCGGCAACCTCGAGATACACAGGTTCCAGCCGGCGTTTTCCTTCTGCCCGCAGTGCAGAGAACGGAAGTGCGTCAGCAGGCTGCGACTGCTCGAAAATGAAAATCTAATAACGGATGCGCCATGGAAAACATTCTGAAGCGTCTTCAGCGGGGAGAGGTCCTGGTGGGCGACGGAGCGCTGGGCACGATGCTCATGCAGCGCGGCCTCAAGCAGGGAGATCCGCCGGAAGAGTTCAATCTGACGAAGCCCCACATACTCGAGGAGATAGCCGCCCTGTACCTGGAGGCCGGCGCTGAAATCATAACCACCAATACTTTCGGCGCCTCGCCGCTGAGGCTGCAGCACTTTTCCCTCGAAGGCAAGGTCGGGGAGATCAACCGCGCCGCGGTCGAGGCCGTGCGCCGGGCGGTCGGCGACAGGGCCTACGTCTCGGCATCCGTCGGTCCATCATGCAAAATGATCAAGCCCCAGGGAGACACGGAACCCGAAGAGATCTACGCCAGTTTCGAGCGCCAGATCAGGGAGCTGTTGACGGCAGGACCCGACATCATCTGTATCGAGACGATGATAGATGTCAGCGAAGCCGCAGTCGCCATAAGGGCCGCAAAGTCTGCGGCCGCATCGATACCGGTAATCGCGACCATGACCTTCAACAAACTGCCGCAGGGCTTCTTCACCATAACCGGATCATCTGTAAAGACAGTTTCAGCTGCACTCGAAGAAGCCGGCGCCGATATAATCGGGTCCAACTGCGGCAACGGCATGGAGAACATGGTGCAACTAGCGCGGGAATTCAGGGAATACTCCAGCCTGCCGATCATAATTCAGGGGAACGCAGGCCTCCCCATCTCTGAAGGACCGGATCTTGTTTACCCGGAAACCCCGGAGTTCATGGCGCAAAAGGCATCTGAACTGCTGACACTCGGAGTGCAGATCATCGGAGGATGCTGCGGTACCACCCCTCTGCATATCCGGGCGATCAGAAAAGCAGCCGACAGCAGAAAGCAGCCGACAGCATGACCGCTTATTGGAAATTTGATTCAATGGAGGCGAGGTGACACCCCGCGCCTTCCCTCCTGCTTCCACCTTCGGTATCCTTATTCATTATGGAAACCGAAAAGCCACTTCTTACACGCTACAGGGAAATACGGGCCGCGACTGAAAACCTCGCTGAGCCGCTCGAGGTGGAGGATTGCGTCATCCAGTCGATGCCCGACGTCAGCCCGACACGCTGGCATCTCGCCCACACCACCTGGTTTTTCGAGACATTTGTCCTGAGCCAGGCGTTTCCCGACTATGAAGCGGTTCACCCCCTGTACAAATATCTGTTCAACTCCTACTACAACGCAGTGGGAGAGCAGTTCCCACGGCCGCGACGCGGGCTTCTTTCACGCCCGACGGTGGCGGAAGTCATGGATTACCGGCGCAGAGTCGATGACCGCATGGAAGCCTTCCTGCAGAAAGGAGGCGAAGCGGTCCGTGCCCTGGCATACATCATCGAACTCGGCATCAACCACGAGCAGCAGCATCAGGAGTTGATCCTGACCGACATAAAGCACGTGCTGTCGTGCAATCCCCTGTACCCGGCATACGGCCCGTCAGGAGAGCGGAAAGGAGAAGCGCTTCCGCAGCAGTGGAAACACTATCCCGAGGCGATCTACCGGTTCGGATACCAGGGAAAAGAGTTCTGCTTCGATAACGAATTGCCGAGTCATCGGGTCCTGGTCGGAAGTTTCGAGCTCGCCACCCGGCTTGTCACCTGCGGCGAGTACATGAAATTCATCGAGGATAACGGATACCGCCGGCCGGAGTTCTGGCTCTCGGCCGGATGGCAGCAGGTGCTGGCCGCACGGTGGCAGGCCCCGCTGTACTGGATCAAGAAGGATCAGGACTGGTGGCAGTTTACCCTTTCGGGACTGCGGCCGGTAGAGCAGGACGAACCGGTCTGCCACGTAAGCTATTTCGAAGCGGATGCATATGCGCGCTGGGCAGGTGCACGCCTCCCGACGGAGTTCGAGTGGGAGCTTGCGGCCGCTGGCATCCCGATAGAAGGAAATTTCGTAGAGACGGGACTGCTGCACCCGGCCGCAACAACGCGCTCAGACACGCCCGCCCAGATGTTCGGAGACGTGTGGGAATGGACGTCGAGCGCCTACGCCGGATACCCGGGATTCGCCCCGGCACAGGACGCACTGGGAGAATACAACGGGAAATTCATGTGCAACCAGTATGTTCTGCGCGGCGGCAGCTGCGTCACCCCGTCATCGCACATCAGGCCGACTTACCGGAATTTCTTCCAGCCTGAAGCGCAGTGGCAGTTCAGCGGCATCAGGCTCTGCCGCTGAAAATCAATGGTCGACCGCGATCATTACATTGGAGGCCTTGATAACGGCATATGCCTCTTTCCCTGCAGCAAGCTGCAGGTTCTGCACGGACTCTTTGGTGATGATCGATACGATTTCGATGCCCGACGCAATTTCAATGATGACTTCCGTATTGACGGCGCCGGGTTTGATCTCCTTGATTCTTCCCTTGAGCGTATTTCGAGCACTCAGCTTCATAAGATAACCTCCCTAGCCTGCCCGAATTGTAGCACAGCAATTTAGAATGTGTAGAAGTGTGGGGACGACCGAGGTTGAACGAAGATGAATTTTTTCGGTCGTCCCTACGCATTATGAAAGGGTGCCGCTGCCCAGGCCCCGGGATTTTGGGCCTGGCTACTCCCCGTCGGGTTCCATCCCCGCAGAGCCTGACTACCGGATATCAGCAATTATGAAAAAACGCTCCTTCGA
>Ga0123335_1001347_pt1 | contig 40103 bp, 27 predicted proteins | sample BiotimSIPDNA_2_FD_89707 | JGI IMG/M metagenome (GOLD analysis project Ga0123335, IMG submission 89707) | Anaerobic biogas reactor microbial communites from Washington, USA - Biogas_R2 time_0 SIP DNA | ecosystem: Engineered > Bioreactor > Anaerobic > Unclassified | place: Washington, USA...
CACCGGTGGTGGTTGCCGGAGAGACGGTATCCACAGTACCCGCGGGTCTTGTGCTGCATGGCATTGGGCCCCGGGCGGCTGACCTGGACCTACCGCACTTCGCGGCGTCCCAGGAAGACGGTCCCACGGAAAATACCAACGGCTATTCCCTGCGTAACAATGCCCTCTATATACAGGCCCTGTCCAGCCTGAAACGCATTCCCGCAGTCCGGCCGCGCCAGTAGTATCCGCCGCGATACACTTCGGCTTATCCTGCCAGCAGGCTCAGGCGCAAATACAGGAACCAGAGCATGCGCAGCGCCAGCAGGATGACTATGACGAGTCCCAATACCCCCAATATGTTGTATAGAATCTTGTTGCGGCGGTCCCCCATCAACCCCTTTCTGTTCGCGAGCCACAGCAGGGTGCCTGCCATCAACGGGTTGCCGATTACGGTCATGGCCTGTCCGAAGATCATCAAATTGACCGCCGGAATTTGTTTCCAGAGGCCGATGCCCGCCATGAAAAAACCGCCCAGCAGGACCAGAATGGTGCACATGCGCGGCCAAAAGTCGCTTAATTTGCCCGGGAACCCCAGGCCGTCGGCCAGGGCCGTGCCGCCAATCATGGCATTGACCATGAAGGGATTCAAGGCCACCGGCACCAGTCCAACGCAGAAAATGGTAAAGGCCATGGTCCCCAGCAGCGGCTGCAACGTGGAGGCCAGGGTGACGATGTTGTCCGCAGGCTTGCCGGGGATGACTGCGCCGCCCGTGATCATGATCATCATGCTGACCAAGGTCAACACGCCGATACCGGCGACCGCATCGATGAAGCCTCGGTCGTAGTCCACTTTCGTCCATCCTTTTTCATTTACCAGGTTGCCTTGAAAAAAGGCGCCGGCCACGGAAAAGGTGGTGCCGAAAAGCGACGCGATCAATACGAGCGGATCCGAAATTACCCCGGCGACAATTTTGGGAATGCCCAACGAAAGGTTTTTCGGAACACCTGGCACAAAGCCTCGGAGAACCGCGAGCAGGTCGGGCCGGGCAAAGAAAAGATTTATCACAAAGGATACCAGAACCACGCCCACCATCACCTTTACCACCCGTTCCAGGCCATGATAGATTTGACCGCCGCGAAAGAGGAGCAATATCAGCAGCAGGTTCATGCCCCCCATCACCCCCAGTTGCGCGTGCAAAACATATTTTTCAGGGGCAAACGCCCCGGCGATCAAGGCGATGGCAAGATTGTTCGAGAACTGAAAGGCGCCGCAGGTCAGGCAGAGCATGACGCCCAGCAACGCGGCGAACGGCCGCCCCACTTCGTTTCTCAGTGTATTGAAATGGCTCTGCCCGGAGGTGACACCCACCCGTGCCGACATGGTCGTATAGGTGCCCATGAGCACGCCGGTCAGCAGCAACAGCCATAACAAATCGTATCCATAAGTGGCGCCAATGTTCGCACTGATGACCAGACTGCCGGGTCCAAAGACAACACAGGCCGTGATCAGGGCCGGTCCGATCGATCGCCACCAGGGTTTGCGCACTTCCAATCCGGTATCCGTTGGCGTTGAATTCATTGGTGTTCCCTGCGTATCTTGTTCAAAATTCATATAATATATTTTTTTATCAGAAATGAATCCGAGTCGCCCAAATGGGAGTCCAAGTATTGGATACTCTACCACAGAAAGGCAAGGATGAACAATGCCGGTTTTCGCAATAAGAAGAAGGCGATGTTATAATTAAAGCGACAGAAATAATTGGAACGCTTTATGTGGTTTAGTTGTATAATATTGCGTACGATAGAAGTGTTTTCGCTGAAAAAAAACGCAAGATATCATGGGTCAATTATTTATGAAAAAACTACCGTGTTTCGTTTTCCTGCTGTTTGGGTTAACGTTCACCATAATTCTACAAGGGTGTGATTCGCCCGTGGAGGGTACCGTTGAGGATAGTGTTGCGCTTGCGGAAGCGCCTCTGTTTGTGGTGCCCGTACAGGCCGCTCCGCCGAAGCGGGGGGATATCTCCGCTTTTTTTGAAACGACATCGCGTATCGAGGCGCAAAACCGGGTTGAAATCTTGTCAAAAGGCGCCGGTCAGTGCCTGAGTGTGAACGCTGAAGTGGGTGACACCGTTGAGGCGGGCCAGGTGCTGGTGGAGTTGGAACGCGATGAGTTCAACGCGCAGATCCGCCAGGCGCAGGTGGCGGTGCAGCAGCAGAAGACCGCCTATGAAATCGCCAAAAGAAGTTATGAAGAGGGGATAGGCGCGTCGGCCGAGCGCGACAATATGAAATTTGCCTACGAGCAGGCCCTTGCCAACCTGGATGTGGCTGAACTGAAGCTCCGGAATCAGACGGTGTACGCGCCGATCAGCGGCATTATTACGCATCGTCTTGCCCAGGAGGGCATGGTGGTGTCGCCGGGCATGCCTCTTTTTTCCATGGTTGACCCCGGATCCTATACGCTTCCCGTAAACATACCCGAAAAGGATCTTGCCCGGTTGAAACTTGGGCAGGAAGCGCAGGCCAGCATAGACGCCTTTCCCGACCGGGTATTCGTGACGCGCGTGAGCCGCATCAATCCCAGCATTGACCCCCTGAGCGGCACGGTGCGCGTGTTGCTTGATTTCGCGGAGGAGGACAAGGCCCTGTTGAGGGACTCGGCCTTTGCCCGGGTCAGGCTGGTGATGGAAGTGCATCCGGATGTGGTGCTGATACCCCGGGACGCCATCATTGAGGAAGAGGGGCGCAAATACATCTTCCTGCTGGACCCGGTGGAGGACGGGTCGGTGGACCTCGAACGTTTTACTGGATTGAATGGCCGCCCCGTGTATCAGGCGCGCCGCGTGGAAATCAAGACGGGCCTCGAGCAGAGCGAAGTGGTCGAGGTTACGCAAGGCGCCGAGGAAGGCACCATGGTGGTCACGTTGGGCCAGCATACGCTGAAAGAAGACGCCTATGTGATGATTACCAACCTGGAAGAGGAAATGAGTTTCCGGTCCCCCATGTCTCCCCAGGAAGCGCTTGTGGAGGCGGAAAAGAACCGGGATGCCCTTGTGAGCACCGAAAGCAGCGGTTCATCGGACTTGGGAATGAGTTTATAGGCAAGGCGTTTCTCCTGTTCCGCGGCGCTGTTCCTGTCCGCGCGCCCGCCCGGGCGGGTGAAACCCTGCGGGGAGCATATCTCTTCACGGCCGTGCCGCTGTTTTGTCCCGCTTCGAGGCGTATGCTACATTAGCGCGGCATGAAGGACAGACAACAGCCCCATGAGTGAAGATAGGAATGTAATGAACGAAACCGTCCAGCAGGCGCCCCGTTCACGCCTGTTCGCCATACGCCGTCCGGTCTCCACGGCCATGTTGTTTCTGACACTGGCCGTCTTCGGCTGGCGTTCCTATCAGAATCTTCCCATCAACCTGATGCCGGACATTTCCTACCCCAGCCTGACGGTGCGCACGGAATATGAGGGCGCCGCTCCGGAGGACGTGGAGATGCTGGTGACCCGTCCGCTGGAGGAACTGCTCAGCATTGTGAGCAACATGGTGGAGATCAGCAGCGTTTCCTCGCCGGGTTTGTCCGAAATCATCCTGGAATTCACCTGGGACGCCGACATGAATATGGCCCAGCAGGAGGTTCGGGACCGTCTGGACTTGTTCGATCCCCCCCGTGAAGTGACCAGCAAACCGGTGATTCTGCGTTATGATCCCGGTCTGGATCCGGTTATGCGCGTCGCGGTGACGTCCACCGATCCATCGCACGCACCGGGCTCCCCCGAAGAGCGGGCCGCCCTGACCACCATCCGCGAGGCGGCCGAGCGCAAACTGAAAGGGGACCTGGAGGCGGAAGACGGCATAGCGCAAGCGCAGGTCAAGGGCGGGCAGGAAGAGGAAATCCAGGTCCTTCTGGACGTGGAACGGCTGAAGGCACTGGGTATTGCGCCGCAGTACGTGATCACCGCGCTGGCGCAACAGAACATCAACCTGTCCGGCGGCCGGCTGCGCGAGGGGGAAACGGAATATCTGGTCCGCACCCTGAACGAATTCAAAACGGTAAACGATATCGCCAACAGCATCATTGTGACGCCGACCGGGGTGCAGCGCCAGCTTTTCGAGCTCGCCGATGTTTACCTGGGTACCAAGGAACGTGAATCGATTGTACACATTAACGGCCGCGAAGCTGTGGCCATTGATATTTTCAAGGAAGGCGACGCGAACACCGTTACCGTGTGCAACAAGGTGCGCGGCCTGCTCGGCTTTGAGCAGGAGTTTTCTTTCCAGGAACGCATGATGGCCGCCTATAAAAAGGCGAAGGAACGCCGTGAGAAAGGCTCGGACATATCAAGCGCCTTCGGAGATGCGGAAGCCGACAAAAAAGCGGGCGCCTTCCTGGACCGCCTGCCGCCCTATGCCAATCTTTCGATGATCAGCGACCAGTCGCGCTTTATCCGCGGCGCCATCAGGGAAGTGCAGTCCGCCATTATCCAGGGCGGCATACTGGCGCTGCTGGTGCTTTTCCTGTTCCTGCAGGAAATGCGCTCCACAGTCATTATTGGCATTTCGATACCCATTTCCGTCATTACCGCCTTCGTGCCCATGTTCTTCCGGGACATTACCCTGAACATTATGTCCCTGGGCGGCCTGGCCCTCGGCGTGGGCATGCTGGTGGACAATTCCATCGTGGTGCTGGAAAGCGTTTTCCGCTGTCGCGAGGAAGGCGACGACCCCGTCAGCGCGGCGGACCGCGGGACCCGGGAAGTGTACGGCGCGGTGATCGCCTCCACGCTGACCACCATCTGCGTTTTCCTGCCCGTGGCTTTTGTGGAAGGCATCGCCGGCCAGTTATTCAGCGATCTCGCCATGACCGTGACCTTTTCCCTGTCGGCATCCCTGCTGACCGCCTTGTATCTTATCCCCCTGATGGTATCGCGAACGACGGGAGAATTACGCGGAAACCGCTATGTGATCTGGATGCTCCGGGCGTATCGGGAAGGACGGGATGACAGGGGATATGGCCCGGGACAGGCAGTGGCCATGGTTGTGCCCATCGGCACGGGATATGCCCTGCAGTTCGTTAAAACGACCGGCGCTTCTTTTTTGTCACCCACCTGGGCCTCCTTGACCGAAGCCCTGGCCCGCCCCTCCTGGAGAAGCCTTGTCCAGGCGCCTTATTGCCTGATACTTCTTCCCGTAGTGCTGGCGCTGTTTTTCTGCCGGCTGGCGCTGGGCGTTATCTCCTCCGTCCTGGTTACGATCCTGTTCCTTGTGCTTGCCGTTTTCTACGGAATATTCCGAATCGTTCGCACGGTACTGAACACCCTGTTCTATGTGCCGCTCCATGGATTTTCCATGGCTTTTGAGGCGTTCAGGCGTGGTTACGGGGTGGTACTTCGCGCCAGCCTGCGATTCAGCATCTTGTTTATTGCCGCAGTCGCCATGATCCTGGTGCATGCGGGCTACCTCGCGGTCGATCTCGGCCGGGAGCTGATGCCGCCGATGCGGCAGGGCGAGTTCGGACTGCGGATGGAGATCCGGGCCGGAGCGAGGCTTGAAGAGACCGAGGCGAAGGCGCGCCGTTTTGAGGAAATTATCCGCGCCGTGCCGGAGGTGGACTCGGTGACGGTTGAAATCGGACAGGAACAGGAAAGCACGGGCAGCGACCGGGGCGAAAACGTTGCGGAATTTACCGTGCTGCTGCGCGACCCGAAGGAACTGGTGGCGCGGCAGGATGCGGTGATCGACGATCTTCGGACCCGTATTCTTGCGGCGGCCGCGGACGAGGTCATTACCTTTTCCACACCGACCCTGTTCAGTTTCCGGAGCGCCATCGAAACCCAGTTGGTCGGCGATCTGCTGCCGGAACTGCGCCGGCTCGGTCAGGCGGCCGTGGCGGAAATGTCCACGATTCCGGGCGTCAAGGACGCGGAATTGAGCGTCAAGGCGGGCTATCCGGAATTAATTATTGAGATGGACCGGAACCTGCTGGCGGAGCGTGGATTGTCGCCCGGCGAAGTGGCACAGCGCCTGCGCTCTGAAATCCAGGGCGAGGTGGCGACTCGGTTCAGCCGGGGCGCCGACAAAATCGATATTCGCGTCCGGGCTGATCAGCGCATTCTGCGAGGCGTGGATGACCTCCAGAACCTTTCCGTGGTGGACGGGCCGACGCCGATCCCCCTTCGTGACGTGGCCGCCCTCCGGATTGAAGAAGGCCCGAGCGAAATCCGGCGGGTCGGACAGCGCCGCACCGTGTTGGTTTCCGCGAACGTGGAAGGGCGCGACCTGGGCGCCGTGTCGCAGGAGATCGACCAGAAACTGGCTTCGATTGAGATGCCGCAGGACATGTTCTTTCTGCAAAGCGGCCAGCGGCGCGAACTCGACACGGCCTTCGAAAGCCTCCGATTTGTGCTGCTCCTGGCCGCGTTCCTCGTGTATGTGGTTATGGCCTGTCAGTTTGAGTCCCTGATTCAGCCGGCGCTGGTCATGTGCACGGCGCCGCTTGCCTTCATAGGTGTTATCTACGCGCTTTATATCACGGACACCAGCCTCAGCGTGATGGTTTTTCTGGGCGGTGTGATTCTCATAGGCATCGTGGTCAATAACGCGATTGTGCTGGTGGATTATACCAACCAGCTGTGCGCGCGGGGCATGACCAAGACGGACGCCATCGTGGAGGCTGGCAAAGTACGCCTGCGTCCCATTCTCATGACGACGATTACCACGGTGCTGGGGCTTCTTCCCATGGCCATCAGCTCCGGCGAGGGCGCGGAAATGCGCCGGCCCATGGCGTTTACCCTGATCGCCGGCCTTTCCGTGGCAACCCTGCTTACGCTGTTTATCATTCCCATGGCTTACAACCTCTTTGGCGGGAAAGACCGCTCATGAATTTTTCGCTGCCCGCTTTTGCCCTGAGGCATCCCGTATCGGTCATGATGCTGGCCGTGACGATGCTCGGGTTGGGCGCGATCGCCTGGGTTCGCCTCCCGCTGACCTTTCTGCCCCGGGCGGAGGCCCCCTTTGTGCTGGTCATTTTTCCCTATCCCGGAGCCGTGCCCGAGCAGGTGGAACAGCAGATCGCCGTTCCCGTGGAAGGGGAATTCCGCACCATACCAGGATTGAGCCGCATCGAAACGACTTCCCACAGCAACGGCTGCACCGTGGAGCTGGTTTTCGGCGTGGAAGCCGACATGACCGTGGTGACCGGGGAGATCCGAGACCGTATTGAAAGATTGAAACTCGTTCTCCCCAAGGAAGTCGACCGGGTGCAAATGAAGCGTTTCAGCATCGATTCCGTCCCGGTCATGGTCATCGGCATGTTCAATCCCGGTGACCGCGAAGAGTTTGCCCACCTGGTCCGCAAGGTGGCGGAGCCGCGCCTGCGCCGCCTGCCCGGCGTCGCCAGGGTGGAGGTGCATTCGCCCACCGCGCCCCGGGAAGTGTTGATTGAATTCGAGCAGGACACGCTGCGCAGCCTCAACATCGCCCTCCCCGACATCATCTCACGCATCAGCGAAGGCAGCATGAACCTCACCCTGGGCGATTTGACGGATTCCACAACGCGCTACTACGCGCGTTATGAGGGGGAATACCGCAGTATCGAGGATATTGCGGCCATTGTGGTGGGCCCGAACAGTCTGCGGCTGGGCGACGTGGCCACCGTGAGTTTCAGCGCGCGGGAGGAAACCCAGCGCGTCACCCTCGATGGTACGGACGGCCTCATACTCCTGGTCACCAAGGAGTCTCAGGCGAATACCGTGAGCGTGTGCAAGGCGGTGCGCAAGGAACTGGACCGCCTGGTGGAGACGCCCACCTTCCGCAATACCCGCGTATTACCCCTCTTTGATCAGTCGGAATTCATCATCAAGGCGCTGAAAAACCTCTTCCTGGAGGGTCTGTTCGGCGCCGCCATGGCCATCGCCACGCTGATGATTTTTATCCACCGCATCGTTCCCACCGCGCTGGTCGCTTTTTCCATTCCGACATCGCTGGTATTTGCCCTGGTGTTTATGTTCTTTTCCGGCATGACGTTGAATATCATCACGATGGTGTCCATGATTATTTCCGTGGGCATGCTGGTGGACAATTCGATCGTGGTGGTGGAAAACATCCTGCGCCACCGGTCCCTGGGGATGCCGATCCGCGAGGCGCTGGTCAAGGGGCCGCAGGAGGTATATCTGGCCATTATCGCGTCCACCGCGACTACGTGCGTTGTGTTCCTTCCCATGTTCTACATGCAGGCGGGCCAGATGTCGGTGTTTATGAAGCAGCTTGGCGGCCCCCTGGTGGCGGCGCTCGGCGGCAGCCTGGTGGTCGCACTTACGCTGATCCCCCTGATCCTGGGTATGCTGGAACACCGGGCCGAGCGGGGGGGCAAGAAACGGCAGGAGGACAAGCCGAACCGGTTGCTGACCTGGGCGGGCAATGCGGTTGACGGCGTGGTGGGCGTGTACGGCACGTTGTTGCGCGCCTCGCTACGGTGGCGGTTTGTGTTCATATCTGTCATTTTACTGGTTATTTTTCTTACGGCGCGCTTCCCCATGAAAGAGGTGGGCATGCGTTCCCTTCCGAAATTGGATATGCGCGAAGTGACCGTCGGGGTGAACCTCTCCTCCAATTACGGGATGGAAGGAGCGACAACGCTTTTTAAACGGCTGGAAGAGGAGCTTGCGCTTCTGCGCGAAACACTGGGCATCAAGTATCTGCTTTCCCGCCATGGACGGGACGAGGGCGAGATTCACGTGTATCTGTACACGGAAGATGACGGGCCCAGGGGAACGAATCCTCCGTTCACAACGGATGAGGTCATGAAGATCCTGTCCCAAAAGTTACCGGCACAGGTGCCCGGCGCGCGGGTGAACCTGTTTACCGCGGATGTCGGCGACCCGGGCGCGGAACGGGGCGTGCGCCTGATGCTGCGCGGCGATGACACCCAGGTGTTGGATACCTATGCGCGCAGTATTGCGGAGTCCATGGCCGGCATAGAGTCGTTGCGCGACATTAAAATCGGCGTGGAGCAACCCAGCCAGGAAGTGCAGGTGATCATTGACGCGCCCCTGGCGCACCGCGCGGGGGTGACCCCCATGGTGATTGCCCAGACTGTGGATGCCGCACTGCGCGGGGTGCGCATGCCTTACCTGAAGCTGGGCGGCCGTGAGATACCCGTGTGGGCGCAGTTCCGCGAGGAGGACCGGCAATCCCAGGCAAACCTGGACACCATCGCGGTTCCGGGATTGTTCGGGCAGCTGACGCCGCTCAACCAGTTGACGGACTATGCCAAGGCGCCCGCGCCGAGCCGGATCAAACGGATCAACGGCAAGAACGTGGTCAGCGTTTCCGCGCGGACTGACACGCGCAACCTGATCGCGGTCAAAGAGGAATTACGTGAACTTATGGACAGCATTGACCTGCCGCCCATGTACGAGTTCCTGTTCGGCGACGAATTCGATGAATTGGAGAAGAATCTCGCCAATTTCACGGTGACCATGCTGATGGCCGTGGTCCTGATCTATCTCGTCATGTGCGCGCTGTTCGAATCGTTCATTTTGCCTTTCTCCATCATGACTACCGTGCCCCTCGCGGGCATTGGCGCCGTATGGCTTCTTTATTTCACTTCGACGCCCTTCGACTCCATTTCGCTTATCGGCTGCATCCTGATGGCGGGGGTTATCGTCAATAACGGCATCGTGATCGTGGACCACATCAACCACACCTGCCGGGAGATCGGAAACCGGGACGAGGGCATCATCCAGGCGGGGCGCAACCGTTTCAAGCCGGTGATGATGACGGCCATTACCACCATCCTGGGCCTGGTGCCGGTCGCCATGGCGCGGACGGGCGGTTCGGCGACCTTCGCGGGGCTGGGCCGGGCGCTGATAGGCGGGCTGATGGCAGGAACCGTGCTGACGCTCTTCGTCGTGCCCATTTTCTATGTGATATTGGATGATTTCAGCGCCTGGCTGAAGAATTTCCTCGCCAATGTGAAAATGAGTCCCGTGCGGAAATCCTAGCCGGACGGGGCAGGGTGCGTTCAACGCCCGCATTTTGGTATCATTTAATTTCCCCCCTGTAAGATGGAGAATTACCCATGAAAAGCAATGAAATTCGTGCCCGTTTCCTGGAATTTTTCCGGGAGCGCGGCCACGTTGTGGAAAAGAGCGACCGGCTGGTGCCGAGTAACGACCCGACCTTGTTGTTTACGAGTGCGGGCATGGTCCAGTTCAAACCCTATTATACCGGCGAAACGCCCGTGCCCTACCGGCGTGCCACAACGTCGCAGAAATGCCTGCGGGCGGGCGGCAAGGCCAACGACCTGGACGAAGTGGGCAAGACCTCGCGGCACCTGACCTTTTTCGAGATGCTGGGCAATTTTTCCTTCGGCGATTACTTCAAGCGCGAGGCGATCCAGTGGGGCTGGGAGTTCACCACGCAGGTGCTGGGCTTTTCCCCGGATTCCGTGGTGGTGTCGGTGTATCTTGAAGATGACGAGGCGGCGGCCATCTGGGAAAAGGAAATCGGCCTGTCGCCGGAACGCATCGTGCGCCTGGGCGCCAAGGACAATTTCTGGGGCCCGGCCGGGGACACCGGCGCCTGTGGGCCCTGTTCCGAACTACTTTATGACCGGGGCGCGCACATCGATCCGAATGCCACGCTGGAAAACGATCCCCATGAGCGCTTTCTGGAATTCTGGAACCTCGTGTTTCCCCAGTTCGACCAGCAGTTGGACGGCTCCCGTCCGCAATTGAAAAACCGGGGCATTGACACGGGCATGGGGCTGGAACGCCTGGCTGCGTTGCTCCAGAACAAGGAAACCGTGTTTGACACGGACGGCATGTTCCCGATCATCGAGGCCACCCGCAGCCTGACGAAAATTCCCTATGAACAGAATCCCGTGCCCTACCGGGTGATTGCCGACCACGCACGCGCGGTGAGCTTCATGCTCGCTGACGGCATCCTGCCTTCCAACGAAGGGCGCGGTTACGTGTTCCGACGCTTGCTCCGCCGCGCCGCGCGATTCGGCCGTGAGCTGGGCCTGGAAAAACCGTTCCTCCATGAGGTGGCGCAGACGGTCATCGACCTGATGGGCAAACAGTACCCGGAACTTGTTGAAGGCCGGGCGCGCATCGAAAAAGTCATTCTTACGGAAGAGGAACGCTTCGCGGGCGCGCTGGCGCGCGGTATGGAACTGCTTGAAACGGTGTTTGGGCGCATGAAACAGGCCGGCGTTACGGTGGTGCCCGGCGACGATTTATTTAAACTGCACGACACCTTCGGGTTCCCCCTGGACCTGGCCACGGATGTCGCGGAGGAACGGGGCTATACCGTGGACCGCGAGGGATTTGACGCCGCCATGAAGCAGCAGCGCGACCAGGCCCGGAGCGCCTGGGCGGGCAGCGGCCAGAAAGCGGTGGCGCCCGTGTACCGGGAATTGCACAGCCGCCTGGACAACACGAATTTCGTGGGCTACGAAACCTGCTCGTGCGCGGCCACCATTGCCGCCATCATCCGGAATGAACAGGAAACGGACGCATTGGAAGAGGGGGAAACCGGGGAAATCATCTTGGACAAGACCCCCTTCTATGCGGAGTCCGGTGGCCAGGTCGCTGACACGGGCCTGCTGGAGAGCGCGGCTGGCGCGGCACGCGTGGACAGCGTCCGCTGCCTGGTCGGCAAAAGCGTGCTTCATCACGTTACGGTGACCTCGGGTCAGCTTCGCGTGGGTGACCAGGTGAATGCCCAAGTGGATGAAGAACGGCGGCGCAGGACTGAAAACCACCATACGGCGACGCACCTGCTGCAGGCCGCGCTGCGCGACGCCCTGGGCGAGCATGTGCACCAGGCGGGTTCCTATGTGGGGCCCGACCGGTTGCGTTTCGACTTTACCCACTTCGAGGGCATCGGGCTGGACCGGATCCAGGACGTGGAGCAGGAGGTGAACGCCTCCATCCGCGCGGACGTGCCCGTGGAAACCAGTTATAAGCCCCTGGACGAGGCCCGCGCGGAAGGGTCCATGGCCTTGTTCGGCGAAAAATATGATGACATCGTGCGCGTGGTCAAGGCCGAGGGTATCAGCAAAGAATTATGCGGCGGCTGCCATGTGCCGCGCACGGGGGTCATCGGCTTTTTCAAGATCCTCAGCGAGTCCGCAGTGGCTGCCGGCGTGCGGCGCATCGAGGCCGTATGCGGTGCGCCTTCCGTGGAGGTCGTGCAGGCCCGGGAACGGCAGCTGCTGGGCGCGGCGCACCTGCTTAGCGCGCGTCCCGACGAACTGGAGGCGCGGCTCCGCGCGCTGCTTGACGAGAACCGGCGGCTCGGACGTGAAGTGGATAAATGGAAACAGGCGGCGGCCACGGGCGGCGGCGGAACGGATCTCATGAGCCAGGTCAAAGAGATCAAGGGCGTCAAGGCGCTGGTAATGCACCTGAGCGACATGGACGCGAAAAGTCTCCGCGCCCTGCTCGACCAGTGCCGGGATAAACTGGGGTCCGGCGTGGTGGTATTGGGCAGCGATTGTGAAGGCAAGGTGGCCCTGGCCGCCGGCGTCACAAAGGACCTGACCAAACGCATCAGCGCGGGCGACATCGTTTCACGCCTTGCCCCGCTGGTGGGCGGCGGCGGTGGTGGACGGCCTGATATGGCCCAGGCCGGCGGCAAGGACGTGGACAAATTGCCCGATGCCATGAAGCAGGCGGAAGATATCATCGGCGACCTGTTGAAATAGTTTTTTGTAACCACGGAATTCACGGAACGACACGGAAATAGTCTCTCCCGTTTCATTCGTAATTGCCTGGTTGATACGACATATCGGGATACATGCCATGAGTAAATCAACCTGTTCTTCTCTTATGGATTCTGGAGTTCAAGCGCGTTCCGTGCCGTGGCTGGTGGAGGTGTTAGGGATTGCCGGGCTGCTGTTTGTCGGCGCGCTGGTTCGTGTGCCGCTGCCTTTTACCCCGGCGCCGATCACCCTGCAGACGCTCGTGGTTCTTACGGTACCGTTTCTGTCGGGGCGGGGACGCGCCTTGTCCGGCATCGCACTGTATCTGGTCCTGGGCCTTGTCGCGCAAGGGGCCGGCGTTTCGCTGTTCGCGGTCGGGTCCTCCGCCACCTATGGCTATCTAGCGGGTTTTCTGCTCGCGCCCCTGGTAATGCACCCCTTCCCCCGCACTGCTGCAGGTATTGCCCTGGCCATGCTCCTTGCCTCCCTCATGATTCTGCTGCTGGGAACCCTGTGGCTCTGGTTCCTGCTGGGCGGCGCCTTTTCCCATGCCCTTGCCCTGGGCTTCGCACCCTTTGTAGTCGGAGATGCGGTCAAAGCAGGCATGGCCTATGCGCTGGTGAAGAGAAGAACCGGCGTAGAACTAAAATCGCCGCCGCACAGTTAAAACCGAAAGTCGACCTTTAACACCATTCCTCTCACGATTCGTCTTCTTCTTCCTCCTCTTCCCAAATCGAATCGTCCTCGGCATATTCCCGCAGGATTTCCGACCTTGCTTCCAGCAGCGGCGCCAGCGTGGGCCACATTTCAGGCGGCGCCATGGTGATGCTGGGATGCTTTTGCCCCGCCCTCATGCATGCCGCAACTTCAGCCCAACTCTCGCTGAAATGCAGCAATACCTCCCGCGCATCTGCAGCATCACGCGAAGAAACGTAATCCGTGGGCAAATCACCGGATATGACCCAGTACTGCACATAGTCAGGGTTGTCGGGGTGCATGACCGGCCACACCGCGAGATACGGCGCGACACAGAAATCCGGCTCGTCAGGGACACAGTACTCGATGCAGGTAAAAGCGGTCTCTTCGTTGGCCAGATACTCCACAACATGTTCCCGCTGCTCCTCGAGCCATTCTGCGAGAATTTCCGGATCGTCGTAATCGTCGGGGTCATACTTCATAGTTTTCTTTCTCCCATGTGTTCAGATTATCACAGATGAATTGTAAAATGCCCTACAGGTAGAGTTGCTCTGAAATACAAGGACACGTTGTTGATATACAAAGGGTAGGTTTATTAAGGACGGGATAGAAATGTGTTGAAAGCCATACTCGGTTAAGTCCCATAGGGACGATTGAGGATAGCCCGCCAGTTCAGTGGCGGGTAGCCGACACACGGTTAGGTGTGGAGTCCTGTAGGGACGATTGAATCCGTCTTTCATTCAACCGTCCCTACGGGACTATCAAAAGTCCTTCCCCGAAACTCCCCGCCTCTAAAGAAGTGGGTTATCCGCAATCGTCCCCATGGGACTACATGGGAATGCGCTATAGTAGCGGCATCATGATTTTAACACCCGTGCGTGTTCCTGTATCCTGTGCAAGAGCCGCATTACACGGAAAGGCCGAATCTTAACCGGCCGGAGCGCGACGATGAATACTTACCAGCCGGAGGGCGACATCCTATTTGTTTCAAATGGGCGGGAACGGTGCTTTTCCCGTCCGCTAAAGATCATTTCGACTTGCCGGACCGAAGAGGTGCGTGGATGTGTCGAAAGGATTGCCATCGATGTCGCGTCGGGACTGTATGCGGCCGGATTTATCGCCTACGAAGCGGCGCCGGGATTTGATAGCGCGCTTTCAACCCATCCTCCCGGGGAAGTCCCGTTGCTCTATTTCGCGCTCTTTTCGGATGCCCCCGTGGTGACCGTGAACGAACCAGAGATGAATGCTTTCTCCGTAAGTCCTTGGAATGCGGAGATCACACGAGACGAATACCAGAACGCGATCGGAAGAATAAGAGAATTCATCGCGGCCGGCGATACCTATCAGGTCAATTATACCTTTCCGATGACAGCGTCGTTTTCAGGCGACGCGCAGATCTGGTTTCGCAGCCTGTGCCTGTTGCAGCGAAGCAATCACGCAGCCTTCCTGGACGCGGGCCGCTTCAGCATTCTATCCGTCTCGCCCGAATTGTTCTTCAGGCTCGACGGCGACCGCCTGGAAACGCGGCCCATGAAAGGCACGCGCCCCCGGGGCCGCTGGCCCGGGGAAGACCGTCATCTTGTCCGGGAACTCGTCGCAAGCGAGAAAGAACGCGCGGAAAGCGTGATGATTGTGGACTTGCTGCGCAACGATATCGGGCGCATCAGCGAGGTCGGTTCGGTTGAGGTGCCGCGTCTCTTTGACGTGGAGCGCTACGAGACGGTCTGGCAGATGACGTCCACGATCACCTCCAGGACCTGCGCTTCTATGCCGGAGATCTTCGCTTCACTTTTCCCGTCGGGATCGGTAACGGGCGCGCCAAAAATACGCACCATGCAGATTATCCGCGACCTGGAACGTTTCCCGCGCGGCGTGTACTGCGGCGCCATCGGCTGGTGGGCGCCCGGGCGAAAGGCGGAGTTTAATGTCGCCATCCGCACCGCTGTCATCGACAAGGGAAATGGCACGACCCGCTATCACGTCGGGGGCGGCATCACCTGGGACTCATCGGCCGAGGCGGAATATGACGAGTGCCGCGTGAAAGCAATTGTAGTGACGAAACCCCGGCCCCGCTTCGAACTGCTCGAAACGCTTCTTTTTGACCAGGGCTACTTTCTCCTGGACGATCATATGGCGCGGCTGGGCGAAAGCGCGGAATACTTCGATTTCAGTTTTGACAAGGATAAAGCGCGCACCCTGTTGGCGGAAAGGGCGTCCACATTCGCCAATATCCCCAGGAAGGTGCGCCTGCTTATGGAACGGGATGGAACAATCCGGATTGAACACGGGCCGATCACACCCTTGGAGAATGTGCGCCTGGCCCTGGCCGCGCGGCCGGTGGATGACCGCGACGTGTTTCTTTATCACAAGACCACGCACCGCACGGTTTACGAAAACGCGAAATCATCCGAACTGAATTGCACCGATGTTATTTTGTGGAATCAACGCGGGGAGATTACCGAAACCACAATCGCCAACATCGCATTGAAAATTGACGGCGAATGGCTCACGCCGCCGGTAAGCAGCGGATTGCTTGCCGGGGTTATGCGCGGTCATCTCCTGCGTGAAGGCAGACTTCGCGAGGCGGTATTGCACAAGACTGACCTTGGGAAGGCGTCCGCTATCGCGATTTTCAATTCCGTCCGCAAGTGGATCGATGTGCACTCAATAAAACAATAGGGAACGCCGCACAGATATCATTGCGGTTCCGCTAAAGCTCAAAGTGCATGGCAGATGAAAGAAACAAATGGTCGGGGTGGTCGGATTCGAACCGACGGCCTCTTGGTCCCAAACCAAGCGCGCTAACCGGACTGCGCCACACCCCGACAAGATTCCTCTGCAACAGGGAGATCATAGCAGATTAGCGTTCGTTGTGGCAAAAGCGGAGAAGAAGGCTCATGAAAGACGCCCCTATCTTTCCACGCTTTTGCGATACGGAACACTCCAACAGGCCAAAGCAGAATGCGGAGAATATACGATGAATCCTTGTCGCGATACGAAAACTTAAAGTCGATTTTGGCGAAACAATACGTACCGAATATAGATTAGCTTTATATCGCATATGGCTGGCGGTCCGAAATATATATCGTTAAAAATACATTGATAATCATGGAAAAGCGGTTGGATCTGGAAGCGTATTGCGAACCACGAGCCTTTAAGGCCTGTAGAATACCTTCCTGACTGGCGCATTGTTTAAGTTGTTTAAGCCGCTTAAGCCTTTTTGATCCTTTCTTTGAGTAGGCTTTATCAACTTCAACAGCCTCTTTTAGAACGATCCAGCTAGGCACAAATGTTTTTTCCCACAATTGTTTTACGGGTTGTTGTACTGGTTTCAGCCTGAGGATTTTTATCTGCTTTTATCTGTAGTGCGTTATTGCACTGCATACAAATGTATTCTAAAAATTATTAACAAAAATGCGTCTAATGATGGTATACTACAAAGGAAATTTATACCCAGACGTTTTTTGTTTTATTTTTCGGTTGGAGTGTACGCGAGACCATTTTGGCCTTATACCAGTGGAAGTAGTTTTCAATGAAACCCGGATACAGTTTCAAGGCTATCCTGATTCGGGGGATATGGGCGGCGGTACTTATCTGTGCCATTTCGGGGTGTGGCGGCAGCGATAAGCGCCCGATGTATGTAAAAGTCACTATAGATACCAGCCCGGAGTCTGGGGCCTTTGTATTGATGGACGGTTATGACCGGGGAACAACTCCCGTGGAGATATCCGACATTGAACCCGGCGGCTATGAAGTGGTGCTGCACCAGGACCGCTATAAACGTAAAATTGCCGCGATCAATGTCACTCAAGAGCCCGTGCAATCGTTCACTGTTGAAATGGAACCGCTTTTAGGTTCCTTTTCCGTCACCTCCAACCCACCGGAAGCGGAGGTGTTCCTGAACGGGGAGCCCATTGGCAAAACGCCGATATTACAAAAAATGCTCCAAGTGGGCCCCTATACCTACGAAATTAAGCACCCCGACTATTATCCCGTGACGAGTGACATCGTGATGGAAGAAAATTTCAATCTTTTGTACAACCATGACCTGCGCCCCATTGAGGCGAGGTTGACCGTGCTTTCCCGCCCGAGTTCGGCCAGTATCTGGTTGAACAATATTTACCAGCCACTAACCACGCCCGCGGAATTGGTGTTGCGCCCTGGGCGGTATCTTGTCAGCGTGCATACCGACGGATACATGCAGGCTGATGAAATGATTGTTCTGGAGGCCAATGAACCGCAGACTGTGCAATTGGAGATGGAACCAGGAAACGTGCCGCAGGGCATGGTTCTGATTCCCGCCGGGAAGTTTACCATGGGTTCCGGTGTGCATGCTTCGGATGAGCGGCCCATACGTGAATTGGATCTGAAAGATTTTTATATCGACCGTTTTGAGGTTACCAACCAGGCATTCAAGAACTTTTCGCCCGGCTACAAATATATTGAAGGCCAGGACAACTATCCGGCCGTGGGTATTTCGTGGACCGAGGCGGGTCGTTATTGCGCCTCCCTCGGGAAACGGCTGCCCACCGAGGCGGAATGGGAAAAGGCGGCCCGTGGCACCGATGCGCGCGTCTATCCGTGGGGGGACATCTTCAGCCCCCAGATGAGCAACACCGTGGAAGCGGAACTGGGCCTGCCGGTGCGTGTTGGCTATTTCTATGCCACGCCTTCGGCCTATGGGTGTATGGATATGTCCGGAAACGTTTATGAATGGGTATCGGACTGGTACGATGCGTACCCCGGCAACAACGACATCACCAAGGATTACGGCCAGATTTTCCGGGTACTTCGGGGGGGCTCGTATATCACGGAAAAATTCGAGGTGCGCACCTCCGCCAGGCATTTCGACCGCATGGACGCCGAGCGCAAGGATTACGGGTGTCGCTGCGCGATGGACGCCAGGGAATGATTGCCGCCGACCTTCTGTTATTCTGACAGGAGTCTATCGAATTCACAGGAGGAAGCATCCATGCAACGCAACGCGCTGCCCCATCAAAAAATTGTCTATGTCTGCCTGAACGAACGTGAAAACGGTGCCTGCTGCGCGGCCAAAGGAAGCGCTGCCATCCACGCCGCCCTGAAGGAGGCCGTAAAGGCGCGGGGCCTGAACCGCCAGGTGCGCGTGAGCCGCTCCGGGTGTATGGACCGATGCGGACGCGGCGTCAACGTGTTGGTCTTTCCCGACGGCATATGGTATTCTGAGGTGTCGGAAGGCGATATTGACACCATTCTGGAAGAGGTGTTGAAGGATATCGCCTAGCCGAACATACCGATGATATCCGGGGATACCGCTATGAATAACACAGGCGCTACAAATGAAACCATTCTGACCCAGGAAAGCGGAGGCGTGCTCTTCGCCACCTTCAACCGCCCTGATAAAAAGAATGCCCTTACGCATGACATGTATGCCCGCCTGGCGGAGTTGCTCCGCCAAGCCGATGCGACGCCGGGCGTGCGCGCGGTCTGTTTTCGCGGCGCGGGCGGCGCATTTACCAGCGGCAATGACCTGATGGATTTCCTGTCCGGCCCTCCCATGGATGAAAACAGCCCCGTGCTGCAGTTCATCCATGGATTGATAGATTTCCGCAAGCCCCTCGTCGCGGCGGTGACCGGGCCTGCCATAGGAATTGGCACGACCATGCTGCTCCACTGCGACTTGGTGTACGCCTCCCCAAAAGCCTTCTTACAGATGCCTTTCACCCGGCTGGCCCTCTGTCCCGAGGCAGCCTCCAGTTTCCTGCTGCCGCGGGTGATCGGGCTGACGCGGGCATCTGAATTGCTCCTGCTGGGAAACGGCATCGATGCGCGCACCGCGCACGCGTGGGGGCTGGTGACGGCGATACTGCCGGAAGACTCCTTTGACGCGGAGCTGGAACAGCGTCTCGCGGCCCTGGCCGCGCTGCCGCCGGAAGCGGTGCGTGCCGCCAAGGCGCTTATCCGCCAGCCCCTTATCAACGGCGCCCATGACGCCGTTAGGCGCGAAGCGGAACTGTTCGCGGGGCGCCTGTCCTCGGCGGAGGCGGCGGAGGCCATGCAGGCTTTCCTGGAGCGGCGCCCCCCGGATTTCAGCCGTTTCGAATAAGTGAGGGCGGGTCGGGTTTTGTTCCGGTATCGGCGTGCGCACTACGCCCCCGGGAATTTTTACTCACCACTATGCGCCCTCAAGGCGTGCGGTAATAGCAAAGGAAGGTAGTACCATGCCGGAGACATTGAAGACACAACTGGCGGTTATCGGGGCGGGCCCGGGCGGTTACGCCGCCGCTTTTCACGCGGCCGATCTCGGCCTGCAGGTGACCCTGCTGGACGTGCAGCCCAACCCGGGCGGTACCTGCCTCTATCGGGGATGTATTCCGTCCAAGGCGCTGCTTCATGTGGCGAAACTCATCACTGACGCACGCGAAGCGGAAGAGTGGGGACTTACGTTCGCACCGCCCCAAATGGATCTGGACAAAATGCGGCGCCGCACCGGACAGGTCATCGAGCAAATGACCGGCGGCCTGGGGCAGCTGTGCCGCGCCCGGAAGGTTGCCTATCTGCGCGCCCGGGCGACCTTCATGACCAGCCACAGGCTGGCGGTGTTTCATGAGGACGGTTCCGAAGACACGCTGGAGGCAGAATACGTGATTATCGCGACCGGCTCACGGCCCGCGCTCTTCGGCCCGCTCATCAAGTCCGACCGGCTGATGAATTCCACCAATGCCCTGCAGATCGACCGGATCCCATCCACCCTGCTGGTCATCGGCGGCGGCTATATCGGTCTCGAACTCGGGTCCGTATACGCAGCGCTCGGTGCTAAAGTCACCGTGGTCGAGGCGGGCGACATGCTGTTGGCCGGCGCCGACCGCGATCTCGTGGCCCCCTTGGAAAAGCGGCTCGAACACACTTTTGAGGAGGTACTTCTAAAAACAAAGGTGGCCGACATGCGCGAGCAGGAAGACGGCATGCGCGTGCAATTTGAAGGGGAGGGCGTTAGCGCGGAGCCGCGCATCTTCGACAAAGTGCTCGTCTGTGTAGGACGCAAGCCGAACTCCCGGGGACTTAACCTGGCGGACACGGCCATTGAAACCGACAACAAGGGATTCATCCTCGTGGATGCGCAACGCCGTACCGCCGAGCCGCATATTTTTGCCATCGGCGATGTGGCGGGACAGCCCATGCTGGCCCACAAGGCGTCTGCCGAAGGGAAGGTGGCTGCGGGCGCCATTGCCGGCAAGAAGACCGCTTTCGAGCCGCAGGCCATTCCCGCCGTTGTCTTCACCGACCCCGAAATCGCCTGGTGCGGCGAGACGGAAAACAGCGCCCGGGAAAAGGGCCTGTCCGTTCACATCGCCCGCTTCCCCTGGGCCGCTTCCGGGCGCGCCAGCACCTTAAGCCGTTCCGACGGCCTGACCAAGATTCTTGTCGACGCCGAGACCAGCCAGATCATCGGCATGGGCATCGCCGGGTCGGGTGCCGGCGAGCTCATCTCGGAAGGCGCCCTCGCCATTGAAATGGGCGCCGTCGCCGAAGACCTTGACATGACCATTCACCCCCACCCGACCCTCAGCGAAACCGTCATGGAATCCGCCGCCGCGATTTTCGGCCAGAGCACCCACATTTATCGTCCCGCAAGGAAGACGGATAAATAGGAAAAGCGGTCCATAAGTTTATGAAGGCGGATTCCAGCCGGCCAAAGAAAAATCCATATTTTCCGGTATCATTGTAGTCTTGTAAGGACGATTGAACGGGAAGGGATTCAATCGTCCCTACGGGACTCCTCATGGGGTAGGCGTCTGCCACCCGCCACTGAAGTGGCAGGCTACCGTCAATCGTCCCTACGGGACGGAGCAGAAACACATCCCTGTCCTCGACATGTTAAGCATCACCTTGCGTGAAGCGGAATCGTTCCCCTTATCCAGTTTGCCAGACGAAAGAAATATCTTTTTGGGTTACGAGTCACGAGTAAGATCACGAGGGGGCACGATTACGAGGTGAGACTATGTGGAACAGAAGCGTACCGCCTTGGCCTCGGTGAATCACCCGGTTGTCATGGACGCTTGTTGTCTCGTGAGACGCCTTTCGGTGTTTTCTGGTTGGCCGGTTGCTGCCCCGAAAGGGCCGCGGCGAGTAGCCCAGGGGGTATAGAGCGCCGACGATAAATGCAATCGCTGCTGCAACCGGTATCGCTATCAAACGTATCGCTATCGAACGTTTCGATTTCGAGTAGAAGCATAGTTTCGATATTGATACCGATGCCGAGAAAAACATAGGGAAAACACAGGGAACTGCCCCAGCCCTGACATCCTCAGAATCCCAACGGGATTCCGTCCGCTAGCCCAGGGTTGCGGTATCCCGCTACCCTGGGTTGGATAAGGACCCATACCTTGTTTACCCTGAAAGGGTTACGTCAAAACGGCTTCGGGAGACAGGACCACAATCGAGTGCAACCCGCTTTGTCCTTGCCGGACGCGGGAAACATCTTTTTCGATTACGAGTCATGAGCACGATTACGTGCGCGAAGGGAGTCATGTTATGAAGCTGATGGTTGGCCGGGGGGAGCGGATCCGGAGAGGGGTGGGAAATGCTCGCGCACATAGGCCAACGCTTCGCCCTTGTCTTTCAACACACCGTCCAGTTGGCCTGATTCTATGGCATGCAATATTTTTTTGAACCGGGGGCCGGGCTGGTAACCAAGTTGTATTAAATCATTGCCCGTCAGCAATAAGGGCGGCGCCAGTTCTTCTTCGCTTAGCGCTTGCACATAGGCTTCCGCCTCGTCCACGAGGCTGGTGTCCTTATGGCTGGCCAGGGCATCGACACGGCACAGTGCGAGGAGTTCGCCGAATCCCGGCTCGCGGGCCAGGCGCCGGCGCCGGTGTTCACGCATGCGCGAGAAGTCCTTGAGACGCATGTGGTTCTCCACCAGCCAGCCTACGCGTTCCGCCTCACGGGAAGCCATTCGCAGACGCAGGCAGATTCTTCGGGTGATGCGTCCGCCCTCCTTTTCGTGCCAGTTGAAGCGGATACGGTCTTCAAAGGTCTGGGTTCCCGGTTTGCCGACATCATGTAGCAGTACGGCCAGGGCAAGGGTCGGCGTTGTATCCGGCGGCAGATGCTCCAGGCAGAGCAGGGTATGCTGAAACACATCACCTTCCGGGTGAAAGACCGGTGGCTGTTCCACCCCTTTCATGGCGCTCACCTCGGGCAGCACCTGCGCGAGCAGGCCGGTGGTATCCAGCAATTCAAAGGCGCGCCGGGCTTGTCCTTCCGTGAGCATCTTGACCAGTTCATCGCGGATGCGTTCCGCGCTGGTTTCCAGAATATGCGGCGCCGCCTCACGAATGGCATCCAGAGTTTCACTTTCGATTGGGTAGCCAAAGCGGGCCGCAAAACGCACCGCCCGCAGCAGGCGCAGCCGGTCTTCCGCGAAACGCAGGCGGGGCGTGCCCACCGCACGGATCACGCCGTTATGCAAGTCTTCTTGGCCACCGACATAATCCAGGATTTCTCCCGACTCCGGGTCGAGGAACATGGCGTTGATGGTGAAGTCCCGGCGCAACGCGTCCTCGCGCGCGTCAGTGAACGCCACCGTGCTGGGATGACGCCCGTCCAGGTAGGGGCCGTCATGGCGGAAGGTCGCCACTTCATAAGTCCCTTCTTTCCGGAGGACCGCCACTACCCCGAAACGCGCCCCGACGGTAACGGTACGCGGGAACAGGGCCGCCGCCTCTTCCGGACGCGCGTCGGTGGCGATGTCAATGTCGGCGGGCTCCACGCCGAGCAGATGATCGCGAACGCAGCCTCCCGCGAGCAGGGCCCGGTACCCCGCCGCCCGTAATGCGGAACACAGGTCCAGAGCTCCCCGCAGCCGTTCGTCAGGCGTGGTCATGGCTTTAACCCAGCATGCTTGCGGCTGCAAACAGCGCCCAAGCCGCCGCGAGCAGCAACACCAGCAGCGCCGCGGGGTAATAGCCGCGCGCGCGGGACAGGTACCCCGTCATGCCCAGCAAAAGCGCGAGCATCACCAGGGAAAGGGCGAACAGGGCGCCGTCATTCCACCGATACAGTCCGGCAGCGCCCAGTGCGGCCAGGCCAAAGGCGCACAAGCAGGCTGCCCATGCGGCGCTCTTTCCGTTTCCAAGCGCCGCCGGCACGATGGTTCGCTCCAAAAGCGCCAGAATCACCAGGCACGCCACCAGCGCGGGCAGGTAGGCGCCATCGGCATATGCGGCAGGGACCAGCGAGCCATAAAAACTCCATCCTAAAAGAATAATCGCCGTAATGGCAGCTCCATATCCCCATGTTGACAGGCCGGGCATCGGCCGGCGCGCCAAGTTAGGAACACCCAGGCCCAGAACCGCGAGGACACCCGCGCCGGCAGCCCGCTGCATGCCGGAGCCGTCCCGAATCAGCAAAATCGCCGCTGGCAGCAGCATCGGCAGATAGGGCAGCATGCCGAAGAAACGTTCCGCCAACACGGGCCGCCCCCTGCATTGCCGGCCGAGCCGATCATCACATACCAGTGCCAGCAGCAGCGTTGCGGCCATCAGGAAGGCCATGGAGAAAGATTGGCCATGACCGGATATTTCGGCGGAGGATGGAATCAGGTACGAGTAGGCATAATAACAGGCGTGCCCCGCCATGACCGGCACCATGCCGATCAAGGCCAGGCCGGGATCCAGGAACAGCATGCCTATACCTAAGAAAAGAAAGCCCTGCAGCGCGAGCAGCATGGGCAGCGATTCACTGTCGTTTCGTTGCAGGATCGTATGCAGCATCAGCAGCAGCGAGGCTGAGAACAGGTGGGTCAAGCCCAATAGTTTCTGCTCGTTTTCCAGCGTCCACAGTTCCTCCGGCGAACGAACACTCCCATGGACTGACCAATGATGGTGAATACGGCCCATCACGATGAACACCGCCGCAACGGCGAGTAAAAACAGCCAGCCGATGGAAAGGGTAACCGGCCCCAGCGCCAGAGCATGACGCGGGAGTTCCGTCAGAAATGAGGCGATAAGAACGGCCGTAATAAGCCCATATTCAGTCAGGCGATAGGCGCGGCCGCCATGTCGGACGCCGAGTACGGCGGGCAGGAAACAAAGCAGTGCGACAAGGATCAGGTTGGGGCCCGCCGGCACGGTCAATACGACCAACAGCGCCAGGGCGAGGGCGACCTGTCCCATGTAATATCCAGCCAACGCGCTGAGCCCTTCATGGCGGTGGGCGGTCCAGGCTGCGGCCATGCCCGAGGCGAGCAGCGCCACTGGCGCCAGCCATGCCGCGTCCGGGGCGAGCCGCAACGCGGCGAAACAGAAGCCCAGCGCGTTAAAGGCAGCGAAATATTGCGCTCCCCGGTTCCATTGCACCGCGTACCGAAGCGCCAGTAGGGTGCAACAGGCATGCATGCACACCAAGGCCAGCACCATGAGGGCAAAGGCGAAGCGGTCCTCCCGCACGCTGGCCGCCCCGAACAGGCCGAAGCAACCGTACAGAACGGCCAACGCCAATTCCGGGAACACACGGTAAGGGCGGCGCGCCCACCACAGAAAGAGCCAGGCCGTCAGCAGGCACGCGGCAAGGAAAAGCCATACCGCCCGGTCGACAGCGGACAGCCCGGGCAGCACGAGAGAACCAAGCCACATGCCCGAAAGGCAGACCGACAGGGCGGCCAGGCGGCCTGCAGCACGCTGCGCGAGCGCCGCGAACAACACCAGCAGTACGGCGCTGGCGCCAAGTCCCGCCCAGGGCCGGTCCGGGACGACTTGCAGGCACCAGGGCGCGACGGCGGTAAACAGACACACAGTGCCCCCGCCCAATAGTGAATCTCCCGGAGAAAGGCGGTAACGGGAAAGCCACGTCCCCGGCAAAAAAAGAACCGATCCCGCTCCCAAACCAAGGATCAAGCGAACAGGCGGTGATAGGGGCAGCGCACTCAGAAGGTATGCGCCGCCGGACAGAAGTAACAGGAACAGGAATCCGCACACCAGGCGGAACGCGCTATGCCGGGGCAACTGCTGCCAGGCTGCCTCCTCGGAAACGGGTGTGCCCGCATGCGCGGTATAAGGCGCCGTTCGGCTTGGGCTATGAGGCAGATTTCGCACAGGAGATTCCGTTTCCCTTCTTTGAGCCCCGGCGGCCGGGAATGCGTCAGCCCGCCAGCGACTTTAGTATTTCACATCCCTTGAGGATGGTTTCGTCAGGCGCCGCAAAGGAAATGCGGAAACAGACACCACGTTCGGAAAACACACTGCCCGGGATGATCAGCACATTGTTTTCAATGGCCTTCCTGACGAAAGCGTCGCCGTCACCGCCCGGCGCCTGCGGAAAAATATAAAACGCGCCGCCCGGCTTGGTGCAGGGAAAGGCATCCTTCAACCCGTTGTACACCAGGTCGCGCTTGCGTCGGTAACTTTCCACCTTGGCCGACATGTCCGCCGTCAACGCCGGCACGGCCGCTTTTTGGGCAAATGACGGAGCGCACACGAAAGAATACTGCTGCAGGGTGTTCATAGCCTGGATGACGGATTCCGGCCCGGCGGCATAGCCCAGACGCCAGCCGGTCATGGCCATGTTCTTCGAAAAGCCATTCAGAACCAGCACGTTTTCATAGCGGCCCGCCATAGTCGCCGGCGGGGCGTCGTAAGCAAGGGATTCATAAATTTCGTCGCTGATCACCAGCAGATTATGCTTCTTTGCGGTGTCCGCGAGCGCCTGCATTTCGGCGGCGTCGAGAACCACCCCCGTAGGGTTGGCGGGGCTGTTTACAATGATCGCCTTTGTCCTGGGCGTAATCGCGGCCTCGACGCGTTCCGGCGTCAGTTTGAAGTCGGGGTAGGTATCCACGGCTACCGACACGCCCCCCAGCAGGGTCACCAGGTGCTTGTACATGACAAAGTACGGGTCGCCGCAGATCACCTCGTCGCCGGGATTGATCGTGGCCATCAGCGCCAGGAACAGCCCGCCGGAAACGCCGCCCGTGATCATGACGTTGTTCAACGGCACGCCGAACTTACATTCGTAATAGGCGGACACCCCTTCGCGCAGTTCCTCGATGCCCCAAGTTTGTGTGTAGGAATTGAAGCCGGCCTGGATTTGGCGGCAGGCCTCGTCCTTGCAAATCTGATCTACATCGTAGTCCGGCTGGCCGATGCTCAGGTTGACCGGGTTTTTCATCTTTGCCGCCAGGGCAAAAATTTTGCGGATGCCGCTGGCGTCGATGGCATTCATTCTTTCTGCCAGGTAATTCATACGGGTACCTTTCTTGAAATGAATAAAAATACGACGGCGCATGTTCCCGCCGCCGCCGGGGAATACGGTCCTTCAGGAAAGCGATTGTGCCGCTTTCACGCGCTCCGGCGCGCGTCGAGTTCCGCAAGGCGCGCCTGCAATGCGTTTTTTTCATCCTCGGAAAGCGATTTCACATAGCCTTTCCACCCGGGACACCAGCGCGTGTGCCAGCGCCACAGGCGGCCCAGCAGGGAACCGGGATTTTGTTCATACCGCCCCCTGAATTTACAAGACGCGCACGGTTTGTCTTCCATGATAGTCCCTTTCGGAGGTGATCACTCACGATGTTTACTGTATCACGCCGCTTTGGAGGCTTTCAAAATCAAGGGGTCCCGGACAGGCGGAATACAACCGCAACCGTCTAGTTTTCCAGGCGGACAAGGCTTTCCCTGATGTTGAATCCCCGCATGCGCAGTGCGGGTGCGGCATCCGTCCCAACGGCTTCAGCCATAATCGTGCGGATTTCACCGGGCAGCAATGTCACGAAATTCTCGCTCCAGTATACCGGCGCCAGTTCCCGGCCCGTTTCCGGGTCTGTCAGCGCCAGTTCCGCCAGGAAGGCGATGTGCGGCGAAGGGTTCCGCAGTTCCAGGGACAGAACGCCTTTCTCCCACGAAGGCGTTGCATCCAGTGTTGTCTCGGGCAGGGCGTTCAGCGCGGTAAAGTCTGCGGCCGACTTGGGATCCGTATAAAATACGCCTTCCTTCGAATCCCCGGACTTGCCGGGAATGTCCGGAGTCCGGGAAAGCCAGTAGGTGTTGTCCGACAGAAGCGCACCGTTGCCGTCATGCAGTTCCAGCCGGAGGAAATAGGGATCCCCGGCCGCTTCCGGGGCCTCGAAGGAAGCGACGCGGGTGCGTCCGTCCGCGTCTACCGAAACAGGACGCGTATCCTCAACATATTTGTGGCCGTCGAGGCCATACACGGCATGGCACAGGGACAGCCCCGCCCGGGGTTCGTAATAACTGTTCACAATGTACAGGCCCTTGTCGTCATGGGCGTACAGCGCGTGGAGCGGTGTGCAGGCCTTTTTCGCGCCATAATAGGCTGCGGTGGCGCGCTTATACCAGTCCACATACTGCCAGGTCAACGCGGCCGGCCAGGCGGCGTTGTATTTCCAGGTGGTTATGCCGCGCGCGTCATATTTGTGCCGGGCGTAGGCCTCGAACATGCCGCGCGCGCTGTTGTAATTCATGGCGTACAACTTGTCGCAGAAGTCGTCGAAATCTTCCGCCTTGCCATAGCCCCGCTCGAGCGCCTTGAACACGGCGTCAAAGTAGGTGGCGCCCTGGAGCACCGTGTGGAAGGACCAGGTCTCATTATTTTCCACCGGCCAGAGGGCAGTTTCGGGCATCATCTGGCGGATGCTGTCCCGGGCGGCCAGTATGCCGCCGATGCCGCCGGACTGGGCGAAGCCCCAGGCCGAGTCGAACTTGCGTTGTTTGGTCCAGAAATAATGGGTCGGCCCGGCATAGGTCCATAGTTCGCGCGTGCCAGTGCGGGTGCCGCCCGTCTTCGCGCGCGTGCCAATGGTGAAGGTGCCGGAATGGGGCTGGTAGCTGCGCCGGATGCGGTGCTTTTCGATCAGGTCCCGATAGGCTTTGTCCAGGGTTTTCGTGGGGAAGGTTTCGTCATGGCCCAGGAGGTGAGCCAGACTCGGGTGGTTGCGAATGCGCAGCAGCGTGTCCTCAATGCAGGCGATGGCCAGGGCCTCATCGGGCAGGTTGCGCCCAAAAATCTGCTGGGTGGCCATGATTCCGTAACGGTCGCACAGATCGTAAAACGTCCCGGTTTCCCGGATGGAGAAGCCCTCTGAGCGCAGCATGTTCAGGTTCGCCTCGCGCGCGTACCGCACCAGCGCCTCGTAACGGGAATCCTCCAGGTTCAATAGCATGTCGTTGGTCATCCATGCGCCGCCGCGGATGAGGATGTTGCGCCCGTTCACCCGGTAGCCGCGCCAGTCGTCTTCATTGATATAGGTGCTAATGTCGCGGATGCCGAAACTTGTTTGCACCTTGTTCGACAGGACATCGTTGATATCCGCCTTCAATTCCAGCTGGTACAACTCCTGTTTCCCGGTCGGGTGGGGCCACCATACCCGGGGTGCATCGATCACCAGGCTCGCGAAACTTTCCGGTCTGAAGAACACCTCGCGGGTTTCGTTGGGCGCCAGCGTTACCGGCTGTGAAAAAGCGCGTTCCTCGATGGTTCCTGAAAGGATGCATTCCACGGGTTTGTCCGTGTTGTTGTGCAGCCAGGCCGACACGGTGAGCCGTGCCTGTTCCAGTCCGGGCAGATCAAGGTCGGATTCCACATAGGGATGGCGGATGCCGACGGGTCCCTCCCTGTGCACGTAGACCGGTTGCCAGAGGCCCATATTCATGTCAGGCGGTTGTGGGTTATGGTCATCCCAGCCCGTCGTGGCCTCGACCTGCTTGGTGTGCGGGACGTTCCCCTCGAGCAGCCCCGGCGGGATGATTTCCACGGCCAGCGCATTCCGGTTCTGGCTGCCATGGACAAGCAGGCCTGTCACGGGAAACTCAAAACGCCGGAACATGCCGATAACCTGGTCCTGCCCGGCAATCTGTTTCCCGTTCAGCCAGATGTTGGCGGCATAATTGATGCCCTCGAAATGCAGCGTGTAATACCACTCCCCGTCTTCTTCCGGCAGGTCGAATTCCACACGATACCACCAGGAGTTCCGGAAGGGGCTGTCCTCCCGCTGCACGAGCCACAGCCCGTCCTGGTAGCCGGGTATGGACTTCATGTTCAAGCCGAAATAGGGGTCCGGATACACGTCCTTGTCGACAAGCGCGGCAAGCACGGTCTTCGGCACGGCGGTGTGATACCACGAGGACACATCCACGCCGGGCCGGGAGAGTTCTTCTCCGGTCATGTTGATATCAGCGCCTGAACACAGTCGCCAATCTGCGAAACCGGCGCTTGACTGCGGCCGTGAATCCTGGTCCTGACCCATCACCGTAGCGGCGGTGGTTAATGCCACGATGGCGGAGATAAGAAGTCGCATGGATAGTCTCCTTAGTGTTCGTCAATGCACGCAAACATGTCCGAATAGGACTGCCGCGAAGGTACCGGGGTGTCACAAGCCGGGCGTGTTCCCGGCCGTGTTGCTGTAACCGTTCCGCAACAGGTATGATGATACCTGAATAAGCCGTTCCGCCGCACGGGACGGCCCGGGAGAAACTCATGCGCGTATTGGTTACCGGCGGCGCCGGATTTATCGGTTCCCACCTGTGCGAGGCCCTGTTGGCCGCGGGGCACAAGGTATTCGTGCTGGACGATCTAAGCACGGGTCGCTTTGAAAACATCGAGCACCTGCCCGATGTGACCTGCATCATCGATTCCACCCTGAGCCAGGATATTGTGCGCGATCTCGTGCGCGACGTGGATGTCGTCTATCATCTCGCCGCCACGGTGGGCGTGCAATTGGTGGTCAACCACCCCATCCGCACCATTGTCAACAACATCCAGGGCACGGAAACCGTCCTGCAGGAGACCTGCCGCTACCGCAGGCGCCTGCTGATCACCTCCACCAGCGAAGTGTACGGCAAGGGCGCCCGCGAGGTGTTCCATGAAAACGATGATCGTGTGATCGGCGCCACCCACCTGCACCGCTGGTGCTATGCCGCCTCCAAGGCGATAGACGAATTTCTCGCGCTGGCCTACTGGCGTGAAAAGCGGCATCCCGTGGTTATTGCGCGCCTGTTCAACACGGTCGGCCCGCGCCAGACCGGCAGGTACGGCATGGTCATCCCCACCTTCGCCCGCCAGGCCCTGCTGAACGAGCCTCTGACCGTGTACGGCGACGGTAAACAGTCCCGTTGCTTCGCTTATGTGGGGGACGTCGTGCCCGCGTTGATGACGCTCATGGAGCGGACCGATATTCGGGGTGAGGCGTTTAACATCGGTAACAACGAGCCGGTTACCATGGAAGACCTCGCCCGCCGGGTCATTGAACGGTCGGGCAGCACGTCAGACATCCGCTACATCCCCTACGACCAGGCCTACGGCCCGGGTTACGAGGACATGCGCCACCGCGAACCCAGCCTGGACAAGATCCGCGAGGCCATCGGGTATGTACCCAAAACCTCCCTGGACGAGATTCTCGACGTGGTGATCGCGGATACCCGTAAACGCTTGCAGCACGACGTGTAGAACCCGACACCCCATAGTATTCGTGCTCGTAAATCGTGCGCGTACTCGTAATCGAAAAATGCAACAGGGACTCGATTACCAGCAACGATTACGAGGTACGATCACGAAACACGATTCATAATCCTCGTGCTCGTAAATCGTGCGCGTACTCGTAATCGGAAAAAATGCAACAGGGACTCGATTACGAACAACGATTACGATGTACGATCACGAAACACGATTCCATCAACTCAGGGCTTGGTCCAGTAATCAAATACGGCCACCTTGTCCAGAACCGGTCCCAGCATCGCGCCGAATTCCTTATGCGCCGGGTGCGGCAGGTAGGCATCGCGGTCCGCCTCGTTCTTGAAGGTCAAAAAGAAGAGATGGGTATATCCCTGGTCCAGGTTCTCGGGGCTCACGTTGGTGCCCCATTCCATGTCCATGATCACGCCCGTGGCGCTGGGCAGGCGACAAAAAGCGGCCTCAATGGCGCGTACCTGTTCCGCAGTGGCGTCATCCTTGAATTTTAACAATACCACGTGGCGTAGTACCTGGGCCGATTCGTCATCATCGGCAACGGCATAGGGCATAATCGCACCCAGGATAAGGCAAAATGCCAGAATACAAAGGGGAAGGGATGCAAATGGTGTTTTGGTCCGCATAGACAGGTTCTCCTTGAGTGTGTTTACTTTGTTATCCACCTGGACAATTCACATACTTTTCCAACAAGTACCTCTTTGCCTCCTCCACTTTACCCTATTAAGAGTGATCTTTGTAATCGGAAAACAACGGGGCGTGGGTGGACACTGTAAAAGCGGAAAACATGAGTAAGAAAAAATCATTGTTATCTTAGCCGTAGATAATCTTCCACACTAAAACCGGCATCTTTCAAAATGCGTACAGCCAAACCCCGCCCCAAATCGCATCCCGTATGAATCGGAACGGTGACCGAAACGTTATTCTCTTCATGCCAAAGCGTCAAATGGCTGCCTGACTGCCGTTCATCCACGAAACCCTGACCTCGTAAAAACTTTACCAACTCCAGTGCCGTTACTTGGGGCATCCGAGTCATTCCGGTACCCCTACCGTCAATTCTTCAACATGTACCAGATGTTCCTTCTGCTCAATCGGTTGTCCATGCGCTTCTAAAGCGGCCACGTGTTGTTGGATCGCCTCACGAATGTTGCGCTTAGCCTCTTCAATGGTCGCGCCGTTGCTGAAACAGCCGGGCAGGGTCGGGCTGTAGGCAAAGTATCCTTCGTCCTCTGGTTCTTTTTCGATCACAATTTCAAAACTGTAATAACGCATAGATGATCTCCACCATAATAACATGTCACCTTCATGTATAGTATCGCATACCCTGACCTTATAGCACACTTACTATTTCCCCTGATAATGACCGGCGTGTTCTATAACCTAACGGCTGGCGAAACAAAGCGTTATCCAAGAAAGGGAAAACCCGACTTGTAAGATTTTATACGTTGGGTCTTGCCTTGCCTGCCCTGCAATATTCCATTTGCAGGGTTGGCAAAAGCACCTGACAGTGAGGGGACCACAATCGATTATTACTTAATATCAACGGATGCCGATGTCCGTCTTTATCCGAAAGAAAAACACCTTCGTATCCCGTGCGAGGATATCAGGGCTGCCCTGTTCAGTAAAGGAACCAATGACATGGCCTTCTTCCGTAATTTCGCGGTAGCCGCCGATGGCATAGGGGCGGAAGGCTTGTGTCGAGCGGGCGAAATCTTGCCAGCTGCCGCCGTTGTCTCTGCTGACAAGACAGGCAATACGGCCGGCATCCTGCATCACACAAAACAGGGGTGAGTCGGATTTACCGGAACGTGCGGCGAAAAACCCGTCCAATCCGCTCAGGCGGATCATTCCCCCTGCGAATTCAGGCTGAAGATCCATGTCCCGCTTTGCGGCGGCGATGTCATAGCGCATATAGTGCTGCCGGGATGGCGTACGCTGCGCCAGATAAACGAAATGGAGTTTTCCGTTCTTGACCCGGACACTGGACAACCACGTGTGATTCTCGAACTCATCGTCCCAAGTAATACACATCGCGGGGCCGGTATCATCGGCAACCACCGGGGTTGTCAACGGCGCGCCGTCCAGGTTCCGCCAGGTTTTACCGCCGTCCGGGGAACACATGTGGTGGATATCATAGTAGAGATAAACATCATGTTTTTGCGTGGTCCAGGCCGCGTGCAGCATGCCGTCCTGCCCCACGTCCAGGTACGGGTACTGCAGGACGGCATGGGGGCCCTGCTGCAGGAGCGTGCAGGATTTATGCACCGTGCCGTCAAGGCCAATCACGTGAAAGGTGTTGTTATGGGAAAAGAAATAGAGTTGTTTCCGTGACGGGTCGTAGCGCATGGCGTATTTACCCGCCGCCCCCTGGGGCACAACGGAGATGAGCGGTTCCTGGAAGCCTTTCTCCGCCAAAAAACGGTAGAGGTACGCGTTGCCGTCCTGGAAATTCACGCGCATGAGATAAATATTGCCCGTTTCATCCGTCTCCAGTACAGGCGGATTCGTGGCGTGCGTGTCCTCGTAGATCACGGAGAAGCTTCGGCCCCCGTCGGTACTGCGCAGCAGCCTCCACTGCTGCGCCATAAAGACATCGTCGCGCGTGCGAATATAAGACATGAAGATGCCATGGCTGTTGGCAACCACCTTTTGATTATGGCTTTGAAACGTGGCATAACCCGTTGCCTCCGTATCTACGCACACTACTTCCACAGAACTCGGAAACTGCCTGGCAGGCGGGAGCGGAACTGTTTCGGCAGCGGAAAAGGCGGCAATCAGTATTAACAGGCACAAACATGACACACGGCGCTTCATTTGTATTTTCCCTTTCATAGCGATTGCTCATGATTTTGTTGTAGTAATGGCGGCGGCCCAATTCTCCGGGCCGGGCGCGCTCAAGACAAACATGGATCCGCCTACCACCTGCTGTTCCGGTCCCCAGGCGCCGGTATCGACATTAATCCAGGACAGGACCAGCGCGCCGCCGGCCGAGGACAAATCGAGTTTCACCCTGCCGCCGCTCGCGGGGAAATACACGGCATAGGCACGCCCCGGGTCGGCGGATACATAGGCCTCGTTGGGTTCGCGTTTAGACAACAATTCATTGGCGGGCCTTACCGTCCATAGGGGGATTTTGGATTCGAGCATTCTGGCGGCGCGAATGGCGGCCACCGCTTTGTCGTTCAGTCCCAGGCCGGAGTCCGGCCGATGGAAACGCATGGAAGCCGCGCCGGCCAGCAGGTGCCGCCAGAAACGTTCGATGCCGTCCTGGTCGGTGTGGCCGAACTTGTTCCCATTCGCGCCGTAGGTCTTGGTGGTGTTCATCGGGCGCGGGTTCGCCGACAGGTATTCCCGAACATGCAGGAAATTGTCCCAGTGTTCCTGGCCCTTCTTGTGATTGTTCTGGGACACGTCGACGAAGTCGTACAGTTCAGGGTGATCGAAGGTGCGCTTGTGCATGGAAGAGGCCAGGTTCCAGTCGTCCCACATTTCTGTTATGTAGACCCGCTTTCCGGCCTTGGATGCCCGTTCCTTGATAAAGCGCGCCCAGTAACGGCCCCACTCCTCCTCGCCGCTGGTCTCATTGTCCATGCAATACAGCACATGATCGTACTTCAGGGCTTGTTCCAGCATTTTCTCCACGAAACGCTGCTGGAAGGGTAGCACCACTTTGTTGTCCCGCTGCCCGGGTGTCGTGAAAAAGAAGGGCTGTTTGTTCGCGCCGGGATGATCCGGGTACGTTTCGGCAAATCCTGACACCTCATAGCTGTAGTTGATATTGTTAGCGGGATTATAGGGGTGGATGTGCCAGCGGCCGCTGCCGCCGCTGTCCGTGTAGTCGAACCGGTCCCAGACTTCAATCTGCACAAAAATGTTCCGCTTGGCCGTTTCCCGGAGCATCCGTTCAAAGCGGGTCCAGTACTCCTCGTTCCATTGGTTCAGGTCGTACTTACCGTCATCCAACTGCCTGAACGGGTATACCTCAAAGCCCTTATCCTTGCGGTCGCTCATGGTGTTGCGAATGACGTTACCCCTTGCCGCAGCCAGCCGGTCCAACTGCGCGATCAGCTCCGTCTCGGGCCACTGAAAGAGGTTATCATCGTCACTGCCACCCAGCAACAGTATCGGATCGCCCTGCCAGCTCCAGTAAAAGGGATTTTCTTCCCACGGTTGGAGCGGGGGTTCCGGATCCGCCAGCACCGCGCCTGGGAGGACGCAGAGCAAACAGGAGATAGAAAGGAACGCTTTCATAGAAAACCTTTCCAGGAAGATTCTTCATGCATGTCAATTCATACGCGCTGCGCCGCACCATTCACCGGATACCTGCAGTCCGTGCTTCCTCTCAGGAAAATCCGCAGGTCAGCCACATTTCACCGTGAACCGGAACCGCATGTCCTCATCGAACCACATGACGAAATTGGTGCCCCACACATTATTACACAGGCAGAAATGCATGCCCTCTTCCGGCTTCGGCAGGGCGTTGTCAAAATTCAATAGGGAACGTTTGCCGGGCGCAACCAGAGGGGCGTCCGGCGAAGCAATGGACAAGGCGTTTCCCGCCTCCTTGTAACAGATGCCGCTTTCTATCCCGTGCAATCTGCGACCCCCGTTCTTGACGACATCACGGGGATCCACCTCCTGCCCCATTTTATCCAGTCTCCACGCGCCGCCCGGTTGCGTTTCCGGCACAAAAGAAAACCAGAACGCTTCGGGCAGGCGGTAGGCGGGCTTTTCAAACCACTGCAGCGTAACCTGCATTTCCGGGCTTGTCTTGGACAGGCGGTATTCCGTGGTGAGCCGCCGTGGACACCCGGGCGGGCAGGCCCCGGTTTCATCGGGAACCTCGAGTTCGGCAAGGATAACCGTTGCATCTTCCTCTTCCCGGCGCCAGGCCGCCTTCAAACGCGTCGGACAGGTGCGGCTAAGGGGGGCGAAGGCGTCTATGCCCACCTTGCCGAAATCCTCCAACGCCCACTGGTGCCGTACAGTCAGATACTGATCAAGGAAGCGGTCATACTCTGCCTGTGAAAATGTTTGATACGCGAAGAGTGCGAAGGGACGCGCCGGGGAAACCCACGAGCGGCCTGTCTTTCGGTTTTGCAGCCGACCGACGGCGCCGGTGGCGGGGTCCAATGCGAACGCGAGGGAGGCGGTCGTCACCGTCCCGCCGGGTTCCGCCATGGCTTCAAAAGCGGCAAGGTCGGGAGGGTCGGGGGACAATGCGCCAAGCGCCGTCCCGGCTTCTTCCCGCAGGGCGGGGGACAGGGCATCTACGGCTTGCTTTAGATAGTCCCGCTTTTCCTGCCAGGAGGCCTCGACGCGCTGAAAGGGCTCCGTGCTTCGGGCGGCCTGTAGCGCTTCCGGCGTGTAAATGTCCCATGCCTTCAAATAGGATTTAATGTCCAGGCCCCAGGTATGCTCGCCGATCATGGCCAGCGGAACCGCAAAGGCGAGATCTGTGGTGCTGCCGGCCGTAAGACGATCCGCGCGCAGCCAGTGTTCACGCAACCGGGACAATTCGCGCATCCGCGCGATCTTCCACGGGTCGCTGCCGATGCCGTGAATCCACGAATCCCCTATTTCACTTGTAATAGCAGGGAGTTGTCCTTCAACACCGGAAACAACCCGGGCGACTTCATCCAAGTCGGAGGCGACGACCTCCGCCCCGGGAAACTGTTCCTGCAGATTGTCATAGGCTTCCGCGACCTGGGCGGCTGTCTGCGGGCCGTGGTTGTCGCCGGTGAAAATGATGGCGAGCGCCTCGTCCGTGCCGGAAATGCGCGTAATGCCGCCGTATTCCGCCTGGCACATGACGATGATCCGCGACCCGTCGGGCGCCTGCCAGACAAACACCGGCGGAACGTCGGGAGGCATGCTGGCGCCGTTCACGCCGATGTGAAGCAGCCGCACCCCGGCCCGCTGAAGCAGGGGCACGATGCCACGCGTGTGGCCGGGCACATCCGTCATCTTCGCGCTGATGGTGGTTCGTTGATAGCGTTCATCGAGCGCTTTGGACAATTGCATGCCCGCTTCAAAGACGGACGCGTGCAGCGCCTCGGAATGGGTGGTGAACGGCAGGGCGTGCCAGCAGAGATCCCCGGCGAGAATGGCTTCTTCCATCGCCCTCCGCTTGTCTTCATCCGCTCGCTGCAAATAGGTATGGATCAGCCACGCGCCGGTGGTCCATTTGAAGCGCTTTTCAATCTGCCCCTCGCGGGTTTCCCTTGCCAATCGGACGGCGGCGGGAATGAAATCGTTGAAATACTTCTCAAGGACGTTGGCTGCCAGGTCCGTGTACCCGATATCCAGGTGGGTCTTGAAAATGACATGGACCTTCCTGACAGGCGGTACGTTATCAGCCCCGGCAAGCCCCGCGACAAACGACAAGCTAATCGCGCCCCGCGCGGCACGGTTGAGAAAGTCCCGCCGTGAGAAAATCGCAGGTGATGTATTCATAAGGACCTTCCGAATGCCCCGGCAAGATAGTGTATCCCCGTGTTCACCACTGTTTTGTTCTTAAAAATAGTATATTTCCGAATTCAAGTAACAGGCGCCCTCTATTCGCCATTGTATTCCTTCAGAAATTCTTCAGGGGTTATACCTGCCTGTTTAATTGCGTTTCGTAATGTGCCTGTCGCCACTTCCCGGTGCATGGGCACAACACACCCCTTTTCCCCTTTTCGAAGTACCACATGACTACCACGCTGTCTGGCCACAAAAAAGCCCAGCCTCTTGAAAACCTGAACGATTTCAGCGCCGGAAATATGGGGCAATTCAGGCATGAATGGGAATCTCGAACGTCGTTAGAAAAGGATGCTCAAATGAGGTTGCGGGAAATTCCTCAAGATACAATTCCGTCGCTTCTCTCAGATTGTTGATAGACTCTTCCAGGGTATATCCTTGGCTCGCAGTGCCCACTTCCGGACATTCGGCCACATAGATATCGCCTTCCTTGTGTACAATGGCTGTAAATGCGGTTGTCATCTGAAGTTCCTTTTTTGTCCACATCTATTATACCTTCCGCCATAAGTATCTACAAGTGGAATTAATCGACAAATGGCATGGCTACGAACCGAGTCGGGGATGATCTTCATTCGTCCAGTAGGCCGGGCGAAGTGGAACCATTCGATGTATCGTTTGCGATGAAAACAACCAAAAAGAATTGTGGATGTGCTGGATATGTTCAAGGTTGAGCGGAAGCCACCTTTACAATGATATATGCTGAGGTTAAAGGCGGGTTTCGCTTGGAGGATGCCATGCTGAGAATCGGCTTGAATTTTCCTGCGCATTCGTTTATCAAATACTTGCAAGAAGGTCTCACTCCACCCGGCCTACAAGACTGGTAGCATGATGAAATGACCGTTAAACATGGAACATAATAAGATACTTACAAGTTTGTTAGTATCGTTCATAGAAATTGACCACTACATCCCAGGAGAAGACCATGGTGAAATCTCGACTTCCTTTTCTGTGTCTTGTCGCAGCCGCATCACTAATGTTGTCCTCTTTTTCACCGGCGGCGGACATGCCCTCCGGATTTTGGCCCCTTGTAGATGACAGCATAGACTACACCGGACAGTGGGGCGACGCAGTCAACCATGGCGCTACCTTCAGCCCATGCGCTGTGGATGGGGTACCTGTGCGTTTTAACGGCCAGGATGCCTATTTTGAAGCGCCAGGTCGCGTTCCCTTTGGAGCGGACGATTTCACTCTGCTGCTGTGGGTAGGTACCAAAGCGACGCTGGATGACGGCCTTGGCGACTTGCTGAGTAATTTTGATCCCGACCGGCGCAAGGGGTTCACCCTGGGCCTGGCCACATACGGGGGCGTTTCTAACTCCCAGCCGAATTACCGTACCCTCCATTTCGGCCTGGACAACGGCACGGAACCGGTATGGATCTGGTGCGGCCGCCCGGGAAACGCCGTGTTTGTGTTCGGCTTTGCCGTCCATGACGGGGCGCTGTACGCGGCCACCTGTGAGCCGGGCGCAGAGGAAGCCGGCCATGTGTACCGCTATGAGGGCGGCAGCGTATGGACCGACTGCGGCAGCCCGGACCGGAGCAACGCGGTGATGGCGCTGGCCGTGCATGACGGCTGTCTCTACGCGGGCACGGGATGGTATGACACGACCGGCTCGGCGCTGGAAGCGTCGCCGAACACTACGCCGGGCGGCAAGGTCTACCGCTATGACGGCGGCACGGAGTGGAACCCTTGCGGGGCCCTCTCCAATCCGGAAACGGGAGAAGCAGCGACCTTGGGTGGGCTGGGCGTCTACAAAGGGGCCCTGTACGCGACGACGTTGAAACAGGCGGGCTTCGGCCTGTACCGGTATGACGGCGGCACGGCATGGACCTATTGCGGCAACCCGGGCCGGCGCGTGCTGAATCCCTGCGTCTTCAACGGCGATTTGTACATGGTCTCTTATGACGGTCCCGGCGGCCCCTTCCGCTACAACGGCGTTGAATGGTCGTATGTGGGCGGCACGATTGATCCGCCTATCAGCCAGGATTACAGTTTTGCCGTGTATGGAGGCAGGCTGCGTCTGTCCACATGGCCTGACGCGAATGTATACCAGATGGAAGACACTGGTACGTGGAGTGCCTGCGGCAAACCGGACGGCGAACTGGAAACCATGGGCATGATGGTCTACAACGGGAAACTATATGCAGGCACGTTGCCCTCGAGCCGCGTGTACCGCCTTGACGGGGAAAACACCTGGACCCCCGTCAGCGAGCAGCTGGATACTGCGCCGGGCAAATACCGCCGCGCCTGGTCCATGGCCCTTTACCAGGGCAAATTGTTTTGCGGCACCCTGCCGTCTGGAAACGTCTGGAGCCTGCAGGCGGGGGGATGCGTCACCCATGACCATGCGTTGGCGCCCGGGTGGCGACATCTTGCGGCAGTACGGCAAGGCCGTGACCTGCTGCTCTATGTTGACGGCGTGCGTGTAGCTGCCGGCACGTTGCCCGGCGACTCCCCCTTTGATATTTCTTCGGACACACCTCTGCAAATAGGACGGGGCCCTGGCGATTATTTCAACGGATACATGCGTAATCTCCAGGCATACACCCGCGCGCTTTCGGAAGCGGAGATAAAGCAATGGTACGAAAAGGAAAAGCCGCTCACGGAATAAATGAGTCCGATGAAAACCGACACAGGATAATTATCTCACAGTCTTGCAGTCCGTTTTTGTCATTACCAAACGTGCATAGTGCCGGTTTTTACGCGGGATTGTTTATACTAACGTGGGCCTTGCC
>Ga0123335_1001348_pt1 | contig 40096 bp, 29 predicted proteins | sample BiotimSIPDNA_2_FD_89707 | JGI IMG/M metagenome (GOLD analysis project Ga0123335, IMG submission 89707) | Anaerobic biogas reactor microbial communites from Washington, USA - Biogas_R2 time_0 SIP DNA | ecosystem: Engineered > Bioreactor > Anaerobic > Unclassified | place: Washington, USA...
AATTCAAACAGATCGGATTTTTTCATTGCTACAGTGACATTGGTTTTGCTTTTGTTTTTGGTATATAAAAGAACCGGTGCGCTTTCCGGAGTCAGAAGCACTGTAAGAGGTGCTTTTTCGCTTGTAACCAGTGAAAAATGGTCGGGAAGTTCAATTTCAGCCTTACCATTTTCGGTTTTTGCTGTCCCGCGTGCAACTGTAAGCGCTTCACCAGACTCTATTGCAATATACTTTATGAGTTTAGTGGAATCTGTGGGGTGAGGATGAACAAAGTTTTTGGTGCCATAAACATTTAAATTCTGGAAAACATCTATAGTTCCACTACATACCAAACTCCCATAATTTACCATATTACCAATATTAACAATACGGTTGCACTGAAGCCACCCCCATGTATCTCCACTTGCACCACCTTGTAATCTTAAATCGCCATAATGATAAGTAATATGGGCAGGATTATCATAGTTTCTAAAATTAATTGAATTAGCATCCAGGTTTATCTGTGCGCTTGCAATAGAAAACGACATAGCAATAGTACTCATAACCGCAATAGAACGAAACTGCTTTTTCATTTAGAACCTCCATTTAGTTTAATACACAATACACCCCTAAAGCGATATAAACCAACTGTTTTATATGCATTTTCACTTTAGAGAATAATTATTATATAAACCCGGGTTGTTCTGTTATTTAACCTGAACTACTTTTTCATTTCCCCTTTAATAGGTATTGACATTTCTCTTTGGCGAACATCTCTAATATTTTTATCAGCACTTTAACTGAACACAAATCACAACGAGTTTATTCCACAGTGCCTGCATTATTTAAATTGCTGTAATTACCAACAGACATTGTATGTTTTTACTTATTATCTATTTTATTCCGATGCACCCTGTAACTGTTACAACAGAATTAATTAGTTTACATTATATTATTTTACAGTATCTTTTAATTGTTCTTTAGGAATATATATATATATATATACTTGCAACTTTTTATTTGATTTATTCAAAATTTTTTTTCAGATTTACAATACATTCAAAATTGGAATCAGGTAATTTATTGACATTATATTGTTTTGTCTTTTGTCATCATTTGAGTATATTTTGTATTTGTAAATAATATCAGAATCGTATTATTAAGAGCTACTGTCATTTAGACATTCTGGTTGTATTGACAGTTGATTTTTTTTTGCAGATAATTCGAATAGTTTGGAGAAGGGGTACTTGGTAAAGATGTCAAAGAATAAATCCCAAATACCAACAGGAAAATGTCTGAACCGCTTGCTTGTACATGATGGGGATGATTAAAACAATGATTGATTTTTTTGTTTATTTCCGATTTCCTGTAAACAGGAGCTATTCACAGGTTTCCACACGCCCCCAGGAGGGTGTTACAGAACTGCAATACGCTGCCGCGGGGGTCGTGTCCGCTCGGCGAACATGAAAATATTTAAAAACATAAATTACACCTCAAACATAAATTTTATCATATGAATAGATGTTATTTAATTTAAACGAGTCGTGTACATTTCTTAAACATTATACTTACATTTTTTTGATTTCAGAGTAAACTTGATACCAGGCTGATAGTTGCCAAAAAATAACTGCTGATACCTTCTTTTTATTGTACTATTATTTATATTATCAGATTATCCAAATGATCTGCTGCTAATTTAGTTTTATTTAAACAACTTTTATTTAAAAAACAAAACCATAAAACAGACAGAAAAATGATGAAAATTACACAAATAATCAAAACCAAAACCTTTTTTGTACTCATTTTTGTATTATCATGCATATCCGCATCTTATTCTCAGACATTAAGCGGAAAAGTAGTTGATGAAGATAACAACGGTATCGAAAACGCACTCGTTGAACTAGCAAATATTACCCTGTCCACTACAACAGATAATGAAGGCACCTGGAGTATCACAGTTCCAAGCAGCATTGAGCCATTTATCAAAAAGCACCTGAGGCCTGTACCTGTGCTTAAATCAAACATCATTTATTTTGCTGTAAACAGCCCGAATCAACAGATAAAGGCGGACATATACACCCTTAACGGCAGTTTTATATATAATGTTATAAATAAAAAAGTGAAATCCGGGTTTTACAGTCTCAACCCCTTAAAACGAACTCTCAATCCCAATATCTACGTTGTCAAATTTCAGATCGGCAATAAAACCACCTGTTTCAGGCTTCTTGTAACAAACAGGCCAGAGCTGTCTGAAATTACCCTTCAAAACAAAAAAGACTCGGAGATCACAGGTATGCTTCGAAAACAAACTGTTGTAATAGATACGGTAAAAGCATCAAAAGACGGCTACTCGCCAGCTTCGGTACCTGTAAGTTCATACAATGAAGGACCCTTGACCATAACATTGAAAAAACATATCCCGTCATATTATCTCAATCCACCCGATCCCTGTTATAATCAGTTTCACGTTGATGGATGCATACAGGGTGATCCCGGTTCTGCATGCGGTGGTAACTGTATAGTAGCAAACTCCTGCAGTCCTCCCGAAGACGGTAGTAAAGCTAATCTTGTAAAGACATTTATCTGCCCCAGATTCATGCTTTTCAGCACCGAAATGATTCAGGCAGCTAAAGACGATGCCCGCTCGTACGGCTGGGATGAAAATAACCCGCCTTTTAACTACGGTGTGGTCGGACATGATCCCGACATAGGTGGGATTGATGACGGCCCGAGCAGTTGTTGCCAGTGTTACCAGATCATTTATGAAAAACCTGAGCCAAGCTCTCCGCAGCCACCGGATTTACCCTACCCCAAACCCCTTATTGTGCAAAGTTTCAATACAGCAGCCAGCGGTCCGTACGGTTTTGATGTGTTCATGGGTGCAGGCGGATATGGAGCATTTAATTCCTGTTATGATGACCCCGACTTCAGCAACACATCCAATTTTGATGAGTTTATTTACGATGAATATCCGTATCAGAATCCAAACAGCGGTGGCATATCGTTTCTAAGATATCCGGAACTGTGTATGGATGGATGGCCGCCAACCATTGAAGGAATCCAGTCAGCCGCTTGTCAGGAAAAAATCAGGGAACTTTGTAATCAGGCTCTGGTCAATTCTTCAGAGCAAATCACTGAAGACACAAGAAGATCTTGCATTCAAAGTAATCAGATCGAATCGTTATACCATCAGAACTGGGATGTTATTGTAAAACGGGTACGATGTCCCGACAACCTTACTAGGGTTACCGGATGCAGGCTCATTGAAGACGATCTGCCTCTTCCAAGCCCCGAAATACAAACACCGGCAGATGCACTCGCTGACGGCTCCTTTTTGTCCGGTTATCACACAACAACAATGCAGGATTGCTGTAAACCAACATGCGCATGGTCAGACTGGACAGAAAATTATGGCCTTCCGGTAGACGGTGAATGGAACTCATTCTATTCGTGCGACAAAAACGGGTTGCCTTTTACAAAATAATGTTTTTCCATTTTCGAATTTTTATCTTTCACCGCGGTGAGTCATGTGATCTCAGGCCACTCATATTAAATCTATTCTTGCTTAACCTTAATTCTGATAATTGATAAAACTGCAACTCTATTTCCACCTCTCCCAGAACTTATATTTCTAATTCTGTTTAATCATTTTTAATCTGTGAGGAAACTCCAATGATTGCCATTATCGACTATGATGCCGGTAATTTAACTTCGGTTAAACGTGCCCTGGATTATTTGGGAATTCAATCCAGAATTACCCCAGATCCCGATGAGATCATGACCTCTGAACGAATTATTTTCCCGGGAGTCGGCCATGCTGCTTCAGCAATGAATACAATCATTAAACGCGGACTAGATCAGGCTCTGAAAGAAAGTTACACTAAAGGAACACCAATACTTGGTATCTGCCTGGGAACACAGATTATTCTTTCCCATTCTATGGAAGGGAATACAGACTGTTTAGGCCTCATAAAGGGTGATTGTCCCGAATTCAAACCTGAAAACCCCAGACTCAAGATTCCACACATGGGATGGAATCAAATAAGGAAACTCTCGGATCATCCGATTCTTGACAATGTCGATCCGGGTGACGAATTCTATTTTGTCCATTCTTTCTACCCGCAGCCGCACAACCCCTCATCAATACTGGCTGTTTGCGAATACGAAATCGAATTTCCGTCAGTTATTGGATGTAACAACCTCGTAGCAACACAATTTCATCCGGAAAAAAGCGGGCCGGCAGGTTTACGGATACTTTCGAATTTCTCCTCCTGGGATGGAACTATATGCTAAGTAAAAGGATAATCTCATGTCTGGATGTGCGTGACGGCAATCTGGCTAAAAGTGTAAAATTTGTGGATACAAAAGATATTGGCGACCCGGTTTCTACAGCAGCAAAATATTATGAAAATGGTATTGATGAACTGGTGCTCTACGATATTACAGCGTCAAGTGACAACCGCAATATCATGCTGGATGTTGTAAACAAGGTTGCATCACGGATATTCATCCCTTTCTCTGTGGGCGGCGGCCTCAGAACCGTACAAGACTGTACGAATGTACTTCTGGCAGGAGCAGAAAAAGTCAATGTTAACACTGCTGCAGTTGCCAATCCAAACCTGATTTCTGATACAGCAAAGGTTTTCGGTGCTCAGGCTGTCGTACTGTCAATGGATGTTCTTGAAGTTGAAATTTCTCAAAAAATCCCTTCCGGTTACGAAGTCGTAACCCATGGTGGACGAATTCATACCGGTATAGATGCACTCTGGTGGGCAAAAAAAGGCCAGGAACTTGGAGCCGGAGAACTCGTGATAAACTCCATTGATGCAGATGGAACAAAAGAGGGATATGAAATTCGCCTGACAAGAAAAATTGCCGATTCCGTTTCCATTCCGGTAATTGCATCGGGAGGAGGAGGCAAGCCATCCCATCTTCACGATGTTCTTACTGAAGGCGGTGCTGATGCAGCCCTGATAGCTTCAATACTTCATTATAACGAATATACAATAAAAGAGATAAAGGATTATCTGAGCTCAAGAGGAATCAAGGTTCGTAAAACATAATAAATATACAAAAAGGATACAACAAGATTCATTAGGATTATTACCTGAAAACGATTCCTTTACACGAGCCTTTTCTGCGAACTGTTACCAATTACTAATCTTGTTCTGTTTCAAATTTAGAGTTCAATATTCCGAGTTTAGAAGAATAACGTGACAGGGTAACAATTGCGACAACGATACCGAACTCCTTACCCTAAAAACAAGTTACAGTTCTTTTTCTGTTTCAATAATCCTGACATTCTCACTTATATCTGTAATCTTTATCTTGACAGCATTTTGCGGTATTACTTCAGGAAACAGATTTCCCCATTCTATCAGACACACCCCGTCACTGTTTATATATTCATAATAACCGGTTTCGTTCAACTCATCGGGATCACACATGCGATAAAAATCAAAATGGTACACAGGAAACATCCTGGTTGTATATACATTAATAATGGAAAATGTAGGACTCCTGACAGTACATTCCGTTTCCAGTTTTGCCGTGAATCCACGAACAAATTCTGTTTTACCGGCTCCCAGATCTCCCTCAAGCAAATAAATGTCACCAGGCATTGCTTTCGAGGCAAATAAAGCACCAAGTTCACGTGTCTGTTCAACTGAATATGCAGTAACTTTCATATTAATTTACTTTTATCTGGTAAAAATACCCATGGGCATAATAATCTCTTCCATGGAGATACCACCATGTTGAAAACTATTACGAAACTGAGTCTTGTATTGTTCGTTTTTTTCCGGTGGAACAAAGTAATAATTTTCCTTTGCAATAAAGCAGGACTTGTCCTGTATGATATCTGGTAATCCAAAATGAACCGGATTCCGTATAAACAATGCCCTTCTTTCATCACAGGAAATATCAGATCCGAATTTGTACCTCAAATTTTTGCTCCAGTTTTGGACACGGTATAATTCGGTACTGCGGCTGCAAAGGACATTTCCGTGATCTGAAGTAATAATCAACCTGCAATCTTTCGAAACAAGGTCTTTCATGATTTTCAAGACAGCAGACCTCTCAAACCAGGATTTTGTAAGTGTTCTTATCCCGCTTTCATCACGTATCAATTCTTTCAGAACACCTCTTTGCGGCTGATTATGGCTCAAAAAGTCAAAAAAGTCAACTACACAGACATTGACTCTTGATTTCTTGCATTTATTAATCTGTTGAATTATCTGATTCGAGTCAACAGAATCGGATAAGTATAGAAACCATGGTTCATTATTATTGATTTTTATTCCATTTGCAGTTAATAAGCCGGAGAGGAGCTTTTTTTCAAAAGGGCTGGTCTGCTTTTCGTCTTCAATACCAGTTTTCCAGATATTTTTATCTTTTTTGGAAATTTCGGCCGGCAAGAACCCGGACAAGAATGATATCCGGGAAAACACGGAAGCAGTTGGAATAATTGAGAAAAAGTTATTTTTCTGTACATTAGAGAATTGTCGCAGTATCCTCTCCATTATAATATATTGATCATATCTCATCCCACTAAGTACAAATAAAAAAGTGGTCTTGAACTGATCCTGGTTTTCAAGCACAATCTTCTGCAATGCGTCATGACCAAGAACAGGTGGCTCTCTCTCTCCTTTTAACCAGCTGACATAATTTTCAACCAGATAATCTGAAAAAACTGCATTACTATCCGATTTCTGCCCGGCATGAGTCTGCCGCAAACCTTCATCATCTGTTTTATCAAGCTCCAGATCCCAATAGACCAGATTGTCATATATCTTTATCCAATCTTTATAAGACAGATAACCGCCAAGAGAAGTACGGTTTTCGGAATAATTGCGGATAAATTTTTGTGAAATCTGATTTGAAAGAATCCGTCTGGACTCAAGCAGTCTTTTACATACAAGAAGAATCTGGCTTGGATTAACAGGTTTGGTCAGGTAAGCATCAATTTTTTTCCCAAGAGCACTCTCCATCACGTGTTCTTCCTCATTTTTGGTTACCATAACCACAGGAAGATCCGGATTAATCTGTTTTATCTCCTCAAAAGTAGTAATACCATCTTTTCCAGGCATCCTCTCATCAAGAAGCACTATATCAAATTCCCGGGGATTCTGTTCAATTAAATGAATGGCATCATCACCACTGAAAACCGGTGTAACACAATACCCTCTTGTTTCAAGAAACATTATATGAGATCTGAGAAATTCTATCTCATCATCAACCCAGAGAACTTTTTTCTTTCCTCCGGACATTATACCCCCCCCCTGATTTATCAGACATTTTCCGTATTGACCGGAAGATCAATACAGAAAACAGTTCCTTTACCTTTTTGAGAACTTTTAACATAAATCCTGCCTTTATGATAGTCCTCAATAATTCTTTTGGCAAGAGTCAGCCCAAGTCCCCATCCCCTCTTTTTTGTAGTATACCCAGGTACAAATATTCTTTTCTGCGCTTCCCATGAGATTCCATTTCCGTTGTCAATAAACAGAATACGAAGTATTCTTTTTTCGGAAACATATTCAGTTTTAATCTCAATTAACCCATTATTCGATTCAATAGCATCAATAGAGTTTTTTACCAGATTCTCAAAAACCCATTCAACAAGATCATGGTTGACATTTACATCCGGTGTTTTTGATGTATTACACCTGATTTCAATCTTTTTTCGCAAAAAAGGCATTCTCATCTTGAAATAAGCAGCAATATCATGCACAATAGTATTCACAGATAGTGGAGAAAGTAAAGGAACCGAACCTATCTGACTGAATCTTGACGTTACTTTTATAAGCCGCTTGAGATCGTTCTCCATATCATTACATATTGTTTTTGCCTGTTCCATAAATATTTGTGGATCTAATGGCGAACTGGTTTCCTGAATGGTTTTAATATATTCAACCCATCCCATAAGTGAAGAGATCGGAGTTCCAAGCTGATGAGCGGTTTCTTTAGCCAAACCAACCCATAACCTGCTTCGTTCTGTATTTCTAATGCTGTTAAAAGAAAGATATGCCAATCCTATCAGTAATGCAACAAGTCCGATTTCAAAAAATGGCATTAGAGTCAAACTGCGAATCAGAGGTTGGTTACCAAAAAAAAGATATCCGAGCTGCGTATTACTACCTTTTATGATAATTGGATGCGGGTCATAGGTGTTTTTAAACTCCATGATTTTCTTACGCAAAAACTGCTCTGTTTCGGGTGTAAGTGTAGTCTGTTCAAGTAATTTCCTTTTATAAAACGGCCCATTGTAGATATTTTCCCAGATAACGGGGTTCCAGGCTGTATCAGTAATTATTACAGGGTTTTGTGATTTATGAAGAACCGTTTGAAGTGCATCATTAATCTTTTCATGTTCCACGATACCTGATACAGCAGTACCGATAAGCTCTGCGTAGGCTCCAGTTACAATTATTGTCTCATCCTTTAACCGGCTGATCAATGTACATGTAAATACATTGTATAAAATTAATGCAGCAGCACAAATCAGAAAAAGAAGATTTTTACCAATGAATGGCTTGATTGAAAGCAAAAATGAGTAAAACGTCGGTGCTGTAACGACTTTCCCGAGAAAGTTTTTCACCTGGGACCGATCTCCTTAATCCCATGCATATATGGCTGAAGAACTTCAGGTATCAAAACAGTTCCCTGTTCTGTTTGATAATTCTCCAAGAGAGCAGCAAGTATTCTTGCAGTTGCCAGACCACTTCCATTAAGAGTATGTACGAACCTTGGTTTTTCTTTTCCTTGCGGACGAAAACGTATATTCATTCGTCTTGCCTGAAAATCTTCGAAATTGCTGCATGAAGAGACTTCAAGATATTTCTGTTCTGCAGGTGCCCAGGCTTCAAGATCATAACATTTTGCAGCAGCAAATGAAAGATCAGCATCACAAAGCATGAGCACCCTGTATTTAAGCCCCAGCAACTTGAGAATACTCTCTGCATCTTTTCTTAAAAGCTCAAGTTCCTCATAAGATTCTTCAGGAAGAACAATCTTTACCAGTTCAACTTTGTTAAACTGATGAACCCTCAAGAACCCCTTCGTATCCTTACCATACGATCCGGCTTCTCTTCGAAAACAGGCACTGTAAGCACAAAATTTCAGAGGGAGATCAACAAAGTCTATCATCTCTTCTCTCATAAGATTGGTAACCGGCACTTCTGCAGTAGGAATACAAAAAAGATCGTCTTCATTGATATAGTACATCTGATCTTCACTTTTAGGAAGCTGACCGGTTCCAAAAAGACTGGCCCGATTCACCAGAAATGGGGGAAAAATTTCCGTATACCCATTACCAGAGTGAGTGTCCAGCATAAAATTTATCAGTGCCCGCTCAAGAAGTGCACCTGCCCCCTTGTACACAGGAAATCCGGCACCTGTAATTTTTGCACCCCGGGGAAAATCAATTATACCCAGTGCAGTACCTATCTCAAGATGATCTTTGGGTTCAAATGAAAACTCTCTTGCATCACCCCACTCATATACTACTGCATTATCTTTTTCACTCTCACCATGAGGAACACTTTTATGCGGAATGTTTGGAATTCTAATCAGATGCTCATGAATTTGCTGCTCTTTCTGGGCCAATTGCAAATCCATGTTTTTTATCGTATCCGAAACAGATTTCATCTCTTCAATGAGCTTTGATGCATCCTGCTTTTGTTTCTTAAGAACAGCAATTTTCTGAGAACTGACATTTCTCTGGTTTTTAAGTTTCTCTACTTCCCGGATTATATCCCGTTTTTCGTTGTCCAGATTAATAATCGAATCAATATCAATCGGATTTTTTTTATTATTTGCTGCCTCGTTTATCATCTGAGGATTTTCACGTATTATTTGAATATCAAGCATGTATCTTTATCTCCTGATCTTTAACTGGTAACCCCAAAAAAAGTGTAACCTGAATAGATTCGATTAATTCACGATGATCCCTAAAGGGCAGTATGCTATTCATAGAAGAGGTTTCTATTGTTGTAAATCTTATCAACCCTATGCCAATGTCAGCAAAAAAAGACCCGCGCAAAAGAATCGTTTGGTTCAGGTATAATATACATGATGTAACCGTTCACAGTTAAAATCCGTTTTCCATCTTATCTCAGTCACCATCATTAACTTATCTTTTCAAACAATCTGTATGGGCAGCGAAACTACAGGATTAGAAACCACCCAGAAACAAACAGTTTTGAACAAAGAGTTTGACTTATAAATCCGGTTTTTCAATACCTTGGTACTACAATAAATACTGGAATACATGATTTTAAAGTGTTGTTTTGGACAACACGTACTGAAAATACTCGACTTGAAATCAACAGTTTTCAACTATCACCCCAAAGAGGTACTGATTGATAAACACCCTGTAATGCATGTTATGTTTATCTTAATTGTCAGATAAGGGGAGTTTAATTATTGTTACCTGTGGAGAAGTTCAATTTAAAATGTCGGAATCATAGCCCCATAATCGTATCTTATCGATTTTTTCGTAAAATTCGAATTATTAGAATCGAAATTCGAAACATAACTAGAGAAAAATCTGAAATAAATGAAAATCAATGTTGACTGCACAAGATTCAGAAACCATTCAGCATTGACAACTAATTAAGCAGTCTGTCCGATAGTGCAATTAAGCCTGTTCATACACCATAATACATGCATCACGCCAGATGCACACTACGATTTACCTCAGAATATGAAACACAAATTCATGGCAAGAAAAAACAGATATCGGTTATGTTTTAAACTGATTACTAAAAAAATACAGAACAAAACTCTATTTTGAAAAAGGATCAGCTTTTTCTTTGCTTTGTTCCAGTATTTTTCTCATTTTTCATTAAAACTACCCGACCTCGTTCGTTGCGTTTTTTCTTTAATTTCATTTCTGAAATCACTTTATAATAAAAAGGTGCACAATAATCAAATTTTTCGCTCAGATTTCTGATCATATAATTTAGTTCAATGATTTTTTCTTTTATAAGTATATCATTTACATAAGATTTGATTACTTCCCGCTGGTCTTCGATTATTACCGGTTCAGCACCTTTTTTAAGTTTGATAAAGACTCTGTTACCGCGCACGGATTTACTTAAAAAGTTAAGAGTATTGATTTTACTCCTGATACCAGCTTCGCTTACTCCATACTTTCGGATAAAATGATTGACCACATTTGCAAGCGGCAATCTTTCTTCGCCAAGCATCTCAATAAGTTCTTTGCTAAGCTGTGTAATGGACAGGTTTCCCCTGATCTTGGTTTGTCTTTTAATACCCATGTTTCTGGCCATTGCACTTGTGACATAGGTTTCCGGCGCTATTCTGACATAATCTTTTGTTCCCAGGATAGAATGTAGTGTACCGGGTTTCAAATCTGACCTGGTACGAACTATGTGTTTATAAATCTTATCAACAGTCAAAGGCTTGTTGAATTTTTCGAAAACTGAAGCCACAACTTTATCGTAGGTACTGGTATTATATTTCCATTCTTTCAAAACCCAATAACCGGTTCTGCCTACAGGCTTGAATCTATCATCAAGACTTAGATTCAGACTTAGAGCAGATCTGTATCCAGCCCGTTTAAAAAACTCTTCCCGCAACTCGTTTAGGTGCATTTTGTCTTTTCTCTCATACAAAATTCTATAAGCAATATCAGCTGCTTTAAGGACACCAGAATCAGGTACGGTGTATTTTAACCCTTCTTTGTCACGCAGCGGCTCAAGCCCGGCGATTTTACATAATTTATCCAGTAATTCACTATCTTTTATTTTGAATACCTGCTCCAGTTTTTTTGCCTTTACAGATAATTTCTGTTTCAGACAGTATCTTCGTATATCCCTGATTCTTTTCTGGTATTTAATCATTTCATCTTCACTGGTGTTACAATAATAGAGCTTGCCTTTATATGTAAAGTGTCTTATGCCATACAACTCTATTATAAGAGATATTGCCCAATCAGGTAGATTCATTTTGGAATTTTTGAACATCTTCAAAAATTCATCCTGAGGAAATATTATCTCAGAACTCAGTTTCTGGGCAACTGACCGAAACAACCTGGCAGTTTTTGAATTGAGTATTATTTTGCAATACCTGTCTTCATAACTTCCATTGTCAATTGTTTCTTTAATACAGTCCAGAAGATAGTTCTGTTTTTGTCGAATTCTTTCACGAGTACACCCATACCGTGCACCAATCGATTTTAGAGTTTCAACCTTCTTACCAATTCCAAATCTGGTATAAATGATATCAATGTAAATATCAGATTCCTGCGGATTCCTTCTGTTCTCCTTATAAGCGTTTACCAGCTCCGTAATGAAACTCTTAAGCTGTATATCAAGATCCTTATCGGCTTTTGCCGGAACAATAGTAGTTTTTTTATTTAGCAAATCACTCCAAGCAGTCATACGCCTCTTCTTTTTTAATACTTAAAATTACAAATATAAATATGCATTATTGCTTTGTTATTCAAATCAATTAAACCATTATTTAGACTTTGACAGGGTATAATAAGTTGTATGTATTGAAGAATAAATGGAGTATAATCAGGATTCAAATAACATAAAGGTGTATTCGATTAATGGTTAAATATATTTAATTTTTTTTTGGGGTGGCTGAGGGGACTCGAACCCCCAACGTCTGGAACCACAATCCAGTGCTCTAACCATTGAACTACAGCCACCATAACGATGATAAAGTACAACTTATTTTTTAAAAATTCAGTATTCCTTTACAAGTTATGCAAAAGAACAGTAATTATTTATCTGACCGTATAAAATAACTCTTTTTTTATAAAAGAGCAAATCCAAAATTAAAGCCAACTAACAAATGCTTTTTCTTTCCATCTAAAACATTTTCTTCTACTTCTGTAAAACCAGATCAGTCCATGTACCTGGAATATCCCTTTCAGCATTCTGAGGAATGGAACTGGTTACTTTGTTTGAACTGTTCAATGCAAAAATTCCAAGCCCACATTTTCGCCCCTCAAATGGAATAATTCCAGCATCAGCCCATGGAATAACAATTAACGTTTTATCCCCGACAGTTTTTGTTGCAATCTCATGATTCCAGACATTTTCTGTGTAAATCAGAGAATCCGCCCTTATTTCTCTTTTGTAATTAAAACCGTGTATCGAATCTTTCGAAGGAGTATAACAGATTATCCTGTCAGGATAAGAGAGAAACGCCTTTTTCCCGTTTTTTCCATCAATAAAAAACTGTATAGATCCAGGCTCCTCACTTTTTTGGAAAATCAGATAAAGGCTGCTGGTATCCCAAGCTGTAACAAATTCAAGATTTCCAACCTTATTCGGTTTTTCAAATTCCGATACGATATTATCAATATCCAATCCCTTTTTAACCCGGACTGCCAGCAAATCCTCAGCATCCCTTTTTTTATCAAGTTTGACAATTCCAAGCGGCCCCACAGACCCACTTTCATCACTGCCCGCAACACTCCAGTTTAATTGCAGAAATTCTGTACCACCTACGATGTCTTTGTTTATGGTGCCTAATGAAAACTCTGCCATATTATCTTCAACTTTAAATGTTTTTGTCGCTAACACCCGTTTTTTCCCGTTATTAACCTGCGCCAGCTTTATAGTTATCTCTTTTTTCTCAAGTTGTGCAGTATCTATCTGAGCCTTCGCAACAATTGTATCACTGCGTTGAGTTAGCCATGCACCTGGTGAACTTACAATTACAACCTCGCCTGACACTAAAAAAGGGATACCCAAAAAAACAGATAAAAAAAGACTACGGAACTGATATTTCATTCAATTCTCCTTTCATCAAAAACTTATATTTCCAAAAGAATAAACCTTAACAGAAACAAAAACATTTTCCTTTAACGGCTGTTGGACCAGGCTAATATACATTTTGAGGAAATGAAAGCCATGTAATGATGCAGATCGTATTAAGATACCGTTATTATTCATGTAAAATATAGAACCTGCATACACATTAATACAATTTCCATTTAACAGTATTTGAAATACCCTCACCCAATGTCCATAATGTATCCTTATCCCCTATCATATCCAGACGAACACCTTGTGCAGTATTTATCCATTTAAAAGAGAATATTGCCTTTTTATAATCTGCCGGGACTGTAAACAATCCAATAATCTGTTCAAAAAACGGGTTATCCATTTCTTTATATAAATAAAAAACACGAAAAGTTTTCCCATTTTCAATCTTGTTTTTCTCTTTTATCCGATAATTACCAGTGTTTCCTTTATATGAATCAACAATTTCAGATTCCCATAAGGTTGATATTTTTTGAGGCCCAAGAATAATCCACCCATGATATGACAATATAAAAAAGGTTAATGCACCAAAAAAAACTACTCTGAAAAATGTTCTGTTCTTAATAAAATTAAACCACCAGAAAAATTCACAAAGTGCTAATGTAGTACCCAGGAATAGCAGTGTATCAAAAAAATCAACTCTGAAAGAGGTTCCCGTAAGATCAAAAAGAAATGAACATAAAAGTATCGCAAAATAGATCCAATACCGTATTACTCTGCCTCTTTTTACACGAGATAGTAGATAACTTCCCGGCAATATTAAAAATGGTACTACCCACAAAAACATGATTATAAAATTCACATTAAAAACCAATAAAAAGATTCAATAATCTGAAACATGTCAGCTGAAACTGCACCAACGGATGAAAATAAATCAGATTCAAGATAACAAGTGGAAAATTTTAATCAGTTTTCTTCTTAACCCTGAATTATGCTGACGATTTGTGGTGTTAAGTTACAGTCTTGGTTCCGGGCAGTTTCATACCTGTGATCACACCATTCTTAACACTATTTATGACAATCATGACATAAATACCTGTTTGCGCAAATCTCAGTTTGAACCATTCTAAAAACATTACAGAACAAGAAAGGGTATAAAACGAAAGTGCAGGTAACTATTTTTTTTGGATATTTATATTATACTCCAACCGTCAGCGGTAATTTTTCAAGGACATTTCCCAATAGTCTCTTATTTAAATTTTTCAGCCATTCATCCATATCTTCTGTTGATTCAATTGCATCAATATGAGAAATACTCTCTGCAGCTTCAGCAAAACTGATATTAGCAATAATTTCTTTTATCAGAGGAATATTTCTTGGTATTACGCTAAACCTTCGAAGTCCAAGCCCCACCAGCAAAACTGTATGAATAGGGTTACCAGCCATTTCTCCACAAACAGAAAGTGACATTCCATTATCGTTGGCGCATTTAATTGCAGTCCGGATTATCCTGAGAAAAGCAGGTTCAATAGGATTGTATAAATAATTAACTTTTGCGTTATTTCGATCAGCAGCACTCAGATACTGAATAAGATCGTTTGTTCCTATTGAAGCAAAATCAATCTCTTTTAAAAAAGTGCTCATCTCAAGTATGGCAAGAGGTACTTCAAATAAAACACCGCATTTAGGCCTTTTCAAACCCAGTCGTGAAGCAACTTTTGTGATAAAGGCTTTTGCTTCCAGCCACTCCTGCAATGTTGTAACCATTGGCATCATGATAGAATACTCACGATTAATTCCAGCTTTTAATATAGCCGTAACCTGAGTCTCAAAGATCTCTTTGCGTTCCAGAAATATCCTGATAGCCCTCCAACCCATAAACGGATTGAATTCAAGAGGCATGTCAAAAAACTGAGGTATTTTATCACCACCGATATCCATTAATCTTATAACACACGGTTTGTTATCAGCTTTATCCAGAATCTGCTTGTAATACTCATATTGAGCTTTTTCGGAAGGCATTTCTTTGCGATTTGATAAAAGATACTCTGTTCTGATAAGTCCGATTCCATCAGCACCGAACTCTTTGGCATCATCAACATCGTCTGCAAGAGAGATGTTGGCAAGAACATCAATCTGGATCCCATCGGTAGTGTAGACCGGTCTTCGCCATTTTGATTTCAGTTCCTCCAGAGTCTTTTCACTGTCTGTTTGCCTTTTAAAGCGGGAAACAACTGTAGTTGAAGGCCTTACATAAACTATACCTTTTTCCGCATCAACAAGAACCTGGTCACCCGGATTGATACTTTCTGAAATATTCTGTAACCCGGAAACTACAGGTATGGAATATGACCGTGCAAGGATAGCTGCATGTGAAGTTTTTCCACCGCTGACAGTAACAACTCCCTGAATTTTAGATTTGTCATAAGACAAAATATCCGTGGGAGTAAATGTACGCAACACAACCAGAATAACAGGCTCCATAAAAGTTTTCGCCCTTCCGTTATCCTGATAAAGATAAGAGATCAGTTTTTCACAAACCTCAACCATATCGCTGCTTCGTTCCTTAAAATATGCAGTTCCGGCAGAATTGAACCGATTAATAAAATCATTGGAAACAAGCCTGATTGAAGTCTCAAGATCATAGAGCTTTGAAGAAATCGTTTCTACTATCTGACCAATAAACGCAGGATCATCAAGAATATGTTCATATATGTTCAAAACAGATACGTCAACGGTAGTACCACCCAGATCAGTAATATATTGTCGATAATTTTTTTTTGCCTTTTCACGTATCTCATTAAAACGCATTATCTCATCACCAACATCCTGTCGTGATATGGACACCGTAGAGGTCTGCTGCACTGCCCTGCCTACAAAATAGGCCTTCCCTACCCCCCATCCAGAAACTACCGGTATCCCGCTAAGTTTAATCTCTTTTTTCATAAAACCGGTACCTTCCAGATATCTTTAATGTATTCAGCAGTCACCCTGTCACTTGAAAACCAGCCGACACGGGCAATATTCAGCAGAGATTTTCTGGTCCATTGCATTTTATCAGCAAACAGTAAATCCACCTGCTCCTGCTGCTTGATGTAATCATTAAAATCGACTAGCACAAAATACCTGTCCGAATCACGCAATGATGAAATCAGGGGGTTAATAGAAGACCCCTCCTGAATCTGTGATAAATAGGTATCAAGAAGACTGAAAATATTCTGCAATGATTGATCAGATGAAAGTAGTTCACAAGGATGATAATTCTGAATAGATGAAGTAAACTCACTGTCTTTTCCAAAAAGAAAAATGTTTTCCTCTCCAACTTTTTCTGCCAACTCAATGTTCGATCCACTTTTGCTTGCAATAGTCAAAGCACCATTAAAAGCATATTTCATATTAAAAGTACCCGCAGCTTCAAATGAAGCTGTTGAAATCTGTTCCGAAAGATCAGCACCTGGTACCATCTTTTCAGCCCAGCTCATTCCAAAATTGGGTACGAATATAACCCTGATTTTATCATTTACCTGTGGATCGTTGTTAACAAGCTCAGCTGTAACATTTATAAGCTGAATAACCTGTTTTGCCAGAAAATCAGACGGTGAAGCTTTTCCGGAGAAAATATGCAGTCTCGAAGACTCAAGATTTTTTCCCGATTTGACTAAAAGATAACGATGCAGGATATTAAAGATGTGAAGAACATGTCTTTTACATGGATGAATTTTTCCGCTTTGTATATCATACATAAACGTTTCATCCGGATCAAACCGGCATCTTTCCCTGATCTGAGAACTTAATCTGACTTTTGCATTTTTTTTAACATCATAGAGCGATTTTAAAAATTGCATATCATCAGCATACTGCTCCAGATCCAATAGCTTTTCAGGTTTTGTTACCCATTGATCTCCGATAGCAGAAGTAATCAGTTCTGATAATTCAGGATTAGCACACAAGAGCCACCTGCGATGAGCAACACCTACGGTTTTGTTGCAGAACTTTTGAGGATTATATTGAGAAAAAACCGGAAACAGTTTTTTTTGAAGTAAATCAGACTGAATTCTTGAAATGCCGTTAACAGAAAAAGAACCAACAACAGCAAGATGTGCAAGCCTTATCCTTTTTACTTCACCCTCTTCTATAAGTGAAAGTGAACGGACCATTTCCGGATCATTACTGAAACACCTTCGAACATTATCAAGATGAAACTGATTAATGTCAAATATTATCTGCATGTGTCTGGGAAATATTTGATTGACTTTATAAACAGGCCAGGTCTCCAGATTATCTTTGGAAACAGCATTACTTGTGTATGCAAATACATTTGAAGTAATTCTCCATGCCTCTTCCCATGGAACATTTTCCACATCAACCAGTAAACGCATCAATTCCGGAATTGCTAATGCACATCTACTTCCATTGAGTTGAATCACCACTTTTTTATCGAAATCAAGTATGTTACTGTTATTTACCTTATACCGCCGCAAAATATCCTGAAGCGCAGCAGAGACAAAAAAATACTGCTGTTTCATTCTTAATTCAGTAGCACGCCTTACATCTTCTTCTGGAAACAGTACCTTTGTAATTCTACCATACTGCGATTTTTCCTCACATGCCCTTATATAATCACTATGATTGAAATAATCAGGCAAAAACTCTTCTGAAGGCCTTGCAGACCATAATCTGAGTGTATTAACAATATCATTGTTGTAACCCGCAACCGGTACATCATAAGGAATAGCATGAACCTGTTCCTGAGTTTCCCACTCTGCAGGACCTAATGGCCCACCACCACCACCACAACTGCATTGCCCACCGAACCGTACCAGACAGGAGTATTCCGGTCTGATAATTTCCCAAGGATGCCCCCTGTGAAGCCAATCATAAGGACGTTCGATCTGAATACCATTTTTAATACTCTGCTGAAACTGAGCATAATCATATCGTAACCCATACGCCATTGAAGGTATTCCTATGGTCGCCATCGACTCCAGATAACATACAGCGATGCGTCCCTTTCCTGTATTTCCCAATTCAAAATCATCTTCCTGGTGTACAAGTTCGTCAAAAGAAAAACCCAAAGAATTAACCGCAGAAATTAAAGGTTTTTCTATACCTAAATTGATCATATTCTGGCGAAGACTTTTGCCAAAAATGTATTCCATCGAGAGATAATAAATCCGGCGAAGATTACGTGTGTGGTATTCCTGTTGCGTTTTTATCCAGTTATCAACCATTTCACTGCGAACAGCATATGCAAGCGCCATGTATTTATCATATGATGTTGCAGTCGATTCATCTTTGGCAAGAAAGTAACGAAGATACCCATAATATGTTTCTTTCAGGTTTTTATTTTCCATGGTACTCCTGAAAACATTCTTTGTTTTTCGCCATTGTGTTTGACATCCAAACAGGGTAAAACCTGACATTTTCCTGCATTTCTTTTAATATTGGAAATATTCCCCAAATTATAACGACCTGGAGTCTAATTATTGCGAAAAGAATACTTAAGACCGAAGATATCCGTTTCCGTCATAAGTATACATCTTAATTAAAAAGCATGCCACAATAAAAATTTAAGAAAAAATTAGAGCTTATGAGATTAAAAAAAGCAAAAACAAATTGAAAATTACTCAGATTACACCCTTAATGTCAATTTTTATCTAAATAAAAGCCATAATAGAATTGATAGAGTAAACCTATACCCGTCTCCCGATGCTCATCAGCACCATAAATCCAGAAACCACAAAAGCAATGTCCAAAATTTTAGTCACCAGGCAACACAATCAGATCGATATGCTTTTTTTTCGTGATCGTTTGCAAAAGAATATACCAAGCACACATAGGAGTCCCAAATAAACCATTAATAACCTGAAAGTTTTTAATTCACACAATCAATAATTGTTATTGATCACTGAATAAATTTAATTATCAACTTGTCTGTATTTGGAAAAGAAACTATATTTAAAATCTTACATTTCAGGAGGGGTGGCCGAGTTGGCTTAAGGCACAGGTTTGCTAAACCTGCGTAGGGGCAACCTTACCGGAGGTTCGAATCCTCTCCCCTCCGTTTTTCATAACCCTTTTTAATAAGTTCATTTATAAAATCCTTACCTTCAAAATCATTTTCGAGTAACTTGATCCATTTATCAGGAATTTCTGAATATCCAAGTTTTGCACCAGATATTGCACCTGCCATTGCTCCAATTGTATCTGTATCACCACCCATACCGATTGCAAAAGATATGGTATCGGCAAACGATTGATGATTTCGCATAACAGAATAAACCGCTGATGGAACAGCCTGCATTGCCTCAGGACTATTGCCAATAATTTTTGCACACTCCTGCGGTGATGGCTGACGTTCAAGAGCCCTGATCACGCTTTCCAGCTTGATTTTGTATGCACTCTCTATCGGCAGCTCAAAAAAATAATCCAGCCAGTCATTAACAGCAACATCATTGAGTGCAAGCAGTACCGCATAAGCCTGAAGAATGGCACCAGAAATTCCATAAGAATGAGCATGTGTAATTTCTGAACACTTAATAACCTGCTCAATCAGATCATCCCGTTCCCCCAGATCGAAAAAGGCACTCAACGGAGCAATACGCATAGCAGCACCATCACCAAAACTCCCTGCACCTCCATAAATTTTTTTTGCTGCAAATTGAACTTCAACACCACTGCGCCAATGCTCAATCACCTCAAGCATACCTCCACCATACCCCCTCCACCGCGAGAACCTCTTTTGAAATCTTTGCTGCAAAGAACTCTGAATAATCGAACCATTATCTACCATTTCTTCCAGAACTGAAATAGTCATCTGAGTATCATCAGTGTAGATTCCTGTAGAATTTTCTGCCAAAAATTCCATATCCAAAGGAGGTATCTGATCAGGATTTTGCCCTTCAAACCTTGCACCCAGGACATCACCAACAAAAGTACCAAAAAGTATTCCCTGAACCTTCTCTCTGGCATATTTAAATTTTCTTTTCATAACTTACTGCCTCATGAAAAAACAAAACAGTTCATACATTTCAAGATATCACCATGAAGATTTTTCGGACCGAACTCTCCATTGATTTTGAATCAAGTATAACCTTTTAGTATTAATATAATAGTAAAGACTTATTTGTTCAAATCCGAACCTGTCAGCCACGTATAAGAACATTAAGAGGATCTATCTTAAACAGTTGAGGATCAAGCGAACATTTTATACGGTGATTCCCATTCAGTTGATCTGATTTTGAAATATCCCTTAAAAAAGGATTATTCAGACGTTCTCCCGAAGCATTAAAAAGAACTAAAATTTGTGGAAAAAGTAATGTCTGCCTGTTGGTTTTTGTAACTACTCCCATTTCGCCAGATTCCAGTCTGACAAAACTCCCGACAGGATATATTCCAAGTAATTTGGTGAAATTCTCAATCAGATTTCTTGGGTACTCTTCATCAGCTACCTGAAAAATCAGTGCCAAAGCTTCTTGTGGAAGACATGCTTTTCGTTTCCCCTTTTCTGTAGTGAGATTATCATAAATATCGCATACAGCACATAACATTGCACTCTCATCAATCACACTTCCCTTTAAACAGTTTGGATAACCACTACCGTTTATTCTTTCGTGGTGCTGACCTATGACAGATAAAGAAACCGGGGCTATGTTTCTGCAGTTCTGCTTTAAAATTTTGATTCCCAATAACGGATGTCTTTTAATTTGTTCCAGTTCATCCGAATTATAAATCGCCTTTTTTATTAAATAATCGGGCAACCCGATTTTTCCGATATCATGAAGAAGGGCACCTGTACACATTTCCAGAATTTTATCGCTGGAATAACCTAAATGTGAACCCAATGCAGAAGTGAGAACTGCAGTATTTACTGAATGTGTATAAAGTTCATCATTGTAAGATTTTATCTGACATAATCCCAAATAAGAATCTGTATTATCCAATACCTGTTCGATTAAGTTTTCAATAGTTGAAGAAAGTGTGCTGAAAGAAAAAAATTTTCCGGTTTTGACAGAAGCCATAAACTCTTTCACAGTTTTTATGATTTTCTTACGGTTTAGATTAACTGTTTTGAGTTTTTGGTGCTGTTGAGAATTCAGCCATTGATTGGATACAGGTGCATACTGTTGTATTTTCCCGGATTGGTTTTCACGAATTATTGAACAAAAACCAACGCCCTGACGTCTCAAAGACTCAATCTGATGATAACCTGTAATCTTGTTTTTTACAGTAAAGAGAAAAATTCCCGTCCCATTAAATACATCATTTACGTACATACCGGGTCGTAACTGTTGTAATGGTATTTTATCGAAAAACTCTGGCATACTCTTCTATCACCTCTGTACCTGGGTATCTGTTGTAATTAGTCTACACATCTCCCTATTCTGCATTTAACTCGAGTTTCTGGGTAACAAATTCCATCTATTTACCTGAATCTGCTTCCAGTTAAAACTATTATTTAATTATAGCAGTAAAGTGATCTAACTATCAAGAGACAGATTCATTACCATTTTCCTTCAATGGAATCTGAAAATTTATCAAACAACCGGTTTAAAGCAAGTCTTCTACGAGGTTTTTGTTCATGATTAGCTTCAAATGCGATATAACCCATCAAATCATCAATATCCTCTACAGAACCAACAATGACATAAGCATCATCTTTCACTCTTGCATCCTCTACAGCTTTTATGGCACCTGATTCAAGTATCGATATTTCTGTTAAAAGAGCATACTCTTTTTTTGAAAGCAGGATTTCACAATATTCATCAGAGTTACTAATATCATCAGTTCTGGTATGAACAAGCGTCCATGGAATGCCTTTCCAGTTTCTGATTATTCCATTATCACCACATTGCGGACACCACCATATCAGCTCTGCAGGTTTTTCCTGTAATCGTAACCTGATTAATCCATGACATCGACGTCTTTGCGGACGTCGCCTGCAACGTAAATCGGTAACAACTTCTACACCAGGTGGAGCAAGAGTCGCAGCTGAAACTATAGCACCAAAATAATCTGTACTTCTCAGAATCCTTTCACTCACCCGAAATCCATTCTTATATGCACGGTATCAAATTTTTTATTTTCATTTTGCTGACAAATAACAAACTGTCAGAAAATGATATAAAAGGTGTAATTTTTGATGTTTTTGAAAGAGGAATTACGATTGTAAAAAGAAACACTTCTATAATGACATGAACTTTTAATTTTTCCGGATTATCCAAAAACATGATATTCACATTAAATATTAACCGGAATGTAAATCCTGCGTTAAATAAAGAAATTAAAAATAATCTGTTGAATGGTATGATGAAAGTATTCCCGATAAAGATCATCAGTTTAATCGCATGTATTTAACTTTTTTTTCTTGAGGTCACCTTTTTGATATGAATTGTAACAGTTGAAACCGTTAAATCAGTTTTCTTACACAATACAAAAAAAACAAAGCTATCGATTTTCAATCATTTTTATTGATAATTCAATAAGGGAACGGGCAGACGGAAATGAAAGCATTTCCATTGCCTTTTTATAATTGTACCATTGCGGTTCCCTGCCCTTTTCACCTTTATTAACAACAGCTTTAAATCTGGTAAGAAAATAACTTACTCTGTACTTCTTTTTGTGTTTATTAAATTCAACAGTATCCAGAAATGTAATAATTTCTCCCGACACACCAGCTTCTTCAGTTAACTCCCGTAATGAGGCCTCTTCAAGTGTTTCTCCCATTTCTACATGTCCTTTCGGAAAGATCCACTTTGAAGGCTCCTTTTTTGAGCGTACAAGAAGAAATTCTATTCCTGAATCCAAAATCCTGAAAGTTACAGCTCCAGCCTGTTCTATTATAAAATCCATACCCGATAAAATACATTTTTAGATTATTAAAAATGGTACAAACTTGAGAGTATTCATAACCTATTTTACAGATATTGCCATTCTAATAAACCAGCCATGATCTGATCAAAACTTTCCTGCAAATAAGATCAGTATTTTTCTACTGATCTATTTTGAACAGGTATAAATCATCTGTTTTTATCTATTATTTTCATTGAAATTAATTCCTACCACTCTACTCTTATCCTTATGATAATCGTATGCAATACTCCGTTAACAGAAAGTGGTGCATGAGCATCTTCAGGAAAAAAAATCGCATACATCCCGGGAACGAGCCCAAACCATGTGTCTGGTATATCTGAATAGTAGATTGTGTCGTTAACGGAATCATAATCACCGGCACCGAAACATTTGGAAACAGATCTCCACCCAACATTATCAATTCCACGTGCCGAAAACTGAATTTCTATATATTTTTTATGGGATTCAAGCCTGGCGTTCGATACTCCGATACCAGGACCTGTCATGGCGAATGCATAAACATATTCACCTTTTATATATCTTTTTCCACAAGTAAATGCATCAGGATCTATTGAATGAAGGAACTGGAATGCAGATTCGAAACCAGGGTGAATTGCTATATATCTGCCCATATTAGGAAAAATATCAAGAATCATTTTATCTCCAGTTCTTATCTGATACCGTTCAGACTAAAACAGGTTCAATATTAGCTGATGCAATGGTTATTCCGGTTTCTTTTTTGATAAACAACCATCACACACTAATTTATGATCCTTGTAAAATAATAATTTTGAAGATCATTCACTCCATTATTAAATTGTACACGTTATTTAACCAAATTATCGATTCTGCTTAAATATACAAATATGGATAATACAGGTAAAAATCAACTTCAATGCTGATTCGATTGAGTAATCTGCCATATTCTGTCAAAAACAGATCTAAAAGTAGAAACAATATTACAAAGCTCGGATTCTTTATTACGCTCTCTCCATAAAAAAATAAATTCATTTAATAAAAAACAACCTGTTTCAATCAGTTCATTTCCGGACAAAGGTGCCTCCACTTCCTGTCTGTACTCTTTTTCTTTTTTAAACAAAAGAAAGGCCAGTGTCCACTTAATCATTTTAGCGCTCCACATAAACTCCATAAAATCAAGTCGGTTATCTGTTTTAAAGTTCAACATTTTTGCCTGAATTTCATCTGCCCTGAAATAATTTCGCAGGAGTATTTCAGAATCCATATTTTTCAACTCTTTTTCCTTGTTCCATAGACAATCCTTACTGTTTATCCAGGCATAGATGTTACCAAAATGATAAAAACAAAGGTTTCCCAATTCTCTGAGCAAAGATGCAAGTTCTGAGGAACAATCCTTCCACTCAAGTAACGAAATCGCTCTGTCAAACTCATTATCATTAAAAGCAGAAGATGTATTCCATGAAAGTGCTGCACCCAATGCCATTCCATGCAGGGCGCCTGAAACAAAATTTATATGGCCGCAATCTCCCCAGTCAGTATTCAGAACTCCATCAGCATTAAACTTTACCCCGTATTGGATTTTTTTTCTGATATTTGTTGATGCATGATCAATGTCACAGGCAAATCTACTCCACCCTTGTACACCAGGACACACAATCTGTGTAACACCAGCTTCAGAAAATTTTCTTGTAGCCTCCTCGGTAACATCAGCACCATATTCCCAGTTCAAAAAAACTGTTTGTGAAGGCAGTTCATGAATTAAATCACGATGATTTAACACAATATCTCCCCACATCATGGGAATTTTTCCATTTGATATGACAACCTCTGCGATTTTCTTGACAAAATCGACATAAAGTCTTTCGGGACCGGGCTGCACCAATGCTTTATTTCTGCCTTTACCTAAATCGAATGTTTCATCGCAGCATATATTAAAAAATTCTGAAGAAAACAGCGGAAGGTATTCTTCTATCATCTGTTTTATTAGATTAAAACTTTCTTCATTCGAAGGATCGATCGTATAGTGAGCCATACGATCCCATAAATCATGCGGCAGATCTGCAGCAGAAATTTCCAATTCGTTTAAATGCTGATACTTTCTCAGACGCAGCAATTCATAGAGATGTCCAAATGTTGCCATTGATGGAATCAGATCAATATGAAAATCACGACAATATTCATCAAGTTCCAAAATTTCCTGAGCAGTCAAAGGATCTTTCCCTGTCCACAATTCAGGAACAGATTTAAATGCGAAAGAGTGTTCCACATACAACTGAAGTTCATTTATTTTATAATAAGCACATTTTTCCACTAACCACTTTAATGTAGAAAGCTTTGGAACCTTTCCACGGGTTACATCATGATAAAATCCACGATGTTTAAAATCCGGTTCATCTTCAATTTTCAAACATGGAAGAGTTTTATGATACTGTTGAATGATTTGCAATAAAGTCTGTATTCCCCAAAATAAAGCTTTTGGCGACTTTCCATTTATCGCAATACCATTTCCATCAATTTTTAATGCATAAGTTTCACTGTAACCAGAATCTTCAAAATCCAGATAAATCTCGTTAGCAGAATCCGTTTCCGAAACCATAATAGGAATCATATGACCGGTTAAAAACATTATCCGCTTCTGAAGGAAAGTGCCGGCATGAAACAGATCCTTGTGAATACTTTTTATTGTGATTTTTTTAATATCAGCTAATTTACAAGCTCCACTAAGTACAGTTACTTCTTTAACTTCAGGAATCAAATACATTTTTATCCCTCATTTCTGAATTCATAACAATTGTTTCATTTGCAGGGCAGTTTTTTAACATCTAACCCTATCGCAATTCACTATATTGCTCAATAACTTTCCTGAACAGCATTTTCATTCTTAGTGGCCATCCGCTGTGGCCTCAAATCAGTAATCATTATTGTCACTTCAGGTAAAATTCTAAAATACTAAATATCTGTATATACAACTGTTTTTTTCTAAATGAAGACGATTAAGTAATGATGATCTGTGATAAAATTGTGAATTATGAATGGTGAATGTAGAGCAATCCTGAATTCATAATTCATAATTCACATGATCCTGGTATGGAATGTAATTCGCTGATAATCTGATTTAGTATACCTTAACCAACAGACATGACCAATGATTATGTCCTGAACTAACTGAAATAACAAGGAGTATTGATGAAAGCACTCGTAATGTTTTATTCCACCTATGGACATACCTGGCAGATAGCAGAAGCGGTAAAAGAAGGAATACATGAAGTAACACAGGATGTTACACTTAAAAGAATTCCGGAACTGCTTTCTGATTCGGTGCTAAAAGCACTCAGGGCACTGGAATTTCAGAAAAAAATGGAACATATACCTGTTGTTTCAATGGAGGAATTGGCTGATTATGATCTTTTGTTTTTTGGATCACCTACAAGATTTGGCAATATGATTGGCCAGATGAGAATGTTTCTGGATTCAACCGGCCCTTTGTGGAGTAAAAATGCCCTGACAGGTAAAGTGGGCAGTTGTTTTACCAGCAGTGGCACTCAACATGGAGGTCAGGAATCAACTATTCTATCAATGTACAATACGTTAATTCATCATGGAATGATTGTTGTAGGTCTGCCATATTCTTTTAAAGGCCAGTCACGCATTGATGAAATAACAGGCTGCAGTCCATATGGAACCTCAACTATAAGCGGCCCTTCAGGAGAAAGAATGCCTTCTGAAAATGAACTAAACGGAGCAAGATTTCAGGGAAAGTTTGCAGCACGAATTGCAAAAAGAATTTTTGAATAATTTAATTTCCGTGGACCAACAGTTTCCTTTACGCTAGCCGTTTCACGACTACTGTTAAAATAGAGTCCATTTGAAAACTATATTAGACAGCTTGCGGGTTTATCCGTAAACAACTCCTGATATATGACCACGATGTGCCAGACGCAGATCCGGGCAATATTTAAGTGGGCTCCTAGCAGACTAAGAACCTAGCTATAGTCCCAGTAAGGGATACCGATTACGACTTCGATCAGGTTTTACTTGATTATAATTTATCTGAAATATAAATTGTATCAACACTCTTCTATGTTAAACAGGCAATAACTGTTTAACATAAATTATATTTTCAATATTAAAGACAAATCCGGACGCTATAACATATGTATCAAATTATTAATTAATACAAGCCAAATAATGAGTTACTTGACAATCAATTTGATAAAATATATGAATATTATAGAAAGAACCAAAGACTCTCACAATAAGCAGATAGATTTACAATACCTGCTGCAAAAAAAAACTGATGTAGATATGCATTTATTGTTTTTTTTCATAATACTAACAGGTTTCATGATAATAATATCGGTGCGCTTATTCCCGGGCCTGAGTGAAACATTGCTTTTGAAACATTATCCGGGAATATACTCTGTTTTTGTCACATTGAATTTATGTCTGTATATGACATTGACAGAAAAGTATAGAACTTCCCCTTTATTTACATCATCATGGCTTTCTCTTTTTTTGGCATTCCTGTTTGAATTCTGTACCTGGTCACTCGCGGCGTTATATGACCTGCCAGCTGCGGCTGCATTTACAGCATTTCCTGTACTGCTCAGTGCTTTCCATGGTCATCATTATCAGTCCAGTCTTAAATATCCCTGCCCTTTTTTTGTCAGTTTTCTTGCTGCTTTAGCTGGTCTTTTCCTTAATTATGACAAAATCCACCTGACCATATTTTCCATATCAGTTCCAGCAGCTCTGAGTATGAACCTTTTCTGGGGAACCCTGGCCCGTTGCAGACATGAAAAAAAAAAGCAACAGGAAGTTTTTCGTGAAGTAATAGATACACAGATTGCCAATGTTCACTTTAAAACGATTGATCGTATTATTAACATTCTTAATGTACTCAGAGAACATAATCATGATACAGTAAATGAGTATACCGGTCTTATACTTTTGCTGCCTGGATTTATGAAAATTGCCCAGGCTGAAAACCCGGACAAGGATGATATCCGTAAAGCTGTTGCCATAGCAAAGGGTATTCAACAATGTCTTCAATCCTTACAACATATCATGAAAAACAAACATAATATTGAATTGCGTAACCAACTGCAATCAATCGTAGTTTATCCATGTGAAATCCTTGAGAACCTGATTTCAGAATTTGAACAGAATTATCCTTCTATCCACTTCGTCGGGGATTTCCAGGATCCTCTTAAAAATTACACAATACCGTTCTTTGGCGGTAGTACTGCCTTAAAACAGGTGTTTCATAATATATTTTCATATACATGCAGGGAAATCAGAAAAAGAAACCCAAACTGTATTATTGTTGAATCAGACCCTGATTCCAGAAATTTTTTTGTTATTTCAATTTCTGATAACGGTTCAGTTTTTACTCCCATTCAACTTAAAACGCCGCTCTGCAATTTATTGGCAAATGTTCATGAAAACAGCAATCTGTATGCTTCACTGAGAATACTAAAATTCAATGGTGGTGACCTGATAATTAAAAACCGGCATGACAATAATGGAAGATGTTTCATAATAAAGCTCAGAGTGATACATGAAAGTGAAACCTGCAGTCATTAATGCAACTGTTAATAAACGTTTTCAGATCGTTAAGCGGCCGCGAGTATGATCATATTAAATAACCAGAATGTTTTCCCAACCAGCACAATAACAGTTGCAGCCATTCTCTTATCAACATAACCGATAAATCAGGCAGGATTGTTTTTCCTCCATAGTTTCATCTGCTCCATATAACGTTTTCTGAATGCACATAATTCTTTATCGTAACGGCCGTCCTTAAAATCCGGAAAAGACCATTCAAAAGACTGATATTTTCCGGCTTTGTATCTTCCTGCCAGATCTGCATATATCCCTTTGTCCAGATATATTTTCTGTCCTGCCTCTTTTGCAGATGCAAGTAATACCTTGTTATGATCAAGATATCCAGCATCAAGATTGACCACCCTTTTTCCTTTTTTGAAGGATAATTCCAGTTCCAGTTCATTACATCGAAGTTTCATTGTTACCAGTAATATAGGGTCATACAGTTTTTCAAAAGCAATCAACCTGCGGTATATTGGCTGCCCCATCTCTTTATGATAATAATCTGTAACATCAAAAAGATGATCATCACCCTGAATATCGATTTTTCCCCAGATCTCTTCTGTTTGCTTACAGGCGACAATCAGGTCGGCTTTATCTTTAAACAGAACAGCTATGAAGTATTTAACCGGAAACGGTGGTCGTGGTTCAGCCATAATTCAAGACTCCAAATGCCTTGTTTACAATTTCTTTACTTATCCCCAAATTCAGGGAAATAAAATCTATCTGTGAGCTGGTGTCAAGTACTGTACGCTGTATTCCCCTGTTGTTGCGAACGGAGAGTCTTTGTCCCTGAAGATACTGGTGGGTTCCTGCACTACAGCGTGTGAGAACAGGATAAGTCATCATTTCCCATGTAAACGATTTGATCCATGCCCGGTAAAATGTAATACTGTCAACAGGATCAATTTTATAGGTTAATCTGTATGTTCTGTTGTTATTCACAATAGTATTGAGCCGAATTCTTCGACAGTTTTCTTCTGGTTGAAGCTCTATTTTGTTGTATCCGGTATCTACTACAACAGTTTTTTCTTCAGGAACGAGGGTAGGAATAAAAAGCAGATACCCTGGATCAAGGAGGAACAAACCTTCCGACCGGATAATCACAAGTCCACAGTGTGTATCCACACCATAATACCGGTCTGCAAGTACAGGATGAGCCTCTATTCCAAGAGAATCAAAAACAGCTATAACTGCAGCAGCAAGTGAAAAACAGGTTCCCCCTGTTCCCCATTTAAGCCAGTCTCCAATAACTTCATCGGGATAACGAATGGCTGAATCTGCATTTACAATTATTTGAGATTTGATAATTTTCGTGAGGTTTTCGTAAGGAATTCTGGAAAACGCCTGTGCAACCCTGTTTACTGTCAATTCCTTGTTCCGGTAATCGGTAATTCCCGATTTTACCAGAAACTCTTTTAAAATCTTTCTGTCATTTATCTTCAAAAATGGTGCATCATGAAAAGTATTCATATAGTTCCTGACATTACTGATTACGCTTCCCCGGATCAAAAAACAGCCGTTTTAACCTTGTGATGTGGCCAGGCAGTCATAAACCCTTTATGCCAATGTACGCTATAATGACCAGCGTAAAGGAATCGTTACTTTTATGTACAATATAATTACAAAACGGCATTAAAATTGCATCCCTTTATTAAAAACATTTTTCGATTAAATTCAGATAAAGGAGCTGCCAATGATTTCTTTGAAAATGAAACGAAAGATAGTCATGGGAATTTTCCCCGCTCTCTTTGAATTGCCAATAGCCGTTATTCCAGCTTACGCTTTTCATATCTTCGCTTTTTTCTCAATTTTTATTTCAACGATTCTCCAGGTTTGTGGCAAAAAACATGAAAGCCTTTTTGTTGGACAATGGACGCCCATATTTCTTCTGCTGGGAATTTATCGACGATTTCTGAAACTAGCCGGGTTTTAATCGAAAAATTTGTTCCTTTCTGAAATACAGAAATAAAAACTGAGAAGTTAAATGTATTGTTTAATTTAAATTCATATTTATCATTGAGATAAAGAGATTTCAACTGTTGAGCCCTGATTTAAATTATTTTTATTAATGAAAGAAGTTTATACCTGTATTCAAGATATTTATTTTCCTGAAATCATTTTTCATGAGTTTTAACACAGGGTCACATTATCCAGGTTGAAACAGGAGTATCAATATGCCGATGTACGAATTTTTCTGCAAGGATTGCAATACTATTTTTACTTTTTTTTCGAAAACTGTCACAACCCAAAAAACCCCGTTATGTCCCAAATGCCAAAAAAACACCTTAAGCAGAATGATCTCGCGTTTCGCAATAACGGGAAAACACTCACAAAAAGAGGATGGAGATTCAGATCTTCCAGATATTCCTGTTGATGAAGCAAAAATGGAAAAGGCTATCGAGTCTCTGGCTTCTGAAGCAGAGAATATTAATGAAGACGATCCCCGCCAGGCTGCAAATCTTCTGAGACGGCTTACAGATATGACCGGACTAAAAATGGGTGATAAAATGGAAGAAGCAATAAGCCGAATGGAAGACGGTGCCGATCCGGAAACAATTGAGCAGGAAATGGGTGATATCCCAGAAGAGGAGCTGTTCAAGTTTGAAACCGGTTCCAAACAAACTGGTTCAAGATATAAAGTTGCTCCCATACGGGATGAAACTCTTTACGAAATGTGATTACTATTTTGACATTTTAAGTTGACAATTAAATCCTGGTAAGAGTGCATGCGCACCTGGATACCATAAGTATAATTTACACTATTGGTTTTTCGGGTGCCAGCCGACATGCACCTTTTTAATCCAAAACCAGATTTAGATTCCTGGAACCAGTTCCACTTTGATCCAACCGTCCCGACGTGCATCAAATTCCTTTAATGCATCAATTGCAGATGACATCGGCTTGACCCTGGTCAAAATCTTCAGTGGATCAACAGCTCCACTCTCAACAAGATCAATAAGCATCGGAAGATACTTACGGTGATTGCAATTTCCCATATTGATTGTAAGATTCTTGTTCATTGCTTTTCCAATTGGAAAATATTGCAAGGTTTGCGGGTATACACCAACAATTGCCAATGTCCCGGCCTTGTCTAAAGCATCTACCTCCCATATAAGGGCCTGTGATGGTGCATTACCAGGGATCCAGTTTTCACCTTGTGGATTTGGTTTTGGAACGATCTGACTCATTTCATACCTGAACTCTTTTTCCAGCATATCCGATTTGGCTTTAGCCGGTCCGCTGTCTGGCTTTTGTGCATCAACACCAACTGCATCAATTATCCTGTCAACCCCGATTCCGCCTGTCAATTGCATTATAATCTCAACCGGATCTTCCTCATTGAAATTTACAATTTCTGCACCCTGTTCCTGTGCCATTGACAAACGTTCGGGAATCTGATCTACTGCTATAATTCTTCCAGCACCATGAATTTTGGCACCAAGAATTGCGAACTGTCCTACCGGACCACACCCAAAAACCGCTACCGTATCTCCGGGTTTTATTTCGGCAATATCAGCACCGAAATAACCGGTCGGGAAAATATCCGATAGCATCAACGCCTGATCATCTGTAATGTTTTCAGGAAGTTTTACAGGACCAACATTTGCAAAAGGTATTCTGGCCTTTTCTGCCTGCAACCCGTTGAATGATCCTGTTTCAACCGGACCACCAAAAAAAGCAGTACCTGCCCGTTTCCCGTTTGGATTCGCATTATCACACTGTGCATAATATCCTGCCCTGCAGTATGCACAATAGCCGCAGGCAATAGTTGAAGGAACAACAACCCTGTCTCCAGGTTTCAGATTACGAACAGAAGATCCGGTTTGTTCAATTATCCCGACTGCTTCATGACCAAGAACAGTCCCCTCTTTCATATTTCCCATTGTACCCCTTATCATATGAAGATCTGTTCCACAAACAGCATTCGCCGTTATCCGGATAATTGCATCAGTTGGTTCCTTTATTACAGGTTCTTCAATATCATCAAGACGTATATCACCGATACCATGAAAAACAACTGCTTTCATAAAAAGCCTCCATCCTGGATTTTCAAACAAATCACACATATATATACCAAGGTCAAATCTTGTACCAGATCACTTTTTTGCCATAAATTCAATACCTGACAGATCACAAAAATGGTAAAACTCCAAATTCCAAACTCCATCAGGAACAGTTTTCGCTAATTAAAAGTTTGTAAACCTTTTGTTAATTGAAGGGAGAGCAAAATGGAGAATCCTGAAATTATTGACAAACTATCATCATTGATGAAACTTGATATTGATGCAGTGAAAGCTTATGAAAAAGCACTGGATAAAATCAGTGAAAAAGATGTCCATGATGAAATCGCCAGATATCGTGATGATCATGTGCGACATATTGATACAATATCAGGAACAATCAAAGAACTGGGTGGAACTCCACCAGAACGAACAACTGATTTAAGGGGATTGTTTCTTACCGGAACTTCCATGCTTATGGGGATAACTGGTACTGAAGGAGCACTCAAGGCACTTGAAACCGGAGAAAAATTGACCAATAAATCTTATGAGGATGCAACTGACCAGCCATTCCCCAAAGAGATACTTAACACTCTGGAGCTTCACTTCCGTGATGAACAACGCCATCTCCGTTTTATAACTCATGCTCTGGACATAAAAGTATGGGAAAGAAGGGCTGCTTGATATGGTGAAGAGGAGATAACTCCTCCTCTTCAAATTTTGTTCATATCTTGATGAAAACGAAATTGTTATGTGCTGTGGGAACGTCACTGGGTGAAACAGGTTTAATGGTGTGAAGCTCTCATATCTGCAGGATCAATTATCAGACTAACAAATTTTTAACACTCTATCCCTGGATGATCGGTATCGTTGGCGAAAGATACAATAGACGCTCTCAATCGAAATAAAAAGTCATTGACCATATTGAAAACCACTAAAAAACGGGATAACTAATACCTAAGTAGTAACGATTTCTTTGCGCGAGTCTTTTTTGCGTACATTGGTATTAAGAATCAGATACAGAACGCTTAATATGCAGTTATAGGATAACGATTACGACAACGACAACGATTGTAGTTTTTTTTTCTTCATTCACCATTACCTTATGACCTTCACAGCCATAAAACCTTCTGCACAATGTCGCTATGCAGCTCATCGTAGTTTAATCATCTCATTTAGGTAACAGGTTTTTTTCAGTCTGATCAAGATACTTATTTTTCAGAAACCTGCATTACCAAAAATTGATCTGGCCTTTCAACAAAACTGTTTTCAGGGTAATCTCTGGTGGGCATTTGCTAATATTTATAGTATCATTTAAGCTACATAAGAGCATTGCGGTTTAAATCAGCTATTTAGAACAACAGATGAATATTTCTCTTTTTGACCTTTTTTACCTTCTTTGCGGCCTGGCTATTTTTCTTTATGGAATGCAGCAGGGTGAAAAGATCCTGAAACGATTAGGTGGTTCGGATCTGCGAAGGATACTAAAGGTAATCACCCGTCACAGGTTAAGTGCCTGGTTTGCCGGACTAGTTACCACACTTATAACCCAGTCTTCATCTGCAACAACAGTAGTACTGGTCAGTCTGGCAAGTGCCCGTATGATGAGTTTTGGGCAGTCTTTGGGAATGATACTTGGTTCAGATCTTGGAACAACAGTAACTGTGCAGCTTTTTGCATTCAAATTTGATCAAATTGCCCCTCTTCTGATTGCTGCTGGTTTTTTTATTTCCATGTGCAGGAGTTCCGAAAAGATTAGTGGATATGGAAAACTGATTCTGGCACTCGGTTTTATTTTCTTTGGAATGAGCATAATGGCAGAGGCTGTGATGCCGCTTCGGAGCTATCCTGCATTTGAATCCATAATGCAGGCATCACTTAACAACCAATGGTATGGTCTTTTAGCAGGAACAGTTATTACTGCAGTTATACAAAGCAGTGCAGCAACTTTAGCTTTGTTGATTGCGCTTGCAGAAAATTACAGTTTAACCGGTGATTGGGTTCCCTCAGCAGCACATCTTTTTCCGATCATATTGGGAGCAAATCTTGGTACCTGCATTACTGCATTTATTTCAACACTCAGGGCTGATATTGAGGGAGTTCGGGTAGCATGGGCACACTTTTTATTCAAATTTGCCGGAGTGTTGATTTTCTTTCCTCTTTTGGGATTCTTTAATCTTTTTGACAGGATTTTTGTGGGATCAGCGGCATTTCAGACAGCCGCTCTTCATACATTTTTCAATCTGTTCATCTCATTTCTGTTTCTTCCTTTTACGGGTTTCTTTGAACGCATTATACTATTCATGATTAAACCGGGTTCAAAGGTAATTGAACGTTTTCAACTCTCCTATCTCCACGATTCAATAATTTCTCTTCCTGTTCTGGCTCTTTCACAGGCTGTCAGAGAAATTGAGGGGATGTCGGAAAAAGTAAAACTGATGCTCAATAAAAGCTGGCGACTTATAGAAAAATTTGATTTGAACAATAAAAGAGAACTCATTGAGAGTGATGACGAAGTAGATTTTCTTCATGAGAATATTATAGCATTTCTGACACGTATGGCAGGAGAGGAACTTATTAATGAAACTGCATCACGTTCATACGAGCTGATCATGATAACAACAGATCTGGAACATATAGGTGATATTATCTCTAAAAGCATTGTCCCGCTTACAGAAAAAATTTATGATAGCCCTGTTCCATTGTCTGCTGAAGGGAAACGGGAAATTCTGGAATTTCTGGACAGAATAATAATTAACTTTGAAGATGCTCTAGTGGCATTTGCTTCAAATGACCCGATTCGTGCACGGATTGTGCTTAACCGTAAACACGAGATAAAAACGATATATAACCAGATGTTTGATCGTCATATGAGCCGTTTATACAAAAATAAAGCTCAGTCTCTTCAAACCACTTCTATCCATGTGGATCTTTTAGAGGAGATATGCCGTATAAATCATTTTACTACAAGAATTACTGCGGGTTGTTTGAAAAGCGATTTCAACAACAGATAGCCTGTTTAACGACAAATTATCAACAAATGTTTCATGTTCGCACAAAATGCCTGGAAATTTAATCACTTTTCCAGAAAGTTCAACATTTTCACCAAAATTTATTAACACCTCTTAAAACTCGAAACTATATTATGTTTATTATAAGTATTTTAACATCCAACATTATGTTTTTGTATAAAATCGACATGTCTTACGATCAGGTATTTATCTACACGGTTAAATAAAAAAACAGGTTACAATTATTAACTATATGGGAGGTTTTATGTCAAAGTACAGGATTCGATCAACAGTACTTATCTGTTCATTGATTACTGCAGGCAGTTTGATTTTTTCGTCATTTGCGCAAAATGCTCCGGAATTTCGTAAAAGAGATCTGTCGGTTACTGTTAAAGATGGTGAAAATGCGATATCCGGCCTGGAAGTAAAAGTAGAACAAACTCGTCACCATTTCGGCTTCGGTGCTGCAATGGCATACTGGCCTATGGATGAAGACATGATGGTAGACCAATATACCAATGCATATAAAAATGAAAACGATGATGATAATGCAATTAATGCACTCAAAGATTTGCTCAGAGAAAGATACAAAGAAATTCCCGAAAAATACGGTCCTGCATTTGCAAAATATTTTCAGTGGATAACACCGGAAAATGAGATGAAATGGGGTGACAACCAGTATCAGAGAGGTGCTGATAACTACTACAAAGCTGACGGATTGTTAGAATTCGCACAAGAAAATGACATAAAAGTGCGTGGTCACAATCTTTTCTGGAATGAACATATGCAATGGATGCCTGATTGGATTGATTCAATTGCATATTTCGCAAATACGACTGATCCAACCTATTTTGACACAGGTATGGCAATAATAAATCAAAGAACAGATGAGTGTCTCGAATATTTCAAGGGGAAATGTGCTCATTGGGACATTATTAATGAAATTACACATGGACAAACAGATACAATTCGACTTGATTCTGATAACTTTGTAGCACTCGGTGGAAATTACGGAAATTTAAAAGCTTTAACTAACCAAAACGAAATAGACATATTTGAACATATCCTGAAAAGATCCCGCGAAGTTGAACCAAACGCACTTTTCTGCCTTAATGATTATAACCTTGTTACGCAGTATACGAATACAAGAGATAATTTTATAAGCATGGTTAACGATCTTGTTAACAGAGGATGTGATGTAGATATCATAGGTTGTGAAGGTCATTTTGGAGGACATTTTGATAAAAACGAATTGAAAACCAAAATCGATTACATAGCTAATGGGATCTCTACAGGAGAAATCTGGCTTACAGAAGTAGATTTTACCGCATCCGATGCTGCAAACTGGATTGAAGGAATCATGGATGTATGTTTTGAGCACGAAAGGGTAGGTGGAATATGTCTCTGGACTCCATGGGAAGGTAACCGCTGGCGTGAAGATCTTAATAGTTACCTTTTAGATACAAACCTTGTTGAAACTCCTATGGGAGCAAAATGGCTTGAAAAAATTCAGGGATGGACTACTCACGCAACAGAAACCACAGGCAGTGACGGTAAACTAACAGTTAATGGTGTCCACGGTGAGTATGTTATCTCTTTCGAAAAAGATGGAGTTTCTTATGATACTACCGTTTATCTTGAACCAGGCAGCAGTCCACTCAATGTCGTAATCAATCTGGACGGAACAGGTGTAAGCAAAAAAAGTCTATCAAAAAGCTTTGCAAACAAAACCATTCTTGTCAATAACAGCAAAATCGCTTTTAATCTTCCTGTTACTGAAAAAGGACAACTTTTTGTCAAAGCATATTCAATCTCCGGAAAACTTCTGGCAAAAATGCCTCTTTCTTTCAATAACGGTGTAAGCAAAATCGAGAAAATGCCTAAAGGATGCCACATTTACAGAATTGGTACAGAGACCAACAATTATCATACTGTAAGAGGTCTCAATATTAACTGATTCTGTTTTTACAGATTATTTGTTTAAAAGGCGCATTTTTGCGCCTTTTTTATTGCCTTGATTTCTGGAATCTCACTTCACCCATATTGTAATTTATCGATTAGTGAAATTTTATGGTTTATTCCCATTGCAGTTAATACTCCACGGGTCCATAGTTCACTTTTATACTTTGTAATCTATTTTTATTTTAATCAGGAGTTTTTTCATGAGTATTAAAGTGCTATTAGATGAAAGCGAGATTCCACGCCAGTGGTATAATTTAGCGGCAGATATAAAACTTCAACCGCCACTTGGACCTGATGGCAAGCCGTTGACACCGGAATCTCTTGCAGCAGTATTTCCGATGAATCTTATAGAACAGGAAATGAGTACCGAAAGATGGATTGATATTCCTGAAGAAATCCTGGACATCCTCTATAGATGGCGTCCATCACCTCTTCGTCGTGCTGTTTACCTTGAACGCGCATTGAAAACTCCTGCAAAAATTTTCTATAAAGATGAAAGTGTCTCACCAGCAGGAAGTCACAAACCCAATACTGCTGTTGCTCAGGCCTGGTATAACAAACAGTTTGGAACTAAAGTTCTTACAACAGAAACCGGCGCTGGTCAGTGGGGAAGCGCGCTTTCATTTGCCTGTTCGCTTCTTGGCCTTGAGTGCAAGGTTTTCATGGTACGGATCAGTTTCGATCAGAAACCATTTCGCAAGGTAATGATGGAGACCTGGGGAGGAAAATGTTATGCAAGTCCCAGCACGGAAACGGAAATCGGCAGCAAATTCCTCGAAAAATATCCTGACACCCCGGGAAGTCTGGGCATTGCAATCAGTGAAGCTGTTGAGGCTGCTGTTTCGGACAAGCAGGGTACAACAAAATACACTCTTGGAAGCGTACTCAATCACGTTATGCTTCATCAGACAATAATCGGTCTGGAAGCAAAAAAGCAGCTTGCAAAACTTGGAATTAAAAAACCGGATGTAATTATTGGATGTGTAGGTGGCGGAAGTAATTTTGCGGGGATCTCTTTTCCATTTATTCATGATAAAATTAACGGGGAACAGATTGAAATCATTCCTGTTGAACCTGCTTCATGCCCCACTATAACCAGAGGTCTTTTCACCTACGATTTTGGTGACAGTGCAGGCATGACTCCCCTGCTTCTTATGTACACACTTGGTCATAACTTTATCCCTGAGCCAATTCACGCTGGAGGACTCCGTTATCATGGTATGGCTCCGCTTGTAAGCCAGGCCGCACGTGAAGGTCTTGTTACTCCTAGATCGATCCATCAGCTTGAGTGTTACAAAGCCGCAATACAGTGGGCTCGTACTGAAGGCGGAATTGTTGCACCTGAAACAAGTCATGCAATTGCGGCAACGATTCAGGAAGCATTGAAGGCAAAGGAAGAAGGCAAGGAAAAGGTGATTCTGATGAACCTCAGCGGTCATGGTCACATGGATCTTCTGGGTTACTCCAGATACCTGGCAGGTGACCTGAAAGACTATGAACTTCCTCAGGAAGATATAGAAAAAGCGGAAGCTGAACTTAAGGATCTTCCTAAACCTGCATAAGGTAAACCAGCAATTCGGAGCCTGACCTCTATCTCTAAATTTCCCTCTCCCGACGGGCGAGGGAGACTCTTGGTACACTGAAGAGAATAGAGAGATAGTTAAACGCAGAGGACGCTGAGAACGCAGAGACAGGATAAAGAGAAAAAAAAATAAAAATTTAAAAAAACCTTTTCTTCTGATTATTTCTGATTTGCTGTAAACCGGGACAATTCACAGGTTTCCACACGCCCACAAGAGGGAGTTACAGAACTGCAATGCGCTATCGGGTGGAAAGTGCTGAAATTTTTGTGTAAACCTCAAATTAGTCGGTGTATTGATTATTTTAAACACTTAAACACCGATGGAGGTTTTTCATGGCAAAAAAAGAATATGGCAACCCAGCACTTCGAGCG